>ERZ794982.6-NODE-6-length-337387-cov-15.237615_pt1 | contig 337387 bp, 288 predicted proteins | sample MGYA00433071_ERZ794982 | MGnify/ENA primary metagenome ERZ794982 (study PRJEB30140, sample SAMN00862574) | bioreactor metagenome | study: EMG produced TPA metagenomics assembly of the Bioreactor inoculated with sediment Metagenome (bioreactor metagenome)...
AATACAGCTGGCTTCATTGCGGATTTGGATCAAATCTTATGAGTCCGTGACCTAGTTCGCTCACCTATTCGAACAAAGAAAAGCCGCATCGAAATCTCGATGCGGCTTTTCTTATTTCCGGAAGAAGGAGCGGATCTTATAGAAAGCCGCTTTTCTGCCACCAGCCACTACGCTTGGGACGAGGCTCTTCCTCTTTCTTTTCTTCTACCTGAGGCTCGCTTGGTGCTTCGCTGCTTTCAGCTGCTTGTTCTTCAGCAGCTTCAGCTTCTTCTGGGGCAGCTGCTGCTTCAGACGTTTCCTCGCCTTCTTCAACTGGCGCTGCTTCAGCTTCCACTGCTGCTTCTGCAGGAGCTTCAACAGCCTCTGACTCAGCTTCAGATACGCTCTCAGATACTTCTGCTGCAGGTGCTGTCTCAGCAGGTGCTGCCTCAGCTTTCTCTTCTGATGCTTCCTCAGCTGGTGTTTCATCAGAGCTGGCTTCTGTCACGCTTTCATCAGCACTTGCAGTATCTCCGGAAGAAGCCTCAGCAGCTTCAACTGGTGCTGCTTCTGTTTCAGATGCATCACTGTCAGCGCTGGAGCCTTCTGCTTCAGCAGGAGCATCTTCCTCGTCTTCAGAAGCACTCTGTGTTTCAGTATCGTTTTCAGATCCTTCGCCTTCTTCACCATTGCGATTGCGACGATTGCGACGGCCGCCACGACGACCACGGCGGCGGCTCTTTCTTGGGCGATCTTCCTTGCCGTCTTCTGATGCTTCATCTTCGTTGGCTTCAGATTCGCCTTCATCAGAATCTGTTGAATCTTCTTCTGACGTTGTCTCGTTCTGTGCCTCGGCAGCAGAGGATGGTTTCTTACGGCGGCGACGGCGACGGCGACGCTTGGAACTGCTTTCCTGTTCCTGGTCGCCACGTTCGTCTTCTTCGCTCTCATCGCTGTCAAGGCTATCGGTTGTCAGCATGGAAACGGTCTGGGTTGGTGCAACCGGCTTTTCAAGCGGCTCACCGCGCTCGATTTCCAGATGCTTGCCTTCGAGATTCTCTTCAACCTCAATGGTTATGCTTATACCAAAACGTAGTTCCAACTCTGCCAGATTTCCACGCTTCTGGTTGAGGATGTAGAGCGCAACATTTGTGCGTGTCTTGACCAAAAGATGATGGGCAACCCCACGAAGCAGATGATCTTCGATGGTACGTAGAACAAGCAAGGCAACAGACGCTGCTGCGCGCACATGGCCGGTGCCATGACAATGCGGGCAGGGGTCCATGGTGCTTTCCAACACACCGGTGCGGATGCGCTGACGGGACATTTCCATCAGGCCGAAATGGGATATGCGGCCAACCTGAATACGAGCCCGGTCAGATTTCAGACAATCTTTCAGACGCTTCTCAACAGCACGGTTGTTGCGCTTTTCTTCCATGTCGATGAAGTCGATAACCACGAGACCGGCAAGGTCGCGCAGGCGCAACTGACGAGAAATTTCCTCCGCAGCTTCCAGGTTGGTGGAAAGCGCGGTATCTTCGATATTGTGCTCGCGTGTTGAACGACCGGAGTTCACGTCAATGGAGACGAGCGCTTCGGTCTGATCGATAACGATATAACCACCGGATTTGAGGGTGACTTGTGGTGAGAACATCGCATCAAGTTGTGGCTCAATTCCATAGCGGGTGAAAATTGGCTGCGCTTCCCGATAGGGCTGAACATTCTTGGCATGGCTTGGCATCAGCATGCGCATGAAATCTTTGGCTTCGCGATAGCCATCTTCGCCCGATACAAGGACTTGTTCGATATCCTTGTTATAGAGATCTCGAATGGAGCGTTTGATCAGGGATCCCTCTTCGTAAACCAGAAGCGGGGCCGCAGATTGCAGGGTCAGATCCCGAACATTTTCCCAAAGGCGCAGCAAGTATTCAAAGTCACGCTTGATTTCGGCTTTGGTGCGAGACGCACCAGCCGTGCGTAGAATGACACCCATGCCATCAGCAACATCCAACTCGGATGCGATTTTCTTCAGGCGTTTACGGTCGGCCACGTTGGTGATCTTGCGAGAGATACCGCCGCCGCGTGCGGTGTTTGGCATCAACACGGAATAGCGGCCTGCCAGGGAGAGGTAAGTGGTAAGAGCTGCGCCCTTGTTGCCACGTTCTTCCTTTACCACCTGAACCAGAAGGATCTGACGTCGCTTGATCACTTCCTGAATTTTATACTGGCGTGTGCGACGGCGACTGGAGCGCTCCGGCACTTCTTCCATGGCGTCTTCAGCGCCTACTTGCTCTACGCTGTCGCCGTTTTCATCAGTGGTTTCGTCAGATGCAGACTTGCCTTCAGGATCGGTTGCGACCGACTCATCACCAGGGTTTTTGGCTGTTTGCGCAGGTGCTTCATCATTCTCAGAATTGTCGGGAGCGTCGTTATCGCTATCCTTCTCTTCATCCAGCAAAGCCTGACGATCAGCGACAGGAATTTGGTAATAGTCTGGATGAATCTCGCTGAATGCAAGAAAGCCGTGGCGATTGCCACCATAGTCAACGAAAGCCGCCTGAAGCGACGGCTCCACGCGGGTGACTTTGGCTAGATAGATATTGCCACGCAATTGCTTGCGGTTGGCGGACTCGAAGTCGAATTCTTCAACCCGACTGCCGCGAACGACAACCACCCGGGTTTCTTCCGGATGCGTCGCATCAACGAGCATTTGATTTGCCATAAGGAAAAGTCTCCACGACAACGCGCGCCGACAACCGTTCTGACTGGTGGGTCCAGTACTCGGCAGGTTCGCGCTTCATCGCTTTTATCTGATGACGACCCGGTCTGATTGATATACGCCGAATACATGCGTTCACGATCGGCAAAGTGCAGCATGGAAGCTGACAGGTTGCTCTCGATCTTGTGTGAAAGGCAGTGGCGCATAGGTGAGCCGGATCCTCTTGTTTCAATTTTCACAACTGCCGGCACATGGTACTGGCAGAAAATTCTCAATTGGCTTTGGCTCGCATCCCGGTTTTATCGGCGCAGGCAAAGCGAAAAATCTGGTGATCGGACTGAAAATTTTGGGATAACTTTCCAAACAGACCTGATCTGATATGAGCTAATTATATTTCGAGGGCCAGTCACGATTGTCTTTGCCGGGATTGGCGAGGGGACGGTACTTCTCCAAAGGAAGGAGGGCCTCTATGTCTCGCTCAGGTATAATGTCCTGACTCCTCACTGGATTTTGCCAGTCAGAGCTATTGCAAAGTGCCGAATCGGGGTCACCAAAAATATACATACTCAATTGTCTTTGTAGGGATCCAGAAGACGATATGCAAGCACAACTGTTTGAAGCAGCATAAAAAATACATCTCTCGATCATGATTTGCTTTTGGTTTCCCTGATTTTCCTATAGCGGTTTATCGTCAAGATGGGGTTAACCTGTAGCTCATATTGTCTAAGAGAGATAAGCAGACTCTCAATCGCTGTGAAACAGTGTGAATTGTGCAATCTTGATCCATCAGTCCGAAATATCCAGATGTGAGAAAGTGGCAAACGCGAGATGCCTATATGTGTTTCTAGAATTGGTCAGATGATTAAAACCTGCTGTTTCACGGTTGGTATGATGTTCTGCCTTGCTCTCACAGCCGGTGAAAGTGCCAAGGCGCAAAGTGTAAACAATCAGGAAGAGCAGGTTCATATCAGTGCTGCACGTACCGCAGGTGATCTGAAGCAAGCCAGATTTGTTCTGGATATATCCGGACCAATGCCGTTTACGGCCTTTTTGTTGCAAAAACCCTATCGGCTGGTGATGGACCTGCCTGCAGTTTCATTTGAGATGGCGCAAGGGATTGCGCAAGTGGAACGCGGATTGGTCAGCAATTTCCGTTTTGGAGTGATCAATGAGGGGCGCTCTCGGGTGGTTCTGGATCTGAAGGGGCCTGCCAGAATAGCCAAAGCTTTTGGATTGCCGTCAGTTGATGGGAATCCGGCACGTGCCGTTGTGGAGCTGGAAGCTGTGTCCGAGCAACAATTTACGGCTTCTTCATTGCAAGAGGTTTTGCATGTGGGGCGAAATGGCCAGCGGTCCAGCCAATCCAAACTTGTCGAATCTGTTCCATTGCCACGTGCAAGAGCGAAGAATGGTAGGCCTGTTGTCGTGCTGGATCCGGGGCATGGGGGTATTGACACTGGTGCGGTCTCAGCCTCTGGCGTCAAAGAAAGTGCACTTGTGCTGAAATTTGCCAAGGTTCTTAAAAAGCATCTTGAAGCAGAAGCTGGTGTGCAGGTGATCCTGACCCGTGAAAGCGACAAATTCATTTCGCTGGGCGGTCGGGTCAATTTTGCTCAAGCGCGAGGAGCAGATCTGTTCATCTCCATTCACGCAGATTCTGTTCGTGAAAGCTATGTGAGAGGGGCGACTGTCTATACCTTGTCAGATCGTGCTTCAGATCAGGTTTCAGCTCAGCTGGCGCAACGAGAAAATCGCTCTGATCTGCTGGCTGGAATGCATATTGAAGAGGAAGATGATGTTGTTGCGGATATCCTCATCAGCCTGACAAGACGAGAAACCGCCAATCACTCGGCTCTTTATTCCAGAACATTGGTAGGAGCCTTGAAGAACTCGGTGCGATTGTCCAAGACCCCGGCCAGATCTGCGGGGTTTCGCGTGTTGAAAGCGCCGGATATTCCGAGCGTTCTGCTTGAGCTGGGTTTTCTGTCCAACAGGCAAGATCAATCTGCATTGACTTCCAAGGCCTGGCAGGAAAAAGCCATTCGATCCATTGTTGCTTCTGTCAAACGCTTCTTTGCCAAGCGCGGATCTCAGCAAACAGGTTTGCTTGGTCCATCCAAGCCACGTGGCTGAGGTGTAATAACTCCATAAGGCGGCGCTTAAGGGATACCTTTCAACCCTTTTGACCGTTTGAAAATTCATCAGAAAAAACAAAAAATGGTGATCGGGAGGCGGTTTTAAAAGCGCGTATCATGTATATACCCGTCTCCCGATCGTTGTTTTTTCTTTCTTTTACCCATTTTCAAAGGGTCGAAAGGGTCTAAAGGTCCAGAAAATAACGAGAATTGGAAAATCGAAAAGGGTCCAAAGGGTGCAAAGGGGTCAAAGGTCCATAACCCCCAAAAGGTCGATTTGGCGCAAAATTTTCCTCTTCTCAAGTTAAGTATTTTCTGTTGCAGATTTCGCCCCGTCTCAAAGGGTCAAAAGGTCCCAAAAGGAGCTAGGCTCTGGACCCATTAGTTCTGCACATTCTGTTAGCCGTGAAGTATTCATATAGATGAACCAATGACTGCTATAAGGGTGGTTCCCTTATAGCAGTCATTGGTTCGATAGATGGGTACTTCACGGCTAACCCGAAGGGCGAGGCACTTTTGACCATTGGCTGCGTCGGAAAGCCTCGAAAATGAACCACATTGTCTCAGCTTTCCTTCTTGCCAATCGGCAAAATTGCTCTCGCAGAATGCACTTAATTAATGGGTCCAGAGCCTAAACCCTCCAAAGGGGGCAAAGGGCTCAAACGTCCTTCCAACTCTTTTGTCAAAGGCAGACAGGGTGCGGATATTTTGGGGTGGGAGGCAGGATAGTTTGTCCGAGCTGCTAATCAATCGGACGCTCATATTGATGCCCCATTTCGCTCGCATGCTTGTATCAAGTTGACTTTGGGGCTAGTGTGATGGGATTGAAATAGGTATCATTTTTCGGCAGGTTCGTTTTCCTATTTCAATCCCTAAAATCACACTAGAAACATATATTTGCCAGTCACCTTTTTGAATCTAAAGTTCGTTCGGTGCTCACTGCTTAATGTGACGAATTTTAGATTCGGGTGATTGGTGGAAGGCCGTCGGTTTTCATTTTTTATTGGATCGGCTCATTTTTCTTGGCTCAATGCTTTGGGTTGGGCTTGATCGGGTATAAGGTCGCACGGACAGCTTGGCTGATTCCTTAGGTGCGGCGGTGGTCAAGCGTGACAGACAGGATGTAAGGACAGACATGGTAATTTGGCGTTTCTTCGGCTTTCTCTTTGCCGCAGGTTCGATTCTGTTCATTGTGGTGGCTTTGGCTGTCTATATGTTTTTGCAGTCCATGATGGCTGGTTTGCCGGACTTTACGGCCCTTCGGAACTATGAGCCTCCAGTGATGACGCGTATTCATGCGTCCGATGGCCAGCTGATGGCAGAATATGCCCGTCAGCGCCGTTTGTTTCTGCCTATTCAGGCAATGCCTGATCGTGTGAAGCAGGCTTTTCTGTCTGCCGAGGACAAGAACTTCTACACCCATACCGGTTTGGACTTCATCGGTATCGCCCGAGCAGTGGTCACCAATGTCAAGAATATTGGCAAAGATCGACGCAAGGTTGGCGCTTCGACCATTACTCAGCAGGTCGCGAAGAACTTCCTCTTGAGTTCTGAGCAATCCTACGAGCGTAAGATCAAGGAAGCTTTGCTCTCAATGCGTATCGAGCAAGCTTTTTCCAAAGATGAAATTCTGGAGCTGTATCTGAACGAGATTTTCTTCGGTATTGGCTCTTACGGCATTGGCTCAGCCGCGCTGCATTATTTTGATAAGTCCGTTCATGAACTGAACCTGGCCGAGATTGCCTATTTGGCTGCGCTTCCCAAGGCACCAAACAATTATCATCCATTGCGACGCAAGGAAAAAGCCATTGAGCGTCGGAACTGGGTCATTGATCAGATGGTCAATAATGGATATGTGAGCGTTGATGAGGCCAATAAGGCCAAGGCTATGGATCTTCAGGTCAAACTCCGTAGCCGTGGTCCTCAGATCTTTGCAGCCGATTATTTTGCCGAAGAAGTTCGTCGTTGGATCGACGAGAAGTTCGGTGAGGAAAAACTTTATAACGGTGGCCTGTCTGTTCGAACCACCTTGAATGTCAATTTGCAAAAAGAAGCGCGCAAGGCACTTCATAAAGGCTTGATCGCTTTTGATCGCAAGAAGGGATGGCGTGGTCCGGTTGCCCAGTCTGATATTGCAGGCGATTGGGGAACGGCTCTTGCCAAGGTCGAGCCTTTGAGCGATCTACCTGAATGGTCGTTGGCCGTTGTTCTCTCTGCTGGGGCTAATGAAGCAGCTATCGGTTTGCGTCCGCAGATTTTGCCGGGCAAGAAAGTGGCCAGCGAGCGTGCGACAGGTTTGATCTCCTTGAAGGATGTGACCTGGGCGCGTTGGATGACCGGGGATCGCAAGGGCAAGAAAATCCGGGCCGTCTCTGATGTTCTAAAGCCGGGCGATGTGGTTTATGTTAGCCAGAAAGAGGGCAACCTCTATAGCTTGCAGCAAGTGCCGGAAGTCTCTGGTGCCTTGATTGCCATGGATCCTTATACCGGACGTGTTCAGGCGATTGTCGGCGGTTTCTCTTACGCCCAGAGCCAGTTCAACCGTGCGACACAGGCTTATCGTCAGCCAGGGTCCTCGTTCAAGCCGTTCGTCTATGCAACAGCGCTAGATAATGGCTATACGCCGTCCAGTGTGGTGATGGATGCTCCGGTTGAGATCAACCAGGGCGGAGGTCAGGGCATCTGGCGTCCTCAGAACTATGGCGGCAAATTCTATGGCCCGTCCACTTTGCGCCTCGGCATCGAGAAGTCTCGTAACGTGATGACTGTGCGCCTCGCACAAGATATGGGTATGCCGCTGGTGGCAGAATATGCACATCGCTTTGGTATCTATGACAATTTGATGCCGGTTCTCTCCATGTCACTGGGTGCTGGCGAAACCACGATCATGCGGATGGCAACAGCTTACTCGATGCTGGCCAATGGCGGGCGCCGGATTGAACCGACCTTTGTTGACCGGGTGCAGGATCGTTACGGCAAGACCATCTATCGTCATGATCATCGGATTTGCGCTGAGTGTAACGCGCAGAGCTGGGTCCGTCAGGATGAGCCAATTGTTGAAGACAACCGTGAGCAAGTGCTCGACCCGATGACCGCCTATCAGATTACTTCCATGATGGAAGGTGTGGTTCTGCGCGGAACGGCGCCTGTGGTCCGCAAAGTTGGTAAGCCGATTGCCGGCAAAACCGGAACAACCAACGATGAGCGCGATGCGTGGTTCGTTGGTTATTCTCCAGATCTCGTTGTTGGCGTTTATGTCGGCTATGATCGTCCGCGTCCGATGGGGCGTGGTTCGACCGGTGGTGGTCTGGCTGCACCAATCTTCACAGACTTTATGAAGGTGGCATTGGCGGACAAGCCGAAGAAGCCATTTCAGGTTCCGGAAGGTTTGCAGCTGATCCCGATTGATCGTCGTACCGGTATGCGTGCGAGTGCTGGTGGTGGCGGGGTTATTCTCGAAGCCTTCAAGCCTGGGACCTTGCCACCCGATAGCTATTCCGTGATTGGTTTTACCGAAGATATGGGGCGGCCAATTTCTGCGCAGGAAGCGGAGCGGGCTTTGACAGATGGCACAGGTGGACTGTTCTAGATATCGCCAGATATCAAATGATCAAAACGGACATGGCTTATCAAGCTGTGTCCGTTTTCGTTATTACGATGGACTTCTGCCAATGAGCGCAGTATTTAAAGCACTTCATGCGATTGCTGCATCGCATAGAGTGCTTTAACTCTTTGTTTTGAAGCGAGTTCTTGTCTGAAAAGTGCTGCAACTTTTCAGGAACGCGCTTTTGCCGCAACGAATAAGTGATGAATGAAAAGGCATTGGACGATTATGCGTGCTGAAATTCAGAATGTGGTTGATGAAATCAAGCAGGGTCTTGCTCTGCTGAGGAGGCATCTTTGACTGGGATGCATCTCAGAAAAGATTGCTTGAACTGAACAACCTGGCAGAAGACCCCGATCTTTGGAATGATCCGCAAAATGCCCAGAAACTGATGCAGGAGCGTCAGAAGCTGGAGAGCGCGATCAATGGCTATCTCAAGGCTAATCAGGATCTGGAAGATTCCATCGAGCTGATCGAAATGGGCGAGATGGAAGAGGATCAGGACATCATTGATGATGCTGAAGCGACCATTCAGGGCTTGCTCGCAGATATCAACCGTCAGCAGATTGAAACGCTGCTGTCTGGTGAAGCTGATGGCAATGATTGTTATATCGAAGTGCATTCTGGCGCTGGCGGTACCGAAAGCCAGGATTGGGCTTCGATGCTTCTGCGCATGTATACCCGTTGGGCGGAGAAGGCTGGCTTCAAGGTGGATGTGATGGAAGTCACTGCCGGTGAAGAAGCAGGCATCAAGGCAGCGACCATCATGATCAAGGGCGAGAATGCCTATGGTTGGGCCAAGACCGAATCCGGCGTTCATCGTCTGGTACGTATTTCGCCTTTTGATAGTCAGGCGCGCCGCCATACCTCTTTCTCGTCGATCTGGGTTTATCCGGTGATTGATGATTCCATTGACATCGAGATCAATGAGTCTGATTGCCGTATCGATACCTATCGCGCGTCTGGAGCTGGTGGTCAGCATGTGAATACCACAGACTCTGCTGTTCGTATTACGCACCAGCCGACCGGGATTGTGGTGCAATGTCAGAACCAGCGTTCTCAGCACAAGAACCGTGCACAAGCCTGGGACATGCTGAAGGCTCGTCTTTATGAGCGTGAATTGCAGATCCGCGAGGACAAGGCCAATGCGGAAGCGGCATCCAAGACCGATATTGGTTGGGGACACCAAATTCGCTCTTATGTCTTGCAGCCTTACCAGTTGGTCAAGGACTTGCGTACTGGTGTTGAATCCACCAGCCCTCAAGATGTGCTGGATGGTGCATTGACACCTTACATGGAAGCGGCTTTGGCGCAGCGTGCATTTGGCGATGCAGATGAACAGGCAGTTGAAGATCTGGTATAAGCCAATTGGTTGATATCAAAATAGAAAAGCCCGGCACTGCCGGGCTTTTATGTCTCTGGTGTATGCTGAAGACGAAGGGTGAATGATGCTTAAATATCTCCGCGCAGCTCAACGCCTGCCAGAAGGAATGAGCTTGGGTTCACCGCTTTGCCACGAATGCGGGTTTCGAAATGCAGGTGAGGGCCGGTTGAGCGGCCAGAAGAGCCAACCTTGCCAACCACGGCACCTTTCTTGATTCTGGTTCCCTTGCGAGCAATGACCTTGCTCATATGGGCGTAACGGCTGGTTACACCATTGCCGTGATCAATTTCGACCATCAAACCATAACCTGATTTGCGTCCTGCATGAACAACCTTGCCACCACCCGCAGCACGAATAGGAGTGCCGCGACGATGGGCAATGTCGATGCCGGAATGCATAGCCATGCGTCCTACGAACGGGTCACGGCGCGGGCCAAAGCGACTGGTCAAACGGCCGGATGGCAGCGGGTGAGCAATCGGCAACTTGCGAATATTTTCCTTCAGTCTCATATATTGGTCGAGGGCGATAGCCACTTGCTCAGCGTCTCTGGCAAGACGTTTCTGATCTGAATGGTGGGCCAATGGAAGGAAAGGACCACCCATTGCTACATCGGAATCCAGCTTTACACCCAAAGATGCAATGCGGCGTTCGACTCTTTCGGTTTTCTTGCGAATGTCCTGCAGAATATTTCCAAGAATTACGGCATTGTCGAAGATATCATCGTCCAATTGCTGAGCTGCGTCTGCCAGGCGCATAATGGTGTTGCTTGGTTGAGGGACGGCGCTTGTTGGCTCGTTATCGATGCTGGTATCACTTGCTGCCAGCATGGAAGGCTGTTCGAGATCAAGGGATGCAACCTGGGTTAGCTGATCGGTCTGATTGACCTCTGCTCCGCTCGTGATTGGTTTGCTTGATCGAAATCCCAGTGAAGCAAGTTCCGTGAAACTGGTCTGAATTCTGCTGTCGGTTGCTTGTTGAATTTCGGCTTTTGCCTGTTGATCGGATTTCTTAATGCGCCATGGAGCTGTTTTGGGGGTCGGCATATCCAGCGTGTCGCGAATCTTTACGCCAGCGGCCTCGGCTTTTTCGAGAATCGGAGCAAGCACCGATGAGTAGGCTTCATAGTCAGCCTGCTTGCGCATCAGAATTTGAACACGGTTTTCGATCTCTTGCTGATCGATCATCTGGCGGCTGGCAACACGGTCCAATTGTGCACGCAAATTGGTTATGCGGTCCTCGTAGGCATTATGAATCATTGCTTGTTCAGAGCGGGAAAAGCTAATGATTTCATCTCTAAAGACAAGGTAAGTGGTGGCGGAAAGGTAAAGTGCACTGAAAATCAGACCTATGACGAACAAGGTAGAAAAGACCCAAGGCCGGATTGTGAAATCCTGTACTACATCGCCATGTGCAATGATGATACGGTGCGGTTCATTCCTACGCCCGAATGTTTTGTTTCTGTCCTGAGAGAGCATTCGAAACCACTTAACTTTATGATGCTTCTAGTTGCTTCTATTAAGGCTCAATTAGGGTTAACAAAACGTTTAAATCGGATCCGGGCGCGTGGATGAAATACCTGTCAATGGCTTGTAAAATCCCGGAGTTAGGCCAGCTTCGGCCCGTGCCAAATCGTTAAAGGGTGGCTTGAGAGAACCGCGAAAGTGATTGCGAACCAATTTATGAAAGGTTGGTTCCGGGGACAGGTTTCGGCGATCACACATATAGCGGAACCATTTTACTCCGAATGCTACATGGCGCTTCTCGTCGCGATAGATGATTTGCAGGATATCTGCGCTGTCACTGTCACCATTTTCTCGCATGCGAATGACGGTTGAAGGGGTTACATCCAAACCTCTTGCTTCCAGTACCAGAGGAATCAGAGCCAGCCGTGCCAGCAGATCGTAACTTGTATCCTGTGCTGCCTGCCAAAGACCATCATGAGCGGGAAGGGCACCATAGTGACTTCCCAGCTTTTGCAAATGATCGCTTAGGAGATTGAAGTGACAGGCTTCCTCCAGTCCGACCTGGACAAACTGATCGAAGAAGCTACGCGGCATTGTTTGATTGGCGTAGCGTCCTATCAGATCCCAGGTTAAATCAATGGCGTTGAGCTCAATATGTGCAAGGGAATGAAGAAGGGCAAGTTTTCCTTGTCCTTTTCCTTTTGAGCGCTTTGGCATTCTGTTAGGAGGCAGGAGTTCCGGTTTGTCCGGTCTTCCTGGGCGATCCGGCATACTATGAGCATGATGATCAGTTAGCGATAGCTTGCGGCCATACCAGGCGCGTGCTGCATCATAGGATAATTGTACCTTTTCACCCAGATCTGGCGCTGATGTGATTGCCTTTGCGTAGTCTGCGAGAGATGAATAATTCTGGGCATCGCGCACCGGAGCGGTTTTTAGATATGGATGGCTTAGCATTTGAACTTCAGAATTTCATATGGGTGCTGACAGCCGTTTGATAGGTTGCGGCAAAAGATGATAATGTTTGGATGGTTCATGGATAGACATTCATGAACCCTGGATGGTCATGATAAGGTTTTTGCTGCTGTCAGCACTTCTTCCGCGTGACCTTTGACTTTTACCTTGCGCCAAATTCGGGTGAGCTTGCCGCTGGAATCCATCAGGAATGTTGCGCGCTCAATGCCCATGAAGGTTTTGCCATACATCTTCTTCTCTACCCAAACACCATAGGCATTACACACTTCAGTGTTTTCGTCGGAAGCGAGGGTGATCCCAAGATCATGTTTGGTGATGAAGTTATCATGCTTGCGCACGCTATCGGCAGAGACCCCGATGATTGCGGTATTCGCATTCGCGAATTGATCCTTCAGCGATGTAAAATCCAATGCTTCGGTGGTGCAGCCAGGCGTATTGTCTTTGGGATAGAAATATACAACGACATTCTGGCCCCTTAGCTCAGCTAGATTGATTGTTCCACCACCATTGGTTGGTAGAGAAAAGCTTGGTGCTGACATGCCTTCAACGAGCTCTGTTGTCATTTTGCCTTCCTTTTGACGATTTTAGGACGCAATGTGGTCCTGTATGGACAGGTTTGAAAGTAATGATGATTCGTTTGGTTTTACGGTGGCAAACAGCAATTGGATCCATTTTATCCTGTCCATGAAATGAACAGAATAAAAGTATCGCCGGGGTCTTTGGTTCGTCGACAAATTTCTTTTCATTCCAATCGAATCTGGCATAACAAAATCAGAAATGCCAGCATCGCGTTGGTCTTGTACAGAAACAGTTCGGGACAGGTGGCGAGTTTTTTGGAGGCTTCCCGTTTGGGTGGATCAGGATATTTCAAATACTCACGGACACCACAATGATTATGAGGCTCAAGACATGCCTTTATCTCCCACCATTCTCAGCAAGTAACGCCGAATAGTCGAGACACTTCTGCTATGCAGACAAACACTCAAAATGAAACAGACAAGCAGTCTTCATCTCGACGAACCTGGGGAATGAGGTTGCTGAAATATGCATCCATTGCGCTGTTTGTTTGTGTCATGGTGATTGGGCTTGTTTTTGTCCGGATTGCCATTTCTCCAATGTCCATTTCATCAGTGGCTGACAGGATTGAAAGCGCTGCTTCGGATTTGATGGCACCTGGACAGATATTGGAATTGGAGGATGCACAGGTCAGTCTGGCGGAGGGAGGAGGTCTGGCGCTACGCCTTACCGATGTTCGGCTAACCGAGGGCTCTCTTTCTCTTTTCTCAGCTCCGAGGATCGATCTGGAAATTGATTTTCTCTCCTTGTTAAAACAGAAATTCATTCCCAGCCAGATTTATGTGCCGCAACTTGAAGCACAACTGGTTCGCGACAAGTTGGGTCGTTTCATCATTGCGGGACAAGATCCGGGCGGACTCTCGCAAACGTTTGGTCCTCCAGTGCGTTCGCAAGCCGACTATTATGATCCGGATGAGCCGGAATTTGTGTCGCTCATATATGGCATGAGACGTGCCATGCGCCCGCTTGCAGAGGAGGATTTTGACAAACGCCCGCCACGTATCCTTATTCGCGATACCAAACTTCACTTTACCGATCTTCTCGCCGACAAGTCACGACTGCTGGATAATGTTGCTTTCTCCTACAAACCCAAGGGAGATGATGACAATGATTGGCGTATAGATTTTGCCGTTGATGGACGAAAAGGCCGTATCGCTTTTGCCATGGCAGAATATAAGCTGGATCAGACAACGGACGGGATTCCGGGGAAATCGATCGAATTTCGTTTTGCAGATGTGTCCTTGGCAGATATTTGGCCGCGCTTTTCCGAAAAGGCGAGACGTTTCAAGTTCAGCTCTCCGTTTTACGGTGCTGCTCGAATGGATTTTGATGGCCGCGAAAGCCTGATCGATATGAAGATTGCTCTGGATGTCGGGGCTGGGCAGCTTGATTTTGGTGACAATGATACTGCGCTTTTGGATGAGGCGAATTTCAGATTGGATTGGGAGCCTGAAAATCGGGTTCTGGCACTTGAATTTGCACAAGTTCTGTTCGGGGAAACCGGAGGACAATTCAAGGGAGTTGCGGTTTGGCCGAAAGACAGTGCTGGCGAAGTGAAGATGGTCGTTGAAGGCCAGGACATTACACTTGATGCCAGGGACAATCCTAACCCGTCAAAGAAACTCAATGAGATATTTGTGAAAGCTCGCATTGGGCGGGAAAGTGGAATTATGACTGTTGATCGCTTTGCGGCGATTGCAGATGAGGGCAAGGTTGAGGGATCTGGCTCCTTGGCGTTGGTTGATGATGTCTTGACGTCTGGCATGGCGTTTGATGTTTCGCCTATGCCCTATGATCTGCTATCGCAAATGTGGCCGGTCAATATTGCTGGCGGTGCGCGACGATGGGTTCTGGAGAATATTGAGTCTGGCCATACTACCGGGGGTACGATTGAAGCTACCCTTACGGACAAGATGTTTGAGAGAACGCCGGATGATCGTTTGGAATTACCTGATGAGGCGGTGAATGGTGTCTTTGGTTTGAAAGACGTATCCCTTAAGCCTTTTGGGGATTTGGCACCTGCTAAAAATATTTCCGGGACCGGGATCTTTACTGGTCGAACATTTCTGGCCAGCTTTACCAATGGAGAGTTCGTTTCCAATTCGGGCCACCGTCTTCCAATCTCCAGTGGACGTTTCGAAATTCCTGATCATGCTCAACGCCCGGCAACCGGGATCTTGGTGCTTGAAACCAATGGTAGTGCCGCCGCATTGGGGGCGATTGTTGATCATGAGCCTTTGTCGGTTCTGAAAACAGAGAAGTTGAAAGCAGATAAGTTACGCGGCAAAGCTACGGCTAGGGTCAAGCTTAGTTTTCCCTTCAAAAAGAATTTGAAGAAGGAAGATGTTACTTACAGCGCCAAAGTGAATCTAAGGCAGTTTTCCTCTGCTCTGCCTGTGCGGGGGCGTAGGATCGAAAAAGCCAATCTCGCGATTAATACAGATGGCAAGCGTGTCGATATTTCGGGGAAAGGCATCATTGATGGGCTGCAAGCAAATATTGATGTGGAGACATCAACTGATGCGTCGGTCAAACTGAAGTCAAATGTGAAACTCGTTATGTCGGAGCGAGATCGCGCAAAAATCGGGCTGGATCTGGGGGAATGGTTGCAAGGACCAGTCTCTGTTGCAATCAAGCAAAATGGTTCACTGAAACACCGCTATGATGTGGAGGTTGACCTAAGCAAGTCTGTTTTGCGGTTGGATGAGATTGGATGGATCAAGAAATCGGGTGTGAAAGGTAAGGCAACTTTTCAGGTTTTGACCAAGGGTAACCTTTATGAAGTTTCGTCGCTGAACATTTCCGGTCAAGGCTTCAAAGCTACTGGTGAGGCAAAAATTCATGCCAAGCAAGGCCTGAAATCTCTCGTAATCCATAATCTTTCACTGAGCCGCGGAGATCGATTGTCTGTTCGTGCGACACAGAGAAAAGGAAAATTTCTAGATATCTTTGTTTCAGGCAAGTTGTTGGATTTGCGCGGGAAATTGGTGCAAGGCCCATTGAATTCACAAGGTTCATCATCGAAAAAAAGTACAAGCAGCTACCATCTCAAGGCCAAGATCGACCGTGTGATCGGTATGAATGGAAGTGTCATGTCTGGCTTAAATGCCCGTCATAGTGTGTCCAGGGGCAAGGATACGGAAATTTTCATATCGGCCAAATTGAACGGGCGCTCAGATTTCAAGGTGGATACAAAGAAAGGGACATCGCCAACATTTCATATCTCGGCGAGTGATGCAGGAAGCTTCCTGCGTTTCATGGGTGCTTATGATAAACTGGTTGGCGGTCGTTTGATCATTTCTGCTCAGATAATGAATGATCGGCGAAAAATGGCCGGCTCGGTATTCTTGAAAAAGTTTGCCATCAAAGGCGTTGAACGTCGTAATACGTCCAGTGGCAAGATAGAACGAGCTGATACAAGCTTTGACAAGTTGACCATGAATTTCTCGGACACGGATGGTGTGATTTCGATTTCCAATGGTGTCGTCAAAGGTCCCGCTTTGGGAGCTACAATGTATGGCACCGTGAATATGCGTAATAAAAACCTGCGTTTGACAGGTGTTTACATTCCAGCTTATGCGGTCAACAATTTGTTTTCTCGCCTGCCGGTGATTGGACGTGCGTTGGGAAATCGGAAGAATGAAGGTTTGCTGGGCATCACTTATAAGATCAAAGGAAATTTGAAAGATCCGAAAGTGTTTGTTAATCCGGCATCGGTTCTTGCGCCGGGAGCCTTGCGCAAGATTTTCGAGTTTGGTCGCAACTAGATCAAATAGACTAGGGAAATGAAAAGGCCAGCTGATGAGATCAGTTGGCCGTTTTTGTTTGGGTCTCAATGCTTGTGAGCAATTAGTCAGCCAGCTTGAGGAGAATGTGCTTTTTCTTGCCCATGGAGAGCTTGATGACACCGTCATCATTCATGGCATCCATGGTCAGAGACAGGGAATCATCTGTGATGGCCTTGTCATTCAGCTTCAAGGCGCCGCCTTTGATGTTACGGCGGGCTTCGCCGTTGGATTTTGCCAGACCCGCAGTCACAAAGGCATTGAGTATGCCCATGCCGGCTTCAAGATCTGATCTGTTGATCTCGATGGTTGGCAGATTTGCAGCTGCAGCCTGACCCGATTCAAATGTTTTGCGAGCGGTTTCTGCGGCCTCGTCAGCTGCTGCACGGCCATGAATGAGAGCTGTTGCTTCTGTTGCCAGAATCTTTTTGGCTTCGTTCAACTCATTGCCTTCCAGGGCTGCCAGACGGTTCACTTCGTCCATAGGCAGAGTGGTGTAGAGCTTGAGGAAGCGGATGACATCAGCATCGCCGGTGTTCCGCCAGAACTGCCAGTAATCATAGGGGCTGTACATGTCTGCACGCAGCCATACAGCACCATCGACTGACTTGCCCATCTTGGAACCGTCAGATTTGGTGATCAAAGGCGTGGTCAGAGCAAAGGTCTCGGTGTTGTTCATGCGACGGCAGAGATCGATACCAGACACAATGTTGCCCCACTGATCAGATCCACCCATCTGCAGGCGGCAGCCATATACCTTGTTCAGACGGGTGTAATCGTATGCCTGAAGAATCATGTAGTTGAATTCGATGAAGGAAAGCGGCTGCTCGCGCTCCAGTCGCAGTTTCACGGAATCGCGCGCCAGCATCTGGTTGACCGAGAATTTGGATCCGACATCGCGCAGGAAGTCGATATATTTCAGATCCAGCAGCCAATCGGCATTATCAGCCTGGACTGCGTCATTGGGGCCATCACCAAAGTCCAGCAGGTTGGCGAAGATTTCGCGGATGCTTTCCTTGTTGGACTGAATTTTTTCTGCTGTCAGCAACTGACGGGTTTCATCGCGACCGGATGGATCGCCGACCATGGTTGTGCCGCCTCCCATCAGAGCGATCGGACGGTGACCGGTTTTCTGCAACCAGTGCAGCATCATCATGGAGACCAGATTGCCGACATGCACGGAAGGAGCCGTGCAGTCATAGCCGGTATATGCAGTGACTGTTTCGGTTGAGAAGAGTTTATCCAAACCTTGTGGATCGGAACATTGGTGGATGAAGCCACGCTCATTCAACGTGTGTAGAAATTCGGATTTGAAGGCGGTCATTGCCGCATTCCTCCTTAAATTCGGGTGTCACTGCTAAAGTGGCGTTCAGGGGCTGTCTTGGAACAGATAGTTCGCTATGCTGCACAATTGACAGATCTGAAGCCTTTCAAGGCGCACTATCTAACAAACTTCTTTTTAAAGATCACTATCTAGTGGGCCGGATTCGAGAGGAAATATAAAAAAATGCAGAAGAAAGCGCATTTGATGGAATTGGAAGCTCCTGTTTTGGCTCTAGGGCTGATGAGTGGCACCTCCTGTGATGGTGTTGATCTGGCTCTGATCCGAACGGATGGCGAGGATGCGTTTGAACCTGTAGCCAATGGATTTCATGCCTATTCTGCAGATCAGAAGGCTCTGCTCGGGCAAGCCATCAAGGCAGCGAAGGGAATGGAAGATCGAACGGATCGCTCCGGTGTCCTCGCGGAAGCGGAAGCTTTGGTTACCCAACACCATATTGAAGCGGCTCAAGTCTTTCTGGACTCTTTGGATGAAAATGTTTCTCGACCAGATTTGATTGGCTTTCATGGCCAGACGGTTTGGCATGATCCTGCAAAAGGCGTGACTGTTCAACTTGGAGATGGGGAGGCGCTGTCAAACATCCTGAATTGCCCGGTTGTTTTTGATCTGCGGGCCAATGATATGGAGCATGGAGGTGAGGGAGCACCAATGGTGCCTGCATTCCACCGCCTACTTGCAGCAAAACAGGAACTGCTCCGACCTTGTGCCTTCGTCAATATCGGCGGCGTGTCCAATATCACCTGGATTGGATCTGAGGACGAGCTGACGGCGTTTGATTGTGGTCCGGGCAATGCTCTGATTGATGATCTGGTGCGGCGAAAACTGAATAAGGATATGGATGAAGGTGGTCGTCTTGCCATGGCAGGACAAGTGGATTTCCTGGCATTGGTCGGCCTGATAGGCAATCCTTATTTCCAAAAACGTGCACCAAAATCACTGGACCGTAATGCTTTTGATGCTTCTGTGGTTGAGAGCCTTGGGGTTGAGGATGCTGTTGCCACATTGACCGCCTTTACTGTTGAGACCATTTGCCTGGGGTTGGAACAAATGGAGCAACTCAAGGGTGAACAACCAACCTGCCTTGTTGTGTGTGGTGGAGGACAGCATAATCCGGCAATTATTGGCCAATTGCAGGGTGCTCTGGATTGTGAGGTTAGACGAGCCGATGATCTTGGTCTTCAAGGCGATGCACTGGAAGCGCAAGCTTTTGCCTATCTGGCCGTTCGGTCAAGTCGGGGGCTTCCCTTGACCTTTCCAGGAACAACGGGCGTTCATGAGCCTGTGAGTGGTGGCGTGATGGTTGGAGGGTAACTTCAAATCTTGAGGGTTAGTCGGTAGCCTTTGATGTCGAGCTGATACCTTTTGATTCTCTTTGCTTTCGTTCCCACATTTCCGGATGTTCGATTTCTTTGAATGACCAGATACCAAGCTTGTGTTTCTGAGCATTGAGTACGGTGGCTGGAGATTTGCCGTTGTTTGTTTGAAGCCAGTTTCTCTGAAATGCTCCGCGTCAGCTGATGGCTGAAACTTGATTAAAATAGCACAAAGGGCAATAATTAGGCCGCCCAGATGGGCGGCCTGTAAATGGCGTTTATAGCTGGATAGCGTCTTCGCTTTTGTTATCACTGTCGGTGACGTCCAATAGCTGGGACGAATCAAAGCCGATGCGTTGATCCAGATAGTTGGCGCAGACATTGATGAGCTGATCCGTTTCTTCCTTGAAGAAGTGGTTGGCACCCGGAATGATTTCCTGATCAATCACGATGCCTTTTTGAGTTTTCAGCTTGTCCACAAGTGCCTGAACATCCTTGTGAGGTACAACCTTGTCCATTCCACCATGGGTGATGAGCCCTGAAGATGGGCATGGAGCCAGGAAGGAGAAATCATAGAGGTTTGCCGGTGGGGCAATGGAAATGAAACCTTCCACCTCTGGACGACGCATCAAGAGCTGCATGCCGATCCAGGCGCCGAAGGAGAAGCCGGCAATCCACACGCCAGGGGCTTCTGAATGGAAGGTCTGAACCCAATCCAAGGCCGCTGCAGCATCTGATAACTCGCCTACACCATGGTCGAACTGACCTTGAGAGCGACCAACACCACGGAAGTTGAAGCGCAGAACAGTGAAGCCACGACGCGCAAACATGTAGTAAAGATGATAGATGATCTCATTGTTCATCGTCCCGCCGAAGCGTGGATGAGGATGCAAAATGAGTGCAATGGGAGCTTTGCGGTTTTTGGACGGATGTAGCCGGCCTTCCAAGCGCCCCGCAGGGCCGTTGAAGATCACCTCTGGCATAGGGTGCCCGATCCTCTCCTGAATACGATTGTCTTAATCATGATCTTGCCCGACCAATAATGCCCAAATACGTAATTTTGGGTATATCAGGCTGTGTTTAACTTGACTCAAAAAGACAAGTTCACTAGCTTCAATTTAGAATTATTCCAAATTGGAACTGGCAAGATCTATTTCTCAGTTTCTTTCATAGCATAAAGAAATGGGGAAATTTCAAGTCTTTTGGGATATTTACCGTCAATAAATCGCATATGCCCTTGTTCATTGGTTAAGAAGGCAGATCAAGGGCTGGTTGTCAGGTGTGAACAAAGCGAGTGATAGAGTGAGACATTATCTCGATTATAACGCTACTGCGCCGTTACGTCCCCAAGTGCGAGAGGCGGTGATACAGGCCATGGATCTAGTCGGTAATGCTTCGTCGATTCACGCGGAAGGACGCAAGGCGCGCGCGGCGATCGAACGAGCACGGTTGCAAGTTGCGCAACTTGTGAATGGTGATCCTGGTTGTGTAATTTTTATGTCGGGCGCGACAGAGGCCAACATGCAGGCCCTGACCCCAAATATGAAATGGGATTACGAGACAAAATCGGCCTCTCATCTTTATTACAGTGCGGTTGAGCATCCATCTGTTTTGGCCGGTGGACGCTTTGCTGAAAGCCAAATGACCTCAATTCCTGTTGACGAAAATGGTGTTGTGGATCTTGTGGAGCTGCGTGGCCTGCTCGAACAGCATGATGGTAGTCACGGCGTCGCCATGGTTGCAATTATGGCAGTGAATAGCGAAACCGGTGTGATACAGCCGATTGAAGAGATTGCGAAGCTGGCAAAAGAGTTCGACGCTTATTGCCATATTGATGCGGTTCAGGCAGCTGGTCGCATTCCACTTGATATTGGTCAGGTGGGATGCACATCGATGTCGCTATCTTCGCACAAACTTGGTGGCCCAAAAGGGATCGGGGCGCTGGTGATGGCGCGTGAAGGACTGGAACCAGAGCAGCTGATTACCGGTGGGCCGCAGGAAAATCGCAATCGGGCTGGAACAGAAGATGTTCAGGCCATTGTGGGCTTCGGAATTGCTGCCGAGTTGGCGTTCGAACAGGCGCAAGATACGAGTAACGACAGCGAGATGGCGCGCCTGCGTGGTCTGCGAGATCGCTTCGAGGCCGGTTTGCGGGACTTGGTACCGGATGTTGTGATCTTTGGTGAAGGAGCTGCCCGTATAGATAATTGCAGTCAGTTCGCCATCCCTGGCATGCGGGCTGAAACTATGTTGATTCAGCTGGATCTGGCCGGTGTTGCGGTGAGTTCTGGTTCTGCCTGTTCTTCGGGCAAGATTTCAGCCTCTCATGTGCTGATCGCCATGGGAGTTGATGCTGTTTTGGCTGGTGCTGCTGTTCGCGTCAGTCTGGGCTGGGCAAGCACGACGGAGGACGTCGAAAAATTATTGAGTGTCTTGGCGAAAATTTGTGCCAAACACTCAAAAAAGCTGAGTTTGGCATTGTGAAAGGGCCCCCCGGCCTCCTATATGATGCTCAAAATCAGTTATGCGTCACTTTGGCGGACCAACAGAGTGATGAAATAAAGGGTGTGTCGCAATTGCAAGTAAGGTTTGCTGGCGACATTTGATTGAAACGGAATGCTTTAATCTCTGCAATCAGGCATTTCGGGACGGTTTCAGTCAACTGGTAATGATTAAATTGCCAGACCGTGATAAGGCAGTTCAATGGACCGGCGGTCTTTGAAACCGCTTAGGATGGAGTAGCAGATGGCTGCTGTTAAGGAAACGGTCGATCAAGTACGCGAGATCGACGTTGACCAGTACAAATATGGCTTTGTTACCGATATTGAAACAGAAAAGGCTCCGAAGGGCCTGAATGAAGATATCATTCGGTTTATCTCTGCCAAAAAAGATGAACCACAATGGATGCTGGATTGGCGGCTTGATGCCTATAAGCGCTGGCAGACCATGGAAGAGCCAAGCTGGGCGCGAGTAAATTACCCGAAGATCGACTTCCAGGATTTGTATTATTATGCAGCTCCTAAAAATACCGAAGGCTTGAAGAGCTTGGATGAAATGGATCCGGAGCTTCTACGTACCTATGAGAAGCTGGGTATTCCGCTTCAAGAGCAGGAGATTCTGGCTGGCGTTTCCGAAGAAAACCGCGTTCATACCAAGGTCGCAGTCGATGCGGTGTTCGATTCCGTTTCCGTTGCTACCACCTTCAAGGAAGAGTTGAAGAAAGCAGGGGTCATCTTCTGCCCGATTTCGGAAGCGGTCAAAGAATATCCTGAACTGGTACAAAAATATCTTGGTTCCGTTGTACCTGTAACAGATAATTTCTATGCGACACTGAACAGTGCGGTCTTCACTGATGGCTCATTCGTTTACATTCCCGAAGGCGTTCGTTGCCCAATGGAATTGTCGACCTATTTCCGTATCAATGAACAGAATACGGGTCAGTTCGAGCGCACGCTGATCATTGCAGACAAGGGCTCTTATGTGTCCTATCTGGAAGGTTGCACCGCGCCACAGCGTGATGAAAATCAGCTGCATGCGGCCGTGGTTGAGCTGGTGGCTCTGGAAGATGCAGAGATCAAGTATTCAACCGTCCAGAACTGGTATCCGGGTGATAGCGAAGGCAAGGGCGGAATTTATAATTTCGTGACCAAGCGTGGCGATTGCCGTGAGAAAAATGCCAAGATTTCCTGGACGCAGGTTGAGACTGGTTCTGCCATTACCTGGAAATATCCAAGCTGTATTCTGCGCGGTGAGAATAGCGTCGGAGAATTCTACTCCATTGCGATTTCCAACGGTCGTCAGCAGATTGATAGTGGCACCAAGATGTTCCATCTGGGCAAGAATACCTCCAGCCGTATCATCTCCAAGGGTATCTCCGCAGGTCGCTCCGAGAATACTTATCGTGGTCTGGTATCAGCACATAAGAAAGCCTCGAACGCTCGTAACTTCACCCAATGCGATAGCTTGTTGATCGGTGATCAGTGTGGTGCTCATACCATTCCATATATCGAGAGCAAGAATGCTTCTGCGGTGTTCGAGCATGAGGCGACAACCTCCAAGATCTCTGATGATCAGATGTTCTATTGCCGTGCACGCGGTATTGGCGAAGAAGAAGCCGTGGCGCTTATCGTCAATGGCTTTGTGAAGGATGTGATCCAGCAATTGCCAATGGAATTTGCAGTTGAAGCTCAGAAGCTGATCAATATCTCGCTTGAAGGAAGTGTTGGCTGATACAGGCTGAACATTCTTGGAAATATTATCTTAGGCGCGCTTGAAACAGCTGCGCTGACAAGGACAGACTACAATGCTCGAAATCAAAAATCTTCATGCTGAAGTGGATGGTAACAAAATCCTGCGTGGCATCAACCTCACCATCAATGCTGGTGAAATTCACGCCATCATGGGTCCAAACGGCTCTGGTAAATCCACCCTGTCGTACGTTCTGGCTGGTAAGGATGACTATGAGATCACCGAAGGCGAAGTGCTTTTCTTCGGTGAGAATGTTCTGGAAATGGATCCGGAAGAGCGTGCTGCTGTTGGCCTGTTTCTGGCTATGCAATATCCGATCGAAATTCCAGGTGTTGCCAACATGACATTCCTGAAAACCGCTCTGAATGCTCAGCGTCAGACCCGCGGTGAGCCGGAAATGAAAACTCCGGATTTCATGAAGCGTGTGAAGGAATTGTCTGCCAAGCTCAATGTTTCTCAGGAAATGTTGCGTCGCCCGCTGAATGTGGGCTTCTCCGGTGGTGAGAAAAAGCGCAATGAGATCCTGCAGATGGCACTGCTTGAGCCCAAATTCTGCGTGCTCGATGAGACTGACTCAGGCCTCGATATCGATGCTCTGCGCATCGTGTCCGAAGGCGTGAACGCGCTTCGCTCAGAAGAGCGCTCCATGCTGATCATCACTCACTATCAGCGTCTTCTGGACTATATTGTGCCCGACGTGGTGCATGTGATGTCTCAGGGCAAGATTGTGAAAACCGGTGGCAAGGATCTGGCGCTTGAGCTGGAAGAAAAAGGCTATGCTGAATATACCAGTGGAGCTGCGGCTTAGGGCCGGGAAGGGAGCATTTTGCGATGACTTTGACTATCGTAAAGACCCCTTCCGAGGAGGCGCTGGGTGCGCTTCTGGATGGGGCTCAAGCCAAGTTGCCGGGTAAGGAGTTTTCCTCCCGACGTGCTGATGCCGTTGCCAAGTTCCGTCAGGATGGTCTGCCAAATCGACGTGTTGAAGAATGGAAATATTCCGATCTGAAACGGGTTATGCCTGCAGATCTGTCTCTGGCAGGTGATGTCAGCGCAGACGATGTAGCCAAGCAGATGGCTGTTGTACCACGCCTTCGTGGTATTGAGTGTGATCGTCTTGTCCTGGTCAATGGTGTGTTTCGGGCTGATCTTTCTGCTTTGGATGCACTGGAAGGCAAGGTAAGCATCATCCCAGTCGCCAAGGCACTGGAAGAGGGCACCTTCGTTCTGGATGATCCGGAAATTGCTGCCAATGACCATGCATTGAACCTCAATACCGCTTTGTTGCAAGATGGTGTCATCATTGATGTCTCTGAAGGTGTCGAAGTCGAGCGTCCAATCGAGATCCTGTCTCTGATGATTGGTGGCGGAATGGCGACCACCCGCAATCGCGTAAGTGTTGGCAAGGGTGCCAAAGCGTTTATTCTCGAGACCTTTGTTGGCGACGAAAATGCCTATCAGGTCAATGAAGCGATTGATTTCCGCATTGCTGATGGTGCAAGCCTTTCTGTCTCCCGTCTGTTGTCGGAAGGCAAGAATGCACTTCATCTTGGATCGACCACTGTCGTTCTGGGTGAAAAATCTCATTTTGAGCATTTCACCATGTCCACTGGTGGTCAGTTCACACGCAACACTGCCTTTGTGAAGTTCACAGGTGAATATAGTGATGCGGAGCTGTTTGGTGCGACCATCATTGGTCGTGATCAGCATAGTGATCAGACATTGCTCGTGGATCATGCTGTGCCAAACTGTAATTCCAAGGAACAGTATCGCACTGTGATGGATGACAAGGCGCAGGGTGTTTTCCAGGGCAAGATCTTTGTGCGTCAACCAGCGCAGAAGACCGACGGTCAGATGATGAGCCAGGCTTTGCTGCTCAGCGAAGATGCTGCCTTCTTCAACAAGCCAGAGTTGGAAATCTTTGCTGATGATGTGCAGTGCGCCCATGGTGCGACATGCGGTGAGCTGGATGAAGATCTGCTCTTCTATTTGCGTGCCCGTGGCATTCCTCTGGATCAGGCCAAGAAAATGTTGGTCTTGGCCTTCCTGGCGGAAGCTGTCGAGCATGTATCAAATGAGAGTGTAGTGGAAGCGCTGGAAGGTTTTATCGCCGACTGGTTGGGGCTGGACCACTAATTGTCATTGCTTTGAAGGGGCTGGCTTTGGACAGTCCCTTGAAGTGGTGGGGCAAGGAAATGGCATTATGAATGAGCATTCTGCAAATGTTGTGTCACTGGAGCCGTATGACGTAGAGGCAATTCGGGCTGATTTTCCGATCCTGTCTCGCGAGGTTTATGGCAAGCCTTTGGTTTATCTCGATAATGGTGCATCAGCTCAAAAGCCTCAGGCTGTGATTGATGCAATCAGTGAGTGCTATTCCAATGAATATGCCAATGTGCATCGCGGTCTTCATTATCTGTCCAATACAGCAACGGATCGATTCGAAGCAGCGCGCGAAACTGTTCGCGGTTTCCTGAACGCATCTTCGGTAAATAATATCATTTTCACCCGTTCTTCGACCGAAGCCATCAATCTGGTTGCATCTTCCTATGGTGGCATGGTGTTGGGTGAGGGGGATGAGATCATCCTTTCCATCATGGAGCATCATTCCAATATCGTGCCTTGGAATTATCATCGTGAGCGTTCTGGTGCCGTTATCAAATGGGCGCCGGTAGATGGTGATGGCAATTTTCTGATGGAAGAGTTTGAGGCTCTTCTGACAGATCGTACCAAGATCATCGCCATCACTCAGATGTCCAATGCGCTTGGCACTATCGTTCCGGTGAAGGAAATCATCAAAAAAGCCCACGAGCGTGGTGTCAAGGTTCTGATTGATGGCAGCCAGAGTGCTGTTCATATGCCGATTGATGTACAGGATTTGGATGCCGATTTCTTTGTTATGACTGGCCATAAACTCTATGGACCTTCAGGCATTGGTATTCTCTATGGCAAGCACGAGCTGCTGGATGCCATGCCGCCTTACATGGGCGGTGGTGAGATGATCAAGGATGTTACTGTAGACGGTGTGACTTATGGCACAGCGCCTCACAAGTTTGAGGCTGGAACGCCACCAATTGCGCAAGCTATTGGATTGGGTGCTGCGTTGGACTACATGAACAAGATTGGCCGGGATCGTATTGCAGAGCATGAGGAAATGCTGCGTGCCTATGCCCATGAGCGTCTTGGTCAGATCAACAGTCTGCGGATTTTGGGTCAAGCCAAAGAGAAGGGGGCGATTGTTTCTTTTGAAATGGAAGGGGTTCATGCCCATGATATTTCAATGGTTATTGATCGTTCTGGTGTTGCAGTTCGTGCGGGGACGCATTGTGCTCAACCATTGTTGCAGCGCTTCGGTGTGACGTCTACCTGTCGTGCTTCTTTTGGTATGTACAACACTGTGGAAGAAATTGATCGTTTGGCTGAGGCCTTGATCAAGGCCCAGGATTTTTTTGCATAGCCGTTACCGGGTCTGACGGCTTACTGAAAATGCCCTCCATGTTTCGTCTGGGCTGTTTATGGTAAACTGCAAGACACGATCGGCTAGAAAGAGTATGACATGAGTGAGACGACTTCGAATATGGAAGAGATCGAGCCAAATGTGCCCGCTATGGAGCCTGGCTCCAATCTGGCTCCAGAAGAGCTCGAGCGTTTGACGCAAGATATCATTGCGGCGTTGAAGACTGTCTATGATCCAGAAATTCCATCAGATATCTACGAGATCGGCCTGATTTATCGTGTTGATATTGATGATGATCGTAATGTGGAAGTGGATATGACATTGACGGCTCCAGGATGCCCGGTAGCTGGCGAAATGCCGGGTTGGGTGGAGAATGCTGTTAGCTCCGTCGATGGAGTTGGTTTGGTGACAGTGAATATGGTGTTTGATCCACCATGGACGCCGGATCGCATGTCCGAAGAAGCAAAGGTTGCTATCAACTGGTATTGATCCCATATAATGCATAACAGTTGGTCTATGTGATTGTGATTGGTTGAGGGACCGGTACAAATTGTGTAGGAGCAAAGCGAGATTGATCAGGAAGGACGGCTAAATGACTGGACGGTTTCAAGTTCTGTCAATCACGGATGAAGCAGCGGAACGTATTCGCAGCATTGTCGATGGATCAGATGATTCTCTGCAAGGTATTCGCGTCGGCGTAAAGAATGGCGGCTGTGCGGGTATGGAATATGTCTTGGATAAAGTTACAGATCCTGATCCGAAGGATGATCTGGTCGAAGACAAGGGTGTCCGTGTTTATGTGGATCCCAAGGCTGTCTTGTTCCTGTTGGGAACCGAGATGGGTTATGAGGTCACCAAATTTCGCTCTGGTTTCACCTTCAATAATCCCAACCAATCTTCAGCATGTGGTTGCGGTGACTCGGTGTCTCTGACGCCAGTTGACCCCTCTGCGCTGGAAAAGCTGCGTGAGCATGCCTAACATTGATGGTTCAGGAATTCATTTAATAAAAAAGCGGCTTCAAAGCCGCTTTTTTGTTTCGATTTAATCTTAGGTCTTATGCGACATCGCTATTTTCTTGCAGTATGTCCGGATCGGTTTCTGCTTTTACGATATTGCGACCACCGCGTTTTGCCGCATAGAGGCACTGGTCTGCACGCTCAATCAAGCTTTGCGGAGTGTCGCCCGGTTTAAAAGTAGATGCACCAATCGAGATGGTGATACGACCCAGATTTTCGCCAGTTGAGCGTTTTATCAGCTCTTTTGCCATGACGGCTTTGCGAATACTCTCGGCAACAGCGACCGCTTGGCGCAGATTGGTACGAGGCAAAATAACACCGAATTCCTCGCCACCATAGCGGCATGGAACATCCTGACCCTTCACATTCTGCTTTACGGATACAGCCACAAGACGCAAAACCTGATCACCGGTTTGATGGCCGAAAGTGTCGTTGAATTTTTTGAAATGATCGATATCCGTCATAAGCAAGCAAAGAGGTTCACCGGATTCGGCGGCTTCTTCCAAAGCATTTTCCAACGAACGGTCGAAATGCTTGCGATTTGCCAGAGTGGTCAGATCATCCGTCAAAGATTCGTAACGGATGGTGTCCAGACTTTCTCGTAATTCCAATACTTGTTCCTGGGAAGCTGCAAGTTGTTCGCTCAGGGCACGGTTTTGAGACTCAACCTCTTTTGTCTCAGAAATGAGCTGAGCAACGATCTCTCGAATGACCTGACGATCTTCAGTATTTGACAGATCTTGAGATGCCCCTACGAGAGAGTCGCCGTAACTTGATGCAGTTGAAACATAATCCTCAACTTCACGGACAATAGAGCGCAGCTCTCGTGAAATCTCGCTTCCCACCTCATCCACTCTGTCGCTCAGGCGACTAGGGGAAAGGTGTTCGTTATAAATGGTGTCGAGTTCCTGGGTCGATATCTTGCCCTTGGCACGCAAGATATCATTAATTGCTTTGTTCAGACCACGATTGAAACCTGCGGCGTAGGTATACCAGATTTCGTAATTGCGCGGATAGGCGGGAGTCTGGTTCTTCTTGAGATTCCCCAAGGCCGACTCTCCGTATATATATGTGCGCTTGAAGTCTATGTTATCCATTCTTATCACACACGCTAGCTAGAAGCGTGACCCCTCATTCGTCATCCCCGATTGGGATCAGATTAGAGGTTTAACCTTTAAGACGACGTTAAATACGGCATGTCAGCTACACAAAAACCTATATTTCTCAAAGGGTGCATGAGGAAATTCCCTATGTGCAGTTGTATTCCGGTAATACCGAAATCACCAAGTTGATATTGGCTTTGATCTCATTGTCTATTTTAAAAAATTTTGACTAAATGGGATGAAATAGAGACCGCTATTTCCCCGCCTTGAGGCGTATTTTGACAATCTGGTTGAGAAATTTGGACATAAAAAACCCCGCTTGAAGCGGGGTTGATTTTATTCGGCGCTCTTGCTTTCAAGCTTTTTTGTTTTGCGTTTGGGAGGCCTGATCGGCGCCAACAGGAAGGCAGGCACATGGTCGCCCATACCGATGACTTGTTTGTCGTCGCGATCTCTGCCTCGTCTGCCTCGTCCTTGCGGTGAGCGATTTCTGCTTGCACTTTCGGAGTTTTCGCTATGGCGCTCTTGGCGATCCTTGCGTGCGCGTGGTCTACGTTCCTCTTGGCTTTCAGATGAAGCCGGGCTTTCTTTTCTTTCGCGAGCCTCGCGTTGTGGTGAATTGTCCTTGTCTTTCTTTCCGGAGCGGGTGCGACGAGAATTACGGGACCCTTTGCGAGATCTGCTGTTCTCTTCGTCTTCATCGCTGCGTTCGGGGAATGATCCATCGCCTTGCCACGCTATTTTCTCGTCAATGAGTTTTTCAATGGAATCGAGATATTTGGTGTCATTGCGGGTGGCAATTGAAAGAGCAACTCCTTCTCGGCCAGCGCGTCCTGTACGACCAATTCGGTGGACATAGTCTTCTGCATGGGTTGGCAGATCGAAATTGAAGACGTGGCTTACCGTTGGAATGTCCAACCCACGAGCAGCAACATCACTGGCTACCAATATGCTCAGCTCACCAGACTTGAATTTATCCAATGTGGCCATGCGTGAGGTTTGATCCATGTCACCATGCAAGGCTCCTGCATTGAAGCCATGTTTGTTCAGTGATCGGAACAGAGTTGCCACGTCACGCTTTCGGTTGCAGAAAATGATCGCATTTTGCAGCTCTTGTGCCTCTGTGATCAAGTTGCGCAACACTTCGCGCTTTTCCCAAGGCTTGTTGCCGGAAGCAACTATGCCTTGTGTGATTGTCTTTGCAGTTGAAGAAGGCGGAGCAACTTCAATTCGTTCCGGATTACGCAAGAACTGATCTACAAGAGATTGGATTTCCGATGGCATAGTCGCGGAGAAAAATACAGTCTGCCGAGATGGCGGTAGCAGTTTGCAAATCCGTTCGATATCAGGAATGAACCCCATATCCAGCATCCGGTCAGCTTCATCGACAACGAAAGTATCGACTGCATTCAGCAGCAATTTTCCGCGCTCAAAGTGATCCAATAGTCGACCAGGTGTGGCAATCAGAACATCTGCACCGCGATCAAGCTTCTTGAGCTGATCTGCAAATGAGACACCACCGATGAGGAGTGCTACAGTCAGGCGATGATTTTGCCCGTAAACAGTAAAGCTTTGTTCTACCTGTGCAGCAAGCTCACGGGTTGGTTCCAGAATGAGGGTCCGGGGCATTCTTGCCCGAGGACGACCACTTTCCAACAAGGACAGCATCGGCAAGGTGAATGATGCTGTCTTGCCGGTTCCGGTTTGGGCGACGCCAAGAACATCCTTGCGAGCAAGGACATGAGGAATGGCTTGCGCCTGAATAGGGGTGGGAGTTTCGTAACCAGCTGCCTCTACAGCAGCGAGCACTTTGGAACTCAGACCTAAATCCGAAAATTTCATCCGATGATGGAACCATATGTTGCTTTGTGCTCTCAATAAATGACAGCACAAGGGTTGCCGGAAATGTGGGCGAACCATACGATTTTGACACGATTTGTCAATCAAATGCGCTAAATAGGGTTGATTTGAGTGATTTTTTACCCTGTTTGCTGCCTTTTCCCCAATGTCGAACAAATTGAGCTAATCACTAGCGGTGAAATAGTGCCAGGTTCCGTCCGGACCTATAGCGATGCGATAGAACATATAATGTCCCAAAGCCTGCATTTCGGAATAATCACCTGCGGTTATCAATCGAAACAGTTCCACTCTTTGTGGTCTGGTAAGGCGTGACAATGGATAGTCAGCGAAATAGGGCCAAATATAGAGCTCCTGCGGAGTGCCTTTGTCCTGAATGATGTATCCGGCTTCCAGGATTTCATTCATGATAGCAAGAATTTCTGAACCCTCTGGGTCTCCTGATAGGGATCGTAATTGCGCGATCGGGTCCGTTTCACCTTCGTCAAAACCAATTATGGGAGGCAATTCATTGGTCTCGATGGCTATGCGCATCTTTTCCATATCGCCGCTCTGTGTGGCTTCCAGCAATGTCGCATGCATTCGTTGTACACCACTGGGTGCACTGGAGATATCATAGAAAATTCTTGGCAATGGGGCATCGGGCGCAATAGTGATGGGCAGATCAGCCTCCAAAGGAGGGACAGCAAGCTGTCCTTCAGAACCTTCCGGTTCCTGGTTGATGATTTCATCACCATTCAGGCTTGCTCCGCTACCGGCAGAGTTGTTTATGTCACCGTTTAGCGTCGCCGGAGCCTCTTGACTTGACGTTGAATAGTTGGGAAGTCCGATGATGCGTTCCGTGGTGACGGAGCTCGCGGCAATTGCAGTAGGATTGCTGACAAGAGACGCCGCGAGGCAGGAGAATAAGGGAACAAGTCTTATTGACTGACGACGCATGAGCTGCTGTCCCATCCTGATAAACCGAAGAGCTTTTGCGAAAGGCTACCATCTTGAGCAAAAACTGGAAATATGTTTGTCCGGTTTTGTTTAAGATGGTATTGAACTGTGTTCTTCGGATCATAGAGGAGCGCTTATTGCAGGATGCGTCCGACTGTATAGTCGCCTGCCATGACGCGGCTGGACAGGTTCTTGCACATGTCTGAAACAGCTTCTTCACCATAAGCGAGAACGAAGCTGGAAAGAGCTTGAAATAATGCTGCATGGGCCAGCAAATCCTGATCAACACCTTCGTCTGATGCTTCATCCCAAAAATCATTCAGCAATGTCAGGACATGCTGTTTTTGACGCTCCAGTTCGATGCCTTCCAAGTCTGATGAATGCTGTTGTGTGGAATGATCATCGAATTTCATGGCCTGTCCCTCGCTGTTGATTGCCGGATTCTTCCTCGTGTCCGGATTGGCCAAATCTCCAGAAGCTTGATTTGTGTTACAAGTTATCAGTGGAGATATGGCACTGCTTCAACATAGGGATAGCACATTCGCCACGGGTTGCGTCTGTATGATTAAGAAAAAGTTAAAGTTATTCGTCGGGTTTTAAGAAATTTGGTTAACGCGCGTGTTTGAGCTGCAGATTTGTCAAAATCGATGTTGCTTCTTCGCGATACAGGCTGGTGACTTTGCGTGCCTGATTGTTACAAGTTTCATAGGTGGAAGAATAGGTGCGATAACTCTGATTGAAACGATCGGTCAGCTGGCGGTTGCGTACATCATCAGGGTTTTCGGCCTTGAGGATCGCTGTCATGGTTTTGTGCCAGCTTTTGGGATCTGATTGATTGCAGAGAGGATCGAGATGCATCAGAGCTCCTACGATGGAACTCAGACGACGAAGCTGCGTCTCATAAGGTGGCAGGTTTTTGTCTGCTGCCCAGATCATCGTGGGAGAAATGCAAAGAAATAGCATCAGTATAAAGGGCAGGGCCAGTATCTGTACTTTTTGCAATTTCTTGTTCCAGAAAGCTGTCATTGCACGCCCAATCATCCGTATCAGATATCCAGATCAGTCGCAAATTCTGCATTTTCCTGAATGAACTGAAAGCGTGATTCCGGTTTATTGCCCATCAGGCGTGTTACCGCGTCCTTGGTTTCGCCCGGCTCGTTATCGATGATCTGTACTTTCAGCAAGATACGTTTGGAAGGATCCATGGTGGTTTCCTTCAGCTGTGCTGGCAGCATTTCACCAAGGCCCTTAAATCGGCCGATATCGATTTTGCCTCTACCAGTGAACTCGGTTTCCATCAACTCATCTTTATGAGCATCGTCACGGGCGTAAAGTGTTTTGCCGCCTTGGCTGATGCGATAAAGCGGTGGAATGGCCAAATAGAGATGACCATTCTGGATCAACTCTGGCATTTCACGTTGGAAGAATGTGAGCAGAAGTGAGGCAATATGGGCACCGTCGACATCAGCATCTGTCATGATGATGACGCGGTCATAGCGAAGCTCATCATCACTGTAGGTTTTGCGTGTTCCGCAGCCCAAGGCTTGGGTCAGATCGGCCAACAACTGGTTGGCAGCAAGCTTGTCGCGACTGGCATTGGCCACGTTCAGGATTTTGCCGCGCAGTGGCAAGACCGCCTGGGTGGAGCGATTACGAGCCTGTTTGGCAGAGCCACCGGCCGAGTCACCCTCCACGATGAAGATCTCGGTATCGCCTTTGGCATTTTGTGAGCAATCAGCCAGTTTGCCCGGCAAGCGCAATTTGCGCACCGCTGATTTACGACTGACGTCTTTTTCCTTGCGGCGACGCAAGCGCTCTTCGGCGCGATCAACCACCCATTCCAGCAGACGATTGGCCTGTTGTGGGGCATTGGTTAGCCAGTGGTCAAACTGGTCACGCACGGCTTGATCAACTATGCGAGTTGCTGCAGTCGTTGCCAAACGATCCTTGGTCTGACCGACAAATTCCGGTTCGCGAATGAAGACGGAGAGCAGGGCGCCTGCGGATGTCATGACATCATCTGCCGTGAGCAAAGCGCCTTTTTTGTTGTTGGTCAGCTCGGCATAATTCTTCAAACCACGGAGCAGGGCGGTACGTAGGCCACTTTCGTGGGTGCCGCCCTCAGGCGTCGGAACAGTGTTACAGTAAGAATTTGAGAAACCGTCGCCTGCATACCAGCAAACGGCCCATTCTACAGCGCCATGGCCGCCTGTCTTTTCGGTCTTGCCCGCAAAGATTTCCGGTGTGACAAAGTTTTGCTTACCCAGTGATGCTGAGAGATAGTCCTTCAGACCGCCAGGGAAGTGGAAAGTCGCTTTAGGTGGAATCTCAGGTAGATTTTCCAGAAGTTCCGGTGCACAGGTCCAGCGAATTTCAACGCCACCAAAGAGATAGGCCTTGGAGCGTGCCATTTTCATCAGAATTTCCGGGCGAAAGCGTAGCTTGGTACCGAAAATCTCGTGGTCAGGTTTGAAGGAAACCTTGGTGCCACGACGATTATGGACATCACCCAGATGTTCTAGCGGACCTTGCGTTATACCACGTGAAAAGGTTTGACGGAAAAGCTTCTTGTTTCTGGCAACTTCCACAACAAGCGTTTCAGACAGGGCGTTTACCACAGAAACACCCACACCATGCAGACCACCGGAGGTTTCATAAACCTTGGAATCAAATTTACCGCCTGCATGCAGGGTGGTCAGGATTACTTCCAGAGCGGATTTGTCTTTGAATTTGGGGTGAGGGTCGACAGGAATACCACGTCCGTTATCTGTAACATTCAGGGTTCCATCTGCGTCAAGTTCGACCTCAATCCAGCTGGCAAAACCGGCAACGGCCTCATCCATCGAGTTGTCGATGACTTCTGCAAACAGATGATGAAGGGCTTTTTCATCCGTGCCACCTATATACATGCCAGGGCGACGGCGAACAGGTTCGAGACCTTCCAGTACCTCAATGTCTGCCGCTGTATAGTCAGCCTTGGATGCGGGAATAGGGGTAGGTGCGCTGGCCGGTTCTGGAGCCTTGGATTGTGACTTGGGTTTTGCTACCGCTTTGCTGGGTACTGGTTGAGCAGCAGGATCGGCAAAAAGATCGTCGGACGCAGACATCTATTTCCTTGGCTTTGCTTTTGAGGGCCGCACGAATCATACCTGTTTGACAGGCAGCCATTTTCGCACTTTTGGCGTCATCAGGCTGCTCAAGCCTTCTCAGAACGGCTCGAATCAACAGGGTTTGGTTTGCCCCACTTTGGCTTGTCGGTCTTTGCCGGGTCAATAGTGAGCGTAGAAAAAGTAACGATTTTCCCTTGATGGAATGGCAATTTATATTCTGGGTATGAAACTGGTCGTCTCAATCTGCACCTGATCAATGCAGAGCCGTTTTGTCTTTTCTAATCTGAGTGATCATTGGAAAAGAGGATTTAAGTTCCTTTGCTGGATGAGGCCAGATAGTGCTTATCCTTTGAAATCAATATGAAATAACTCACTCACCAATACTCTTGTTTTTGGGGAAAAGTGATATGGTTAATGTTTGTTTACTATTTGGGCGCTACAATGTCGGCTGAAATCGGGGGAGAGATTTGGGGCGCTGTATGGATAAGGTCGACGCAGAAATCGAGAATGTGCGTGCACATGTGTTTGAACTCAAACATACTTTGTATCGTGCTGATCGCGCGCATGCGAATCGTATCACGCCTACCCGTCTATCCATTGGCCTCAATTTGCTTTTTACCTCTCTTCTTGGTCTTTTCTTTTTGCTCATTTAAGCACTTGGCCCTAATCTGTCTGCATCTACCAATCGGGATGAGGCAAACATGCTGGTGCGTTACCTGACCCACCCTCAAATTGAGATCGAACCCTATATGCCAGTGCGGCAGTGGAGCTTGAGTGATCAGGGACAGGCCCGTATTGAGGCACTCATGAGTCAAAGCTGGCTTTTGGGCACCAAGTCCATCTATTGCAGCGATGAGCCCAAAGCTCTGGAGACGGCTGCTCCAATAGGGCGAGCTTTGGATATTCCCGTTATCGTGCGAGCGCAGATGGTTGAGAATGACCGATCTTCGACGGGCTTTGTCCCACCTGAAATGTTTGAAGATCTTGTTTCGCTCTTCTTTTCCAATCCGGATAAGTCGATCAGGGGTTGGGAATGTGCGAGTGATGCGCAAGCCCGGATCGTTGGGGCGTTCGAGTTGGCAATGAGTGAAGTGAAAGGGCGAGACCGCATGGGGGATGTGCTTATGGTAGGCCATGGAGGTGTTGGCACTTTGCTCTATTGTCATCTGACCGGACTGCCGATTGATGGTCGGTATGATCAGAAGAGCGGTGGTGGTTGTTATTTTACCTATGACTGGGCAGAGCGATCCATGCTGCACAGTTGGCTTCCCATGGAAGAGGAATTCTGAGTAAAAGGCTCAGTCCTTGGTGTCCAGTTTGTTTTCATTTTGATTATGCTTGATTTCATATATGAAAATCTTCATGTTTTGGTCAATCACATGATGAGGGGATTGCTCTATGGAATGGTCAGAAATAGCTTCTTTTGCCTTGGTGGCGTCACTTTTGGTGATTTCGCCAGGTCCCAATGGAGTGCTTGTTGCTCGAACAGTGCCTACATCCGGGCGCTCTGCCGGTTTTGCCAATGTCGCGGGATTTGTAACCGGCTTTTATCTGCATGGAGCATTTTCGATTTTCGGTATTTCGGTGATCCTTCTGCAATCGGCCACGGCATTCGCCATCGTGAAGCTTTTAGGAGCGGCATATTTGTGTTGGATTGGTATCAAAGCGCTCTATGCTGCTTTTCGGGGCGAAAGTGAGGTGCGTGATATCACACCAGCCAAGAGACCTCGCACTTTGGTCAAGGCCTATTTCGAGGGATTGCTGACCAATGCATTGAATCCCAAAGTTTCAATGTTTTATCTCGCCGCCTTTCCTCAATTTATCTCGATTGAAGAAGCATCTCTTACTTCGTCCTTCCTGCTTGTCTCTGTTCATTCTCTCATCAATGCGGTGTGGTTTGGAGCCATGGTTCTGTTGTTGAACAGGCTGACATCTGCTGCACAAAGTGGTGCTTTTCAGCGTTGGTTGAAGGGGGTGACAGGTGTTGTCTTCATTGGCTTTGGGGTGAAGCTGGCAAGCTATCGTTTGGAGACTTGAGATTGGCGATCCTGCTAATGAGGCAAACAAAAAAGGGCAGCTGAAAAGCTGCCCTTTTGTATTCTTGGTCTATCTGTCTGATTAGACAGAATAGTACATGTCATATTCGACCGGATGCGGGGTGTGCTCGAGTTTGATGACTTCTTCCATTTTCAGTTCGATGTAAGCATCGATCTGATCGTCATCAAATACACCGCCAGCTTTCAGGAAATCACGGTCGGCGTCCAGAGAGTCCAGAGCTTCGCGCAGGGAACCTGCAACGGTTGGGATGTCCTTCAACTCTTCAGCAGGCAGATCATAGAGGTTCTTGTCCATTGGATCGCCAGGATGGATCTTGTTCTTGATGCCGTCCAGGCCAGCCATCAGCAGAGCGGTGAAGGCCAGGTATGGGTTGGCAGCAGGATCCGGGAAGCGGATTTCCATACGTTTCGCCTTCGGAGAGGTGGAGTATGGAATACGGCAAGAAGCAGAACGGTTACGTGCAGAATAAGCCAGCAGAACAGGTGCTTCGAAACCAGGAACCAGACGCTTATAGGAGTTGGTTGATGGGTTTGTGAAAGCGTTGATGGCTTTAGCGTGCTTCAGAATGCCGCCGATATAATACAGAGCGTTTTCAGACAGATCAGCATACTGGTTGCCAGCGAAGGTTGGCTCGCCGTCTTTCCAGATGGACATGTGGCAGTGCATGCCGGTGCCGTTGTCGCCATATACTGGCTTTGGCATGAAGGTTGCTGTTTTGCCGTAAGCATGTGCAACCTGATGTACTACATATTTGTAGATCTGTTGCTTGTCAGCCATGGAAACCATGTCTTCAAACTGAATGCAGAGCTCATGCTGGGCAGCAGCCACTTCGTGGTGGTGCTTTTCAACGCGCACGCCCATTTCTTTCATCACAGCAAGCATTTCACCACGGAAATCCTGGCCAGAATCGATTGGAGGTACCGGGAAGTAGCCGCCTTTCATGCGTGGGCGATGGCCCATGTTGCCTGCTTCATATTCAGCGTCGGTGTTGGATGGCAGTTCACCGCAATCAACTTCGAAACCGGTCTTGTAAGGATCTGCAGAGAAACGTACATCGTCGAATACGAAGAATTCTGCTTCAGGGCCGAAATAGATGGTGTCGCCGATACCAGTGGACTGCAGGTAAGCAACAGCTTTTTTCGCGGTCATGCGTGGATCGCGGCCATAGCCTTCGCCAGTGGATGGCTCAAGCACGTCACAGGTCATGATCAGGGTGGACTGAGCAAAGAAAGGATCCATAACAGCGGTGGATGGATCAGGCATCATCACCATGTCGGAATCGTTGATGGCTTTCCAGCCTTCAATGGAGGAGCCGTCGAACATCATGCCATCGGCGAAGAAATCTTCATCACAGAAGTCTGCATCAATGGTGACATGCTGCCACTTGCCGCGTGGGTCGGTGAAGCGCAGGTCGACATATTTGATGTCGTTGTCGGCAATCATCTTGATTACGTCAGCTACGGTGGTCATTCCACTTTTCCTTTACTGCCTGAGGTCGCCTGATTCTGATCGGGAATGTCAGAGAGACAGGGACAGATTTTGTGTTGTTACTTTGACCAATCCTGTCCGAGCGGTTCAATGACTTGTTCTATTGAGCCGTTGTCATATTGGTCGGAATAGCATGTCTTGCTTGTTAAGTTGCCTAGATAGCTTCGTTACCAGTTTCGCCGGTACGAATGCGAATAGCCTGCTCAACAGAGGAGATGAAGATCTTGCCGTCGCCGATGCGACCGGTTTGGGCAGCCTTCTGAATGGCTTCAATTGCAGCATCTACCTGCTCGTCTGCCAGAATGACTTCAACTTTTACCTTGGGGAGGAAGTCGACGACATATTCCGCACCGCGATACAGTTCGGTATGGCCTTTTTGGCGCCCAAAGCCTTTGGCTTCAATGACGGTAATGCCCTGCAGGCCAACTTCCTGCAATGCTTCCTTCACTTCATCAAGCTTGAAGGGCTTGATGATTGCCTCGATCTTTTTCATGGCACTCAGGCTCCCGAATATACCCGTTGACTGGGTATCTGCTTTGCGTAATTTGTGACTTCGGCTCTAATTTTTCTCGCTGGACTATAAAAATCCTAAACGATGAAATTTTAAGCAGAGCCTATGCCAACTCAATTCGGGCACATAGAAGCAGAGTTTTATGACCCAAGCCAGTGTCAGAAGGTCGAATTATCAGGCAAAATGGGGAAAGCTTCTGGTGCAAAATTGAGCAATTGCCTAAAAATTGTGCAATTGTCAATTTTGTTCCGTAATCTGTGTCTTTTGGGGTATGGCGATGTGCCGGTGGACAGCCTGCCAAAATACTATTTTGTTGCCTGCTGTTTGCTATCCTTTCTTCAGGATGAATTGGGCTGTTATTGAGTCTCTATTCGCCTTCGATCAGATTGAAGGAGGAAAGCATGAGCTTGTCACGTGATCCCTTGGAAATTCTTCTCCCTGACCAGATGTCGGAAGCTGACCGTCTGACTATTGAAGGCGGGATCCCCGGCTATGATCTTATGGAAAAAGCAGGAGAGGCGGTCGCACGTGCCGCACAGGATTTACTCGAGGAGCAAACCGGGTCTTCGGCTTCCGGTATGGTCTGTATACTTTGTGGCCCCGGAAATAATGGTGGCGACGGGTTGGTTGCTGCTCGTTTACTGGAAGAAGAAGGCTGGAGCGCGATTGTTGGCTGCTCGGTTGAGGTGGATATGCTGAGGGGGGATGCACGACTTGCGGCGGATGATTGGGGGGAGGAGATTTACCCTCTGAGTTCAGGACTTTGGCAAGATGCAGATCTTGTGATCGATGCCCTTTTTGGTGCAGGACTTGATCGCCCGGTAACAGGCGAGCTGTCAGAGCTGGTTGATAAACTTAATGAAAGCAGCTTGCCGGTGTTGTCGGTTGATCTACCCAGCGGTGTCGAGGGTGCCAGTGGATTGGTTCGCGGAGCTGCCGTGAAGGCGCAGAGGACAGTAACTTTCTTTGCTCGCAAGCCAGGTCATCTGCTTTATCCCGGTTCGGCTTATTGCGGGGATCTGAAGTTGGCACAAATTGGTATCGAAGCAAATGTGTTGGACGAATGCGGTTTTGTTGCTTTGGTCAATGATCCGTGGTTGTGGCGATCTGATCTGCCAGAAGCAATAAAGCCGATAGAACAAATGGATGCATTCCGTTTGGCAGATCACAAATTTCATCGGGGTCATTGTCTTGTGGTGAGTGGAGGGGTGTCATCAAGTGGTGCGGCAAGGCTTGCCGCGCGGGCTGCTCTTCGTGCTGGCACTGGATTGGTCACGTTGGCTCCGCCTCATGATGCGGTTGGCGTGGTTGCGGCGCAAGTGACGTCCGTAATGGTGGAGCCGATTTCAGAGTTCATGTCATTCAGCAAAATTCTCTCAGAGCGTAATTATGATGCGCTTCTTCTCGGACCGGGTATGGGGCTGGATAAGGAACATGCGGGTCTTGTCTCTGAAGCTCTTCAGCAAGATGGCGTTGTTGTTCTGGATGCGGATGCTCTTACCTTGGTTGCCAGATTTGGTATGGATGGTATCGAAATGCTGGGTGCCAGTGTACCTGCAAAAAATGGGCAATTGATTCTGACGCCACATGAAGGTGAGTTTGCGCGGCTCTTTCCTGATCTATCCCATCGCTTGCGCGGACAGAATGGGAGATCGAAACTCTCTTGTGCAATCGAAGCATCCAAACGAAGTGGCGCCATCATTATATTGAAGGGCGCTGATACCGTGATCGCCAGTCCGGAAGGAGCTGCGGTCATTCAGTCTGATGGTGTTCCGTATTTGGCAACCGCCGGGTCGGGGGATGTTTTGGCTGGAACCGTAGCAGGTCTCGCCGGGCAGGGCATGATTCCCTTTGAAGCAGCATGTGCCGCAGTCTGGTTTCACAAAGAAGCAGGCAAGATACTTGGTGCCGGGTTGATATCTGAAGACCTGCCGGATTGTATGCCGATGTTGTTTGCCAGATTTTTTGGAGAATAACTGAAAAAGTGAGGGGCTTTTTTTGCTTTGATTGCTGGTTTGAGATGGCTTTTTAGCGCAATAAATCAGGGGAAAAGGTGACTTTTTTGTCAAATTCTCTTATATGTGTGGGGAATTGGGGGCAAATGCAGAAAATGTCTTTGCTCTTTTGAAAAGCTATTGCTATAGAGGCCCCGCTCGATTTGCTGGCGCTGGGCGCCAAATGTGCGGGTGTGGTGGAATTGGTAGACACGCCAGATTTAGGTTCTGGTGGCGCGAGCCGTGGGGGTTCAAGTCCCTCCACCCGTACCAAATCTCTCCCTTGCTTTGTTGGTTCGGGGGTGGCTGGATTGAAGTGTGGCTGCTGCGGCGGCCTCTCTTCGTTGGGCGACAGGTGAATCAGCAAGTGAAAGGGTGAGGACGATGCACGACCTCCCCAAGAGTACAGAAATTTGATCTAACTACGAAAGCAGATTGATATGCAGGTGACTGAAACCCTGTCCGAAGGACTGAAACGCGAATTGAACGTCGTTGTTCCTGCTTCTGATCTTGAAGCTCGTCTGGTGAGCAAGATTGAAGAGATCAAAGGGCAGATCCAGATCAATGGTTTCCGCCCGGGCAAAGTGCCAGCATCTCATGTCCGCAAACTGCACGGGAAAGCTCTGATGGGCGATATCGTGCAGGAGCTGATCGGTGAGACCACTCGCACCTCTTTGGAAGAGCGTAGTGAGAAAGCTGCCATGCAGCCTCAGTACAAACTGACCGAAGATCAGGACGAAGCCGATAAAATCATGGATGCAAAAGCCGATCTGGTTTTTGATATCGTCTATGAGATTCTGCCAGCCATCGAAGTTGCTGATGTTTCCGGTGTTGAGATCGAGCGCCCGGTCGTTGAAGTTGAGGAAGCTGAGATTGAAGAGCGCCTCAATATGATTGCTGAAGGCTCTCGTCCCTTTGAAACAAAAGAAGGCGCAGCCGAAGATAAAGACCGTGTTCAGATGTCCTATCTTGGCAAGGTTGACGGTGAGCCTTTTGAAGGCGGTGCCGATGAGAATGCTCAGCTGGTTCTGGGTTCTGGTCAGTTCATTCCTGGCTTTGAAGATCAGTTGATCGGCTGCAAAGCTGGTGATGAGAAAACCATCAAGGTGACGTTCCCTGCTGATTATGGTGCTGAGCATCTGGCTGGCAAGGATGCCGAGTTCGATGTTGTTGTCAAAGAAATTCAAGCTCCTGGTGAGTTGGAAATGGATGATGAATTCGCTTCCAAGCTTGGTCTTGAATCCATGGAAAAACTGAGGGAAGTGGTCAAGGATCAGATCACTTCTCAATATGGTTCCATGACCCGCCAGCGTGTTAAGCGTCAGCTGTTGGACAAGATGGACGAGCTGCACAAGTTCGACGTTCCACCAACCTTGCTGGAGCAGGAATTCAACAACATTTGGCAGCAAGTGACTGCTGAAATGAACGAAAACAGCAAGACCTTCGAAGACGAAGACACCACTGAAGAGAAAGCCAAGGAAGAATATCAGACCATCGCGGAACGTCGCGTACGTCTGGGACTGGTTCTCTCTGAAATCGGTGAGAAAAACGAAATCCAGGTTTCTGACGAAGAAGTTCAGCGCGGCATCATGTCCCGTGCGCAGCAGTTCCCAGGTCAGGAGCGTCAGGTGTTCGAATATTACACCCAGAATGCTGAAGCTCTGGCTTCCATTCGCGCTCCAATCTTCGAAGAGAAGGTTGTTGACTATCTTCTGGAGCTGGTCAAAGTCGAAGACAAGACCGTCTCCAAAGAAGAACTGGAAACCTTGGTTTCTGAAGACGAAGAATAAAGTCTTCTCGTCGGTTGAAAATTCTGAAGGCGCCTCTAGCTTTGGCTATGGGCGCTTTTCTTGTCTCTAGGTGAGATTGTCGGATGATCGATGGCGAGATTTGGAAATATTTCTTTCGGTTTCTGTATATTGCCAATATTGGCCTTCCGCTTGTCTTGTGTGTTGTTTCCATGGTGCCAGTGTTGCAAAACGCCTCACAATTATTATGAAGAGCGAGGGCAATCCATTTTCATTGAAAAGCGGAAGAATATTTTTCGGTTTTTTGTAGGATTGATATGGGTTGGCCTGACCCTGTTTCTCTCATCAGTTATCGCTCCCTATATAAACTGAGCAATGATCCATGCTTTGTCTGGGGAGTATGATGCTTGAAGAGTTGCTGGATAGAGTAACCTTTTCTTGGGGCAGGACTTGATCGGAATAGAGAGAATCCTATTTAGTAGGGCTGTGCATTTGTTCCATATTTTCCTCTGTATGGTTGGAATGCTCGGCTATCTGCATATTCGTCAGTAAATTATTTATGTTCCTGCGTTTATCTGGAAAACACCATGTTGGTGTGATTCGAATGCAGATTGCCGTTGAGAGGGAATTTCTAACTTTCTCGCGGTATGGTCTGGGATGAGCAAATTTTTCGCAGTTGGATTTGTTAAATCCAGTTGCCGAGAATTTGAATTGAAGTTTGGTCTTGCGACGAGGAAGAGTGATGAAGGATCCAATCGATCTTGCGATGAATCTGGTGCCGATGGTTGTGGAGCAATCCAACCGTGGTGAGCGCGCCTATGATATTTATTCCCGCCTTTTGAAAGAGCGGATCATTTTTGTGACTGGACCGATCGAGGATCATATGGCGACCTTGATCTGTGCCCAGCTTTTGTTTCTGGAAGCAGATAACCCCAAGAAAGAGATTTCTCTTTATATCAATAGTCCAGGTGGTGTGGTGACTGCTGGTATGTCGGTTTATGACACCATGCAATTCATCAAACCCCCTGTTGCGACCCTTTGTATGGGACAAGCCGCTTCCATGGGCTCACTGTTGCTATGCGCGGGTCACAAGGATATGCGTTTTGCGCTACCAAATGCTCGCATCATGGTGCATCAGCCTTCCGGTGGCTTTCAGGGGCAGGCCTCTGATATTCAGCGTCATGCGGAAGACATTCTGAAAATGAAGCGCCGTTTGAATGAAGTTTATGTCAAGCATTGTGGTCAGGACTACGACACGGTTGAAACGACACTTGATCGCGATCATTTCATGACGGCCGATGAAGCCAAGGAATGGGGCTTGGTCGACCGTGTTGTCGAGAGCCGTGAGACATTGGCCGAAGATTCCGAAAAGTCCGAAGGCGACAAGGATAAAAGCTGATCACGCACTTTGCCGGATGAATCTGGCAAAGTTTGATTAAGCTTGGTGATTGAAAAATCGCATCTTTCTGGGGAAGCTGGCTACAACTGGTTGCTGTTAAGCGAATATTGAAGTTTTGATGGCCAAGCTAACAGAAACATATGAACCGGGTACCAAGTGTTCTATTTTGTAGTAAAATAATACTCTTGGTGCCAATTTTAGGGTCTGGTTTTGCTTGCAGTGTTTGTCAGGCACCATAAACTGAGACTGGTAAGGGGCTTAGGCCCGATTGATAACCGAAAAGAGGCAATTACATGAGTAAGGCCAGTGGTGGCGATAACAAGAATACGCTGTACTGCTCCTTTTGTGGTAAGAGCCAGCATGAAGTGCGCAAGCTGATCGCAGGTCCAACTGTGTTCATCTGTGATGAATGTGTCGAATTATGCATGGACATCATCCGTGAAGAGAATAAATCTTCTCTGGTGAAATCCAAGGATGGCATTCCAACGCCACAAGAGATTTGCGAAGTTCTGGATGATTATGTAATCGGTCAGGCGCAAGCCAAGCGCGTGCTGTCTGTTGCGGTTCATAACCATTACAAACGTCTCGCGCATGGTAAAAAGAATGCCGACATCGAACTGGCCAAGTCCAATATCATGCTGATTGGTCCGACCGGTTGCGGTAAAACGCTTCTCGCACAGACACTTGCGCGTATCATTGACGTGCCCTTCACCATGGCCGATGCGACCACATTGACGGAAGCTGGCTATGTTGGTGAAGATGTCGAGAATATCATTCTGAAGCTTCTTCAGTCTGCCGACTATAATGTTGAACAGGCTCAACGTGGTATCGTTTATATCGATGAGATCGACAAGATCTCCCGCAAGTCCGATAACCCAAGCATCACTCGTGATGTGTCCGGTGAGGGGGTTCAGCAGGCTCTGTTGAAGATCATGGAAGGCACTGTTGCTTCCGTTCCGCCACAAGGTGGTCGCAAGCATCCGCAGCAGGAATTCTTGCAGGTGGATACAGCGAACATCCTGTTCATCTGTGGTGGTGCGTTTGCTGGCCTCGATAAGATCATCTCTGCTCGTGGGAATGACACCTCCATTGGCTTCTCTGCCAAGGTGGAAGATCCTGAAGAGCGTGGCGTCGGCGAATTGTTCAAGGAACTTGAGCCGGAAGATCTGCTAAAATTTGGTCTGATTCCTGAATTTGTTGGTCGTTTGCCTGTTCTGGCAACACTGGAAGATCTGGATGAAGATGCGCTGATCACCATTCTGTCCGAGCCAAAGAACGCTTTGGTCAAGCAGTATCAGATGCTGTTCGAGATGGAAGGTGTTCGTCTGACATTCCACGAAGACGCGTTGCGCGCTATTGCTGCCAAGGCGATTGAACGTAAGACTGGTGCTCGTGGTTTGCGCTCCATTCTGGAAGGCATTTTGCTAGACACCATGTATGAGCTGCCTGGAATGGAAGGTGTGGAAGAGGTTGTCATCTCTGGCGATGTCGTCAAGGGAGAGGCAAGACCGCTCTATATCTATAGCGATATTCAGAACGAGGCCGAGTCAACTTCTGCCTGATCCAATCAGGTATAGTGAGTTTGAAAAAGGCGGCCTCAGGGTCGCCTTTTTTGTCGGTTAGGTTGGGATAACGATTCTCAAGGGATTTCCTCAAGAATCACATGCTGATATCTGAGGAAGCTGAATTTTGTTGGCGGGCTTATTCACATTCACATCATTGTAATTGTGGAGTGCCTTGAAAGTTATTGAGGCAAGCCCCACCTAGGATGATACCGTGGTGAGAGTTGGTTTTGAGTCTTTGCCACAAATCGTCGCCGATGACACTGATCGGACTTTTGGGCTGTGTAGCGAAAAGGCCTTGTATCGGCTTCAGGCGGGCCATTGTGTGCCGCATTTGGAATATCCCTTGGCTATTATGCAAGGGACAAAACAGAAAGGTAGGAGAGCATGACCGAAGGAACCCATATTACTGATGGAGATCCAACGGCCGGGACCATGTATCCCGTCCTGCCCCTCAGAGACATTGTTGTCTTCCCTCATATGATTGTGCCTCTCTTCGTTGGTCGCGAGAAGTCTATTCGCGCATTGGAAGAGGTGATGCAGTCCGACAAGCAGGTGTTGCTTGTTACCCAAAAGAATGCCGGTGATGATGATCCTGCGCCGCAGGATATATACAAGATTGGTACCCTTGCCACCGTATTGCAGCTGCTGAAGCTGCCAGATGGAACTGTAAAGGTACTGGTTGAAGGTCTGGACCGTGCATCACTGGATGAATTCTCTGATCGCAAGGATCTGTTCGAAGCGACCGCTACCATTTTGCCGGAAGAAGACGGTGATAAGGTAGAAGTGGAAGCCTTGGCGCGTTCCGTTGCGACCGAGTTTGAAAATTATGTGAAATTGAACAAGAAGGTTTCTCCGGAAGTCATCGGTGCAGTTTCACAGATTGAAGATTATTCCAAGCTTGCTGATACCGTTGCTTCTCATCTGGCTATCAAGATCCAGGAAAAGCAGGAAATTCTCGGTATCGTCAGCGTTGTTGAGCGTCTTGAGCAGGTCCTTGGCCTTATGGAGAGCGAGATTTCCGTTCTTCAGGTGGAGAAGCGTATCCGCACACGCGTGAAACGTCAGATGGAGAAGACCCAGCGCGAATATTATCTCAACGAGCAGATGAAGGCCATTCAGAAGGAATTGGGTGATTCTGAAGAAGGTGGAGATGAGATCAAAGAGCTGGAACAGGCCATCGAGAAAACCAAGCTGTCCAAGGAAGCCCGCGAGAAGGCCGATGCTGAGCTGAAGAAGCTCAAGCAAATGAGCCCGATGTCCGCTGAGGCGACCGTGGTGCGCAACTATCTGGATTGGTTGATTGGTATTCCTTGGGGCAAGAAAACCCGCGTCAAGGTTGATCTGGAAAAGGCTGAAGATGTGCTGGATACAGATCATTACGGTCTTGAGAAGGTCAAGGAACGTATTGTTGAATACTTGGCCGTCCAGAAGCGTACCAACAAGCTGAAAGGCCCGATCCTGTGTCTGGTAGGACCTCCAGGTGTTGGTAAGACCTCTCTTGGCAAGTCCATCGCCAAGGCAACCGGCCGTGAATTCGTTCGTATGGCCCTTGGTGGTGTACGTGATGAAGCTGAAATTCGTGGACATCGTCGGACGTATATCGGTTCCATGCCGGGCAAAGTCGTTCAATCCATGAAGAAGGCCAAGAAGGCCAATCCGCTCTTCTTGCTCGATGAGATCGACAAGATGGGTATGGATTTCCGTGGTGATCCGTCTTCTGCGCTTCTGGAAGTGCTTGATCCGGAACAGAACCATGCTTTCATGGATCATTATCTGGAAGTGGAATATGACCTGTCCAATGTCATGTTCATCACCACAGCTAACACACTGAACATCCCGGCACCTTTGATGGACCGTATGGAAGTGATCCGTATTGCTGGTTACACCGAAGATGAGAAAGTCGAGATTGCGCGTCGTCACCTGATTCCGAAAGCCATGAAAGACCATGGTCTGAAAGAGAAGGAGTTCTCGCTGGATGATGCTGGTCTTCGCAAGGTGGTTCAGCTTTACACCCGTGAAGCGGGCGTACGTAACCTCGAACGCGAGATGATGAAACTCGCACGGAAGGTGGTCAAGGAGCTCTTGATGAGCAAAAAGGACCGCATTGAGGTAAGTGTCGACAATGTCGAGGAGTTCCTTGGTGTGCCGCGCTTCCGCTTTGGTGAGGTTGAATCGGAAGATCAAGTTGGTGTTGTCACTGGTCTGGCTTGGACTGAAGTGGGAGGCGAATTGCTGACCATTGAAGGCGTCATGATGCCGGGTAAAGGCAAGATGACCGTTACTGGTAACCTGCGTGATGTGATGAAGGAATCCATTCAGGCAGCGGCATCCTATGTTCGCTCACGTGCCGTGGATTTCGGTGTCGAACCTCCGGTCTTTGATCGCAAGGATATCCATGTTCACGTGCCAGAAGGTGCAACACCAAAAGATGGTCCATCTGCTGGTATTGCCATGGCAACGGCGATTGTCTCGCTGATGACCGGTATTGAAGTGCGCAAGGATATCGCCATGACAGGTGAAATCACCCTGCGTGGTCGTGTTCTTCCAATCGGCGGCTTGAAGGAAAAGCTGCTGGCAGCGCTTCGTGGTGGTATCAAGACCGTTCTTATTCCGGAGGAAAACGCCAAGGATCTGGCCGATATTCCGGATAATGTAAAAAATGGTCTGGAGATCATTCCTGTCTCAAATGTTGGCCAGGTACTGGAGCATGCGCTTGTCTCCCAGCCTGTCGCCATCGAATGGGATGAAGAGGCCGCGCTGCTGGAGAAGAAGGCCCTTGAGGCAAAGAATGAGAGTTCTGCCACAATGCAGCATTAGGTTTTGATTCTGATTAATGACCTGAGAATCCCTGAAATCCGCCAATTTTTCGGATTTTGTCTGTGGGAAAATGAGGTTGTTCTGCAAAACATTCTGCTGAAAAGGCGCATCTGGTGCTAGATGCGCCTTTTTTATGAAAGGTCAAGCATTCTTTTTTGTTTAAAGCTTGAAAAATGGCGGAATTCCGCGAATTTTGGCCTTGATTTCTGAGTGATTTAGCCAGATTGTCCAAGTTCACGTCTGGAAATGAATCTGGTGAATTTGATTCTGATGACGAAGAATTGCCTGGTTGCAAAGAGGCATTCGTTATTACATCGAGAAGGAAGAAACTATGAATAAGAATGAGTTGATCTCTGCCGTTGCTGACAAGTCTGGTCTGACTAAAGCGCAGGCTGGCGATGCAGTTGATGCATTGTTCGACACCATCTCTTCCACCCTCAAGGGTGGTGACGAAGTTCGGGTCATCGGCTTTGGCAATTTCTCTGTAACTGAGCGCGCTGCGACCGAAGGCCGTAACCCACGTACAGGTGAAACCATTCAGATCCCTGCGTCCAAGACTCCTAAGTTCAAGGCTGGTAAAGGCCTGAAGGATGCCGTGAACAGCTAATCTTGCCGCTGTAGCTGGATTTAAAGACCCCCGGTCGCTGAAAAGCGCCGGGGGTTTTTGTTTGGTGACACATAGCATGGAAGATTATCTGTTGGTCTTGGGATCTTCCACATAAAAACCCCGAGGACATAGAACATGCGTCTGCTTGTATTTCCGATTTTATGAATATTTTCAACGCATTGATATCACAACAGGTTTGGCCGGTGATGCGATTGGGGAAATCTGCGTATCAGATGAAGTGAATGGCAAAGTGGTGAAATTGAACAGATTTTAAATTGACTCTTATACTCATATTATAATTATTTGCGGGGTGCCTTTGGGCTCGTTACTCATCTGCAGACTTTGACTCTGTTAAAGGATACCTCATGAAAAACAATAGTTTGTTTCACCTGGTTGCCAAGGCTGCCATAATTGTTGGTCTTGTTGCTGGTTTGGGCAGTACATCTGCGCTGGCCGAGAAAATTACAGTGACTGACATTGCCGGTCGTAGTGTTTCCCTGGAAAAGAATCCGTCCAAGATTGTTTTGGGTGAGGGACGGATGATCTATTCAATCGCGTTGTTGGATCGGAAAAATCCGTTTGAGCGTGTGGTGGGATGGAAAGACGATCTGATCCGTTTTGATCCAGACCATTATCGTAAATATAAAGCCAAATTTCCTGCCGTCGACAAGATCAAGAATTTCGGTAGCCCGTATTCCAGTGAGTTCAGCTTGGAGGCCGTTGTGGCGTCTGGTGCTGAAGTCATGATCCTCAATTTGGGCAAGTTGTTGCAGGCGCAGGAGAGTGGACTGCTGGAAAAGCTCGAAAAAGCAGGAGTAGCCGTTCTCTTTGTCGACTTCCGCCAACGCCCGACACAAAATACTGTCCCAAGCCTACAACTTCTGGGGCGTGTTCTGGACCGTCGGGAACAGGCTGATGAATTCATCGACTTCTATATCCAGAATATGCAGACGGTGTTGAACCGGGTTGAGAAGATCAAGGAATCTGATCGTCCTGTCGTTTTTGTAGAGCGAGCTGCCGGTTACAATCCGGATAAATGCTGCAGTACCTTTGGAGATGCCAATCTCGGCCGTCTGGTTGATCTTGCTGGTGGAGCCAATTGGGGTAGCAAGAAGTTTTCCGGTCATGGCGGCAAGGTCAACCCGGAAGCCATTTTCGTTGATGACCCTGATGTGATCATTGGTACCGGTGCCAATTGGGCAGAAGCAAACCCAGCGACCACCGCCGTTCTGTTTGGCTATGAGGCTGATGACAAGATGGTCCAGGAACGTCTTGGCAATCTGGCTGCTCGCAAAGGTTGGGAGGAGTTGAAGGCGGTCAAAAACGGTAATTTCCGCTCCATCTATCACCAATTCTACAACAGCCCATATCATTTTGTTGCTTTGCAGACATTTGCGAAATGGTTCTATCCGGATGAATTCAAGGATGTTGAACCAGAAAAAACCTTTACCGAGCTGCATGACCGTTTTCTACCAATCGATTATAGCGGTGTCTTTTGGGGCACCCTCGAAAAATAGAGCGTAAAACCAAGTGGCCCTGTCTGCATTCGGTGGGCAGGGCTTTTATTTCGGATCAGGAGATGATTTCATGGTGATTGCAATTGAACGCGATCATATGCAAGCTCGCTATCGTGGGCGGATAGCAAGACGATTTGGTACGCTCGGTGTCGTGTTTGCACTTTTAGTGATTAGCTTTTTTATCGATATTACCAATGGTCCGGGTGATTTCCCTGTTAGCGTCATATGGGATGTTTTATGGGATAAGGCATCCCATGGCGTTCAGATGGAAGTGGTGATCTGGGATTACCGGATCGCAGTTGCTGTCACTGCAATTGTGGTTGGTGCCATCTTGTCTGTGGCCGGTGCGCAAATGCAGACGATTTTGAACAATCCTCTGGCTGAACCTTTCACCCTTGGCGTTTCCAGTGCTGCAAGTTTCGGCGCATCCCTAGCCATTGTATTGGGTTGGAGCATCATACCCAATGTTGGCCATCTGATCGTGACATTGAATGCCTTTCTGTTTGCTCTTGGGACTTGTGCCTTCATATTGTTTGCGACCAGATTGAAGGGGGTAGGGGCCGAGACCATGATATTGTTTGGTATCGCCATCTTCTTTACGTTCAATGCGGCACTTGCCATGATGCAGTATATTGCATCGGAAGATCAGCTGGCACGTATCATTTTCTGGATGATGGGTTCGCTATCGCGTGCCAGTTGGGACAAGATTTCCATCGCGGTTTTATTGCTCGCCGTAGCTGTTCCTTTTTCACTGTTCCGTACCTGGCAACTGACGGCATTGAGGATGGGCGAGGAAAGTGCCATCAGTCTTGGTATAGATGTTTCCCGGTTGCGAATAGAGATGCTGATACTGATTTCTTTTCTGGCGGCAACTGCGGTGGCATTTGTCGGAGCGGTCGGGTTTATTGGTCTGGTTGGGCCCCATATTGCCCGCATGATTGTGGGTGAAGATCAGCGTTTCTTCATTCCGCTTTCTGCGCTGGTTGGAGCCTTGGCTATGTCCGTTACATCCATTGTCAGCAAAAGCATCACTCCCGGGGTGATATATCCTATTGGCATCATAACGGCATTGATTGGCGTACCTATCTTCGTCTCGGTTATTCTTTCGACCAGAAAGGATCGCTTGTCATGAGTTTGCAGATATCAAGTCTCAACGCGGGTTATGGGAGACAGCAAATTCTTCATGACGTCAGTATCGACGACATGAAATCTGGTGAGATGGTTGGTGTTATTGGACCCAATGCGGCTGGAAAATCTACCTTTTTCAAGAGCCTGACAGGTATTGTGAGGCCGCGATCAGGTTATGTGAGCCTTGATGATCAGGATATCTTGTCCATGCGGCGCAAGCAAAGGGCCCGTCAAGTTGCCTATATGCCGCAGAGCATTGGCTGCAACGCTGCTCTTACGGTTTTTGAAAGTGTATTGCTTGCCTTAAAGCAAACAACAGGATGGCGGGTTGGCACAGATCACTTGAACAAGGTTTCCAATACTCTATCCATGCTTGGTCTTTGTCATTTGGCTGATAAGGGAATTGGAGCGCTAAGTGGCGGACAATCGCAAATGGTGGCTGTCGCGCAAGTGTTGGTTCGCAAACCAAAACTGCTTTTGCTGGATGAACCGACCAGTGCATTGGATTTGCATCATCAATTATCTATCCTTTCTGCCATTCGCGATGCGTCAAAGGAGTTCGATATCATCGTGATGGCGGCATTGCATGATCTAAATCTGGCTGCAAAATTTTGCGATCGCCTGGTTCTGATCCGGGAAGGGCGGGTTTTGGCAGATGGGGAGCCACGGGAGATCTTGGGGCTTGAGGCTCTTAACGAGACCTATCGCATTCGGGCCTCTATCGAGAAATCCAGTCTTGGTACCTATTATGTGGATGCGCAATTGCCCTGATGGCGTATTTGACTGTGCCGATTGCTATCAATAAACCAACTTGAAATGCTCAAGACTGAGCATTTCATCTTCCGACATGGATTGGCCAATCTCAGCCAGTTCGCGGGTGAAGAAGTCCCAGTGGATCTTTCTCCACCAGTGATAGCTTTTGTCGCCTTCCCCTTCTTCAATCGCGAAGCTGGCGTCGACGTCCTTGAAAGCGCATTTCTGGATATTCGTGAACTCAATTATGCAAACGGGATTACGGTTCCAATCCTGTACGACCATCAAGTCGCCAGCCTTGATCTGTTGCTCCTTTCCCAGATCATACCAGCGCGTCAGTCCGCAGGTCGCTCGTTTTTCGCCCCGTTTGATCAGTTCGGCGCAAATATTGGCATTTTCTTCGTCTGCACAAAAATAGTCGTAGTGAACCGCACGTTCTTTTTGTCGCAAGGGTAAGGGAAGGGTTGCCAGATAGGCATGCAGGAATTTTTGAGAAGAGGAATTCATTTCACAGATAAGCACATGCCGTCGGATAGAGGCGACTTGCATAGTTCAATTATTGTAGGCATGAAATGGTGGGTGATGAGAGATTCGAACTCCCGACCCCCTCGGTGTAAACGAGGTGCTCTAACCAGCTGAGCTAATCACCCTTCACGGTTCTGCAGAAATGGTGGGTGATGAGAGATTCGAACTCCCGACCCCCTCGGTGTAAACGAGGTGCTCTAACCAGCTGAGCTAATCACCCGCTCTGCATTTCGTGTGAGGTGCTTTTAGGGGTTGGCAACCAGACATGCAACAAAAAAATGACAAGGATTTTTATTCCTTGGGGAAATCTGAATATCTGATTGGGCGATAACTCCTTTAAACAATTCTCTTCTGTCTGCTGCAATCAAATATCAAATATGGGTTTGGATGCATGTCGATTCAGTATTTGTTTTCAGAGCATTGATTTTTGAGACTTTCTTTTGAGAGGAGAAGAAAAGGTGGTTTGGTGGTGCTACAAATCCGCAGGCTCGTCCACATCTGATTTTGGCCAGCTTTCTGCCAGTTTGCGACATAGATGTGAAATACACACAGAAAGAATTTACTGCGTGCTTGACTTCAAGTGACCGGCGTCGTATTTCAGCGCCACTCCACACGAACGGAGCGTATAACAACGCTTCATCATGTGGTCCGGGTAGGGGGGTGTAGCTCAGTTGGTTAGAGCGTCGGCCTGTCACGCCGAAGGTCGCGGGTTCGAGTCCCGTCACTCTCGCCACTTTCCCATGAACGCCCGCTCGGATGAGTGAGGCGTTTTTTCGTATCCATATTTCCTTAATGTTGCAGATTTTATTGATAGAAAACCCTGCCGACTTCAGCAGGGTTTTGAAGTATTGTTGATGTGACTGTTAAAGGTGTTCATTTCAATTGAGTTGCCGGGGCTCTTGCTGCCATGGCCAGAATTGAATGGGTAGTTTGTCGACATGGATCTTGAGGCGCTTCTTCAATTCGTCCATGGATAGCAGGCCTGTTTGGGTGTCGACATATTCCACCACGCTGGATGCATTGATTGAAGCCAGCTGTAGAGCTTTTGCAGGTTCTGTTCCTGCGGCCAACTGTAGGCCGGACGTGGATGTGAAGCTGTCACCTGCGCCAGCGGAACCTTTTACCTCTGTTTTCAAAATTGGGCAATGATAGAGGCCCTCCGGTGTTGCCAGATATGCACCGCCTGTGCCGTCAGTTACCAGAACGTGGCGGCAGCCAAGATTTTGAATAGCGCTCATGAAGCCTGCAAGTGTGCAATGATGATGTTCATTCAAAAGCCCACGTGTTAGCAGGCCGGACGCGTGATCGTCTGATATCTGGATGGATTTGATTGCAGAGCCTTTTGTCTGTTTCATCAGCAAGGGAAGGAGTGTCTCGGCTTCATGGCGGTTGATGTTGATGAGATCAAGATTCTGAATGGAGCCAAGAAGATCTTCGCCTCTGCGCGTGATCTGTCTTTTGCCTGGATTGGCAACAACAAATGCGCCTGCTTCTTTGCCTCGTTTTGCAATCGCGGGGAAGGCATCAGCAGATTCGTTCGACATTGGTGCGATGTGCAGAAGATCTATGCCGGCAAATAGCTCTCGCGTGATCTCTTTCTCCGTAATCAGGCAGTTTGCGCCGCGCATGGTGAAAATGGATGCGTTGCGGTCATGAGAGGCGATTATGACAGAGCGACCGGTGGTGGCTTTGTCTGTCTGCATGAGGTTGCTGGTTTTCAGTCCCTCTCTGTCCAATAGAGCCTGAACCTGTTTTCCTTCCAGATCTTTGCCGATTTTTACCGTTGGTGTTGTTTCGTGTCCCTGACGGGCAAAGGCTACCGCTGCGTTGATTGCGCCGCCGCCAACATGTGTGGTTATGTTAAGGGCGTCGATCTTGCGACCTTGTTCCAGCATGAGGAAGGAATTGTCGGCATTGGTCATGGATATGCGTTCAATGTCATGATCGGCGACAACGGTGATGATGTCGATCATGGCAGAACCAATGGTAGCTGTCTTCATTTGCTTTGTTCCACCTGAATGGGGATGAGATTTCTCAAAAACAGGTTAGGCTCTATGATGTATGGATCAAGTGAAAAGCGAGTGTCTGCGAAAGAATTTACAGGTGTTTTTCGAGGCGGAGGTGAAAACTGTTACCGGTAACAGTACGGGATGTCTGAATGTTGTGGATGGCGCGTTCGAATGTCGGGTTTCCGACAAGAATATGATTTTGGTCAAAAACTGACAAACGGATCTGCATAGGATAGGCTGGGGTAGTTTCGTTATTTGGTCAACCTGTTACGACTTTCAGAGTTTAGTCACAGGAGGGTCGGATCGTTAGGCAAGTATGGGTTTAAATGTGACAAATTTGCACACTTGCTCTTGCCTCTTTGCGGTCGCTGCTTTAAGCGTGCCACCAACAAGTGATACATCTTAGCTGGATGTGCTCTTGATTCTATTTTGAAACGCCTAGGGAGTCTCGGGGTCACATCTGGGGCATCAGATTGACCGTCTTGCTGGGCATTGAGGACCGGAACACTATGGAAGACCTGCTAAGGGAATACCTTCCCATCGTTATCTTCATCGGTATCTCGCTTGTTATCGGACTGGCGCTGCTTGTGTCCCCTTTCTTGCTTGCCTATAAAAATCCTGATCCGGAAAAATTGTCGGCATATGAATGTGGCTTCAATGCGTTTGACGATGCTCGTATGACCTTTGATGTGCGCTTCTATCTTGTCGCAATCCTGTTCATCATTTTCGATTTGGAAGTTGCTTTCTTGTTCCCATGGGCGGTTGCCTTTGGTGATTTGGGCATGTTCGGTTTTGTTTCGATGATGATTTTCCTGGGTGTGTTGACCATCGGCTTCATCTATGAATGGAAAAAAGGAGCCTTGGAGTGGGATTGATGACTGAAAATCAGACTCTGGTTTCGCCTGAGCCGAAGGGAATCCTGGATCCGAAAACCGGTAAGCCAATCGGTGCGGAAGATCCGTTCTTCATGCAAGTAAATGAAGAATTGTCCGACAAGGGCTTTATTGTCACTGCAACGGATGATCTGATCAATTGGGCGCGCACCGGATCCTTGATGTGGATGACGTTTGGTCTTGCCTGTTGCGCGGTCGAGATGATTCAAATGTCCATGCCGCGTTATGACTGTGAGCGTTTCGGTTTCGCGCCTCGCGGTTCCCCACGCCAATCTGACGTGATGATCGTTGCCGGTACGCTGACCAATAAGATGGCTCCGGCTTTGCGCAAGGTTTATGACCAGATGCCAGAGCCACGCTATGTGATCTCCATGGGTTCGTGCGCCAATGGCGGTGGCTATTATCACTATTCCTACAGTGTTGTACGCGGATGCGATCGGGTGGTTCCCGTGGATATTTATGTCCCCGGATGTCCTCCGACGGCCGAAGCGCTTCTCTATGGTGTGATGCTATTGCAGAAGAAAATTCGCCGCACCGGTACAATTGAGCGGTAGGCTCAAGAATTCATCATCGCCACTTCTCAAGTGAGCGATGATTTCTGTTTGACCCGATTGGGTAGGAAGGAGTTTCTTTATAGCTTCTTCTGTTAAGGACCTCTTAGGGCAGTCTTGCCCGCAACAGGACATTAAGCCATGGACGAGACACTTAAGGATCTCGGCGATTATATCGCGTCCAAGCTCGACACCAAGATTGTTGGCTGGGATGTTGCTTTTGGTGAGTTGACCGTAAATGCAGCACGCGCCGATATTGTCGAGGTTGTTCGGTTTCTGCGTGACGATGCGCGTTGCCAGTTCATCTGCTTCATTGATGTAACGGCTGTTGATTATCCCGAGCGCGAAGAACGCTTCGATGTTGTCTATCATCTGTTGAGCCCAAAGCAGAATGTACGGATCCGCGTGAAGGTGACTACTGATGAGACCACTCAAGTGGATTCCATTTGTGATGTCTTTGCGGGTGCGAACTGGTTCGAGCGCGAAACCTATGACATGTATGGCATCCTGTTTGCCGGTCATCCTGATTTGCGCCGCTTGCTGACGGATTATGGCTTTGACGGGCATCCTTTGCGTAAGGATTTCCCGCTTACCGGCTATTATGAAGTCCGCTATGACGACGAGAAGAAGCGTGTGGTTTATGAACCTGTGAAGTTGGCGCAGGAATTCCGATCCTTTGATTTCCTGTCTCCGTGGGAAGGCACTGATTATGTCATCCCTGGTGATGAAAAAGCGAACGGCTGAGAGGAAGGCAAAATCTGATGGCTGAAGCTCACGTACGCAATTTTAATATCAACTTCGGACCACAGCATCCTGCTGCGCACGGCGTGTTGCGCATGATTTTGGAGCTGAATGGTGAGATCGTTGAGCGTGCCGACCCGCATATCGGCTTACTGCATCGCGGTACTGAGAAGCTGATCGAGCACAAGATTTATGCTCAGGCGACCCCGTATTTTGATCGTCTGGACTATGTTGGCACCATGAACCAGGAACATGCTTTCGTCATGGCAGTTGAGAAACTGCTGGGTCTGGAAGTTCCGCGTCGTGGTCAGTTGATCCGTGTTCTGTACTGCGAAATCGGTCGTATTCTGAACCATATCCTGAACATCACCACACAAGCTTTGGACGTTGGTGCCTTGACGCCGCCGCTCTGGGGCTTTGAAGAGCGCGAAAAGCTCATGGTATTCTATGAGCGTGCTTGTGGTGCCCGTCTTCATGCCAACTATTTCCGTGTTGGTGGTGTTGCGCAGGATCTTCCAGAAGATCTGATTGATGATATTGAAGACTGGTGTGATCCGTTCCTCAAGGTTGTCGAAGACATTGATGGCCTTCTGACCGAAAACCGTATCTTCAAGCAACGTAATGCTGATATCGGTATCGTGAAGCTGGATGACGCTTGGGCATGGGGTTTCTCTGGTTGTATGGTTCGCTCTTGTGGTGTTGCATGGGATCTGCGGCGCTCGCAGCCATATGAATGCTATGAAGAGATGGAATTCGATATTCCTGTCGGCAAGAATGGTGACAACTACGACCGTTATCTGATGCGCATGGAAGAAATGCGTCAGTCTGTACGGATTATGAAGCAGTGCATTACCAAGTTGCGTGAACCGGAAGGCAAAGGCCCTGTGGCCACTGAGGACCAGAAGGTTGTTCCACCACGTCGCGCCGAGATGAAGCGCTCGATGGAGGCGCTGATCAATCACTTCAAACTGCATACTGAAGGGTTCCATGTTCCTGCCGGCGAGGTTTATGCCGCAGTGGAGGCGCCTAAAGGCGAGTTTGGTGTCTATCTCGTCTCCGATGGCTCCAATATGCCATACAAGTGCAAGATCCGCGCACCGGGATATGCCCATCTGTCGGCCATGGACTTCCTGTCCCGTGGTTATCAGCTGGCCGATGTCTCTGCGATCATCGGATCTCTGGACGTCGTGTTCGGTGAGATTGACCGGTAAAGATATTGAGTGGTGGCTGAGGGTTTCGCCCCGGCCACTGTGAAATGCAACAAGATCCAGCTTTCGGACTTTGATCCGTCGGGTAGATCTAACCAAGAATAGGAACGGCAGACATGAGTGTCCGTCGCCTGCATAGCGAACAGCCAGCCTCTTTTGAATTCTCACCTGAGAATATGGAATGGGCGAAGCACACAATCGGCAAATATCCTGATGGCCGTCAGGCGTCTGCCGTAATTCCTCTTCTCATGCGTGCGCAGGAGCAGGAAGGCTGGGTAACCCAGCCTGCGATCGAATATATCGCTGACATGCTATCCATGCCCTATATCCGCGTTTTGGAAGTTGCTACTTTCTACACCCAGTTCCAGCTTCAGCCCGTTGGCAAGAAAGCCCATATTCAGGTATGTGGCACCACCCCTTGCCAATTGCGCGGTGCGGAAGATCTGATCAAGGTCTGCAAAAACAAGATTGCCAAGCAGCAATTCACTCTTTCCGAGGATGGTAATTTCTCTTGGGAAGAAGTGGAATGCGCGGGCGCTTGTGTGAATGCTCCGATGGTTCAGATCTTCAAGGACACTTACGAAGATTTGACACCAGAAGTTCTGGAAGATCTGATTGGCAAGATCGAACGCGGTGAAGAGACCCTTCCGGGCACGCAACAGTCGGGCCGCATTCATTCTGCGCCAGCTGCTGGTGCCGTAACGTTGACTGATCCATCTCTCTTTGACGGTTCCATGGTCAAATATGGCCTTGGTGCTGGCATGGGGGATGATGCTGCTCCTGCTGCTGAAAAATCGGAAGAGAAAACTGCTCCCGCCAAGGCAGAGAAGAAAGCCAAGGCTGAAAAGCCGAAAGCTGACGCTAAACCCAAGGCGAAAGCTAAAGCAAAGAGCGAGCCTGCTCCTGCTGTTGAAGCAGAAGAAGTGGCTCCTGCGCTTCTGGATGCGCCAAGTGGTGGTGTTGCAGACGATCTGAAACAAATTTCTGGCGTTGGTCCCGTGATTGAAGGCAAGCTGAATGCAATGGGTGTTTATCACTTTGCGCAGGTTGCTGAATGGACCAGCGAGAATTGTGCTTTTGTCGACAGCAAGCTGTCCTTCAAGGGCCGCATTCAGCGTGAGAACTGGATTGAGCAGGCCAAGGTACTGGCCGCTGGTGGTGAGACCGATTTCTCCAAACGCGTTGAAGCCGGAGAAGTTGCTTCCAGCAAGGGCGAGGAGGACTAATCCATGACCACAATGCTTGAAGATAAGGATCGCATCTTTACCAATATCTATGGCATCCATGACTGGGGCTTGGAAGGCGCTTTGAAGCGTGGTTCTTGGGATGGTACCAAAGGCCTGTTGGAAAAAGGGCGTGACTGGATCATCAACGAGATGAAGGCCTCCGGCCTGCGCGGCCGTGGCGGTGCTGGCTTTCCGACTGGTTTGAAATGGTCTTTCATGCCGCCAAAGCAGGAAGGTCGTCCTCATTATCTCGTCGTCAATGCCGATGAATCCGAGCCTGGCACCTGTAAGGACCGCGAAATTTTGCGTCATGACCCGCACCATCTGGTGGAAGGCTGTCTGATTGCCGGTTTTGCGATGCAGGCCGAAGCTGCTTTCATTTATGTCCGTGGTGAGTTCATTCGTGAGCGCGAGCGTCTGCAGGCAGCAATTGATCAGGCATATGAGAAAAAGCTGATAGGCAAGAATAATATCCATGGTTATGATTTCGATATCATCGTGCACCATGGAGCAGGGGCTTATATCTGCGGTGAAGAAACTGCATTGATCGAGTCCATTGAAGGTAAGAAAGGCCAGCCGCGCCTGAAACCTCCATTTCCTGCCAATGTTGGCCTTTATGGTTTGCCTACCACGGTGAACAATGTGGAATCCATTGCCGTTGCGCCGACCATTCTGCGCCGTGGTGCTTCCTGGTTCAAAAGCTTTGGTGCGGAGAACAACCACGGCACCAAGCTGTTCTGTGTGTCTGGCCATGTGAACCAGCCAGCAACCTTTGAAGAGGCCATGTCTGTGCCTTTCAAAGAGCTGATCGACAAGCATTGCGGTGGTATTCGTGGTGGTTGGGACAATCTGCTGGCAGTTATTCCAGGCGGTTCTTCCGTTCCCATGGTTCCAGCGTCCGAGATCATGGATTGTCCAATGGACTTTGATAGCCTGCGTGCGAAAGGCTCCGGCCTTGGTACGGCTGCTGTCATCGTCATGGACAAGTCGACTGATGTGATCAAGGCAATTGCCCGTCTGTCCTACTTCTACAAGCATGAGAGTTGCGGTCAGTGCACTCCATGTCGTGAGGGCACAGGCTGGATGTGGCGCGTCATGGAACGCATGGTGCGCGGCGAAGCACAGAAAAAAGAAATTGACATGCTCTTTGAAGTTACCAAGCAGGTGGAAGGTCATACCATTTGCGCGCTTGGTGATGCTGCGGCATGGCCGATCCAAGGTTTGATCCGCCATTTCCGCCCTGTGATTGAAGAGCGAATTGATCAGTATACGGCCAATCCGAAACCGGACGAAGCCCCACTGGTTGCGGCTGAATAGTCGCGCAATTGAGACTGGAGAAACGATCGATGGCTAAGCTGGTCGTTGACGGAAACGAAGTTGAGGTACCTGCGGAATATACGCTTCTGCAGGCTGCTGAAGAGGCAGGCGCAGAAATTCCGCGCTTTTGTTTCCACGAGCGTTTGTCGGTAGCGGGTAACTGCCGCATGTGTCTTGTCGAGGTGAAGGGCGGACCACCCAAGCCTGCGGCAAGTTGCGCCATGCGAGTAGGGGATCTGCGGCCTGGGCCAGAGGGACAGGCACCGGAGATTTTCACCAAATCACCTATGGTCAAGAAGGCACGCGAAGGTGTGATGGAGTTTTTGCTCATCAACCATCCGCTTGATTGCCCTATCTGTGACCAGGCTGGTGAGTGCGATCTGCAGGACCAGGCCATGGCCTACGGAAAAGGTGGGTCGCGCTATGGTGAAAACAAGAGAGCCGTTGAAAATAAATATATCGGCCCGTTGGTAAAAACCATCATGACGCGCTGCATTCACTGCACCCGTTGTGTTCGTTTCACCACCGAAGTTGCCGGTATCCAGGAATTGGGTCTGATTGGTCGCGGCGAAGATGCCGAGATCACCACCTATCTGGAAGCCGCTCTTTCTTCCGAACTTCAGGGCAACGTGATTGATCTTTGCCCGGTTGGTGCTTTGACCTCGCGTCCTTACGAGTTTACGGCACGTCCCTGGGAGCTGAACAAGACCGAGAGCATTGACCTGATGGATGCCGTTGGCTCCAATATTCGTGTCGATACCCGCGGTCGTGAAGTGATGCGCATCATGCCTCGTCTGAATGAAGAGGTGAATGAGGAATGGATTTCCGATAAGTCCCGTTTCATCTGGGATGGCTTGAAATCACAGCGCCTCGATCGCCCATTTGTCCGCAAAGACGGCAAGCTGGTTCCAGTTGGCTGGGGTGATGCATTCGCTGCTATTTCCGAGAAAGTATCGAGCACGACTGGTGACAAGATCGGCGCGATTGCAGGCGATATGGCCAGTGTTGAAGAGCTTTACGCTCTGAAAGCTCTGATGTCTTCTCTTGGCTCTGGCAACATGGACGCCCGTCAGGACGGCTCTGTGCTGTCTTCCAGGGATGGTCGTGCTTCCTATCTCTTCAATTCCACTATCGAAGGCATTGAAGACGCTGATGCGATCTTGCTGGTTGGTGCCAATCCACGTCTGGAAGCTGCCGTTCTGAACGCACGCATCCGCAAGACATGGTTAGCTGGTAACACCAAGATCGGCCTGATCGGTGAACAGGAAGATCTGAAATACAAGTATGATTATCTTGGTGCCGGTTCTGATACATTGGAAGGCCTTGCTTCTGGCAAAGGTGACTTCTTCAAGGTTCTGAAAGATGCCGAGCGTCCGCTGATCATTGTTGGCCAAGGTGCAATCAACCATGAAGATGGGGAAGCAGTTCTGGCTCAAGCCGCGAATCTTGCCGTTGAGGTTGGTGCTACTGGCGATGATTGGAATGGTTTCAGCATCCTGCACACTTCTGCAAGTGCCGTTGGTGCCTTTGAAGTTGGCTTCGAGCCAGCCGAGGGTGGCAAAGACATTGCGCAGATGCAGAATGGCGGCGTTGATGTTGTGTTTCTGCTGGGGGCTGACGAGCTTGCATTCGATGCTCTGGCAGACAGTTTCAAGGTTTATATCGGAACACACGGTGATGCTGGTGCACATGCTGCGGATGTTATTCTGCCAGCATCGACCTACACCGAGAAGTCCGGTCTTTATCTGAATACTGAAGGCCGTGTTCAACAGGCAAACCGTGCGAATTTCGCACCGGGCGAAGGTAAGGAAGATTGGGCCATATTGCGTGCTCTGTCTGACGTGCTTGGTCACAAGTTGCCGTTTGATAGCCTTGCCGCACTTCGCAGCCAGTTGTTTGAAGCGCATCCGGATCTCGCAAATGAGGGCGAATGCGTGAAGGGTGATGCTGGTGCGATTGCTGATCTTGCCAAAAAAGCCGGTGCAGTCAAAGGTCAGGCCTTTGTCTCTCCGATCCATGATTTCTATCTGACCAACCCGATTGCGCGGGCCTCTGCCATCATGGCCGAGTGTTCCCAGCTCAAAAAGGGTCTGGCCGCTGATGCAGCAGAGTAAGAGGACTGATTGATGGAAGATTTCCTCTATAACTGGCTCATTCCCGGAGCAATCATCGTAGGGCAGTCCTTGCTGCTTCTGGTGCTGCTTTTGGTCATGATCGCCTATATCCTTCTTGCCGACCGCAAGATCTGGGCTGCTGTTCAGATGCGCCGCGGACCGAACGTCGTTGGTCCTTGGGGACTGTTTCAGTCCTTTGCGGATTTGCTGAAGTTCGTGCTGAAAGAGCCTGTGGTCCCTTCTGGTTCCAACAAGGGCGTCTTTTTGCTTGGCCCTTTGGTCACAGTGACTGTTGCGCTAGCTGCTTGGGCTGTTGTGCCGGTCTCGGAAGGCTGGGCGATTGCAGACATCAATGTCGGTGTTCTCTACATTCTGGCGGTTTCCTCGCTCGGTGTTTATGGCATCATCATGGGTGGCTGGGCATCCAACTCCAAATATCCGTTCCTGTCGGCTTTGCGCTCTGCTGCGCAAATGGTGTCTTACGAAGTCTCTATCGGCTTCGTGATCATCACCGTTCTGCTCTGCGTTGGTTCGCTGAACCTGACCGACATCGTGAATGCGCAGAAAATTGGCCTTGCCAGCTGGATGGGTGTGCCAAGCCTGACATTCCTGAACTGGTACTGGTTGCCATTGTTCCCGATGTTCATCATTTTCTTCATCTCTGCTCTGGCAGAGACAAACCGTCCTCCATTCGATCTGCCAGAAGCAGAATCCGAGCTGGTTGCCGGTTTCATGGTAGAATATGGCTCCACGCCATACATGATGTACATGCTGGGTGAATATGTGGCGATTGCACTGATGTGCTCCATGACAGCGATCCTGTTCATGGGCGGTTGGCTGCCACCGTTTGATTTTGCACCATTTACCTGGGTGCCGGGCGTTGTCTGGTTCATCCTGAAATCCGGTGCAGTCTTCTTCATGTTCGCGATGGTGAAAGCATTTGTTCCCCGTTATCGCTATGATCAGTTGATGCGTCTTGGCTGGAAAGTCTTCCTGCCGATCTCACTGTTCTATGTGGTTCTGGTTGCGGGTGTACTGCAATTCACCGGATGGGCTCCTTAAGGTGTGAGCCTTGAAGGGCAGGAGATAAGTTTGATGGATCTGTCTTTACCCGGAATGATCGGGGCGGCAATTGGATTGGCCATAGGTTGGGTCGACTTCAAGATGCTTGGCGGCATGATCCGAGCGAAGTATTTGCAAAAGAGGAGAGATGCTGGACTGGCTGATCATCCGAACACCGTAAAAACTGCTGACATGATACAGGCAGCAATTTTTGTCCTCACTATCGGGCTCTTTCCCTTCATCGGGTATTGGGCAGGATCATCCCTCACGGGAAGCTAGAAAAGCGCTCACTGGAGGCTAGTAAAATGGCACTTGCACAGGCAGCAAAATCGCTCATGCTCAAGGAGTTTGTTCACGCATTCGTCTTGTCCATGCGCTATTTCTTTGCGCCGAAGGCGACGGTTAACTACCCGTTTGAAAAAGGGCCGGTTAGTCCGCGTTTTCGTGGAGAGCATGCATTGCGCCGATACCCCAATGGGGAAGAGCGCTGCATCGCGTGTAAATTGTGCGAGGCAATTTGCCCAGCGCAGGCCATCACCATCGAGGCCGGTCCTCGACGCAATGATGGGACACGCCGCACCACACGTTATGATCTGGACATGACAAAATGCATCTATTGCGGCTTCTGTCAGGAAGCTTGTCCGGTAGAGGCAATTGTTGAAGGACCAAACTTCGAATTCGCTACCGAAACGCGCGAGGAGCTCTTCTATACCAAGGAGAAGCTGCTTGAGAATGGCGAGCGGTGGGAGCAGGAAATTGCGCGTAATATCGCAATGGATGCACCTTATCGATAAGTTTTGAAGACCGGGCAGGGCGTCTGGTCTTTCATTGAGAGAGCATGGGGGCGCCCGTCAGGGCGAAGAGGGCCAAAAATGATCCTTCAAACCTTTTTCTTCTATCTGTTTGCAGCCATTTTGCTTGGCTCGGCCCTGATGGTCATTGCCTCACGCAATCCGGTGCATTCAGTATTGTTTCTCATTCTGGCCTTTTTCAACGCCGCGGGTCTGTTCGTGCTGGTCGGTGCTGAATTCCTGGCGATGTTGCTGGTTGTTGTTTATGTCGGGGCTGTGGCGGTTCTGTTCCTCTTCATCGTGATGATGCTGGATGTGGACTTTGTCGAGCTGCGATCAGGTTTCCTGCAATATTTGCCAACCGGTCTTGTGGTCGGCATTGTGCTGGTTGCCGAGCTGCTGATCGCGCTGGGTGGTTGGGCGCTAAGCCCGGATGTGACCGCGAATATCGCAGAGCCTATTCCGGCACTGGCTGAGAAATCGAACATCGAGGCAATCGGTGCGCTGCTCTATACGAAGTATATCTACTACTTCCAGAGCGCAGCAATGATCCTTCTGGTGGCGATGATTGGTGCAATTGTACTTACCTTGCATCATCGCAAGGATGTTCAGCGTCAGAATATCTCTCGTCAGGTTGGTCGTACGGTGGCCAATTCCATCGAAATCAAACAAGTGGAATCTGGCAAGGGCATTTAGACCCGTTGCCGGTTCCGCTAGAGTTTAACTCTAGAGGACCGAGAAGTCGGTAAGGCAGACCAAAAATGGAAATTGGACTTAGCCATTATCTGACCGTTGGAGCGATCCTGTTCGTGATCGGTATGTTCGGTATTTTCCTGAACCGGAAAAACGTGATCGTCATTCTGATGTCGGTCGAACTGATCCTGCTCGCGGTCAACATCAACTTCGTTGCCTTCTCGTCCTACTTGGGCGATTTGGTCGGGCAGATCTTTGCTCTGCTTATTCTCACTGTTGCGGCTGCTGAAGCTGCAATTGGCTTGGCAATTCTGGTAGTCTTCTATCGCAATCGTGGCTCGATTGCTGTTGAAGATATCAATATGATGAAGGGCTGATAATCATGTACTCGGCCATCGTCTTTCTTCCGCTGATCGGTTTTTTGATTGCAGGCCTCTTTGGTCGCTCAATCGGCCATAAGGCGTCTGAATATATTACTTCCAGTTTTCTGGTTATCGCAGCACTCCTTTCATGGATCGCATTCTTCTCGGTTGCCCTTGGTTCCGGCGAGACAGAGAAGGTTCCGCTCCTGAGCTGGATTGCATCTGGTACGCTTGTTTTTGACTGGGCCATTCGCGTTGACACGCTGACTGCTGTCATGCTGGTGGTTGTGAATTCGGTATCTGCGTTGGTGCATATCTATTCCATCGGATATATGCATCACGATCCAAACCGTTCACGCTTCTTTGCTTACCTGTCGCTCTTCACCTTTGCCATGTTGATGCTTGTCACCTCTGACAACCTGATGCAGATGTTCTTTGGCTGGGAAGGTGTGGGTCTGGCTTCTTACTTGCTGATCGGTTTCTGGTTTCAGAAACCGTCTGCGAACGCGGCCAGCATGAAAGCTTTCGTTGTCAACCGTGTTGGTGACTTTGGTTTCCTGCTTGGTATCTTTGGCGTCTATTACATCTTCGGTTCTACCGATTTCGATGTGATCTTCGGTAAAGTTCCTGAGATTGTTTCTCAGATCAACGCTGCTGAAAACCCACTGCGTCTGACATTCCTTTGGAGTGAGTGGAACCCGCTGACCGTTATCTGTCTGCTGCTGTTCACCGGCGCGATGGGTAAATCAGCTCAATTCCTGCTGCATACCTGGTTGCCAGATGCGATGGAAGGCCCAACCCCAGTGTCCGCGCTGATCCATGCTGCGACAATGGTGACGGCTGGTGTATTCATGGTGGCGCGTATGTCCCCACTGTTCGAGGTAACGCCAGATGCTCTGGTTGTTGTGACCTTCGTCGGTGCGACCACTGCATTCTTTGCGGCGACAGTTGGTCTCGTACAGAACGACATCAAACGTGTGATTGCCTATTCCACCTGTTCCCAGCTCGGTTACATGTTTGTAGCTCTCGGTATCGGTGCATATGGTGCAGCTATCTTCCACCTGTTCACGCATGCCTTCTTCAAGGCTTTGTTGTTCCTTGGTGCGGGTTCTGTGATCCATGCCGTCTCTGACGAGCAGGATATGCGCAAGATGGGCGGTTTGGCCAAGCATGTCAAAATCACATACTGGATGATGATGATTGGTACGCTGGCGCTGACCGGGGTTGGTATCCCAGGCACAGTGATTGGTTTCGCTGGCTTCAATTCCAAAGACGCGATCATTGAGAGTGCCTTTGCTGCAACGAACCCGTTTGCTGGTTATGCATTTGCTCTGACGGTCGTTGCGGCCCTGTTCACCAGCTTCTACTCCTGGCGTCTGGTCTTCATGACCTTCCATGGCAAAGAGCGGATGAGTGCTGATGTGAAAGCGCACATTCATGAAAGCCCGCTGGTCATGACCGTTCCGCTGATGCTTCTGGCGGTAGGCGCTGTCTTTGCCGGTATGATCTTCTCCAGTTTCTTCTATGGTGCCAATTTCGATGCCTTCTGGAAAGGTGCGTTGTTTGTCGGTCCTGAGAACAATCTGATCGAAGAGTTCCATCACGTGCCATGGGCGGTCAAGCTTGCACCATTCGTGATGATGCTGACCGGCCTGGTGACAGCTTGGTATATGTATATCAAGAATCCAAGCCTGCCGAAGCAATTGGCTAATCGTCACCATGGGCTCTATCAGTTCCTCTTGAACAAGTGGTACTTCGACGAGCTCTATGATCTCATCTTTGTCCGTCCTGCCATGAAGATCGGCTCCTTCCTCTGGAAGAAAGGCGATGAGCGTACCATCGACTATTATGGTCCAAATGGTATTGCCGCTCGTGTTGTCGACATGACCAACCGTGTCGTTCGTCTTCAAACTGGTTATGTTTATCACTATGCCTTTGCCATGATGATCGGTGTTGCCGTTCTCATCACTTGGGCCATGTTTACCGGAGGGGCACACTAATGAGTGAATGGCCACTTCTCTCAACGGTTGCTTTTTTGCCACTGGTCGGTGCATTCCTGATCCTGCTGGTCAAAGGCGACAGCGAAGTCTCCCGACGTAACATCAATAATGTTGCGCTGTGGACGACAATCGTGACATTCCTGATCTCACTATTGATCTGGAACCAGTTTGATCCGACCACCGCCGGTTTCCAGATGCAGGAAGAGGCCGCATGGCTTTCCTCCAGCATCAGCTACCGGATGGGCGTTGACGGCATTTCCATGCTGTTTGTCATTTTGACCACCGCCCTGATGCCAGCTGCCATTTATGCTGGTCGTAACTCAGTGACCAAGCGTGTGAAGGAATATATGATTGCCTTCCTCGTGCTGGAAACGATGATGATCGGGGTGTTCTGTGCGCTGGACCTGGTGCTCTTCTATTTGTTCTTCGAAGCAGGCCTTATTCCGATGTTCATCATCATCGGTGTTTGGGGCGGTCAGAACCGCGTTTATGCCAGCTTCAAGTTTTTCCTCTATACGCTGATTGGCTCCGTGCTGATGCTGTTGGCCATCATGGCCATGTATTGGGAAGCGGGCACCACAGATATCATCACGCTGCTGAACTATAACTTCCCGCCTGAGATGCAAACATGGCTGTGGTTGGCTTTCTTTGCGTCCTTTGCCGTGAAGATGCCAATGTGGCCGGTTCATACCTGGTTACCAGACGCGCACGTTCAGGCCCCGACTGCGGGTTCCGTAATTCTGGCTGGTATTCTGTTGAAGATGGGGGGGTACGGCTTCCTTCGTTTCTCCTTGCCAATGTTCCCGCTGGCGTCTGAGTTCTTCGCGCCGATGGTCTATGTGATGAGCGTTGTTGCCATAATCTATACCTCCTTGGTTGCCTTGATGCAGGAAGATATCAAGAAGCTGATCGCTTACTCATCTGTTGCCCATATGGGCTATGTGACCATGGGTTTGTTTACCATGACCATGCAGGGTGTGCAGGGCGGTATCTTCCAGATGCTGTCCCACGGTATCGTGTCTGGTGCGCTCTTCCTCTGTGTGGGGGTTGTGTATGATCGCATGCATACTCGTGAGATCGCTGCTTATGGTGGACTGGTTCACCGGATGCCGTGGTTTGCGACGATCTTCATGATCTTCACGATGGCCAATGTCGGTTTGCCTGGTACATCTGGCTTCGTTGGGGAATTCCTGACCTTGGTCGGTGCATTCCAGGATAATACCTGGGTTGCCTTCTTTGCGACCACCGGAGTGATCCTCTCCGCTGCCTATGCTCTATGGCTCTATCGCCGCGTGGTGTTTGGCAAGCTGGAAAAGGAAAGCCTGAAAACCATTCTCGATATGAACATGCGTGAGAAAATCATCCTCGTGCCGCTGGTCGTGCTGACCATTTTGTTTGGTGTTTATCCTGCGCCAATCATGGATGTCACGGCCGTTTCCGTCGAGAATCTGATCAATAATTACGAAGCAGCTCTGGCTGCTGCGGACAAGGTTGCTCTCCTCAGTAATTGAGGGGAGTTGACCGCAACATGAAGAGAGAAAGTTATGGCAACTGAAATGGCTATGCTTCCAGATCTCATGCCGGCACTGCCGGAAATTCTGTTGGCCGTGGGTGCTATGGTGCTGCTGATGCTGGGTGCCTTTGGTGGGCAGAAATCCACCATGGCGGTTACCGGCCTCACCGTTGCCTTGATTATCATTGCAGGCGCGATCCTTTTGCTGAGCCCGGTTGAAAAGGCTGTCACCTTCAATGGTGCCTTTGTGCTGGATTCCTTCGCGCGTCTGATGAAGATCATCATCCTGATTGGCGCCGGCTTTGCCATTGCCATGTCTGTTGGATATGCCCGGGCCGAGAAGTTCGAGAAATTTGAATATCCGATCCTGATCATGCTGGCGACGCTTGGTATGATGATGATGGTGTCGTCCAACGACATGATCGCCGTCTATCTGGGTCTGGAGCTCCAGTCTCTGTCTCTGTATGTGATTGCATCCATCAAGCGTGATAGTGAGCGGGCAACTGAGGCGGGTCTGAAATATTTCGTTCTTGGCGCTCTGTCTTCTGGCATGCTGCTCTACGGTATGTCACTGATTTATGGCTTTACCGGTCATACTTCTTTGGAAGGTATTGCAGAATCTTTGCATGCTAGCGAAGCGGGCGTTGGTGCGATCTTCGGTTTGGTCTTCATTCTGGCTGGCCTGACCTTCAAGATCTCTGCGGTTCCATTCCATATGTGGACACCGGATGTATATGAAGGTGCACCAACGCCAGTAACGGCATTCTTTGCAGCCGCTCCGAAAGTTGCTGCGATGGGGCTCATCGTTCGCGTCGTTTTTGGTGCCTTCGAGCCTTTGGAAGCACAATGGCAGCAGATCATCGTCTTTGTGGCGATCCTGTCCATGGTATTGGGTGCGTTTGCGGCAATCGGTCAACGTAACATCAAACGTCTGATGGCTTACTCCTCCATCGGTCATATGGGTTACGCGCTGGTTGGTTTGGCGGCTGGCAGTCAAGCCGGTGTCGAAGGTGTGATCATCTACATGATCACTTATGTCATCATGACGCTTGGTGCCTTTGCTGCTATTCTGGCAATGCGCCGCAAGGATGGTATGGTTGAGACCATTGATGAACTCTCTGGCTTGTCCAAGACAAATCTGCCAATGGCCTTCTTGCTTGCCATGATCATGTTCTCGCTTGCTGGTATTCCTCCTCTGGGTGGTTTCTTTGCCAAGTGGTTTGTCTTCTCAGCAGCAATTGAAGCTGGTCTCTATCCATTGGCGATCATCGGTGTTCTGGCATCTGTTGTGGGTGCCTATTATTATCTACGTATCGTCAAGATCATGTTCTTTGATGATCCAGCACCAATGTTCGAGAAGATGACAAGCGAATTGCGTGTCGTTCTTGGTGCGAGCGGTATCATCGTTCTGACCATGGTCTTTTATATCGGCTCCATTCGTGAAATGGCCGAAGTTGCAGCCAAGAGCTTCTTCTAGTTCTTGTCTTTTGCGCTGAAACAGTTTAAGGCCTGCCAGACTCTTAGCTGGCAGGCCTTTTTCGTTAAATGTTGGCGGAATGCCAACGATTGGCACAATGTGATAAATATAGAGGGACCCTTGAGCAGTTTTCCAAGCCATTATCGTCATCAGGCATATGACGCTGTTGTTTCCACCAATGAGCTGGCTTTGCAAGCTGGTCAGAGGGGAGAGATAGGAAATCTATGGATTACTGCTCGGGAGCAAACGGGAGGTCGTGGCAGACGTGGGCGCGCATGGGTGTCGGAGACTGGTAATCTCTATTCTTCTCTGTTGCTCATTAACCCAGCGCCTTCGGCTAAGGTTGCACAACTTCCTCTGGTAATTGCAACGGCCGCTCATAGAGCTGTCTGCAATGCTCTGCCGCCCAATCTTCGCGCGCAGGTCTCGATCAAATGGCCCAATGATCTCTTGATGGAAGATCGCAAGATTTCGGGTATTTTGCTGGAAGGCTCCAACCGTGGCAATGGTGATCAGATCGTAGTGGTTGGAATTGGTATCAATTGCCGAACGCATCCAGGTCAAACGGATGGGTTGGGTGCAGCCAATCTGTCTGAAGGTGGCTTTGATATTGACCCTGATATTCTGTTTCCGCTATTGGCGCAGCAGGTTGATCGCCAGATTGGCGTATGGCGACAGGGTGCAGGTTTTGATGATATTCGTCGTGATTGGTTGATGCGTGCCAGAGGCGTTGGAAAACCGATTGTGGTACGTCTGCCCAATGAGGAATTGCATGGGCATTTCGAGCATCTGGACGACGATGGTGCGCTTGTGCTGCTAATGGACAAGGGATCGCGGCGCAAAATTCTGGCCGGTGAGGTCTTTTGGCCGCAGTGCTGATCAAAGCTGAAGTTACCTGATCGGCTAATTGGATGGATGGCCGCAAGATTTTGAATAGGATTGATAATGATTTCTTCTGAACTGATATTCATGCCGTTGGGTGGTGTTGGCGAAATCGGCATGAATATGGCGCTCTATGGTATTGGACCGGAGGGCGATAAAAGATGGATCATTGTTGATTTTGGCGTGGCCTTTGCCCATGAAGCGCATCCCGGAGCCGATCTTATTTTTGCCGATATCCGGTTTCTGGAGGAAGAGAAAGACCGGATAGAAGGTATTGTGATCACTCATGGTCACGAAGATCATTTCGGGGCTCTTCCTTATCTTTGGGAAAAGCTGGGCATACCAGTCTACGCTACGGGGTTTCTGGCTGATCTTGTTGAAGCCAAAATGGCGTCTGAGCCTGGCGCGCCAAAGGTTCCGGTCAAGCGTGTAGAGCAAGGTGGCCGTGTGAAACTCGGGCCGTTTGAGGTCGAGTTCGTGCCAATGTCTCACTCCATTCCGGAAGCCAATGGTTTAGCCATTCGGACCGAGCATGGCCTTGTGTTGCATACTGGTGATTGGAAATTGGACGATCAACCCGGCATTGGACGTGCAACCGATAAGAAACGTCTTCAGGAACTGGGCGAAGAGGGTGTGCTGGCACTGATATGCGACTCTACCAATGCCATGAGTGAAGGATCTTCGATTTCAGAAGCGGATGTTGAGGAAGAGCTTTATCAGCAGATCCGAAATGCCCCCAAACGCGTGGCCGTGACGACCTTTGCCTCCAATGTTGCGCGTGTTCAGGCTGTTGCTCGTGCGGCAAGGAAAGCTGATCGTCAGGTTGTTGTGGTAGGGCGCGCTCTTTGGCGTTTCATTGAAGTGGCTCAGGAACAAGGCTATCTGAGCGATGTTCCAGAATTTCTGTCTGATGAGGAATATGGCTATCTTCCGCGCAACAAGGTGGTTGCCATTCTGACGGGCAGTCAGGGTGAAAAACGCGCAGCGTTAGCTCGGATCGCCGGAGGTGAGCATCGTTCCGTGCAATTCACCAAAGGCGATCGGGTGATCATGTCATCCAAGGCGATCCCTGGAAATGAACGGGCTATTGGTGAAGTGATCAACAATCTGGCACAGCAGGGGGTTGAGGTGATCACGGATCGCGATGCTCCTGTTCATGTGTCCGGCCATCCACGTCGTGATGATCTGCGCAAGATGTATCAATGGACCAAACCGAAGATCGCGATTCCCGTTCACGGTGAAGAGATGCATCTGAAAGCCCATGGTGCATTGGCGGAAGATATGGGTGTTCGTGAAGTGGTGCATGTGCGCAACGGTTGGATGGCTCGTCTGGCTGGCGGAACGGTCAAAAGTTGGGATGAATATCTTGGTGGTCGCCTTTACAAAGATGGTGACGTGATCGGCACATTTGAGGAATGCGGCATCCAGCAACGGCGGAAACTGTCCTATGTCGGCCATATCTCAGTGGCACTGACCGTCAATCGCAAGGGTGAGGTGTTGGGACATCCGCAAATGGCATTGGCAGGTATTCCTGATCGTGACAAGGATGACAAACTGTTTATCGAAATCGTCGAGGCCGGGATTAATGGTGCTTTGCGCGGAATGCCGGGTAAGAAACGCAAGGATGTCGAGATTTTGAGAGAGGCCGTGCGCCGCTCGGTTAGGAATGAAGTCTACCAACACTGGGCCAAAAAGCCCATTGTTGCAGTGATGGTGAACCTTGTATGACTGGTATGAGTTGTTTTGCGCCTGACGGTGATGGTTCGGGCGAGCTTATATAAGGATTATTATCATGATTGGTCGTCTCAACCACGTCGCCATTGCTGTATCTGATCTGAAAGCTGGTGTGGCTACTTATGCCGGTGTGCTGGGCGCAAAGGTTTCGGACCCACAGGACGAGCCTGATCACGGTGTTCGAGTGGTGTTTGTGGAATTGCCCAATACAAAGATCGAACTTCTTGAGCCACTTGGCGAGAATTCTCCAATTGCTAAATTTCTTGAGAAGAATCCTGCTGGCGGTATTCATCATGTTTGCTACGAAGTGGACGATATCATCGCCGCTCGTGACAAGTTGAAAGCCGAAGGCGCGCGCGTGTTGGGTGATGGTGAACCTAAAATTGGTGCCCATGGCAAACCAGTTGTGTTTTTGCACCCAAAAGATTTCTGCGGCACATTGACAGAGCTGGAACAGGTCTAGAATGTAAGGACTTATCCTTATCTCGACGATGAGGAATTGGACCTCAAGAACAAGAAAGTGATGCTCCATGGGATTGATCAGCGGATTGGCTATTTATTTCATTATCTGGTGGATCTCACTGTTTCTGGTTTTGCCTTTTGGTGTGCGCACCCAAGCTGAGGCGGAGGATATGCGTCTTGGCACCATGCCTAGTGCACCTGTCCGCAGTCGGATGTTATTGCGGGTGATTGCCACAACCATTTTGGCGACGGCACTTTTTGGTGCTTACTATTGGGCAGTTGAGATCAAAGGACTTGGGCTGGATGATCTGACTTTCCTGCCTATGCCAGACAGTTTGCGTTAGATCTGCATCCTACGAAGTTTGAAAGGCTCCCATTGAGGAGCCTTTTTTGTATGAAATTTCAATGGAACCGGGTTGGTCAGAAATTCAGGCAAAAAAAAACAAGGCCAGAAGCCTTGTTTGAATAGGGTACGCGATGGTGATCCCATTGCTCTTACTGCTTTTTGATTTTTGCTAGATGAGAGCGGCTGCGGGTTAACGCGCCAGAGATCTGTATCCTCCCAAGACATTTATCGCGTTGGATATTGAGATATCAGTGGTGAGCGTATCTCTTATCATTATGGCAGCACATTACTTGCCCACTTGGCATTTGTCATCATTCTTTTTTGACTAACAGGCATTTTTTTTTGATTTGGCTAATTTTTCGCATTTTGCGCCATTCTGACGCACTAGGATAGCGTTTGAGGGTAGAGGTTGTTTCCGGATTTTTGCGTAGAAAATGGGCTTGCCTGTGTAAAAGAAGCTGCGATCGAGGCATTTAAGCTTATTTGCTGCCTTCATCGATTTCTCACGCTATAAAGTGCGCAAACCAACAGATCCGCGATGGCCGCATTCGGGAATGTCCCTTTGCTTGCTGCGCGAAAGTGAAGGAAGAAGTTGCTATGCGTCTTTCCCGTTATTTTCTGCCAATTTTGAAGGAAAACCCCAAAGAGGCTGAAATTGTTTCTCACCGCTATATGTTGCGCGCAGGTATGATTCGTCAGCAACAAGCGGGGATCTATTCCTGGTTGCCATTGGGGCTGAAAGTTCTGCGTAAAATTGAACAGATTGTACGTGAGGAGCAGAATAGAGCAGGGGCAGTGGAGCTGTTGATGCCTACCATGCAGCCAGCTGATCTGTGGAAAGAAAGTGGCCGTTACGATGATTATGGCAAGGAAATGCTGCGTATCGTCGATCGTCATGAACGCGATATGCTGTTTGGTCCAACCAATGAAGAGATGATCACTGATATTTTCCGCTCATCTGTCAAATCCTATCGTGACCTGCCACTCAACCTTTATCATATTCAATGGAAGTTCCGCGATGAAATCCGCCCTCGCTTTGGTGTTATGCGTGGTCGTGAGTTTCTGATGAAGGATGCCTACAGTTTTGATATGGATGAGGAGAGTGCACGCGAGGCTTACCATCGCATGTTCGTGGCTTACCTGCGCACCTTCAAGCGACTCGGTTTGACCGCAATCCCGATGAAAGCCGACACTGGCCCAATTGGAGGTGATCTCAGCCATGAATTCATCATTCTGGCCGATACCGGCGAGAGTGAAGTTTTTTGTCACAAGGATTACCTTTCCAAGGAAATTCCGGGTGATGGTGTTGATTTTGACGGCGATCTGTCGGGCATCGTTGCAGATTGGACCAGCGAATATGCTGCAACCGAAGAAATGCATGATGAAGCTGCCTTCAATGCAGTCTCAGAGGCTGATCGTATCGCCGCACGTGGTATCGAAGTTGGTCATATCTTCTATTTCGGGACCAAATATTCTGATGCGATGAATGCCAAGGTCACAGGTGCTGATGGCAAGGATGTTCCTGTTCATATGGGATCTTACGGAGTTGGTGTGTCTCGTCTTCTTGGCGGTATCATCGAGGCTTGCCATGATGAGAACGGTATTGTTTGGCCAAAGTCAGTTGCTCCATTTGATATTGGTCTGATCAATATGAAAGCTGGCAATGAAGACACCAACAGTGCTTGCGAGCAGATTTATGAGCGCCTTGGAAATGCCGGATTTGACGTGCTTTATGATGATCGTTCCGGTCAGGCTGGTGCCAAATTTGCTACTATGGATCTTATCGGTCTTCCATGGCAGGTCATCGTTGGTCCACGTGGCCTGAAGAGTGGCGAAGTGGAAATCAAAGAGCGCGCGACTGGCAAGAGGGAAATGGTTTCCCTTGATGCGGTCGTTGAGCGTATGATTGCCGAGAAATGATTCTGATTTGGAATCACAATAAGTAAGAGGGACCTTCAGGCAGTGCGGTTTGTCTGAGGGTCTTGCTATCAAGTTGGAGATGTGAATGTCCGCTGAAGAGGCCAAACGGCCGTTCGCATTGTTTGAATGGATGATGGCATTTCGTTATTTGCGTTCGCGCAGGCGGGAAGCTTTTATTTCCATCATTTCATGGTTATCTTTTTTTGGAATCATGCTGGGTGTAGCTACCCTTATCATCGTCATGGCGGTGATGAATGGTTTTCGTTCGGAATTACTGGACAAGATTCTGGGCATTAACGGTCATTTGGTTATCCAGCCAGTGGATTCTGATCTCACCGACTATGATGCTGTTGCCAAGCGTATCGAGGGTGTGAATGGTGTTAGCTATGTCATTCCCTTTGTGGAAGGGCAAGTTTTGGCATCTGGCTCTGGCGGTGCTGTTGGTGCATTGGTTCGTGGTATGTCGCGCGAAAGTTTGGATAAGCTAAAGCTTGTTTCAAACAATGTTTTACAAGGAAACCTTGAGAAGTTTGATGAAGAAGAAGGCATTGCCATTGGCTCTCGTCTGGCCCGCTCACTCGGTGTTGTAGCTGGTGATCATATCAAACTGATCTCTCCAAAAGGTGCTGTTACTCCAATGGGAGTTGCGCCTCGTATCAAATCCTATCCGGTCAAGGCCATCTTCGAAATTGGCATGTCCGAATATGACAGCACTTTCGTGTTCATGCCTCTGCAACATGCCCAACTCTATTTCAATCATGAAGGCAAGGTTTCGGCGATTGAAGCCTATGTTGAAGATCCTGATATGGTTGGTGAGATGAGAGCTTCTGTTGAAGAAGCTGCTGGCAGGCCGATTTTTGTGACGGATTGGCGCTTTAGAAATGTGACCTTCTTCTCCGCGCTGGAAGTTGAACGCAATCTGATGTTCATTATCCTGACATTGATCATTCTGGTGGCGGCTCTGAACATCATTTCCGGCCTTATCATGCTGGTAAAAGATAAAGGGCATGACATCGCTATTTTGCGCACCATGGGAGCGACCCGAGCATCCATCATGCGGATCTTTGTGATAACCGGTGCCGCTATTGGCTTTGTCGGAACCATGGCGGGTTTCATTCTCGGGTTGATCGTATGTCTGAATATTGAAGCCATTCGCCAGTTCGTTTCCTATATCACTCGTACTGAATTGTTCAGCCCCGAGCTCTATTTTCTCTCCAAACTGCCTGCCGATATGGATGTTAGTGAAACTGTAAGCGTCTTGGTGATTGCACTTCTTCTGTCGTTCCTGGCGACGCTTTATCCTGCATGGCGCGCGGCGACACTCGATCCGGTGGAGGCATTGCGGTATGAATGATCTTCCGACGGATGAAATGAAGACGGTGGAGAATACTCAACCTGCATTGGAAGAGAGCCGTTTGATCGCTAATGACGAGCTTCTTGTCTTGAGAGACGTTCAGAGGAGCTATATTCAGGCAGACAACGAGTTGCCGATTTTGGTTGGAGCCAATCTTAGTGTCAAGGCTGGTGAGATGGTGGCGTTAGTTGCTCCGTCCGGGGCTGGTAAATCTACATTGCTGCATGTCGCAGGTCTGTTGGAGCGACCGAATGGTGGCGAAGTTTATATCGCTGGAAAACCACAGAGTGGAGCGGTTGATCGGGCTCGTACTGTTACCCGACGGGATGAGATTGGTTTTGTCTATCAGTTTCACCACCTGCTTGCTGAATTCTCGGCTTTGGAAAATGTGGTTCTGCCACAATTAATCAGCGGTGCGAATAAATCCGAAGCAGAGAGCAGGGCGCTGGAATTGTTGAAATACATGCGCGTGGATCACCGCGCGGCTCATCGTCCTGCAGAATTGTCCGGTGGTGAACAGCAACGTGTTGCCATTGCCCGTGCCATGGCCAATGGTCCGCGTGTGTTGTTGGCTGACGAACCAACGGGAAATTTGGATCCGACTACCTCTGACTATGTGTTCAAGGCGCTCAATTCTCTGGTGAAACAGTCTGGAATTTCCGCGCTGGTTGCTACTCATAATTTGTTTCTTGCGGAACGTATGGATCGCCAGATTACTCTGGTGGATGGTAAGGTTGTCGAGATCTGATAGGCCATATTGTCGAATTTTGAACCCCGTGATCAGTTTCTGACTGCGGGGTTTTGTTTTCTTTTTGTTCTTATTGTTCTGATTTGTCATGCTTTTCTCGGGGTACGATGTTTATTGAAAAAAAACGCTTGAAATAAGAACAAAACATATACATAATGAGTTCAAATAAAGAACTTTGAGGTGTAGTAATGATTATTCGTGATGTGCTGGCGCTTGGTTCCCTGATCACCTTCATGTCCATGTTGAGCCTTTGGACTGAAGTCCTGGCTCGACTCTCAAGCTAAATTCCTTATTGCTGCCTTCCTTTGAAGCTTGCTGTAAAAAACGTCACAAGATTTATCGGAAAGCAGGGGGGAACAAGAATGCCGGTCTTGGTGTTTTAGCATCGGTCTTTTAGACTGCATGCTTGGCTAGGAAAGGACGTCTTGTTATGGCTGAACTAAACAGTGATTTGAAATTCATTCATCTTCATGTGCATTCAGCCTATTCCTTGCTGGAAGGTGCTCTCCCTGTCGGCAAATTGATCAAGCAGGCATTGAAAGCCGATATGCCTGCGGTGGCCATGACAGATACGCGTAATTTGTTTGGCGCATTGGAGTTTTCGCAAAAAGCTGTAGGTGAGGGCCTGCAACCTATTCTGGGATGCCAGATCGAGGTTGATTTTGGTGATCCAGCGCAAGCAGATGCATCCGGCTTCAAACTACCATCTCTTGTCTTCATTGGTATGAATGATGAAGGATGGTCTAATCTTGTCCGCCTCGTCAGTCGCTCATTTCTTGCCTCTCATGATGACGCAGATCCCCATGTTAGCATTGATGATGTTCGCGAATTTTCGAGCGGCATGATCTGTCTTACTGGTGGGGGCAATGGACCGATTGATGGCCCTCTCGTTCACCATCATGTGGAAGTTGCCGGTGCACGTCTTTCTCAACTGAAAGAGATGTTTGGTGATCGCCTCTATATAGAGGTGATGCGTCATGGTTTGCCGGATGAACATGTCGTTGAACCGCAACTACTCGATCTCGCCTATGAAATGCATCTGCCGCTGGTCGCTACCAATGACGTTTATTTTTCTGAACGAGAAGATTTCGAAGCCCATGATGCGTTGATTGCCATTGCCGAAGGCAAGGTGCTTGTTATGGATGATAGACGCCGTCTGACACCAGAGCATTATTTCAAAAGTCAGGAGGAGATGGCAGAGCTCTTTTCTGATTTGCCAGAGGCAATAGAAAATACAATCGAGATTGCAAGGCGATGTCACGCGAGAGCCCGAACCATCAATCCGATCTTACCACGTTTTGCTGGTGCAGATGCCGATCCTGCCGAAGCAGAAAAACATGAGGCGGCTGAATTGCGCCGTCAGGCGGAAGAGGGTTTGCGTCGCCGGATTGAAATACATGGTATCTCTCCAGATATGCAGGAGCAGGACTATTGGGATCGACTTAAGTTTGAACTTGATATCATTGAGAACATGAAATTCCCCGGTTACTTCCTGATCGTTGCGGATTTTATCAAATGGGCCAAGGATCAGGATATTCCAGTTGGCCCGGGCCGTGGTTCCGGTGCTGGCTCGCTTGTGGCTTATTCCCTTACCATTACTGATCTGGATCCCCTGCGATTTGCCTTGCTGTTCGAACGTTTCCTCAACCCGGAACGCGTCTCCATGCCCGATTTCGATATTGATTTCTGTCAGGATCGGCGTGAGGAAGTGATCCTCTATGTTCAGCGCAAATATGGCCGCGATAATGTAGGGCAGATCATTACATATGGTACGCTTCAGGCTCGCGCAGTGTTGCGAGATGTCGGTCGTGTCTTGCAGATGCCATTTGGTCAAGTCGACAAGCTCTGCAAAATGGTGCCGATGAAAGGTGCTGTATCAGTTTCCCTGCCTGAGGCGTTGGAGCAGGAACCCCGTCTAACGGATGCGCGCAAGGAAGAAGAGATTGTTGATCGCCTGATCAATATGTCGCTCAAGCTCGAAGGGCTTTATCGACATGCGTCCACTCATGCCGCTGGTATTGTTATTGGGGACCGCTCGCTCGATAAATTGGTACCGATGTATCGAGATCCACGCTCCGATATGCCGGTAACCCAATATAATATGAAATGGGTCGAGCAAGCGGGGCTGGTGAAGTTTGACTTCTTGGGCCTTAAGACCCTGACGGTGCTGGATACGGCTGTTCGGTTCGTGAAACAGCGCGATATTGATATCAACCTGGCTGAAATTCCGATTGACGATAAAGCTTCCTATGAGATTTTGGCCAAAGGTGAGACCGTTGGGGTTTTCCAGCTGGAATCCATGGGCATGCGCAAAGCACTTTTGGATATGAAACCTGACCAATTCGAAGACATCATTGCTATCGTGGCGCTTTATCGTCCAGGACCAATGGCCAATATTCCGACCTATTGTGCGCGAAAGCGTGGCGATGAAACCTTCGAGTATATGCATGAGTTGCTCGAATCCGTTCTCAAGGAAACCTATGGCATCATCATCTATCAGGAACAGGTGATGCAGATCGCCCAGATTCTCTCCGGCTACTCACTTGGTGAAGCGGATATGCTGCGCCGAGCCATGGGTAAGAAAATCCGTGAGGAGATGGAAAAGCAGCGGGTTCGTTTCTGTGATGGTGCGGAAGAGCGTGGCGTGAAACGAGAACAAGCGTCTGAGATTTATGATCTTGTTGCCAAATTTGCCGACTATGGTTTTAACAAATCACACGCTGCTGCCTATGCTTTGGTTGCCTATCAAACGGCTTATATGAAAGCCAATTACCCGGTTGAATTTCTGGCAGCGATCATGACGCTGGATATGAATAATACCGATAAGCTGTCGGAATTCCGCCGTGATGCCATTCGTTTGGGAATTGAGGTGCGTCCTCCTTCCATCAATGAATCGGGTGTTGAATTCGTTGTGAAGGAAGGTGCCATTGTCTACTCCATGGCTGCGATCAAAGGGGTGGGTCAGCCTGCAGCTGAGCATGTTATGGAGGTGCGCGGGGACAAGCCGTTCAAGGATCTGGCAGATTTTGCCAAACGTATCAGTCCGCGGGTTCTTAACAAACGTACCATTGAAAATCTGGCCGCTGCAGGTACCTTTGACTGTCTTAATCCAAACCGGGCGCAAGTTGTTGCGTCAATTGATGTGATCATGGGTGAGGCGGCGCGTGCCAGTCAGAATGCTTCATCCGGGCAAGGTGATATTTTCGGAACTGCCGATATAGAAGTCGCGCCCCTTATTCTTCCTGATATGCGTCCGTGGACCAATGAAGAGAAATTGCAGCGCGAATATGGTGCTGTGGGGTTTTATCTTTCCGCTCACCCATTGGACGACTATATCTCTGTTCTGGAGGAAAAGCGTATTCAGCTCTGGCAACCATTTGAGAATGCGGTCAAGCAAGGTGCCAGTGCTGGTCGATTGGCAGGCACCATTACGGGTCGACAGGAGCGCAAGACCAAAACCGGTAATCGTATGGGGATCATCAATATCTCGGATCCAACTGGTCAGTATGAAGCAGTGCTGTTTTCTGAAGCTTTGCACCGGTTTCGAGATATGCTGGAGCCAGGAAAGACTGTAATTCTGGAAGTGGGAGCAGATGAGCGCCCTGAAGGTGTATCTGTTCGTATCAACAATGTGCGTCCGCTTGATGGGGGGGGCTTGCAGAAGAATATGCGCGTTTTTGTGCGTGATGAGAAACCACTGACGTCCCTTCGCAAACAGCTGGATGAACGTGGTGATGGCGATGTCTCTGTCATCGTCATGATTGATGAGGGCGAATGTGAAGTTGAAATGCGTCTCAAAGGAACATTCTATGTGTCCAATGAGGTGGGCCGTGCACTGAAAGCCATCCCTGGTATTGTCGATGTTCAGGTGGGAAGCTTTTAGATTTCGACGTTTCCCAAATTCTGAAGAGCGTGCATTCTTGCTAAAACCAGTCGAGATTCCTGATTTCTTCGGTTAACAAGTGAATGAAATGGTCCAGTTCCGGCCTTGGCCCCTGACGTGACTGGATGGCGCAATAATAATTGATGCTGATTTGTGGCTCAAACCGTCGTTGTACAACACCGTGATGCCGCCATAGATGGGCCGCCAGTGGCTCGACCACTCCGATTGCCAGACCTTGAGCTACAAGGGAGTAGGCTGTGTGAGAATTGTTGATTTCATAGTTTCTTTTGATTGTTACGCCACGGTCAGCCAATGTTCGATCCAATTCGTCCCAATGCATTGGTCCGTCTGGCATGATGCCAATTACTGATTGTCCGGATAGATCTTCTGGTTCGATGACTGATTTCTTTGCCAATGGATGATCGTGACGGATTATGCATGCCTGGGGTGCCGTTCCCAAAAGCAAGCGTTTGGTATTCTGAAGGTTTGGAAGACCTGAGGCGATGGCTATGTCGACGGAGGCATTCTGCAATCGCATGACGGTTTGTGCCAATCGATGAGAATGGATCGAAATGCGGGTGTTTGGATGTTTTGCGGAAAAACGGCCTACGACTTGCGGAAGTAGCGTGGTGGCTACTGAATGCCCTGCTGCTACGCGAAAAACGTCTGTGCTATTTTCGCGAATGTCTCTGGCAATATTTTCAAGACGATCCAACCCAAGAAAATTTTCCTCTACACTCTCATAGAATTGCAAGCCCGCTCTGGTCAATTCCAGCGATCCCTGTTTGCGTTCGAACAGCTTGAATTTCAGGTTATATTCCAGATCACGGATCAATCGGCTGATAGCCGATTGCGTGACATGCATTTGTGTAGCAGCCCCAACCATGGAACCGGTGATCATGATATAGCGGAATGCTTCCAGTTGACGAAACTTCATGATGATTCCCTATCACATTTTTGCATAACATATTCGATAAAATGATTTGATAAAATGCCTGCTTTTTGGTCTGTAACAGAAAAGAAGATTTAAAGACCATTGAGGGGTCAGGCGTTTATGATCGATTTTCGCGATTGCTATTCAGCAGATTATTTTGAAGCGCGAGAAAGATTTCTCAAGCATGCGAAGGAGTTGGATCTACCCAGTGAGACTTTTTTGCACCCTCAATCCAGCGAGTTTGATCAGGATGTTGCCGTTGATGTGGTTAGAATAGGTTCGATCGAGGCCAAATATGTTCTCTTTGTCACATCTGGCGTACATGGTACTGAATTAACCGCTGGATCTGGCCCGCAATTGCAGATGCTGTCCCATTTCAACGAAAGCTTGCCAGCGGATACGGCTTTGGTTCTCGTTCATGCGATGAATGCTTATGGTTCTGCCAAGCTGACCCGTACCGATGAGAATAATGTCGATCCGAATCGTAACATTCGTGCCGACTTCTCAAAACTCCCCATAAATGAATCTTATAGAGAGCTGCATTCTGCTCTTTGCCCTAAAGAGTGGCAGGGAGAGGGGCGTGAGAAAGCGGATGCAGGTATCACGCATTATGTAGAAGAGAAGGGCGTGCTGGCGCTGACACAGGATGTGTTGCAGGGACAATATGAATATCCTGATGGGATCTTCTATGGCGGCAAAACTGAGAGTTGGTGTGTGAGCAATTTCACGCAGATCGTCAAAGACCATGCCAAAGGTGCTGATCAAATTGCTATTGTTGATATCCATACTGGTGTCGGCCCTTACGGGTTTGGCGAAGTCATGCGCGTTGATCGTCCTGCACCTGCTGATGTGGAGTGGGAGAATATCGGCGGTTTTGTCTGCGATATTCTGGATCGGGCAGATTGCCCGAAAGCACCTATCAAGATTCTTCTTGAGTTTGGTACTTATGAGTTCGATCGGGTGCTGACAGGTTTACGTGGGGACAATTGGCTTCGTCATCATGGGGATCCGCAATCGTCGTGGGGACGGCAGATCAAGCGGAACCTGCGAGATGCCCTTTTTGCCAATGACGAGAAATGGTTGGGTGACATCTCTCGGCAGAGTTTGGAAGTGTGCGAGGCAACATTACAGGAATTGAAAGGTGCAAGTGAAACTATTTAGTCTGTGGTTGTGGATTGGTTGAATTTCTCTGTGAGAGAGTGGGGATTGTTCAGACAAATAGCTGAAATGTCCATATTTACTCTTTTCAGATGGTGAAACACCTGTTTCAATTGCGCGACCAAAGTTTATCAGACTTCGGTCGTATCTTCGGCGATAGTCCATTCGTCAGTTTTCAATCGGAAATGCTCTGTTTCTGTATCTTGAATATGTTCAGTCTAATGAGGGGCTATGCAACACGTCAAAGACATGATTTCGAAACTGGTATCATTTGATACGGTCTCGTCGAAAAGCAATCTTCCCATTCTTGATTATATTGAGGCTTACTTGGCCGAGTATGGTTTCGAGAGCCATCGCGTGTATAACGCAGAAGGCGACAAGGCCAATCTTTATGCCACGATTGGTCCCAAGGTTGCGGGCGGTGTCGTACTGAGTGGTCACACCGATGTTGTGCCGGTAGACAATCAGGATTGGAGCACCGATCCTTTCGACGTGATTGAGAAAGATGGTAAGCTCTATGGCCGTGGTACTGCGGACATGAAGAGTTACTCTGCCATCAATCTGGCTTTGGTGCCAGACATGATCAAGGCTGATTTGAAGCGTCCAATTCATCTGGCTTTGTCTTATGATGAGGAGGTCGGCTGTCTTGGCGCGCCAAGCATGATCGACGAGATGGTCAAAACTTTACCTCCAGTTCATGCCGTGATCGTTGGTGAGCCCACAAATATGCAGATTGCCAATATGCATAAGGGCATGAATGCGGGCCGGGTTTATGTTCGTGGCCTGGAAGCCCATTCCAGCCAGCCTCATCTTGGTTGTTCGGCCAATCTCTATGCGGCCAGACTGATGGTCGAAATTGGAAAGATCTCTGATGAGCTGAAAGAGAACAAACTCGAAGGCATTGATCTGGAACCAAATTACAGCACACTGAATATGGGGATCGTGCAGGGTGGTATTGCCGCCAATATCATCGCACGTGATTGCATGTTCAGCTGGGATTATCGCAATTTGCCAGATGATGATGTTTCTATCGTTCTCAATCGAATTTACGACTATGCCAATAAGCTGGAAGCCGAGATGAAGGCTATCTATAGTGAGGCATCCATCCGTATAGAACTGCTACAAGTTACTGGCCTGAATCCGGAGCATGGCGGAGCGGCGGAAACACTGGTTCGAGAATTGTCAGGTCGGAATTCCGTGATGGCTGTGCCATATGGCACGGAAGCCGGACAATTTCAGGAGAGGGGCTATAGCACAGTAATTTGTGGCCCTGGTTCCATTGATCAGGCTCACAAGCCTGATGAATTCATCACTCTCGATCAGGTGCAAAAAGGCTTGGCCTTTACCCAGCGCCTGATTGCAAAACAAGCACAATAACCTATCACCACCACCTCATTACAAAGCAAAACAAGCGAATAGAACCGTATAAGGGGAATATAATGAGAAAATCATCAAAGCTGCTTACCGCTCTCGCGGTTACCACCATGCTGGCTGCTCCAGCTTCTGCTGAAACCTTCAAATATGCCTTCCAGGGCGATGCGCAGGGTCTTGACCCGCATGGTCTGAACGAAACTTTCTCTCTGGGTTTTCTTGGCAACGTCTATGAAGGTTTGACCAAATATGATGGCAATCTTCAGTTGCAGCCTGCTCTGGCTACGTCTTGGGAAACAACAAGCCCAACCACTTGGAAAGTAACCCTGCGCAAGGGCGTCAAATTCCACAATGGCAGTGATTTTAACGCCGATGATGTGATCTTCTCCTGGAAGCGGACACTGACAGAAGGATCTGATCAGAAGGCCCGCGGCGGCATGATTTCCGATATCAAGAAGATTGATGATCATACGATTGAGCTGATCACGGCTGTTCCGCAACCGGTCCTCATGCAGGAACTGACCTTCATCTATATCATGGACAAGGAATGGTCAGAGGCCAATGATGCTGCCGAAGCAGCGAATGTGAAAGACACCACCAAGACCGGTTACGCGTCCAACCATTCCAATGGTACGGGTCCTTTCAAAATTACCGAGCGCAAGGCTGGCGTCAAATCGGTGTTCGAGCGGTTCGATGGCTATTGGGACAAGGATATTCCAACCAATCTGACACGCGTAGAATTCACCCCGGTCAAGGAAGCCGCGACCCGCGTTGCAGCCCTGATTTCAAAGCAACTTGATCTGGTTTTCCCAGTTCCTGTACAGGACTGGCAGCGTCTGGAAGATGCGGAAGGCGTTCGTCCGTTGGCTGGCCCTGAAGCTCGCACCATCTTCCTTGGCATGGACCAGGGTCGTGATGAGTTGCTGCATTCATCCGTGAAAGGCAAAAACCCGTTCAAGGACAAGCGCGTCCGTCAGGCTTTTGCCCATGCGATCAATCTGGATGCCATCAAGAAGAAAATTATGCGTGGAGCTTCAACGCCGACCGGCCTGATGGTTGCTCCGCAAATCAACGGCTTCAACAAGGCTCTGAATACTCCATATGCCTATGATCCGGAAAAATCCAAGGCTCTGCTTGCCGAAGCCGGATATGGCGATGGCTTTACCGTGACCATGGATTGCCCGAACAACCGCTACGTGAACGATGAGAAGATCTGTCAGGCTGTTGCGTCCATGATGGCTCGGGTTGGCGTGAAAATCGATCTGTTGGCTCAGCCAAAGTCCAAATATTTCGGTAAGGTTCTGGCGCAGAATGGTTATGATACCAGCTTCTATCTGCTGGGCTGGACCCCAGGTTCTATTGACAGCCACAATGTCTACCAGAACCTGCTTTCCTGCCAGAATCCCGAAAAGCGTCTTGGTGCGTTCAACCTTGGCAATTTCTGTAATGCCCGCGTTGATGAAATCGCTGGTCTGATGGGTTCCGAGACGGATCCTGCAAAGCGTCAGGCTCTGATCGATGAAGGTTTCAAGATTGTGCAGGATGAAGTTGGCTATCTGCCTCTGCATCAGCAGCCTCTCTCTTGGGGTGCGTCCGAGAAGGTTGAAGCTGTTCAGCGTGCAGACAATATTCTTGATCTACGCAATGTCGTCATCAAGAAATAATCTTTGAAAACAGACCTGCCGCGAGAGAGCTTCTTCTTCGCGGCGGGTTTTTTATATGTCTGACAAGCTTGCACTGCAAACAACAAGAACAAGCAGGTGCAAAGACAGATAGGTAAACTTTATGTTGGGATTTATCGTCAAACGGCTGCTTCAGAGCATCTTGGTGATGCTTGCCGTTGCCTTCATAACATTCGGGCTGTTCCGCTTCGTCGGCGATCCGATCAATAACATGGTCGGTCAGGATACGACGGTCGAAGAGCGTGCTCAATTGCGCAAGGATTTGGGTTTGGACGACCCATTTGTTGTTCAGTTCGCCCGGTTCACTGTCAATGCGATGAAAGGCGAGTTCGGCCAAAGCTATAGCTTGCGTGTGCCAGTCAGTGAGCTTATGCGTGAGCGTCTTCCGGCAACGCTCGAATTGTCCATCATTTCAGCCATCCTGGCGCTGGTGCTTGGCTTGCCCATGGGGATTTATGCCGCTATTCGCCGCGACAGTTGGGTGACGAAATTCTTCCTGACCAGTTCGCTTGTCGGGGTCTCGTTACCGACCTTTCTGATCGGTATTCTGTTGATCCTGATTTTTGGTGTGATGCTGCGTTGGTTGCCGACCTTCGGTCGGGGAGAGGTGGTCTATATCGGGTGGTGGTCCACCGGATTGCTGACCGTATCCGGTTTGAAAGCCATGATCCTGCCAGCGATCACACTTGCCATTTTCCAGATGACTTTGATCATGCGTCTGGTTCGTGCTGAGATGCTGGAAGTCTTGCGGACTGATTTCATCAAGTTTGGCCGTGCGCGTGGACTTGGTAATCGGTCGCTGCATTTCCGTCATGCGTTGAAGAATACCCTTATTCCTGTGATCACCATCACGGGTCTTCAGCTTGGATCCATCATCGCCTTCTCACTGATCACAGAGAGTGTGTTCCAATGGCCAGGTATGGGCTTGCTGTTCATTCAGGCGATTGGTAATGCCGATATTCCGATCATGGCTGCCTATCTGGTTCTGATTGCCTTCATTTTTGTGGCGATCAACCTGATTGTTGACATTCTCTATGTTCGCGTCGACCCGCGTTTACGCGTAAGCGGAGGCAAAAAATGAGCGATATAAGTAAAGTTCCCGCTCAGGAAGAGCGTGGTGCTCTTGCCGATTTCATTCACCGCTTGCGTGACAATGATGTCTGGTATTCCTTCTGGCACACGCCAATGGCGATGATTTCTGCTGCCATTGCGATTGTGATGATTATGTCTGCGGTCTTTGCTCCGTTTCTAGCACCGCAGAACCCGTTTGATTTGTCTGTGATTGATCTGTTGGATTCCAATTTGCCGCCAGCATGGATGGAGGAGGGTGACCCTCGTTACCTTTTGGGAACTGACGATCAGGGGCGCGATATTCTGTCGACTGTTTTGTATGGTTCTCGCATTTCCCTGCTTGTCGGCTTTGCCGCGGTGGTCCTTTCACTGATCGTCGGTGTCGGTCTTGGTTTGATTTCTGGCTATGTCGGCGGCCGTACGGATGCGATCATCATGCGTATCGCTGATATTCAGTTGTCTTTCCCGGCTATTCTGATTGCGCTACTGATCGACGGTGTCGTGCGGACGATCATGACCAAGGAAAGTCATGAATCTCTCGCGCTGTATGTGATTATTTTCGCTATCGCCATTTCCGGATGGGTGCAATATGCCCGTACTGTTCGCTCATCGGTCATGACCGAAAAAGTGAAGGAATATGTTCAAGCCGGTCAGGTGATCGGTCTTGGTTCCTTCACCATCATGATACGTCATATTTTGCCAAATGTTCTGGGTCCTGTTTTCGTGATTGGTACCATCCACCTGGCTTTGGCGATCATCATTGAAGCTACCCTGAGTTTCCTTGGTGTCGGTTTGCCGCCGACCACGCCTTCTCTTGGGACGCTTATTCGTGTCGGTAACGAATATTTGTTCTCTGGCGAATGGTGGATCACCATTTTCCCAGGCATGACCCTCGTAATTCTGGCTCTCGCGGTGAACCTCTTCGGTGACTGGTTGCGTGACGCCATGAACCCGAAATTGCAGTAAGGAGCGGCTTATGTCTTTATTGGAAATTGAAGACCTTAAGGTCGAATTCCCGTCTCGTCGCGGCAATTTCGTGGCTGTAGAAGGTGTGGATCTGACGATCAATCCTGGCGAAATTCTGGGGGTTGTAGGGGAATCCGGCGCCGGTAAGTCTACCGTCGGTAATGCTGTGATTTCACTGCTGCAGTCTCCGGGTCGTGTTGCCAACGGTATCATCAAGCTCAAAGGCGAGCGGATTGATGATCTGGATGAAAATCTGATGCGGGCCATTCGTGGCCGCCGTATCGGTATGATCTTTCAGGATCCACTAACCTCGCTTAACCCACTTGAAACTGTCGGGGCTCAGCTGATTGAAACCATTCAGCTGCATTTGAAGCTGAATGATGCAGATGCGCGTGCTCGTGCGGTTGATCTACTGACGCAAGTCGGAATTTCTGATCCGGATATGCGTATTGATCACTATCCGCATCAATTCTCTGGCGGCATGCGTCAGCGAGTTGTGATCGCCTTGGCACTTTGTTCTGATCCTGAAGTGGTGATTGCTGATGAACCCACTACTGCACTGGATGTATCGGTTCAGGCGCAAATACTTGAACTGCTCAAAAAGCTCTGTTCCGAACGCAATGTCGGTATGATGCTGGTGACCCATGATATGGGGGTGATTGCAGAAACGGCTGATCGTGTTGCAGTCATGTATCGCGGTAAGCTGGTGGAACTCGGAACAACGGAACAGGTTCTCAAGGATCCTCAGCATGATTATACCAAATCTTTGATTTCTGCTGTGCCACGTCCGGACAAGCGTATTCATCGCTTCCCGTTGGTGACCTATATCGAAGACGCTCATGACAGCAAGGAAGATCTGGACATTGCCAGTCACTGGCTTGGCAAGACGCGTGATTATGAAAGCGTGGATGGTCCACTTTTGAGCGTTGATAACCTTCACATGCGTTTCATTACCAAGCATGCCTTCTTCAAACGGAATGAAAAGTATCTTGATGCTGTGAAGAATATCTCCTTTGATATCAAGCAAGGGGAAGTATTTGGTCTGGTTGGAGAGTCGGGATCTGGCAAGTCGACCGTTGCACGTATGATTACGGGTATCTATCACCCAACAGGCGGTGCGGTGAACTTTGCGGGCGCTGATCTTACGCAGATCAATCTACAGAAAGATCTGAACCATTATCGTCGTCAGATGCAAATGGTGTTTCAGGATCCGTTTTCCTCTCTCAATGGTCGCATGAGGGTTGAAGATATCGTTGCTGAGCCGATCCATTTCCATAAACAGGCAGGTTCCAAAGCCGAAGCCAAGGAAATTGTCCATGATCTTCTGGAGATTGTTGGTTTGGGCGCGCAGGCTGCGCGCAAATTCCCGCATGAATTTTCAGGTGGTCAACGTCAGCGTATTTCCATTGCACGTGCTTTGGCGACCCGTCCGCGCTTTCTGGTTTGTGATGAGCCGACATCTGCGCTGGATGTGTCCATTCAGGCGCAGATTCTCAACCTGCTGAAAGATTTGCAGGAAGAGCTGGGGCTGACTATGCTCTTCATTTCCCACGATTTGCCGGTTATTCGTCAGATGTGTGACCGCGTTGGCGTGATGCGGCATGGGGAATTGCTGGAAGTGGCAGAGACAGAGAACCTCTTCCAGAATCCGCAGCATGACTATTCCAAGCATCTGCTGGATCTCATGCCCAAGTTCGAGGGACCGGCACTGGCTTCCTAGATTGTTTGCCAGTTTGATGATAGAAGAGGGCAGCTCAATCGTGCTGCCCTTAGTTTTGGGCTATTGATACTCGTTTGAGTGCGAATGATGTGCTTTGAAAAATGCCAGCAATGCTTATCGGTGTAGAAGCAATCCATTGGCTCTTGCAATGCTGCGCAAAGCTGGTATAAAGCGCCTCGAATCCACATGCGGGATCGGGTAGATGCTGGAGAAATGGCCTCTATCCATCCGGTGCCCAATCTGGCCACTTCCCGCAGAGGTTAAACCGGTAAAAGGATAAAGACATGGCTCTTCCTGAAGTCTCCATGCGTTCCCTGCTTGAAGCAGGCGTGCATTTTGGTCACCAGACTCACCGCTGGAATCCGAAAATGGGCAAGTTCATTTTCGGCGCTCGCAACAATATTCATATCATTGATCTGTCCCAGACCGTTCCTCTGATGAACGAAGCTCTGAAGGCTGTTTCCGACACGGTTGCTCGTGGTGGTCGCGTTCTGATCGTTGGTACCAAGCGTCAGGCATCTGCTCCTGTTGCTGAAGCTGCCAAATCTTGCGCTCAGTATTATGTGAATTCCCGCTGGTTGGGTGGCATGCTCACCAACTGGAAAACCATCACCCAGTCCATTCAGCGTCTGCGTAAGCTGGACGAAATCCTCGATAACGAAGGCAAAGGTTTCACCAAAAAAGAAACCCTGACCCTGACCCGTGAGCGTGACAAGCTTGAGCGTGCTCTTGGTGGTATCAAGGATATGGGCGGTGTTCCTGACCTGATTTTTGTGATCGATACCAACAAAGAAACCATTGCTATCAACGAAGCGCGCCGCCTGAACATTCCTGTGGCTGCGATTGTTGATACCAACTCCGATCCAGATGGCATCGACTTCCCGGTTCCTGGTAACGATGACGCTTCCCGCGCTCTGTCTCTGTACTGCGATCTGATCGTTGGTGCTGCCATCGACGGCATCTCCCGTGCAGAAGGCGATTCTGGTGTTGATCTTGGCGAATCTGAAGAAGGTTTGCTGGAGCCAGCACTGGCTGAAGCCGGGGAAGGCGAAGAAGCTGCTGTTGAAGCATCTGCAGAATAAGACAATTCGGGGTGAACTTCTCGCCCCGCTATGAATAATGGGCCGCCCCGCGATTGTGCCGGGCGGCTTCTGGCTTGTTTAAAAAGGACGTGAGGCTGCAATGGCGATTACAGCATCAATGGTTAAAGAACTGCGTGAGACTTCTGGCGCAGGTATGATGGACTGCAAAAAAGCTCTTACCGAGAATGACGGCAACATGGAAGCTGCAATCGATTGGTTGCGCACCAAAGGCCTCTCCAAGGCTGCCAAAAAATCTGATCGTGTTGCAGCAGAAGGTCTGATCGCTCTGTCTGGCGCTGATAACAAAGCTGCCATGGTTGAAGTGAATGCTGAGACCGACTTTGTTTCCCGTAACGAACAGTTTCAGGATCTGGCTCGCAACATTGCTGGTGTTGCTATTGAAGCAGGCTCTGACGCTGAAGCAATTCTTGCAGCAAACTATCCTGGTGGAGCTTCCGTTGCTGAGACGATCACCAACGCGGTTGCCACCATTGGCGAGAACATGAACCTGCGTCGTGGTGTGGTTCTGAGCGTAGAAAAGGGCGCTGTTGCTTCCTACGTTCACAACGCTACCGCTGCTGGCCTTGGTCGTCTTGGTGTTCTGGTTGCTCTCGAATCTGATGGCGATGCGGCTGCTCTGGATGCATTGGGTAAGCAGATTGCGATGCATGTTGCTGCGACCAATCCACTTGCTGCCACTGTTGATGAAATCGACGCAGCGACTGTGGAACGCGAAAAAGCTGTGTTCTCCGAGCAAGCTCGTGAATCCGGTAAGCCGGATAATATCATCGAGAAGATGGTTGAAGGTCGTCTGCGTAAATTCTACGAAGAAGTTGTTCTGCTGAAGCAGACCTTTGTTATTGATGGTGAAAATACCGTTGAGCAGGCGATCAAGAATGCCGAAGGCTCTGTTGGTGCTCCGATCAAGCTGGCTGGTTTTGCTCGCTTTGCCCTGGGTGAAGGCATCGAGAAAAAAGAAGAAGACTTCGCTGCTGAAGTTGCTGCTGCCAGCGGTCAGGCATAAGTTCTGTCTTCGCACTCCATTTTACATGGAGTTGAAATGTTGAAAAACGAAGGGCGTTGGGGATGACGAACCGACGCCCTTCGTGTATGCAAGGGCAAGAATTGGACCCTTGGGCATTACGCACTTTGGGTGTTGAAGAAGATCGACAGGATTTGGAAATGGGGCAACTGAAATATAAACGGGTTCTGGTCAAGGTTTCTGGTGAAGCGCTCATGGGCGAGCAGGAATTTGGCATTGATCAGGATGTGGTCAATCGGGTTGCTGGCGAAATTCGTGATGCGCGTGATCTGGGGGCCGAAGTTTGTGTTGTCATAGGCGGCGGGAATATTTTCCGTGGAGTTTCAGTGGCGGCCAAGGGTGGTGATCGCGTGCGCGGCGATCATATGGGCATGCTGGCGACTGTCATGAATTGTCTGGCCATGACCAATGCTTTGGAAAGCTTGGATGTTCCAGCTGTACCAATGTCTGCTATTGCCATGGACGAAATTTGCGAGACATTTACTCAGCGTGGCGCAAAAACGCATCTTGAGGCTGGCAAAGTGGTTCTGTTTGCTGCCGGTACCGGCAACCCGTACTTCACGACTGATTCTGGTGCTGCCCTGCGTGCAGCCGAGATGCAATGTGATGCCTTGCTGAAAGGCACCCAGGTCGATGGCGTCTATTCCGCCGATCCGAAGAAAGACCCGAATGCTGTTCGGTTTGAGACCATTTCCCATGGTGAAGTTCTGGCAAAAGGCCTCAAGGTTATGGATGCTGCTGCGATTGCGCTTGCTCAGGACGGGAATATTCCGATAATTGTATTCTCAATTCACGAATCCGACGGGCTTGTTGAGGTTTTGCAAGGCAAGGGGCGTGCAACTGTTGTGTCGGGCTAACTCAGGTTTTACAAGATCCTGTGACAAATAGAAATTTCAAATAAGAGGCTTTACCATGTCTGCCGAAGAATTGGACCTTGATGATCTGCAACGTCGTATGAACGGTGCATTGTCTGTTTTGAAAACCGAGTTGTCCGGATTGAGAACTGGTCGTGCCTCTATCGCTCTGGTCGAGCCAATTACTGTCGAAGCTTATGGTCAATCCATGCCGATCAATCAGGTCGGTACCGTTTCTGTGCCGGAGCCACGCATGCTTTCCATTCAGGTTTGGGATAAAGGTATGGTGAGCGCGGTCGAGAAGGCTATTCGTGAATCCAACATCGGAATCAATCCTGTTGTTGATGGTCAGTTGCTGCGTCTTCCCATTCCCGAAATGAACCAGGAACGTCGACAGGAAATGGTCAAGGTCGCTCATTCTTATGCAGAGGGTGCCAAAGTGGCCATTCGTCATGTTCGCCGTGATGGAATGGAAATGTGTAAAAAGGCTGAGAAAGACGGTATGAGCGAAGATGAAGCTCATATCTATCAAGAGGAAATTCAGGAACTTACCGATAAGGCTGTCAAGGATGTCGATGAAATGCTGGCAGTAAAAGAACAGGATATCATGCAGGTCTAAACCTGTATTACGAGCACTTTATCGTGCTCGTTCTGTCCAGCTTCAAATATTTGATCTCGGGGGAGTTTAGAGACGAATGAGTGGTCATGGCACAATTGCAGATCTACCATCTTTGGTGGAACAGATGGCCATTCCTCGTCATCTTGCAGTTATCATGGATGGTAACGGGCGCTGGGCCAAAGAGCGTGGACTCAGCCGTACTCAAGGACACCGTCAGGGTGTTGTTGCTGTTCGCGAGATTGTGAAGAACTCCATCGAACTGGGTATTGATTATCTGACCCTGTTCAGCTTCAGCTCCGAGAACTGGTCTCGCCCGGAAAGTGAAGTGCGAGATCTGATGGGCTTGCTCAAGCTTTTCATCCGTAATGATCTGGCCAAGCTGAACAAGCAAAATGTAAAGGTTGTTGTGATCGGATGTCGCGAGAGCCTGACATCCGATATTGCTGATCTTCTGGTTGAGGCTGAGGAGAAGACCAAGGATAACACGGGCCTCAATCTTGTAATCGCATTCAATTATGGTGCTCGTCAGGAATTAACGCAGGCGGTGAAGCAATTGGCCGGTCGTGTTGCAAAGGGTGAGTTATCGGTGGATGAGATCGATGAAGCCGCTGTATCAGCTGCTCTCTATTCAAACTCCATTCCTGATCCCGATGTTATTCTGCGTACATCTGGTGAGCAGCGCCTGAGTAATTTTCTTCTCTGGCAAGCTGCTTATTCCGAGTTTGTTTTTGTTGATTGCTACTGGCCCGATTTTGATCGTGTCAGGCTTGAAGAGGCTCTGGTGGAATATTCAGGACGTGACCGCCGGTATGGCGGTGTCGTGACCCAAAATCGTGCTGCAGGAGGCGCGTAATGGGAGACCCTGAACATCCTGTTGAACCTGCATCATCTCCTCCAAGAAAATTGTGGGCAGATCTGGCACCAAGGGTAATGTCTGCAATTGTCATGGCGATTGCTGCTTTTGCCGTTACCTATTGGGGTGGATTGGCCTTTGCTGTTTTCTTTGGTCTTGTCTCGCTTCTTATTTATCATGAATGGGCGCTGATGGTAGGAGAGAAGAGAGCCGGTGTACCAGCTTTGGTTGGTCATATTAGCATTGCTGGCAGTCTGATTGCTTTTTATTTGGGGGCATGGCAAGCGGCATTGATTATCCCATTCATCGGTGCCGGTTTCTTATGGTTTGCGCGATGTTCTTATGATACTGCGCGCTGGTGTGCATGGGGTATCCTCTATGCCAGTATTTTTGGGCTATCCATTATATCGTTGCGAGCGGATGCAGACTATGGATTTGCGGCGATCATTCTGTTGTTTGCGCTGGTATGGGGGACGGACATCGCCGCCTATTTCAGTGGTCGTTTGATTGGTGGGCCAAAATTACTTCCACGTGTTTCTCCCAAAAAGACCTGGTCTGGCTCTATTGGAGGCCTGACTGTTGGTACGGCTTTGGCTCTTGGGGCAGCAGAGATGTTTGGCATTGACGCTACATTGAAACTCGCTGTGTTGCTGGCATTCTTATCGATTGCGTCTCAGTTGGGCGATCTTGCGGAATCTCATATGAAACGAATGTTTGATGTTAAGGATTCCAGCAACTTGATTCCCGGGCATGGTGGAGTTATGGATCGGGTTGATGGCTTGCTGGTTGCTGTAGTGTTTGCCGCTATTTTGGGCCTGATTTTCGGCGAGGGGGATGCCCTCGCTACCGGATTTCTGATCTGGTAGTGCCATTGATCATTCCAAAGAAGGATCTTGAATTGTATGCGTCGTGTTAAGAGTGAGCCCAAGGTAATATCCATTTTGGGAGCGACGGGATCCGTTGGTCAATCCAGTCTTGATATCGTTTCCTCTTCGCCTGAACGATACCGTATCAATGCTTTGAGTGCTCATAATAGTGTGGAAGGTTTGGCACAGGCTGCTTTGTCTTGCGGTGCCGAATTTGCCGCTATTGGGGATGTCCGAGCTTATTCCAAACTGAAGGAATTTCTGGCTGGCAGCGATATTGAAATAGCAGCTGGTGAAGATGGGTTACTGGAAGCTGCGTCTCGAAACTGCGATATCGTGATTGGTTCCATCGTGGGAGCTGCTGGAATTCGTCCGACTATGGCGGCTTTGCAGGCAGGCAATCAGGTCGCATTGGCCAATAAGGAAGCATTGGTTTGTGCAGGTGATCTGATCATGGCCGAGGCCAAACGTCAGCGCTTGCGTATTTTGCCAGTCGATTCCGAGCATAATGCAATTTTTCAGATCTTTGATGAAACCAGTATCGAAGAAATTGAAGAGGTCACGATTACCGCCTCTGGCGGACCCTTCCGAACCTGGCCGCAGGAAGAAATCGAGAAGGCTACGGCCGTTCAAGCGCTGAAGCATCCCAATTGGGATATGGGTGCCAAGATCACGATTGATTCCGCTTCCATGATGAATAAAGGATTGGAAGTGATCGAGGCGCATCATCTCTATGATGTTCCTCAGAGTAAATTCAACGTCGTCGTGCATCCTCAGTCCATCATTCATGGTATGGTCAGCTATAGCGATGGATCTGTGCTGGCTCATCTCGCTGCGCCGGATATGCGTACGCCAATTGCTCATTGTTTGGCATGGCCTGAGCGTGCAGCGGCAAATACCAAGCGGCTCAATCTGGTTGAGTTGGGGCAGATGACATTTGAAGCACCGGATCCGGTTCGCTTTCCCTGTTTGCGTCTTGCACTGGAGGCGATGGGTGAAGGAGGAAATTTACCCAACATCATGAATGCTGCCAACGAGGTTGCTGTTGCTGCATTCTTGAAGGGCGAGATTGCATTTGGTGGTATTCCGAAGCTTGTTGAGGCTGTTATGAGTAAAATGGCAGAGCAGGGACGGTTGCCTGTTTCCAGCTTGGATCTTGTTTTGGAACTGGATGAAATGGCTCGCATATATGCGCGAGAATTGCTTTCAGAGTTGACCATATTGGAAGTGTAAATTGAGGGCATTGCCTCATATGTCTCTGTAACAAGGCCGTGAATTGTGCCTTGATTTTCTTATTTTTACCCAATTTACGCCTTCTTTATAGAGTGTGCGTTAGGGTGCGCCCAATTATGGAGTTTGGGAATGGAATTTCTGGAAGGCCTGTTTTCTGCGGGTGGTGGCTTATTTGGTTATCTGATACCTGCTTTGTTCGTTCTGACGATCGTGGTCTTTATTCATGAACTGGGCCATTTTATGGTTGGGCGTTGGTGTGGAGTGACCATTAAGGCTTTTTCCGTCGGTTTTGGACCGGAGCTGTTTGGCTTTTACGACAAGCACGGAACGCGCTGGAAATTCAGTGCTATCCCTCTTGGTGGTTATGTAAAGTTTCTGGGTGATGAAAATGCAGCCAGCGTTCCTGATCAGGATGCAATATCCCAGATGAGTGACGAAGATAGAGCTGGTGCTCTGCATACCAAGCCACTCTGGGCGCGTGCAGCGATTGTTGCCGCTGGCCCAATCGCTAATTTCCTGTTGGCGATAGTCATTTTTGCAGGACTTTTGATGGTTTATGGCAAAGCGATCACGCCTGCACGGGTTGATAGCATTGTGCCAAATAGCGCAGCTGAAGCCGCCGGTTTTGAGGTTGGCGATATCATGATTGCCATCGATGGCAACGAAATTGAAGCCTTCTCCGATATTCAGCGTATTGTCGCACTAAGCTCTGAAAGCACCTTGCAGATCACCGTAGATCGTGGGGGTGAATTGGTTACGTTGTTGACAACGCCACGCCGTCAGGAAATTACTGATCAATTTGGCAATAAACAGAAAATCGGTGTTCTTGGCATTCGCCACCAGGCAAGTCCGGAGGATGTGCGCCGAGTTGCCTATGGTCCAGGTGAGGCGCTGGTAGGCGGGGTCAAGGAAACTTACTTCATCATTGATCGCACTCTTGGTTATATCGGTCGGATCTTTGTCGGTAAGGAAGATGCGGATCAGCTTGGAGGCCCAATTCGTGTTGCGCAGGTATCAGGCCAAGTGGCAACATTGGGTATTGCTGCTTTGATCAATTTGGCTGGAATGCTCTCTGTGAGCATCGGATTGATCAATTTGTTTCCGGTACCTATGCTGGATGGTGGGCATTTGTTGTTCTTTGCTATCGAGGCTGTTCGTGGCAAACCATTGTCAGAGAAAAACCAGGAATTGGGTTTCAAAATCGGCTTGGCCATGGTTCTGAGTTTAATGGTCTTTGCGACCTTCAACGATATTTCCTACGTCTTCCTTAGTGACTGATATCTGTGGTTAGACAGTTGGAGATTTTGGGTAAATGTGGCTTAAAGGCCACTAAAGGGCGAGAATCCTGCCCATAATTGTTATAAGGGGTTGAACCATTTTTATTTACCGGTAAAACCCTTGTAGAGAAAAAGAATCTATATTCGCAGGATCAATGTGTCCTGTTTGAATTTATGCCACCAAAAAGAGTGTTCGGGCTGATGAAAAATTTGAAGACCATCGCTTGGGGAGCCGCTATTGCAACTGTGATGACAGCTGTTATGCCGTTGACACCAGTTGATCTTTTCGCAGCAAACCCAGCATTTGCTCAGTCAGTGAGCCGTATTGTGGTTCGCGGGAACGAGCGAGTGGCCGCTGATACCATCGAATCGTATGTTGCGGTGAAGCCAGGTCAGCGTGCTTCGGCTTTTGCAATTGATGAGTCTCTGAAAAATCTCTATCAGACTGGTCTTTTCAAGGATGTTTCCATCAAACGCTCCGGCTCCAGCCTTGTGGTTGAGGTGGTCGAAAATGCTGTGATCAATCGCATCGCGTTTGAAGGCAATAGTCGTTTGAAAGACGATATGCTCGAAGGCATCGTGACATCGAAGGGGCGCGGTATTCTTTCCGAGAGCCGTGTTCAAACCGATGTTCAACGTGTTTTGGAAGCTTATCGCCGTGTCGGTCGTTTTGGTGCTGTGGTGGAGCCAAAGATTATCGATCTCGGTCGAAACCGTGCGGATCTGGTTTTTGAAATCAATGAAGGCGGCAAAACAGCTGTTTCTCGCATCTCCATTATCGGAAATCAGAAATTCAGTGATGGTCGGCTTCGTAAAGTCATGACCACCAAGGAAACCGGTTGGCTGAGCTTCCTGTCTTCCAAGGATGTTTACGATTCAGATCGTCTGGCTGCCGATGAAGAGCGCCTTCGTAAATTCTATCTGAACGAAGGCTACGCTGACTTCCGTGTTGTTTCTGCCGTTGCTGATCTCGACCGTGAACGTAATGTTTTCTTTGTGACCATCACGGTTGACGAAGGTGAGCGTTATCGCGTCGGCGATGTCGAAGTGGATAGCGCTATCCCTGATGTTGATGCTGAAAGTCTTCGTAGGCTTGTGCGTCTTGACAGTGGCGACGTATACAGCGCTGTAGAGGTTGAGAAATCCCTTGAGGATATCACTATTGAGATCGCCAAATCGGGTTATGCTTTCGCACGCGTGTCACCGCGCGGTGACCGTGACTATGAGAATAAGACGATCAATCTGGTTTTTCAGGTAGATGAAGGTGCTCGTGCTTACGTCGAGCGCATCAATATTCGCGGCAATGATCGTACTCGTGACTATGTCATCCGTCGCGAGTTTGATATGGCTGAAGGTGATGCCTTCAATCGTGTGTTGCTTGACCGGGCAAAGCGTCGTCTGAATGCACTTGGGTTCTTCAAGAATGTTGAAATTACCACTCAATCTGGTTCTACACCTGATCGTGTGGTGCTGAATGTTGTGGTTGAAGAAAAGGGAACCGGTAGTGTCGCTGTTGGTGGTGGTTATTCCACAACAGATGGTTTTCTTGCTGATATTTCTCTGACTGAGACCAACTTCATGGGGCGTGGTCAATATCTGAAAGTTGCAGGTACGACGGGGACTAGCAAGCGGTCTTACGAGTTCTCCTTCACGGAGCCGTATTTCCTCGGACGTCGTATGTCAGCTGGGTTTGATGTTTATCAACGCAGACTGAAGGATAATGATACGAGCCGTGAATATGATTCCCGTGCGTTTGGCGGTAAGATCCGTTTCGGTTTGCCTATCATGACCGACCTCTCGTTCAATCCTTATTATGCGGTTGAACAAAAAGAGATCTCCAATTACGAGCTATATGGTAAGGCCAACGCCTCCACAGCCATCACTCAGGCGGTTGATGAGGGCAAAACGCTTAAATCAGCGCTTGGTTATACACTGGTTTACAACACCATTGATAACATGGGTGATCCAAGTGACGGTATCTTCGTTAAATTCGGTCAGGAATTTGCTGGTCTTGGCGGTGACGTGAAGTTCATCCAGTCTACATTGGATGCACGTTATTACCGTGAATTGTATCCTGCCTGGGGTTTGGTTGGCGTGTTTAAAGTGGCTGCCGGTCATATTCAGGGCATTGCCGGTGATGATGTGCGCCTGCTTGACTCCTTCTTCAAAGGTGGTGAAACCATCCGTGGATTTGACTCTGGTGGTTATGGTCCGCGTGATAAGGCATCGGGCGATGCATTGGGCGGGAAAACCTACTTTAACGTAACCGCAGAAGCTCAGTTCCCGATTCCGGGTTTGGACGAACTTGGCTTCAAAGGATCGGTTTTTGCTGATGCTGGTACCCTGTTCGGTTCTGATGCAACCAAGGGCTCGTTTAGCAATTCCAAAACCATCCGTTCCTCCGTAGGTGCTGGTGTCATCTGGAATAGCCCGTTTGGTCTTATCCGTGCTGACTATGCTTATGCACTTAGCAAGGCGAAGGAAGATAAGACACAAGCGTTCCGCTTTGGTGCAGCTTCCCAATTCTAAGCTTTGCTTGGAGAAAATATTCCAGAGCCGCTGCTCATTCGGGCGGCGGCTTTTTTTATGAAGGATGTCATGTCAGAGCCTCATTTCTTCACGAAATCCAACCCAATTTCGGTAGCATCCATTGTTGAACATGTGGGAGCGAACTGCGCTGAAGATGCAAATCTGGATCAGTCCATTACGGATATTGCACCTATATCGGAAGCAAGAACCGGGCATGTTACGTTTTTGGATAATCCCAAATATGTAGAAGACTTGGCTAACACTGAGGCGACAGCTGTTTTGTGTTCCAAACGATATGTTGCCAAAGTTCCGGATGGCGTGCTCGCTTTGGAAGTGAAAAATCCTTACCAAGCTTTTTCGCAAGTCTCTGCTCTGTTTTACCCGCAAGCTATGTCTCCTCTGCCTTTCTTTGGTTCGGAGGGGGGGATCTCTCAGGGGGCACATATTCATCCCACAGCGCAGGTTGAAAGCGGTGTCACAATTGAGCCTGGAGCAAGTGTTGGAGCTGGTGCTGAAGTCGGTGCGGGCACGACCATAGGCGTCAATGCAGTGATTGGGCAGGGAGTTCGAATTGGACGCTCTTGTCATATTGGTGCGAATGTGGTGCTCCAGCACAGTCTGGTGGGCGATCATGTTATCTTGCATCCTGGTGTTTGTGTTGGGCAGGATGGTTTTGGGTTCGCTATGAGCCCCAAAGGGCATCAGAAAGTCCCACAGGTCGGTCGCGTGATTATTCAGGATCGTGTGGAGATTGGTGCGAATAGCACCATTGATCGAGGGGCCAACAAGGATACCGTTATTGGCGAAGGCACAAAGATAGATAATCAGGTACAGATTGGCCACAATGTTGAAGTTGGTCGCCATTGTGTGCTTGTATCGCAGGTCGGTATTTCCGGATCTTCCATTTTGGAGGATTTTGTCGCAATTGGTGGTCAATCTGGTGTTGCAGGACATATTCGTATTGGAATGGGAGCGCAGGTTGCTGCTGTGTCTGTAGCCAAGGATGACCTGCCTGCTGGTGGTCGATATGGAGGTGTTCCCGCGAAACCCGTACGACAATGGTTCCGTGAGTTGGCAGCTATAAAAAAGCTGACCGAGAAAGAATAATGGATATTTGCCAAGGTGATTTGGCTAAAAACAAGGTGAAAAGGATATGAGCGAAAAGGCGAGTCTGGATAGTGCTGACATCATGCGCGTACTGGAGCTTTTACCCCACCGTTACCCGTTTTTGATGATTGACCGTATCATCGAAATGGATGGTGATGATTCCTGTATCGGTATCAAGAATGTGACGTTTAATGAACCACATTTTATTGGTCATTTCCCCCAGCAACCTGTCATGCCTGGTGTTCTGATCATCGAAGCAATGGCACAAACTGCTGGTGCATTATGTGTGAATAATCGTTCGGAGCTAGGGCAGCCGAAGGTGGTTTATTTCATGACCATTGATCGCGCCAAGTTCCGTAAACCGGTTGTGCCAGGCGATGTTGTTCATATTCATGTCCAAAAGGTGAAAAACCGTGCCAATATCTGGAAATTTGCCTGTGAAGCAAAAGTCGATGGTACGAAGGTTGCTGAAGCCGAGGTGAGTGCAATGCTTATCGGGGAAGATCAGAACTAATGGCAGAAATCCATCCAACCGCTATCGTTGCGGACGGAGCTCAGATCGCAGACGATGTCGTGATCGGTCCCTATACCATTATCGGAGCGAATGTTTCCATCGCGGAAGGGGGTAAACTTCACTCCCATGTGGTGGTGGATGGCAATACTCGAATAGGCAAGAATGTCGAGATTTTTCCATTTGCAGCTGTCGGTCTAATTCCTCAAGATCTGAAGTTCGGGGGAGAAGATGTTGGTACTGAGATCGGTGATAATTGTAATATTCGCGAATATGTGACCATCAATCCGGGCACAAAAGGCGGTGGTGCGGTTACCCGGATTGGCAACAATGTTCATATGATGGTCGGGGCTCATGTGGCCCATGATTGTATCGTTGGTGATCATGTTATTCTTGTCAATCATGCGACCTTGGCTGGGCATTGTGTGATTGGCGATCACGCCATTATTGCAGGGATGTCGGCCGTCATTCAATTCGCCCGTGTTGGAGAACATGCTTTTGTTGGCGGTATGTCCGGGATTGAAAATGATGTTATTCCATTCGGTTCGGCACTCGGTAACCGGGCTCACCTTGGTGGTCTGAATATTGTTGGTTTGAAACGCCGTGGTTTTGCCCGTGAGCAAATTCATAATTTGCGTCGTGCCTATCGAATGCTATTCTCTGATGAGGGCACCATGTCTGAACGAGTTGATGATGTTGCCGAGATGTTTTCAGATGATGAAAATGTCATGAAGATCGTCGATTTCATTCGGGCAGATACAAAGAAAGCACTTTGTACACCACGGACGCATAAGGACTAGCATATGGTTGCTCGTTTGGATGGGCCTGTTGGCATCATCGCCGGTGGGCAATCTTTACCCTTGGAGATAGCAGCAAAGCTGCAGGCTCAGGGGCGCGATTATGTTTTGTTTGGTCTTATGGGTGAGGCCGATATCGCAATCGAATCTCACCCCCATTATTGGTTGAAATGGGGTGAGATCGGACGCATGTTCAAGCTGTTCGAGCAGCATTCCATCCGTCATCTTCTTTGTATTGGTTCGGTAAGCAAGCGACCGGATTACAAATCCATTCGTCTGGACCTTGGCGCGGTGAGGGCGTTACCAGATATTTTGCGTATCATGTCCAGCGGAGGGGATGAAGGTGTCTTGGGTGGTGTTGCCAACTTCATGGAAAAGCGTGGCATTGAACTGCTAAGCGTTCCACAATTGACACCGGAGCTTGTTGTCGGAGATAACTTCTCCATTAATTCTTCTCTTGCTGCACCACTTGCCAACGATATTCTTCTGGCGGCCAAGGCTGCATTACTTGTTGGCGAACTGGATGCGGGACAGGGTGCAGTCGTTGCTGATGGGCGTATTTTAGCATTGGAAGGCCCGGAAGGAACGGATCAGATGTTGGCGCGGGTTGCCGATATCAGAGAACAAAAGCGTGCACGCTGGAACTTTGGTACTCAAGGTGTTTTGTTGAAACGGGCCCGGCCGGCGCAGGATTTGCGTTTCGATATGCCGACGATCGGCCCAAGAACCTTGATCGGTCTAGAAAAAGCCGGACTCGCCGGGTTGATTTGCGCGCAAGGCGAGGTTTTGTGTGCATCTCATGAAGAGGTTTGCAATATCGCCAAGCGTGACAAGCTTTTTGTAGTGGCACGGAAATTGACACTATGATCTGCGCCACTTTCTCATAACGTTGTGCTGGAACGGTGTTGCTTGACGATCTGGCCAGAATTTAAGGTCTGTTCATGAACGAGAAAAAGCCACTTATCTATATCGTTATTGGTGAGGAGTCCGGTGATCAGCTGGGTGCTCAACTGGTATCTGCCATCCGGGAGAAGTTTGGTAAAGATATTGAATTTTCTGGCCTCGCTGGCGAGCGAATGCAACAGCTTGGATTGCCCAGTTTGTTTCCCCTGCAAGATATAGCTGTGATGGGCGTGATCAATATCATCAAGCAATACCCATTTCTTCGTAGGCGCGGGTTGGAGGTCGTGGCTGATGTGGTTCAAAAGAAACCAGATCTTCTGGTGATTATTGATAGCCCCGAATTCACTCACGCAGTTGCCAAACGCGTCAGAAATCAATTCCCCAACTTGCCAGTTGTCAATTATGTCTCCCCGTCTGTTTGGGCATGGCGCCCCGGTCGCGCCAAGAGAATGGCACGCTATGTCGACCATGTTCTGGCTTTGTTACCATTTGAGCCCAGGGCTCATAAAGAATTGCAAGGGCCGGATTGTACCTATGTTGGGCATCCTCTTATTGAGCGATTGGATCTGTTACGACCGCATGATGGTGAGAAGAGCTCCATTGGAGAGCCCGTTCTGCTGGTTTTGCCAGGCAGTCGACGCAGTGAAGTGACACGTTTGATGGAAGAGTTTGGTATCGTTGTGAAGATGGCGATGGAAACACATCCCGATTTACGTGTCATTTTGCCAGCGGTGTCTCATCTACGCCCTCTGATTGACGAAGCTCTCAAAAGTTGGCCTTCTCAGCCAGAAATTGTTGAAGGAGAAGACGCCAAGTTTGCAGCTTTTCGCCAAGCTCACGCAGCTTTGGCCGCATCTGGGACTGTTACTTTGGAACTGGGTTTGGCAGGGGTGCCGATGGTTGTCGCCTATAAAGTAGATTGGCTCACCACTCGACTTGGGTTTTTAATCAAGGTGCCGTCAATGGTATTGACCAATCTGATATTGGGACGCAAGGCGATCCCGGAATTCCTCAATGATGATGCCAACGCACATCAACTCTGGAATCATCTCGCTCCGTTGCTGGAAGAAAGTGAAACTCGGTCCAGGCAGATTGAAGCTTTTAGAAATCTGGATGCCATCATGCACTTGCCCAAGGGTACACCAAGCCAAAAAGCAGCTGAGATTACCTTGAGTTACTTGAAATCCTGATTGAAAGATCTCTTTTCTTTTGAATTTGCCAATAAAAAAGGCTCCCACAGGGGAGCCTTTTTTCGATTATTAGGTTGCTTAGCGCTTGTTGATATCAACATAGTCACGCTGAGTGGCACCGGTATAAAGCTGACGCGGGCGACCAATGCGCTGGGATGGATCTTCCACCATTTCTTTCCATTGTGCGATCCAGCCAACAGTACGAGCCAGAGCAAAGAGCACGGTGAACATCTCAGCTGGGAAACCGAGAGCACGTAGAGTGATACCTGAGTAGAAGTCGATGTTTGGATATAGCTTCTTCTCAACGAAATATTCGTCTGACAGAGCAATTTTCTCGAGCTCGATTGCCACGTCCAAAGCAGGATCGTCTTTGATGCCCAGTTCGTTGAGCACTTCGTGACAGGTCGTTTGCATGATACGAGCGCGTGGATCGTAGTTTTTGTAAACGCGGTGACCAAAGCCCATCAGACGAAATGGATCATTCTTGTCTTTTGCCTTGGCAACATATTTGTCAACACTGTCTAGATTGCCGATTTCATGCAGCATATTGAGTGCTGCTTCGTTGGCACCACCATGTGCAGGTCCCCAAAGACAAGCAATGCCAGCTGCAATGCAGGCAAATGGGTTGGCACCAGAAGATCCAGCGAGACGCACAGTAGAGGTGGATGCGTTTTGCTCATGATCTGCATGCAGAATGAAGATACGATCCATAGCGCGAGCCAGAACCGGATTTACTTCATATTTTTCTGCTGGAACAGAGAAACACATATTGAGGAAGTTTGCAGCATATCCCAATTCGTTGTTAGGATACACGAACGGCTGGCCGATGGAATATTTGTATGCCATGGCAGCGATGGTTGGCATTTTCGCGACCATGCGTAGGGAGGCTACCATACGCTGGTGTGGATCAGAAATGTCAGTGCTGTCATGATAGAATGCAGCCAAGGCGCCAACGACACCAACCATGATGGCCATTGGATGCGCATCACGACGGAAGCCTGAGAAGAAACGAGCCATCTGCTCATGGAGCATGGTATGGCGGGTTACGCGTGTATCGAAATCTTGCTTTTGTACAGGAGTTGGCAGCTCACCGTAAAGAAGCAAATAGCAGGTTTCCAAAAAGTCGCCATGCTCGGCCAATTGTTCGATTGGGTAACCACGATAGAGCAGCGTTCCTTCGTCACCATCAATATAAGTGATTTTGGATTCGCATGATGCGGTGGAGGTGAAACCTGGATCGTAGGTGAAAGCGCCAGTGTTTTTATAGAGTGGCGCGATGTCGATAACATCGGGACCGATGGTTCCGTTTTTGACGGGGAAATCCCACTTCCGGTCTCCGAGTGTCAAGGTTGCATTCTGATCGCTCATTCGGCCAACTCCCATATCATGAAACATAAGACTGCTTGATTGGATCTCAGGTCGGATCCAGCTTGAAAAACCGGTATGGTCAACCGGTTCCTTCAACGCAGTAATTCGGACTGCGCATTGGGTATCTGATTTTTCGCTGCACTGCAACCTCTTCCATCCTAAAGCATGAAAAGAAGGCTATGTTTTTGAAGCGAAAATTAATTTTCACCCCTACAAAAGTATGAATGTTTTTTATCCAAATCTGAACTCCTCAGTGCGTGGCACGCTGACGCAGGGGAAATTGATTCTGTTTGGTTTTGAGAAGAGCTGAGGGAAAAACCGTAAGGATTATTGCGAAAGGTGCAAGAGTCATTGCTGAGAAAGGAGAAGGTGAGAAACGCTTGATCGAGCCAAGGCTGCTGATGGAAATGAAAACGGTTCTTTGACTGCAGATTTAAACCTGGACCATTCATTCGTGATGCGAATGGATGGAGTGCGCATATCTCAGAAGACGCATTTTGTGCAGCTGCAAAAAGACCCGGCTGGTACCGGGTCTTGGATTTTTTAATTGATTGGAGGAACTAAACGCATTGATCTTTGAGACGTGCAATGCTTTCCTCTTTGCCAAGAACGATAAGAACATCAAAAATACCTGGAGAGGTTGAGCGTCCGGTAAGTGCCGCACGCAATGGCTGGGCAACCTTGCCGAGCTTAAGCTCTTTTTCTTCTGCAAATGCACGAACTGCGGCATCTGTGCTGTCGAGCGACCATTCAGTCAGACCTTCGAAAACTGGAATGATGTCACGTAATAAGGCGCGTGCATCGTCGGTTAGCAATTTTGCGGCCTTTTCTTCCAGATTGAGTGGACGTTGATCGAAAACGAATGCTAGACCTGCTTTTAAATCAAGGAGAGTTTTGGCTCGTTCTTTAACACCTGACATAGCAAGCATGATTTGCTTCTTTTTGCCATCATCCAGTTGGTTCAGCATATCCTTGCCGTCTTCCAGATGTGGAAGCACGTCGATTAGAGCGTCATAAAGCTGGGAATCTTCTGTGTTACGCATATGCTGGCCATTCAGGTTTTCCAGCTTCTTGAAGTCAAAGCGTGCGGCGGCCTTGCCGATGCCGGACAGATCGAACCATTCGATCATTTGCTGAGTGGAGAAGAATTCATCATCCCCGTGGCTCCAACCAAGACGAACCAGATAGTTGCGCATGGCTTCTGGCAAATACCCCATATCACGATAGGCTTCGACGCCAAGAGCACCATGGCGTTTGGAGAGCTTCGCACCATCTGGGCCATGGATCAGCGGAATATGCGCCATAGTTGGAACATCCCAGTCCATTGCCTGATACACCAATGTCTGGCGAGCCGCGTTAGTCAAGTGGTCATCACCACGTACGATATGAGTGATACCCATATCATGATCATCGACAACTACTGCAAGGTTGTAGGTTGGGTTGCCATCAGATCGCATGATGATCATATCATCAAGATCCTTATTTGGTATCACGACCGTGCCCTGAACCTGATCGTTGATGGTGGTTTTACCTTCCAATGGTGCCTTGATGCGAATGGCGGCTTTGGCGCCTGCTGGTGCCTCGGAAGGATCACGATCTCGCCAACGACCATCATAGCGAGGGGGCAGTTTGTTAGCGCGAGCTGTTTCGCGCATTTCGGCTAGTTCTTCCGGAGTGCAGTAACAACGATAGGCCTTGCCCTCAGCCAGCAACTGTTCAACGATTTCGCGGTGGCGTTCTACGCGAGAATATTGGGAGACGGCTTCGCCATCATAGTCCAGTCCCATCCATTCCATACCAGCCAGAATAGCGTCGATAGCTGCGTCGGTTGACCGTTCACGGTCGGTATCTTCAATGCGCAAAACCATCTTGCCGCTGTTGGCTTTTGCATAAAGCCAGTTGAACAGAGCGGTACGAGCCCCACCGATATGAAGAAATCCAGTCGGGGAAGGGGCAAAGCGGGTTACAACCTGTGCGCACATAATGCTATCAGTTACCTGTCGTTGTGGGATAGGATGGGTATTGGCCATGTTAACCACCATTTGGTGGAGCCATTGCCATGATTTGCTAAGCATCTAGCACAGCTTCCTAGGCAGGTGAAAGACCTCATGCGCCATAGAGCAACGGAAAAAGGTGTAAAAGGGGAAGATTTCGCTGCACCAGCCTCAGAGCTGGGTGGCGGGATGCATCGGGATGGTAAGGTCTCCGAATTTTCTGATAATGCTTATTCCGGCTTTTTGCCCCCTGATAAAGGGCGGCGCTTTCGTTTTTGGTCTGAGCGCTTCTGGTTTCAGGTTCAAGATCAATGGCGTCGGGATTGTGATTTCAACAATGCCATGTTGTTGTGGTCCGCATTCTTATTGGCGCTGGGAGCGGCAACCTACATTTATTTGCCGGATGAACCTGTTTGGTGGCTACTTTTGCTAATGTGTTTGATGTTTGGTGGTATTGCCTTTCGTGCTGCAAAAAGAGGAAAGAGCTTTACTGTTCCGGTACTTTTTGCCTCTTTCTTGTTTGGACTAAGTGCTGCCTGTTTGCATGGGCAATTTGGAGGCACGCCCATTCTGACCTCTTCTATGTCTACCACGTTTATCGGAAGACTTGAGCAGATCGAATATCGTTCCGCAGATGAGAGATGGACAATAGCCATAGAGAATATTGAAGGTCTGGCAATTTCAAATACTCCCAGAAAGTTGTTGTTGATCCGTCGTGCGAAAGAACCGAAGTTTCAAGCAGGTGATCGAATTGAAGCATGGGCAAGACTTATCCCCCTACAAAGACAAGCTTTTCCGGGTAGTTTTGATTATGGACGTTACCTTTGGGCAAGACAGATTGGCGGACAAGGTTATTTGGGTCGAAGGGTGAAACTGCTTGCTGATGGAGCTGGGGCCACCAACATCTCACTGTGGCTGGATGTATGGATGAGGATTGAGCAAGTGCGGTCCAATATGGCGAGCTATTTGTTTGCCCATATGGAGGTAGGGCCTGCTGGTCTTGCATCTGCATTGGTTGTCGGGAAACGTGATTACCTGACCGTTGAGACCAAAGATGCTCTACGCCTCTCTGGGCTTGCTCATATTCTTGCAATATCCGGACTGCATATGGCTCTTGTGACCCTGACGATCTTTGGTGGGGTTCGTTTGGCTGGTAGCTTTATTGAACCGTTGGTTTTGCGTTACGATATTAAGAAATTGGCTGCTTGGGCTGCTCTGCTGGCTGCAACTTGTTATTTGGTTCTGTCGGGACATGGCGTGGCAACCATTCGAGCCTATGTGATGATGGTCATTTTTCTAGGTGCTATTTTGGCTGGGCGCCCAGCACTGACGATGCATAATGTGGCTCTAGCCTTGATTATTCTTGTTCTGTTTCAACCGTTTTCAATTGTCGAGCCAGGCCTGCAAATGTCATTTGGTGCTACTGTAGCACTTATAGCAGGCTATCGGTCTTTGGAAGGAATGACGAAATGGAGAGCTTGGGGTGGAAGGTTTGCAGGAAATGTTCGGGATGATTTCAATCGCCAGATAGAACGCCAAGGCAGCGTGATCCATCGTGGTGTCATGCAGATTGTGCGTTGGTTTGCGGGGCTTTGCATCACTGCATTATTGGCGGGTTTAGCCACCACACCGTTTTCAATTGCTTTTTTCCATCAAATGGCACCTATGGGATTGATAGCCAACCTAATGGCGATGCCGATTTTAAGCTTGATTGTGATGCCTTCTGCTTTGATTTCCGCACTGTTGATTCCAGTTGGATTACAGCAATGGTCATTGGCTGTGATGGAATGGGGACTGGAGCAAATCATATATGTTGCCCAATGGGTTGTTGATATATCTCCGCAGATTGCATTGTTGGTAGCTGGGCCAGCGGGATTGGCATTGGCAAGTGCCGTAATATTGACGTCTATCGCAATTCATCCCAACCGATTGGCAGTTGGGGCGTCGCTTATTGCTGGGGCAGGGCTGTTGGTATTCAATCAATTACAAATGCAACCTGATATCTGGATTGCTGAAAATGGAAGATCAATAGCAGTACGTGATGGCAAGGGGCATTGGGTTTTTGCTGGTATCAAGGAGGACCGTTTTCTGGCACAAGCTTTATTGAAGGCAGATGGAGACACTCGGGCCTTGCCATCCATCGCTACTCGCAATCAGAATTCACCGGCGATCGGCGACGCATCAGGAGAGGTGCGATGCGATGGAGATGCATGCCGTCTCAATGTTTCTTCTAATGGGCTGCAATGGGCTGCCGAGCCGAAAAGAGAAGTTTGGAGCGTTTCACTGATAAAGACCATGCGGGCATTTGCCGAAGAATGTGCTGTTTCAGATATCGTGATCTCAGCTCTGCAGGTGCCGGAAAGCTGTAGCCGACCGCTTTTGGTTGTTGACAAATATCGCCTCAAGCAACACGGCAGCCATTTTCTCTGGCTGCCTCGAAGTGATGCAAGTGACCGCGCAGCAAGGTATTCAGGAGAGTTGGAGCGGAAGGAGAAGCTTGTCAGTTACTCAAGCGCTCCGAATATGGTCAAGAACGACCAGCCAGTCGTCCATCGAGCTGGAAATTTGTCGGCAAACTGGCTGGTTTGGCCAGATCCCGATCTGAAACAAGTCTGGCATTTGCCTTCCGGAACTGTTTCTAAGTTGAAAATAAAGTCTTCTCAGCCTTATGCTGGTCGACCTTGGCAGAAAACAACAATATCTGAGAATGATTAGGTGTCGCTACATAAGGAATGGCTTCTGTCAGATAGCTGAACAAAATGTTTCGAGTTTTTTGATGTCAATCATACCTAAAACTGCGTGATCTGTATTGGGAGGAAACAAACCACGCAGGATTGAGAGGCAAATCCTCAAAAGATCTATAGACCTTAATACTGACGCATCAAGCCAACCAGTTTACCTTGTACGCGTACCCGATCTGGACCAAAAATACGTGTCTCATAGGCAGGGTTGGCGGCTTCCAGAGCAATGGAGGCTCCCTTCTTCCGAATCCGTTTCAAGGTTGCTTCTTCTTCATCTACGAGTGCGACGACGATCTCTCCTGAGGAAGCATCATCGGATTTTTTGATGACAACCGTATCACCATCCAGAATACCAGCTTCAATCATGGAATCTCCGCGCACTTCCAGTGCAAAATGTTCGCCACCACGAAGCATTTCAACCGGGACAGAAATTGTATGAGACTGGTTTTGGATGGCCGAAATCGGAACCCCGGCAGCGATACGACCCATGACAGGAACGGCAACACCTGATGTATTTTCATCATTGGAGGGAACACTGGATTCTGGTGCCGGAGTACGCAGCTTTCCAAGCCCTCCTTCAACAACGCTGGGTGAGAAACCCTTTGTGGTTTTGGCAAGGCTGGGAGAATTGGCCTCTGGGAGCTTCAAAACTTCCAAAGCACGGGCACGATTTGGTAGACGGCGAATAAAGCCACGTTCTTCCAGCGCGGTGATCAATCGATGAATACCGGATTTCGAACGTAGATCCAGCGCATCTTTCATCTCATCAAATGATGGAGGAACGCCGGATTCCTTTATCCGTTCATGAATGAACATGAGCAATTCATGTTGCTTTCGAGTCAGCATTTTCCTCTCCCAATAATATTGCACCATATATCACGAGTTTTCATTGATGAAACATCATTCACTGGTCAAAATCCAAGACATCACACACTGGCCAAGGTGCGCCGAAACTTCGAGAATATTTAGGTCGTGAATATTCGTTTCCAACAAACAATCACTGAGCTGTATTCCCTTAGAGACTCACTTGGCACAAATCACGAACAAAATATAGCTGTTCTTGCTGTGTTCCGCAAGTTCTTTCGCCTTGCGGCCAAAAGAGGAGCTGCCCATTATCGCTTAAACCCATCGTATTTTTAAAAGCCGACGGCTTTGCGGAGCATGTTCATGGCAACGATTATCAGGAAAACCGCAAAGACCCGTTTGAGCGGTTTGGGATCCAACGCATGAGCCAACTTTGCTCCATATGGAGTGGTGATCAGCGTCATGGCGATGATGATGAAAAAGGCTGGCAGGTTGATGGCACCGATCGTGAAAGGAGGACGAACCGTCTGCGCGATATCGACCATCATAAAACCAGGAAGCGAGGGCATTGAGATAGCAAGGCCGAAGCCCGCTGCGGTTGCCACAGCACGGTGAATGGCAACATTATGCAAGCTCATGAGTGGAACTCCCAAGCTACCTCCGCCAATGCCCATGAGCACCGACAGGAAACCCAATATCGATGCGAGAATGCTGCGCAAGATGCCAGTCGGCATCTGCTCGGCAATTTGCCAACTCTGACGACCAAAGCCGAGATAGAGGCCGACCAGGATACCAAGTCCGCCGAAAATAGCTTGCAACACGTCTGAACGAAGTTCAGAGGCGGTGAAGCCACCGATGATCGCACCTACTGAGATGAAGATGGACCAGATCTTCAGGATATCCCAATCCACCGCTCCTTTTTTGTGATGGGAATGGAGCGAACGGATGGATGTCACAACGATTGTGGCGAGCGATGTACCAAGGCAAAGCTGCATGACTTGATCACCACCATATCCCAGTGATGAGAAAAGATAGAAGAAGGCTGGAACCAGCACGATACCTCCGCCTACGCCCAAAAGGCCCGCAATAACACCGGCAAAGGCTCCTATTGCCAGCATGAAGGCAAGGAGGGGGAGATAGCTGCTTATTGTTTCCATGAGAGTTTCCGTATGGCCACTTGGTCGGTTGCGTGGAGAATAGTGTTAAATCAGAGGTCGGAAAAGAGCTGGCCGAAGCCGGGGAGTTGACCCTTTATACCTACAGATCGAAGACAATTCCACATACTGGCCTTATTACTGCAAACTGCTTGTTTATCTATCAATCAAGGGAACTCGTTCGTGTGTCTGACTGATTAATATGTCCGGTGTTTGGGCCTCTAATCTTGAGACTGCGGAATATGTGAATGGTGTTTTTGAACGCCTGAAAGGACGAAATTGGTCTAATGGAGAAATTTGATCTTCGATTAGTCTGCGAACTCGGTTATTCTTTTTACAATCATTTATTTCGAAGCAGAGCCTATCGCTCTTCGTATGTGGCAATTGTTTCATAATTGCCTACTTGCGCTTGTTTTGATCAGATTGCCGAACTTCGGTATTTGAAATTTTATAAGAACCAAAAGCGGGGATAGCCCGTCCTAGAGATGTTGAAATATTTTGGGAGATTTTAGTCATGGATATTCGAAATGGTTTGAAACATCATTTGCGCCATGCTCCGCTGCCCCTGATATTTTGTCTGTCTGTATTAGCGACGCCTGTTGCACATTCGGAAGAGGTGAAATGGCGCTTGCCCAAGCTCTCGTCTCCTTCCAGCCCGGGTGCGACTGGTGCGGAACAGCAGACAGATGGGGAGGGGTATGAGATTTTTGCCGCTGGCGGCGCGTCGCTTTTGGAACCGAGCATTCGGCCTCAAGCGCGTTTGTTCAAAGGCGCTAGCGCAGCCACATCGGGCTTTTCCGGTTCTTATATAAGATTACCACTTGTTGCTCCTGGTGAGACACCAGAGGTGAATGCGTCGCCGGAAATGCGATTCATTGATCCAAATGGTGCGTCAGTCACGCTTTTGGGTCTGGATAATATGGAGGCGGCGATGGTTGCGCAGGAGATCAAACGTCGCCCTTATGATCAAATTCTGGCCAAGGATGTTGGGCAGGTATTTGGTCTGGCCATGGATGATGCAAAAGATCCAAGCCTCTTTATTGCTGCGGCATCTGCTTATGGCCTTCCAATCGTTGGAGGGGATGAGAATGGTGATGGCGTTGAAGATCGTCTATTCTCTGGCCAGGAGGGCGCTCGTTTCATGGATGCACTCTTTGGTTCCAATCCTGAGAGCGGTCCTGGCACCATTTATCGTGTTGATGGCACCACAGGCCAGATTGAGGTCTTTGCCAATATTGAACTGGATGGGGTGAAAAATTCCGGCCCTGGCCTTGGGCAAGTGGCTTATGATCCGGTCAGTCGTCAGATCTTTGTCTCCGATCTGGATACCGGCATGATCCATCGTCTGGATATGAGCGGAGCAGATCAAGAGCAATTTGATCATGGCGTGACGGCTCGCTCGCTTGCCGGGCGGCCAGAGATTGCCTTTGATCCTGCTAATCGTCTGAATATTGAAGACGAAGCCTTTGATGCCGAGGATCCTTCTACCTGGCACTATACAGCGCCAGAGCGGCGCGTCTGGGGTTTGGCTGTCCATAACGGGCGGCTTTATTATGCTGTGGGGGACGGTCCGGAGATCTGGTCTGTCGGTATTGATCCTACGAGCGGAGCTTTCTCTTTTGATGCGCGTTGGGAGCTGACACTGTCTGATGAGCATGGTGATGAGGAAATCTCCGATATCGCCTTTGGTGCCGATGGTTCCATGATTCTTGCGCAGCGTGGCAAACGGGTCGCACGGTTTGATTTCACGGAATTGGTGGAGGGTGGAAACGCCAAGACACTTCGCTTTTACCGTGAAAAGCCAGACGATCCGGCGACACCTTCCAAATGGGTCGAGAAACCAATTGAATATGCAGTCGGTTTTCCCGCCAGTCATGATAATGGCTCTGGCGGAATTGGTCTTGGACCTGCCTATGATGAGTTTGGCCGTTTGAATTTCAAGGCCTGCAAAGGCACACTCTGGAATAGCGGTGATCGTCTGCGTGGTGGAGAGGCTTATGCCTCTGGTAGTGCTTTGGCCATCGATGGCTTGCAGGGACAACCTGTCGGTCTTTCAAAGGCTGAGAACAGCCCGCCATGGGTGAGTTATTTCCATGACTATGACGGCCGTTATCCAAGCAAGAAGAATGCAGGGCATGTCGGCGATGTCGAGATTCTTGGTTGTCAGGGTGAGCCGGAATATGGCTATTTTGATCCGGGTATACCGGACTGGCCGGGAGATCCCGGTGGTGAATGGTGGCCATGTCTGTTCAATCCGCAATGGTGCGAGCCGCCAAAGCGTGATGTCTGTGTGAATACCAAAGCCAAACTGGTTTGTGATGCGACCAAGGGCAAATATGTGCTGAAACTGATTGCATCCGAAGGCAAGGATTACGGGTTCGACACCATGTCCATCATGGATCCAACGTCCCGTATGACGGAACTGCCCGGTGATAAGCCATTTCCTGGTTCTGTTTCTGTGCCGACAACTGGTTTGCTGAATGGATCGCTCGGTCAGGTCAATGTTTGTGCTTTCAATAGTGCAGACAAAGCGACAGGCCAGCCATTCGATTGCTGCAAGGTCAGCGTCGAGTTCACCATCCCTGACATCAACTGCTCACTGGGAGAATGATCATGTTTCTTTCTCTTATCTCAAAACCGAAGCTGAGCGGCTTGAAGCGTCTTGGTTTGGTTTGTTTAAGTCTGGCTTTCTCTACACCGAGCTATGCAGCAACAACTCCTTCAGCTATTGATTGGTCTGTTGCTCCATGGCAAAGCGTTCAATCCGTAGAAAATGCACCTGTGCGTATGCAGGTAGCGCAAGCCAAAACGGTTGAAAATCTGCGCCCGAAAGAGGAGGGAGCAGAACGTGACCCAGACCGTGACAGAGATCCTGATCGTGGTAAGGGTTGTAGTCCGTTCAAACCCGAATTTGAATGTGATGAAGAGACCGGAGAGGTTATCGTCACTCTGGTCAATAGCGTTGGTGACTTCGATGCAGATGACATTTCCATCAAGGTTCTGACACCTGGCATTACTCTGTCATGGCCAGATCCGACTGATCCTTTGCGCGTTCGTTTGGAAGGTGCATTGCCAGGTCAGGTGATTGTTCTGGAAACCAGTGCTGTTCAAGTCGGTGGCGGCTCCGAGCCAGGCTTGGACAAATGTTGCATGGGCAAGATCCGCATTAAGGTGCCGAGATTGCCATGTAATGAGGATAAACCAAAGCTGAAGGTCAAGAAGAATTGCCGCAAGGCAGATGATAGTGAAGGCGGTGCCAACGCGATCTGTGACATCAGTGTTTTTTATAGTGGTCCAGCTCCAACTGCTGCCAACCCGTTGCGTCTGAACGATGTCATGAGCGGTGGTGGCAACTGGCAGATCCTGAATGTACAGGTGCCCCATGTTTGGAGCTGCGATGCAATCCCGCATAATGGTCCGGCGCCATTTGGATGTGAGTTGAAATCAGAAAATCAACTGGCACCAATCGATTGGAGCAATTTCAGTACTTTCCTGCGTCTACATATGAAAGTGGACAAGGAGTTCGAAAATTGTGCGACCATTTCCACTCAATCCCGTGGTGGCAAGGTTGAAGCAAAGGATTGCGATAAGCTGGGCGGTGAAAGACCTCGGCTGACATTGGAGAAAACCGGTCCTGCATCCTGTGTGGCTGGTGCTGATTGTAATTTCAATATCACGATCCGCAATGTCGGGGCAGGTGACTTTGATGCATCAACTTTGATGATTGATCAGATGAACCTGAATGAAGCCCGTATTCTGGATATGAACCCAATGCCAGCGGGCTGCTCTGCTGAAATGCTGGGCGCATCCGGTTTTGCTTGCATCCGCAATCTGGAACTGGGTGCCGGTGAGAGCCAGAGTTTTGTGGTTACCACACGTGTGCCTGTCAACAGCAATGCTCGTGAGTTGAGAAACTGTGTTGGCCTTTATCGTGATGGCAACGGGTTTGAAGCTGGTGGTTATAGCGTGGATCCTGATGCTGGTGTGGACCTGCCTGGTGATGTATTGACCATTCTGGGTGATGATGATCGTCTTGGTTACGATTGTGCCGAAGTGCCTCTTACGCAAGTGATTGCTCCGGAACCACAACAACCAGAGGAGCCGCAAGATCCACAAACTCCGCCTGCACCGCAGGGGCGTCCGGATCTGGGCTTTGAGAAGACCTCCCTTGGTGATTGTCTGGTCAATGAGCGTAATCGCAGTTATTCCTGTGAGTTCCAGCTCACCACGACCAATGAAGGCAACGTTGTCTATGAAGGTCCGTTGGTGATCAGTGAGCAGCTGGGTCGTCCACGTGCACTCAATCTCGATGTCGTTGGTGGCGATGGTTGGTCTTGCCGACTGGCTGGTGGCTCCTCTGCGACCTGCATCCAGCCATATGCTGAATTGGCACCGGGTGCCAGTGCAAGCGTGACGGTTCGTGTGCAATTGCCTGCAGTGGAGCGTGATGCTCGCTATACCAATTGCGCCCGCCTTGGCGTCGGCTCTGGTCGTCGCGAGCGCGTTGCAGTAGCTCAGCAAGCCATGGAAAATCTCGGCATTGATGTCGGGGGCGTTGATGGCGTGATGGGACGAAAAACCCGCGCGGGTTTGCGTGAGTTGCAGGGTCGCCTTGGAATGCCGGTCAATGGTCAGATCAGTGATGAATTGTTCACCCGACTTGGTGTGCCGCAAGCTGCTCAGAACCGTCGTTCCTGTGCATCTGTGTCATTGCCTGGCATGCCGCGGCCCTATGAGCCACCGGTTCAGCGACCTCCAGTGCAGCCGGATCCTCCAATCTATGATGATCCAAATCCACTGCCGCTTCCTCTGCCGCTGCCAATCCCTCCTGGTTTGATTGATCCATTGCCACGCTGTGATGGTGTGACTGCCGTGCCTTCCAATGGACGTTGTGTTTGTCGCTATCGCGGTATGCGCAAGGTATCGGCAACGAGCTGTCGTTGTCGCAAGGGCTCAAGCTTTGTACGTGGCAAAGGTTGCCTTGTGATCACTCCACCGGTTAATCCGTTGAAATGTGATCGTGCAACCACGGTAAAGAAGGGCAAAAGCTGTGTCTGCCGCTACCGTGGCATGAACAAGGTGTCCAAGACCCGTTGTGCTTGTAAGAAGGGTCGCACCTTCGTGCCAGGACAGGGTTGCATCAAGATCAGACCACCAGTGGTTACTCCGCCCGTGGATCTGCTGAAATGCAATCGCGCCACGACCGTGAAGAAGGGCAATAGCTGTGTCTGCCGCTATCGTGGCATGAACAAGGTGTCCAAGACCCGTTGTGCCTGTAAGAAAGGTCGTACTTTCGTACCGGGACAAGGTTGCCTTCGGCTCAAGCCGCCAGTTGTGAAACCACCAGTCGTGATACCGCTAAGGTGTGATGCTCGGTCGACCATTCGCAAGGGCAACAAGTGTGTCTGTCGCAAAGGCTTCAAACGGGCAAGTGCCACACGCTGTGTCCCGCGCCGGATCGTTAAGCCACCGGTTGTTATCAAACCTCCAGTGGTCATCAAGCCACCAGTTGTTGTAAAGCCTCCAAGGGTGGTTCGTCCAAGATGTGATCGTGGTTCGACCATTGCTCGCGGCAACAAATGTGTCTGTCGCAAGGGCTTCAAGCGGGCATCGGCTACACGCTGTGTGAAACGGGCCGTACGGCAGAAGCCGCAGCGGGTTAAGCCTCCTGCGCAACAGAAGCCTATTCGGGTTAACCCGAAAATCGTGATCCCGAATACTCCGTTTGTTATTCAATAACGGCGTGTCAGGTTCAAAAATACAAGCAATCCCGGGGATGGTGACATCTCCGGGATTTTTCGTTGGAAATGCTTTTCTCATCTGAACTGCAGATGAGCAATTCTATTGCTCACATGTCGTCAGGTTTAGGACGGTAAAAGATCTCAACGGTGGGCAATGATGGCCTCTTTTCTCCAAAAAGGCTGATTTGGAGAACAAAATCATGTGCAAGGCGATATGGGGAGTGCATTGTTCGGCCTGCGAAATTTGAACCGGATTGGTTTTTTAAAGTCCATTGCCCGTGATTGTTGGTAAGCCTCTTCCTCTCTATCTAACAGACAGGAAAGTTTGGCAGATCTCAGGACCAAAGTGCGATTTGTCAACCACGCTTTTGAAAGACCAATTTGGGAGATCAGCATGTTTGTTGTTACCGGCAACCGATTGTTGGACGGGATTGTTGTATTTCTGGCGCCTGCAGTGCGCTGGGATGAGGATCTACAGCAAGCACGCTGTTATGAGGTTGAGTCTGATGCTGAAGCAGCGCTTGAAGAGATCCGCAATCAAGGCGTAATTGATCTGGCTGTGATTTCTGTGAGCCGCGCCAGTGATGATGAGCCCCTGATTGCAGATCGTCTGCGTGAGCGTATTCGAGCTGATGGCCCTACCATCGATCCATTTGAGGGCTTGCACCTTTCCCGCAAATTTGACAGGCCCGCTAATCGCCTGCACGCATAGGAGAGCGTTATGTATCGCTATGATGAGTTTGATGCAGACTTTGTGCGCCAGCGTGTGGCGCAGTTTCGCAATCAGGTTGAACGCCGTTTGTCTGGGGAGTTGACCGAAGACCAGTTCAAACCGCTTCGCCTGATGAATGGTCTGTATCTTCAGCTGCATGCCTATATGCTGCGTGTTGCCATTCCTTATGGCACGCTGAACAGCAAGCAGATGCACAAGCTGGCTGACATTGCCACCAAATATGATCGTGGTTATGGGCATTTCACCACCCGTCAGAACTTGCAGTATAACTGGCCTAGCCTGAAGGATACGCCGGATATTCTGGAAGAGCTGGCTGAAGTTGAAATGCATGCCATCCAGACATCAGGTAACTGTATCCGCAACGTGACCACCGATCACTTTGCCGGTGCGGCGCATGACGAGATTGCCGATCCTCGTGTTTATGCCGAGATCATTCGCCAGTGGTCCAGTCTGCATCCGGAATTCACCTTCCTGCCGCGTAAGTTCAAGATCGCGATCAATGGCGCCAAGGCAGACCGAGCTGCCATTCAGGTGCATGACATTGGCTTGCAGTTGGTTGAACGTGCGGATGGCGGCATTGGCTTCACCGTTTATGTTGGCGGCGGGCAGGGGCGTACCCCAATGATTGCCAAGAAGGTAGCCGATAATATCGCTGAAGAAGATATCTTGAGCTATCTGGAAGCGATCTTGCGGGTTTATAACCGCTATGGCCGCCGTGATAACAAGTATAAAGCTCGTATCAAGATCCTCGTTCACGAGACTGGTTTGGAAGAGCTGAAAACCGCTATCGATGCTGAATGGGCCGAGATCAAGGATAGCGTGCTGAAAGTACCTCAGTCCGAGATTGACCGCATCAATGCCTATTTCGCAATGCCATCTTTGAAAGATGATAACGAAGGTGCTGCGAAACTGACTCACGCTCGTGCTCGCGATGCAGGCTTCAGCCAGTGGGTTAGCCAGAACAGCTTTGGTCACAAGATCAAGGATCATTCTTGCGTGACCATTTCCCTGAAGCCCGTTGGAGGTGTTCCGGGTGATGCAACAGACAAGCAAATGCATGTGGTCGCCGATCTGGCTGCACAATATGGGTATGATGAACTACGCATTTCCCATGAGCAGAATATCATTCTGCCACATGTTGCGAAGTCCGATCTCTATCCGCTCTATCTAGCGTTGGTAGAGGCTGAGCTGGCGGAAGCCAATGCGGGTCTTGTGACCGATATCATCGCTTGCCCGGGTCTTGATTATTGTGCTCTTGCCAATGCACGTTCCATTCCGATCTCTCAGGATATTTCCAATCGTCTTGGCTCGGCTGAACGTCAGAAAGAAATTGGTGAGCTGAAAATCAAGATTTCCGGCTGTATCAATGCCTGTGGTCACCATCATGTGGGACATATCGGTATCTTGGGTGTGGATCGTAAAGGTGAAGAGCTTTATCAGATCACACTTGGCGGATCTGCCGATGAGAACACCTCCATTGGTGCCATTCTCGGACGTGGCTTCCTGGCTGAGGAAGTGACCGATGCGATCGAGAAGGTGATCGATACCTATCTGGCTCTGCGGCTTTCAGACGATGAGGTCTTTATTGACGCTTATCGTCGACTTGGACCGGTGCCCTTCAAAGAGGCGCTGTATCCAGCCAAAGCTGCGTAAGGTAAGGACATTGGACCATGTCAGGACCGAAGGGACAAACGAGCAGTCAGCTAAGTGATGCTGATCTGGCTGCTCTCAATGCAGAATATGAAGGCCAGTCCCCGCAGGCTATCCTGCAGTGGCTCGCCGATAATCAAGATAAAACCGGCGGGCCAGTGCCTCTTGTTTCAAGCTTTGGGGCAGACAGTGTCGTCTTGTTGCATCTGGTCTCACAAATTGATGCGGGCTATCCCGTTCTGTTTGTCGATACCCGCAAGCATTTTGATGAAACGCTGGCCTATCGCGATCAGATCGAGCGTCAGTTTGGTTTGAGCAATCTGCAGTCAATTGTGCCTGATCCGGTGAAACTCAAGGAAGTGGATCCCTTTGGGGCGCTGTGGATGACGGATCCGGATGCTTGTTGTGATATGCGCAAGACCGTGCCGCTTGATCTGGCAATGAGTGGTTATGTTGGTTGGATTACCGGCCGTAAGCGATATCAGACCGCAGACCGTGCCAATATGGCGATCTTTGAGCAGGACAAGGGCAAGCTGAAGGTCAATCCGCTCGCCAATTGGGTGGCCAAAGATGTTGCTGATTATGTCAAGCAGAATAGCCTTCCAGGCCATCCACTTATTCCGAAGGGCTTTTTATCCATCGGTTGTGCACCTTGCACCAGTCCCGTGAAAGAGGGCGAAGATGCAAGAGCCGGACGTTGGAAAGGCCAGGACAAAACAGAATGCGGCCTGCATGTGGCCAAAGGGTAGAGATTATGAGCAATCAAACTGAGAATCAGGCGGAAGCCACCTTGTATAAGCCACATGCTTTTCATGTCGATGAATGGCAGACTTTGGATGCCGAGGCTGAACTGCCTGCTGCTGGCGCCTATTTCCTTGGCTTGGACCGTGCTTTGGAGCTATTGGAAGCTGGCAAACCAGCATTTCGTCTGGGCGTGATTGTCGATGCTGGCGAGGATGTGACCCGCATTGGTGACCATCTGGATAAGATTGAAGCCGTGGCGGTCAACTTCCCGGCTTTTGCTGATGGCCGTGCTTTTTCATCTTCTCGTCTGCTGCGCGAGCGTTACGATTATAAGGGTGAGGTTCGCGCGACTGGTGCTTACATTCTCGATCAGATGCCAATGCTGGTGCGCTGTGGTGTGGATGCCTTTGATGTGCAGGACCCCAATGTTCGCGCCGGACTTGAGCGTGGCGAGTGGCCTGATGTAACCAATTATTATCAGCCAACTGGCAATGACGAGCAGTTGGTCAACAATCCACGTCCTTGGCTGCGTCGCAGCTTTGGCTAAGCTCTGAAGATTTAAGTGGTGAGCAAAAAGAAGAGGGCGCTTGATGCGCCCTTTTTCATGGCTGATTGTGTTTGATCAATCAGAGCACCAATATGGTGCAGCTATCGTCTTTGTTTGCTGCTGGAGCAAACGGAGGACGAATGATCAGACAATCCGCATCCGCAAAACGGGCCATCATGGCACTGTCCTGCTTGGAGAATGGATGTGCAATCCACTGACCAGTTGCTGTGTCTTTTTCAAGACGGGCGCGTAAGTAATCCTGTCGCTGGTCATTCTCGCCCAGATCCATTGCCAGCTTTGCAGTCTGCAGCGGCTGGGTCTCATTTTGCCCCAACATGGCACGGATAAGGGGTTGCAGGAAAATATGCGCACAAACCATGGAGGAAACCGGATTGCCGGGTAGGCCCAGTACCTGCATGGAACCGAGATTGCCAGCCATCAATGGTTTGCCCGGGCGCATGGCGATGCGCCAGAAATTGAGATCCATTCCCGCTTCAGTCAACACATCTTGCACCAGATCATGGTCACCAACGGATGCCCCACCGATGGTGACAAGGATATCTGCGCCCCAATCCTGAGCTTCCTTGATCTTGGCAGCGATCGCGTCTTTCTGGTCCTTGGCGATCCCGAGGTTAAGCGTCTCAGCACCCACCTGTTCGGCTTGTCCCGCCACTCCGAAATTATTGGATGAGATGATCTGGTCGGCAGCCGGTGTTTCTCCCGGGGGTACCAGCTCATCACCTGTTGCGAGAATGGCAACTTTGGGTCTGCTCAGGACCGGGATCTCGGCATAATTCATGGATGCGCCGAGGGCAACTTGACGAGGTGTCAAATGGATCCCTTTGGTCAGGGTGACTTCGCCTTCCTTGAAATCAAGGCCTGCAGGGCGGATGAATTTGCCGTTTGAGACTGGCTCGAGAGCCGTAACAAAATCTCCATCACGTTCTGTATTTTCCTGAATGAGGATGGCATCAGCACCAGCTGGAACCGGTGCACCAGTGAAGATCCGTACAGCTTCCCCATCCTTCATTTCACCTGCGAAGGAATGACCAGCTGGGACTTCTCCAATCACCTTTAGTTTAACCGGAAGGTCTTTCAGATTATCTGCCTTGACAGCATAGCCATCCATGGCTGAGGCATCAAAGGGTGGTTGGTTGCGGGTCGCAGCCATATCTTGTGCCAAAATACGGCCTGAAGCTTCTGAGAGTGGAACGGATTGAACCTTGGTGTTTGAAATTCCATCCAACAGGCGGTTCAGGGCGTCTTCCACTTTCATCAGGGCCATGATCTGGCTGCCTTTCCTTGTCTTGATGTCTTTATGTTGCGGATTGCGGATAAGACTATTCGTCTGCTTTCCAATGGCCGGATTTGCCTCCGGTTTTCTCTAGCAAGCGGATGTCTTTCAGAACCATGCCTTTATCGGCGGCTTTGGCCATGTCATAGATGGTCAGGCAGGCAACCGATGCTGCAGTCAGGGCTTCCATTTCCACCCCGGTTTGTCCGGTGACCTTGGCCATTGCTGTGATGACAAGGCCCGGCAAATCATTGTCGGCTTCAATGTCGATGGAAACTTTGCTCAGGCCCAATGGATGGCAAAGTGGGATCAGCTCATGGGTGCGCTTGGCGGCCATGATGCCTGCAATACGAGCGGTAGCGAGGACATCACCCTTCTTGGCGTTGCCAGACAAGATCAGATCCAGTGTTTCTTGCTTCATCTGCACAGCCCCGCGAGCAAACGCTGTTCGGGTGGTGGGATCTTTTTGCGATACATCGACCATATTGGCCGCGCCGGTGTCATCCAGATGGGTCAGGCGATTTTCCGTCACGGTGTCTGCTCCTTCAAAGGGCGAATGATGTCATTGCGTCCTTCTTGCCGTGTTACAGGCTTGTTGCCTTTGTCTTGGGTCAAATGCTCGGTCTTGAAGGGTTTAAATCCCCAGAAGAGAGCGGGTGGCCTCTTCCACATCATCCTTGCGCATCAGGCTTTCGCCAATCAGGAAGGTGTTGATGTTGGCTTCATTGGACAGCAGTTTCAGGTCTACTGGTGTGAACAGGCCGCTTTCACCGACCAGCAACTTGTCATCTGGCACATGTTTGGCAAGATCAAGGCTGGTCTGCAAGGTTGTCTCAAAGGTTTTGAGATTGCGGTTGTTGATGCCGAGCAAAGGCGACTTCAAAGAGGCAAGCGCACGGTCCAGTTCTTCCTTGTCATGTACTTCAACCAGAACATCCATACCCAACTCAAGGGCCGTGTCTTCCAGCACACGCGCTTCATCGTCGGTAACAGATGCCATGATGATCAGTATGCAATCGGCTCCCCACGCCCGGGCCTCATAGACCTGATAAGGCACATAGAGAAAGTCCTTACGAAGGGCGGGCAGGGATACTTCTTTGCGGGCTGCGATCAGGAAATCCGGGTGACCTTGAAAGCTTGGGGTGTCGGTAAGGACAGACAGACAAGCTGCGCCGCCATTCTCATAAGCTTTTGCGAGAACAGGCGGATTGAAGTCTTCTCGGATCAGGCCTTTGGACGGGCTGGCTTTTTTGACTTCAGCAATCAGGGCATATTTGCCTGCGTCAACTTTTGCTTTAAGTGCACCGTAAAAGCCACGCGGTGCATCATCCTGATCAGCAATTCTGGCTTTCAAATCTGCAAGTGAGATCTGCGCTTCTGCAGCTTTGACTTCTTCGCGCTTATAGAGTTCGATTTTTTTTAAGATGTCAGCCATGGGATAAGTTCGATCTTTTAGTCTTGTCAGATTTGGAGGAGGAGGGTGATTGACCCGCTCTCAATTCATTAGTTTTGGTTGGAAACGGCTACCAGTTTGTTCAGTGCATTCAATGCGCCGCCATTGTCGATGATCTGCTGGGCGAGCTCGACGCCGTCAGCATAGCTGTCCACTTTGCCACCAATGAGTAAGCCTGCAGCAGCATTCATCACGACGATATCGCGATATGGACCCTTTTCACCGGACAGAATAGCGCGCAGTGCCACTGCATTGGCATCGCCTGTTCCACCGCGAATGTCTTCCATTTTGGCACGTGGCAAACCGACATCTTCCGGTGAGATGGTAAAGCGAGTTATTTCACCATCCTTCAGCTGCACGATCTGGGTTTCACCAAGAGTTGAGATTTCATCAAGGCCCCCCTCGCCATGGATGATCCAGGCCATCTTAGACTCCAGATTCTTCAAGGTCTGAGCGAAAGGCTCCAGCCATTGCGGATCGAACACACCGATCAAGTGATGTTTGACGTTCGCCGGGTTGGCCAGCGGCCCGAGCAGATTGAAGATGGTGCGAATACCCATTTCCACGCGGGATGGTCCGACAAAGCGCATGGAAGAATGGTGATTGGGGGCGAACATGAAGCCGATATTGGCTTCCTTGATGCAACGGGTCACACCTTGACTGTCCTGCTCCAGATTGACGCCGAGACTGGAGAGGACATCTCCAGAGCCGGATAGAGAAGACAGAGCTTTGTTGCCATGTTTGGCAACAGAAATGCCACCACCTGCCATGATTATGGCCGCACAAGTGGAGATATTATAGGTCTTGGTACCTGTGCCACCAGTTCCAACGATATCGACGGCGTCTGCAGGGACATCTACGGTCGACATCTTGGTGCGCATCTGTGAGACCGCACCGGTGATTTCATCCACCGTTTCTCCACGCAAGCGCAGAGCCATCAGAAAAGCGCCGATCTGACTGGGCGTCGCCTTGCCGGACATGATGATGTCGAAGGCTTGCCAAGCTTCGGTCTGGTTGAGCGCGTTGCCGTCGGCCACTTTGGCCAAAAAGGGTTTCATTTCTTCCATGATAACTTCTCCCGATCGCTCAAGGCACCAGCTGGTATCATGCTGGTCTTCTCTTTTCTGAGTGGCCTAGTTGGGCAAATTTTCAGACAAAAAGAAAGCCCAAAACTGGGCTTTCCTTGTTCTTGTGTGGACTGGTCGTGACCAGTGCCAGATTTCTTGGCAGGTGCTAGAAGACTAGCGCACCAGTTGGTTCAGCAGAGGTTGGTTGATCGAGATGCCGAGATCCCGCTGCAGACCACCTACCAGCTGAGACAGCAGATCATTTTCCGCATTCTGATCCAGCTGACGACGTAGAGCATCATTTTCCAGGCCGTCAGCGTTGAATTCCGGCGCAGTGATGTCAGTGACTTTCAACAGCAGCTGAGAATTCTCCCCAGCTGCGGTAGCGGTATAACCAACGGGGCCGTTGAAGAGCTGATCGATCGCACTCTGCGGAACAGTGACGCCCTGGCTCTGACGGGTCAGGTCCTTGGCTTGCTTGACCTCAATGCCTTGATCAGCCGCGATGTCTGTCAGGCTCTTACCGCCATCCAGCTCGCCTTTGAGCTTGGTTGCCAAGTCAGTCAATTGAGTTCTGCGTTTGTCAGCTTTCCATGCTTCGATCACTTTGGCTTTCACATCTGTCAAAGGACGATCCTGAGCAGGAGTGATGTCGATGACGTTGTACCAGGCAAAACCGGTACTACCGATATCGATCGGGTCAGTCTCCAAATCTACATCGCTTTCAAAGATACCAGTCAACAGTTTTTCCTGTTCTGGAAGATCGGTGACCTTGTCTTCGGTTTTCAAATCACCTGCTTTGGAAATGGAAGTAATCGTGCGCAGTTTCAGGTTCAGCTTGTCGGCGATCTCTTTCAGAGTGGATCCACCAGCGCGCTCATCTTCCACACTGTCGAACATATCCAGCACTTCGCCATTGGCACGATCGGCAGCGATTTCTGCTTTCAGGATATCCTTGACCTCGTCAAATGGCTTGGAGGCTTCCGGCTGAATTTCCGTTACACGAAGCAACAGTTTTCCGAAACGGCCATCGACTACGTCAGATACGGTGTTCAGATTCAGCGTGAATGCAGCATCTGCCGCAGCAGGATCAGTCAGCTCGGTTTTGGTTAAAAGACCAAAGTCGGCATCTTCCGGCTTGATATTGCGTTCGGTCAAGATGTCATCAAAGCTTGTGCCGTCCTTGATTTTGTCGGAAGCAGCCTTGGCTTCCTCTTCAGAACTGAAGAGGATCTGTTGCACGCGGCGCTTTTCCGGGGTACGGAAGCGGTTGGAACCGGAGTCAAAAACGATTTTTGCATCTTCATCTGATACGGCAGATGGATCCGCGATATCGCCCGGCTCCAGCTTCAACAGCTCGAAAGAACGATATTCCGGTGCGCGGAAGGCGAGCTTCTTGTCTTTGTAATAGGTTTCCAGCTCTGCATCGGTCGGTTCCGCAACTTCTGGCAGTTTGCTTTCTTCCAGAATCAGATAGTCAGCAGAGCGTTTTTCATTGGCAAAGCGATGGAAGACCTTCAGGCTAGCGGTTGGCGCTGTGGCAAGACCTGCGAGACCACCACCAATCTGACGGCGGGCTTCCAGCTTTTCACGGCTGGTGACATAGCGATCTTCTGTGGTTCCGAGGCTACGCAGTACATTCTGCATATAAGCGCGATCAAAACGACCAAGGGTTTGGAAGCTTGGTTCCTCTGCAATGCGTTTGGCCAGTTCTTCCTTGGACAGGCCGACATTATACTTCAGAGCCAGATCATCCAGAGTGCCTTCTGCAATCATGCGGCCCAGCACCTGATTAGGGATGCCAAAGGTAGCAGACTGAGAAGGGGTGATGGTGCGGCCAAGACGATTGGACAGGATGTTGAGTTCTTTGTTCAACTCTACCTGATAGTCTCGCGCATCAATTTCAGCGTCACCGACAGTGGCGACTGCACCTCTGCCGAAGCCGTTGAAAATATCAGCGATACCCCAAACGGCGAAGCTGAGAACCAACAGGCCCATAAAAATCTTGGCAACCCAACCTGCTGCCATTGTGCGCATAAATTCCATCATGGAAGGATTTGTCCTTTTCATCCGGGGGCAGGTCAGCGGACCGAATATTGGCCCAAGCTGTTTGCCACACCGCAGTGATGTCTTTCCAACTTTGGGCGGATCATAGAAAGCTCAACCTCACCCTGCAAGCTTTGCTCGCTTAAAAGAGGGGACAAATCAGGGCAGAAATCGGGTTTGTAACCAAAATTTGAGGAAAAAGGCGAGGTGGTCCACTGCAAATGCGCTGGCAACTAGCAAGGCGAGATGAAGTTTGCTATGGCAGGCCCAGAATTTTCATCGGATTTGCATGAAGGGGAATGATCCATGAGCGCTGCTATCAAGCCACTCGTCGCTGGTAACTGGAAAATGAATGGTCTGAAAGCGGCCGCATCGGAGCTGGAAGCTCTGATTGGTGGATATGACGCTGATTTGGCATCCAAGGTTGATAGCATGATTTGCCCACCTGCCACGCTTGTCTCTCAGTTCGCCCAGACTGCTGGTGGTAGTGCTGTCGCAATTGGTGCGCAGGATTGTCATGTCAAGGGCTCTGGCGCTCATACTGGTGATCTGTCTGCTGAAATGTTTGCTGATGCTGGTGCGTCTGCCATCATTGTTGGTCACTCCGAGCGTCGTGCTGACCATGGTGAGAGCAACGAAGTGGTCAAAGCCAAAGCCGAGGCTGTCTGGGCTCAAGATCTGGTTGCCATCATTTGCGTTGGTGAGACTGAGGGAGAGCGCAAGAGCGGTGAGACCCTTGATGTGATCAAAGCACAATTGGCCGGCTCCATCCCTTCTGGAGCAACCGCAGCCAACTCGGTGATTGCTTATGAGCCTGTCTGGGCAATCGGTACGGGCCTGACGCCAACCGCTGATGATGTTGCGGAAGTCCATGCTTGCATGCGTGAAGAGCTGAGCAAAGCCTTTGGCGACGAAGGTTCTTCCATGCGTCTTCTATATGGTGGTTCTGTAAAGCCCGGCAATGCACCCGAGTTGATGGGTGTTGCCAACGTAGATGGTGCTCTTGTTGGTGGTGCCAGCCTGAAGGCGGCAGACTTCCTCGGTATCATGGCTGCATACAAGTAACGATTTCTACATGTGAATTCTTTGTGTGGGGCAGGGGTTGCAAAGGCATCTCTTCCCACCCAAATGCATAAAAGCACATGGAAAGACTGGAATCCTGCGGCGGCTTGTTGTAGAAGACGCCCAAGATGAATGATAATGCGGTCGCGGTTTTGAGCGAAAATGGCTCAAAACTGCGATTTCGCTATGATAGAGACGTAAAAAGCATGGAATCGGTAATTATTGTCATCCACCTGCTTGTTGTGGCCGCACTGGTTGTTGTGGTCCTGTTGCAGCGCTCTGAAGGTGGCGCTCTGGGCATTGGTGGTGGTGGCGGCGGCGGTGGCGGCGGTTTTCTGACCGGTCGTGGTGCAGCCAACCTGTTGACCCGGACAACGGCTATTCTGGCCGCTTGTTTCTTTGCTACTTCGCTGATTCTGACCATTCTGGCCCGTGTCAGTGACAAGCCAAGCGATGTATTGGACAATGTTCCTGCACAGACTGAAACCCAGTCTGGTGAAGGTCAGCCAGCAGCTGGCGGCAATGGCATTCTGGATGAGCTGCAGCAGCGTAGCCAGAGCGGCCCACAGGTTCCAACCTCTCAGTAAGGTTGAGACTGGGCTATGTTAGATGGCCTGATCATGAAGTTTCAAACCGGCTCTCGCACGTTTTCTTTTGATTCGAGTGGGGGCCGGTTTCTATTGTGCAAGTGCTGGATCGATCCTTGCCAGGTTGCCAAGAGCCTGGAAGTCAGGGGATGGATGCGGCCTTTTTCTTGAGATCATCCGGCTCGGGGGCTGGCTTTGACTTCCGGTCGTGATTTTCTTTTGGACGGTTTGGGAATTGATTTGGCATTTCCCACCAAAGAGAAGTAATCTACGAGTCCATGGCGCGATATATTTTCATTACTGGCGGTGTGGTGTCCTCGCTCGGCAAAGGGCTTGCGTCTGCGGCTCTTGGGGCGGCTCTACAGGCACGTGGCTATTCAGTTCGGCTACGTAAACTTGATCCCTATCTCAATGTTGATCCCGGTACGATGTCTCCCTACCAGCATGGGGAATGCTTCGTGACCGATGATGGCGCGGAAACAGATCTTGATCTGGGTCACTATGAGCGCTTTACCGGTCGTCCGTCCAATCAGCAGGACAATATCACGACGGGTCGGATCTATCAGAACATCATTACCCGCGAACGTCGTGGGGACTATCTTGGCGGCACGGTGCAGGTGATTCCGCATGTGACCGACGAGATCAAGAATTTCATTCTCGATGGCAACGAAGATTATGATTTCGTGCTGTGTGAGATTGGCGGCACGGTTGGTGATATCGAAGCGCTTCCGTTCTTCGAAGCGATCCGTCAGTTGGGCAATGAACTGCCACGTGGTCAAGCGGTCTATATCCATCTGACTCTGATGCCCTATATTCCAAGTGCGGGCGAGCTGAAAACCAAACCAACCCAGCACTCCGTGAAAGAGCTGCGTTCCATTGGTATTCAGCCAAATATCCTGCTGGTTCGCTGTGATCGTGAAATTCCGGTCAGTGAGCGTCGCAAGCTTTCCCAATTCTGTAATGTGCGGCCGGAAGCGGTTATTCAGGCGCTGGATGTGAAGTCCATCTATCAGGTGCCACTTTCCTACCATGCCGAAGGGCTGGATAATGAAGTATTGGCGGCTTTTGGTATTGATGGTGCTCCAAAACCGAATTTCGAGATCTGGGAAGGCATCATGGATCGCATCAACAACCCTGAAGGGGAAGTTGAGATTGCGGTTGTCGGTAAATATACCCAGCTTTTGGATGCTTATAAATCCCTGATCGAAGCGCTTTATCACGGCGGCATCGACAATAAGGTGAAGGTCAATCTGAAGTGGATCGAGTCCGATGCCTTTGAAAAGGGACAGGATCCAGCCGAACAGCTTGGTGATGTGCATGGCATTCTGGTGCCAGGTGGATTTGGTGAGCGTGGTTCTGAAGGCAAGATTGAAGCTGTTCGCTATGCACGTGAAAACAAGATCCCGTATTTCGGTATCTGTTTTGGCATGCAGATGGCGGTTATTGAAGCAGCTCGCAATTTGGCTGGGATCCAAGACGCGACATCATCCGAGTTTGGTGATGCGAGGAACAGCGTTGTTGGTCTGATGACCGAATGGTCGAAGGGCAATGCCAAGGAAACCCGTAGTCAGGATGGGGATCTGGGTGGCACCATGCGTCTTGGTTCCTATGAGGCGCATTTGAAGCCTGGTTCCAAGATTGCGGATATCTATGATTCCGAAATTATCCACGAGCGCCATCGCCATCGTTATGAGGTGAATATCGACTTCAAGGACAAGTTGGAAGAATGTGGTTTGATCTTTGCTGGCCTCTCTCCGGATGGTGTATTGCCGGAGACTGTCGAGATTGCTGATCATCCATGGTTCGTTGCGGTCCAGTATCATCCGGAGCTGAAATCTCGCCCGTTTGATCCGCATCCACTGTTCTCGTCCTTTATTTCAGCCGCTCTTGAGCAGAGCCGACTGGTCTAGGATTTGGAAATATGAGAAGGCAGGGGTTACCCTGCTTTCTTGCTTTTGCTGCCATGTTTTTGCCGCGACTGCATTTCATGGTTCAGCCGTGATTCCTTTCGCTTCGATCCTGGGCTCATATGTCTTTGCGATCTGGCCCCACCAGCACAATGAGAGCTTTTATGTCTGCACCTAACTCAGTTGTTTCTGCCGGTTCTGTCAAATTTGGTAACGATTTGCCTTTGTCTGTCATGGCTGGTCCATGTCAGATGGAAAGCCGCGACCATGCCATGGAAATGGCGGCAGCATTGAAAGAGATTAGTGACAATCTTGGTATCGGCATTGTCTATAAATCCTCATTTGATAAAGCCAACCGAACCAGTCTGACTGCGGCACGCGGCATTGGTCTGGAGAAAGCGGTTGAGGTTTTTGCGGAAATCAAAGAGAAGTTTGGTCTTCCGGTCGTCACTGACATTCACGAGGTGCATCAATGTGCACCAGCGGCAGAAGTCGCCGATATTTTGCAGATCCCGGCCTTTTTGTGTCGTCAGACCGATTTGCTGGTTGCAGCTGCGAAGAGCGGCGCAGTCATCAATGTCAAAAAAGGTCAGTTTCTGGCACCTTGGGACATGCGCAATGTGGTCTCAAAACTGACCGAAAGCGGTAATGCCAATGTCATGCTGACGGATCGTGGGACCAGCTTTGGCTATAACACGCTGGTTACTGATTTCCGTGGCCTGCCAATCATGGCAGAGACCGGCGCACCGGTTATCTTTGATGCCACCCATTCGGTTCAGCAGCCTGGCGGGCAGGGCAGTTCGTCCGGTGGTCAACGCGAGTTTATCAGTACACTCTCTCGTGCTGCGGTTTCCGTTGGTGTTGCCGGTGTCTTTCTCGAGACCCATCAGGATCCTGATAATGCGCCATGTGACGGACCAAATATGATCCCTGTTCAAGAGTTGCAGGATCTGCTCAAGACCCTCATGGCATTTGATAATCTTGCCAAAAATGGTGCTTGATAGCCCTCGTTCAATCTAAAGTATATTCGAAATCGAACAACTAAACACTTGCACTGCGACCTATTGTTGCAGTGCAAAGGTTCCGTATGGACATGTTCGTTTTAATCCTTAGTGTGCGGACAAATTTTCTACGGCAAATTTCTTACGCAGTTTGCCATATATATCTAGCACCGGGATTTAGATTATGAGCGAAGCGACAAAAACTGAATTTACCAAAGGCTCACTACTGGCAACTCTTGTTGCTTTGCTGGTTCTGGCCGGTTGGGGTATGGCCATTTTCACTTTTGGCTATCCTGCAATTGTCATTCCTGCGGTTGCTTTGTCTTTCGGTTCTTTGTTCGCTCTGGTGATCATGACCCGAGGCTGAATGGATTTTATCTGCGTTTGTAGATGCAGACCAAAAAGAAAAAGGCGGCTCCTGATATCAGGGCCGCTTTTTTGCATTTCATGAATCTATATTGAATAACGCTTAGTGGGCCTTGTGATGATTGAGACTTGCGATCTCGTCATCCCAGCGCCAGTGATTGGTACTGGTTAGCTCGCAACCGCCCCACCAGCGATGCAAACCATTTTCCATCAGAAAATCTGCCTGTTGATCCAGCGTCTTCTTGCCGAAGTCGGTCAAGTGTAACTGGGATGTAATGAATTCCTTGCGTTGATCATCATTGGTAAAGATCTTGGGTTTGAACTCTTGTGGCAGGCCGGTAAGGGCGGGACGCGTGCAGAATTGCAGATCACTGAGGATCTTGAAGAAACTCCAATCGCCAAGGAAGGCAGCTTCCTCCATATTCAGAACCTGCGCAAAGAGCATACCTGGGCGATTGACGCCACGATCCAGCGTGTAGAGAATCTGACGTTCGGTGCGAGAAAGACCATCTTTACCGGGCAGTTCTTCCAGACAGCGTTTCAGGGCCTGTCCCATGAAAGGAAAACCCGGAATTGGCCCTTGGCGCAGGATGTTGATCTGGTTGGGGGCATCTGCTGTTCTATAGGCTTCCCAAGCTTTGCTGGCGAACGAGAACATGCTGTCGAGCACCGGAAGACCAAGCTCCTCGAAACGACCGATGTTATCGGGAGTTTGTGTACCCAGATATGTAGGGGCTTGGACCAGAAAAACGGAATGAACCCGCTTCAGACGGGCCAGATGATCGAGAATCTGCAAGATCTGCAACTGATCATAGAGATCGTGTTCAAACCATAACTCGATCCGATCGAATTCCTGATGGTTCTTGAGGATCTCATTGCGGTCTCTGAAATCCTGAAAGATATCATCTGCGTTTTGGCTGGCGCCGTTGGCATGATGTTTGGCTCGGATTTTGGCAAACAGATCATCATCGGCATCAGGAATGGGCCCTTCATGTAGAACATCCCGCCATGGCAGGATGGTATCGCCAATGCCTGCTTCTCTCAGAATGCCCGCAGCGCTGTCGCCGTTGGTGATGATGAGCGTTTTCATAATTCGTCCTGCCAATTAATCTAGGTTTATCTCCTACCTGATTCGGCCAGTCTTGGTCTCATCCTTTGAGGTATTCAAATGATTGCAAAATCCGAACGTCTTGTGTTGCGCAAGATTGATGAGCGTGATGCTGCCTTTTTGCTCGAACTTATGAATGAGCCTGCCTACTACGCCATGATTGGCGATAGGGGATTGAGAACGCTTGATGATACCATTGAGCATTGTCGAGAAGTGTTCATGGCTAGCTATGATAAGAATGGGTTCGGCATGTATCTTATCTGCCTCAATGATGAGGGTCAGACGCCAGTTGGATTTTGCGGTTTGCTCAAGCGCGATTGGTTGGAGCTGATTGATATTGGATATGCCATTCATTCCAATCACTGGCGAAAAGGATATGCGTTTGAAGCTTGTCAAATGGTGCTTGCTCATGCCTTGAATGATTTGGGTATGAGGGAGCTGATGGCAATAACATCATTGGAGAATGACGCGTCGCTCTCCCTTCTCAAGAAATTGGGTTTTCATGTTACCGGTGAGAGGGTCCATCCTGAGAGCGGAGATGGCCTTCACGTTCTCCAAAAGAGACTGGTTTAACGCTATCGCTGTGCATATGGGTGTGATGCTGTAAATCTCGCATTTTTCACTAGGAATCTCGGTGGTTTTTGGGTAGACAGCAAGCATCTGAACTCCCTTGATCCACGTAATGAGGATATACCATGACCGCTATCATCGACATCTTGGGTCGCGAGATCCTGGACAGCCGCGGCAATCCAACCGTAGAAGTTGACGTTATTCTGGAAGACGGCTCTTTTGGCCGTGCTGCCGTTCCATCTGGCGCTTCTACTGGTGCTCACGAAGCTGTTGAGCTGCGCGATGGTGAAGAGCGTTATCTGGGCAAGGGCGTCCGTAAAGCTGTTGAAGCTGTCAATGACGATCTTTTCGACGCTCTGATTGGTCTGGAAGCTGAAAATCAGATCCAGATTGACGAAGCGATGCATGATCTCGACGGTACCGACAACAAAGGGCGTCTTGGTGCAAATGCGATCCTTGGCGTATCCATGGCAGTTGCAAAGGCTGCAGCAAATGCCGCTGGTCTTCCGCTATATCGTTATGTTGGCGGCACCAATGCTCGTACCCTGCCGGTTCCAATGATGAACATCATCAATGGTGGTGAGCATGCGGACAACCCGATCGATGTACAGGAATTCATGATCATGCCTGTGGGCGCCGAAACTATGGCAGATGCTGTTCGTATGGGCGCGGAGGTGTTCCACACCCTCAAGAAGGGTCTGCAGAAAGCTGGTCACAACACCAATGTTGGCGATGAAGGTGGTTTTGCTCCAAACATCGAATCCACGGAAGCTGCTCTGGATTTCATCATGGAATCCATCGAAGAGGCTGGCTACAAGGCTGGCGAAGATATCTATCTTGCTCTTGATTGCGCTTCCACTGAATTCTTCTCTGATGGCAAGTATCACTTGAAAGGTGAGGGCAAAGAGCTGGATAGCGCTGGCATGTCCGACTATCTGGCTGCACTCGTTGATAAATATCCAATCATCTCCATCGAAGATGGCATGGCAGAAGATGACTGGGACGGTTGGAAGTTGCTGACCGAGAAGGTTGGTGATCGTTGTCAGCTGGTCGGTGATGATCTGTTCGTAACCAACTCTGCTCGTCTGCGCGATGGCATCAATATGGGCGCTGCAAACTCAATTCTCGTGAAAGTGAACCAGATCGGTTCCCTGACCGAAACTTTGGATGCTGTTGAGACAGCTCATAAAGCTGCTTATACCGCTGTTATGTCTCACCGTTCTGGTGAAACCGAAGACGCGACCATTGCCGATTTGGCCGTTGCGACCAATTGCGGCCAGATCAAAACCGGCTCCTTGGCTCGTTCCGACCGGTTGGCAAAATACAATCAGCTGATCCGCATTGAAGAAGAGCTCGGCCCAATGGCAATCTATGCTGGTCGCTCCATTCTGAAAAAGCGCGACTAGCCTTTCATTCATACCCTTGGTATTTGAGTGATCTGATAAACTAAAGATCCGGCACTTCGTTCGAGTGCCGGATTTTTTTTGCCCGACGAAGCTCTTTTGAGAGGGGCCGATCGAGAGATATTTCCACTTGCTTAGCGCTGCGATGCATGCGACATGACAAGTCCCACCTGCAATTTCGATTGCCCTTATTTCTCATTTTCATGAGCGATGTGATGACATCCTATCTCGTCAAACTGACGCGGCTGAGCCTTTCTACATTTTGGGAACTTATCAAGATCATGCTTCCCATCATGATTATGCTTCGTGTTGCTGAAAGTATGGGCTGGATTGATTTACTTGTTCCATGGTTTGAACCAGCAATGTCGTATGTAAATTTACCTGCTGAGGCGGCGTTGATTTTCATTACATCGGCTTTGATGGGGGTATATGGCGCGATTGCTGCCTTTCCGGTTTTGATTGGTCACGAAGTAACCGCCGCTCAAATTACATCAATCTGTATGTTCATTCTGATTACGCATGCCCTGCCAATTGAACAGGCCATTGTTCGTAAGGCAGGAGCTAGTTTTTGGGGCACTGTCATCTTGCGTCTTGCCGTTGGAATTTTGGCGTGCTGGCTGATTGATCTGATCGCAAAAACAACCGGCTATTTGAATGAGCCTCAATCAATTGAGCATTTCAAATATCTTGGCCAGCCTGATGTTGGACATCTGGAATGGGCAATGACCAGTTTGCAGGGATTGGGCTTTCTCTTTATTATTCTTGTCGCACTTTTGGTTGGATTGGATCTTCTTGATTGGTTGAATGTCACCAAATGGATCAACAAGTTGCTGGCTCCATTGCTGAAGATTTCCGGGCTTGATCCATCTGTTACGCCAATCACGACAACCGGGATTCTGCTGGGGCTTTCCTATGGGGGCGGACTGATTATTGCCCGCGCCAATGATGGATCCATTTCCAAGGAAGCCAGATTCTACTCGCTTTGCTGGTTATCGCTTTGTCATAGTTTGATTGAAGATACTGCAATCATGGTCGCTGTGGGTGGAGATGTCTGGATGCTTCTATTCGGCCGCCTGGTTTTGACGTTCCTTGTTATCCGATTGCTGATGTTGTGGTTTGACAAGAATCCATTCCGCCGCAATCGGATGCTCGAAGCCTGATGAGTTCGCGTCCTAAAATTGCTCTTGTTCAGGTATGACGTAAGTTTTTCAGATTATTTGGAACTTATTACATCGGCTCATTCTTGGTGGTGAGTTGGTCGTTTCTCCGAGTTATGGCGCTTGTTTGGCCAACCAAATTTTTGGTTGCTCAGATTATGTCGTTTAATGAACCGATTGAACGATAAAGACTGCTATCCGCTCATTAAGGTGAGTGGAGATGCTGTATCGATTTCTCATGAAAATTTCAAAAGAACTCTGAGTCTTGCTTCAACTGCAAACGAAGGGCATTTTTTGTTTCGTATGTAATGAAAATATATCATTTCATTTTATATGAAATTTAACATCGGGTGTCGGAGCGAGTTTTGAGGAGATGCAGATGTCTAACCGCGTTGTGTTTAACACGACGTAAATAGATTTGGCCTTTCCCATATATGATTGATGCTGTGGCCAAGAGGGCTGATCTGCGAAGCCTGAGTGATGTTGTTTTGATCGATGCAACAAGACGAAGGTTGCCTCAGGCAACGATATCTGCGAGGGCAAATATATGCTCGATCGCCGGAAGATCTTGGTCTTCAGAGTTTTGTGATCTAATGGGAGCTAGCCTGGATTATTGTGCCCATCGCGCCTTTGGCTGGGTTAGTGTTCCCAGCGAACCAATTGCTGTTGCACGTCGCATCCCGCCAGGTTGAGCACGCGCGCTGCATTCTGCAAGGCAATTTCTTCAATTGTCTGCGGTTTCAGGTAATAAGCCGGGACCGGTGGTGCAATGATGCCGCCCATTTGGGTTACCTGCTGCATGGATTGAAGATGACCGGAATGAAGTGGGCTCTCTCGCACTGCCAGAACGAGCGGCCGGCGTTCTTTCAGCATCACATCAGCAGCGCGGATTGAGAGCCTGTCGGTTTGTCCATAGGCAATTGCGGATAGTGTTCTGATGGAGCAGGGCAAAATGATCATGGCATCCAGGGCATTTGAGCCACTGGCGATGGATGCTGCAAGATCCTGTTCCTCATAGACCTTCTCTGAAAGATATGGGATCTCGGAGACTTCTTCCGGTTCCAGTTCCAATTCCAAGGTGCGTTGTCCGCCTTCAGTAACGATCAGGTGGCTTTCAGTGTTCGGTAAATCTGCCAAAATGCGCAAGGCAGACAAAGCAAGAATTGATCCGGAGGCGCCGGAGATGACAATGCCGATTTTTCTTATTTGCGTCATTGCTTTGTCTCCTGATTGAGCTCTGCCATGAGTTGATCAATCTTATTGACAGTCCGTTCGTCCATCGCCAATTCTTCACCCCATTCCCGATCTGTCTCGCTGCCAATCTTGTCAGTCGCATCAATGCCCAGTTTGCCACCCAGACCTTCTTTGGGTGAGGCGAAATCGAGATAATCTATGGGAGTGTCGTGAATGGTGACGAGGTCGCGTGAAGGATCTGACTTGGTTGCCACGGCCCACATGATGTCTTGCCAGTTTCTGGCGTTGATGTGCTTATCGACCACGATGATCAGCTTGGTATAGTTGAATTGCGGCAGCATCGACCAAAGCCCCATCATGATGCGCCGTGCCTGTCCGGGATAGCGCTTGTCGATGGAAATGACAGCGATGCGATAGCTTGATGCTTCTGGTGGAAGCCAGCAATCGACGACTTCCGGGAAGGTTTGTTTCACCAGAGGCAGGAAGACATCATTCAAGGCTTCAGACAACACCGCAGGTTCATCTGGCGCTCGGCCGGTAAAAGTGGAGAGATAGATCGGGTTCTTGCGGTGCGTAATGGCTGTAATGGTGAGAACGGGAAAGGGCTCTACACTATTATAGTAGCCTGTGTGATCGCCATAGGGACCTTCGGGCAGAGTGTCTTGCGCACTCACAGTTCCTTCGATAATCATCTCGGCATTGGCCGGGACCAAAATGTCCTGGCTAACAGCCTTGGTGAGCTCAGTGGGTTTGCCGCGATAGAGACCCGCGAACTGAGATTCCGAAAGCGTTTCCGGGACCGGTGTCACTGCGCTCAGAATGGTTGCAGGATCAGAGCCAATCGCGATGGCAATAGGCATGGCACACCCTTTGCCACCGTTCAGCTTTTGCCATTGTCTATGATGCGCCGCGCCGCCTCGATGGGCCAGCCAACGCATGATGGCTTTGTCTTTGCCCACAGTTTGAATGCGGTAGATGCCCCAATTATAGGATTTTATGGCCTGTTTACTGCAGCCTGCTTCGCTGCTGCCACCTTCTTTTTCGAGTGCATTTGGCGGGCGGGTAATGACGATAGGCCAAGTGATCAGTGGGGCAGGTTCTCCCGGCCAGCAGCCTTGTATGGGCCATTGTTCAAGATCGAGATTGTCCCCAGTCAGAACAACCTCCTGACAGGATGCCTTGCGGCTAACTTTGCCACGAAGAGAGCTTGCAGCCTTCAGCAAGGATGTAGCGCTTTGAACGAGCTCAGACCGTGCTGGTGGAGAAGGTTGGCGAAGAAAGGCGAGGAATTCTCCGAAGTCTTCCAGTTCGGAAGGTTCACAACCGAGGCCCCATGCTACACGTTCGACGGTTCCAAACAGATTGAGCAGGACTGGAACCTTGCTTGGCTTGCCATTGGCCAGAATTGGATTGGTTAGCAAGAGAGCGGGGCCCTTTTGCTCCAGAAACCGTCTCTGCAATTCAGTTGCTTCCAGATGCATCGAGACGGGTTCCTCAATGACCTTCAGGGCATTGCGCTTTTGGCAATAGTCCAAAAACTCTCGCAAGCAGGTAAAAACTGGTCTGGTGCGCGAATACATATTCGCCCTCGGTTTTACGGGTGATGCAACCTGGCTCTTCCAATGTATCCGTGATGAAGAAGAACTTCATGATAGGAAGGCTTCGAAGAAGGTTGCCCTAATTTGGGCAAGTTTCTCACTGCGGCGAGTTTTCGTCTTTGACTGGGATCAAGTGCAAAGTATAAGTTTTTTCAGTATGTTAAAATCCTGTTGGTCGCTTGCTAGGCTGGCTTTTTCTGGCTTTTCTGACCAAACAATAGACGTTGATAGAGTAAGCCGATCCCAATCAGAACCACGCCAAGACCGATAAAGGACAATGCACGCAGTACGCCTTCCAGTTGAGCCGTATCGAGAACAAAGATCTTTAATACCGCAAGAATTATCAGTGCTGCAGAGATTTTTCGATAGAGGAAATTTTGACGGAAAATTCCAACAACGAGTAACAGTATACCACTGAACAACCATGCTGCCGAGTAAGAATAGAATTCACCGTCGGGAATGCCGTCTGTCAGGAGTAGATTATCGCCTTGCCAAGCATGACGAACCGTCAAATTGAGCCATAAAAACAAAAATAACCCAGCAACGCTTTTTGTGATGATCGTGAAATGGATCGGCCTGTTCAGAGTTTGAGATTCTCTTGCCAACCAAGCAGTTAACAGGCCAGGTAGCAAATAGCCTAAATTGACGAGGTTAAAGATATGACCCTCGCCAACGGATTGCGACGATAAGGCGGGATTGTATCTGATTGCAAGTAGGATAACCATCATGACGAGGCCAATGATGGCCAGGCAAAGGCTCCCTTGTCTCATAATCAAGTTGGACATACGAGAAGATATTCGACCATAACCAATCGAGAGGCTGAGTGCCATCATGCTTTGTATGGCGACTTCGGCAAGACCTGTCGTGGTGATGAAAATAGCGCCGTCATTCATTGTGTGTCGGACCTGAAAACCGACCAATGCAGCAACGGCAACCATAGATAATGCATCAAGGACTTGAGTGGGCCATGATGGAGCATTTTTCATGCGCAAATAGGATGCACTGAAATAGAAACAAAGAGCTGGAGTGCCATACCCCCAAAGAAGCCAGTTGAAAATGGGTGTCCTGCCAACGTCGGTACCAACGATCAATGGATCGAGGAAAAGTCTGATGCCGACTATGAGTGCCAATAGGGCTGCAAATGGGCCAATTTGCCAGATTTTGAGACGATGGGCAGTGAAAGCTGCTCCAAGTGTGGTGAAAGCCAGGGCAACAGTAAGCCAGCCCTTCTCCATTGCGATTGTCAGACCAAGTGCGCCACTGCTTAGTGCGGCGATGATATATATCGCGGTGATCAATCCGCGCCCGGCTGCTCCTTGTAGCAATTCACGCGATATCCATGAAAAGATTAGGCCCAGTCCGATAGCTACGATGGCAAAAGGCATTGAGGTTTCGAAACGGGTCAAGATCAGATAAACGGCAATCAGAGTAACTACTGGCAGAATTGTCCCTGCCAGAGCCCAACCCGTTGCTGTTCTGGTTGCATATGGTAAGAGCCTGGGAATGGCAATTTTTGCAGCCCCTCCAAAAAGAGCTGCAACGCTGATTGCCTTGAGGATCAGTGCCATGCGCTGTTCGGAATAGATCTGCAGAATGAATACATCCGCTATCCGTTCCAGATTACTTGCTTGTTCAATTATATCCGGGCCTGCGAGGATCGCGAGAAAACCAAGCAAACCTGCCGATCCCAACAAACTGTTTGCGGCGGACCATTGCCAAACCAGACCAAGCTGTAACAAGACCAATGTGGTTATCATTGCTTGCAGCGCCAGATCATTCGGAGCACTGGCGTAATGCGCAAAAGCTAATGCAGATAGCGCTGCAAAAGTAGCAAATGCCATCCAATCCTGGCCTTGATCGTTTTTATTTTCGTTCAATGTTGGGTGGAGAGACCAAAAAAGGGCTGCCGAGAATATCAAGCCTAATGCTATCAGGTAAAGTGCATGACTGACAGTTTCATGGCCATATTCGCCGAGCAGAGTGAGCAGCGCCCAACCGAGTGTTGCGATGATCACGCTTCTCATGAGCCATAACCAGAGGCGAATGCGAGCCAGGATGATGACGGGAATGGAGATGGCTATCAGATAAAAATAGAGTGAGGGAATATCGCCACTGCCGGTGGAAGCTAGTATTGGGGTTGCATACGCACCGAGAAAGCCAGCACCTGCGAGAAACGGGCCATGTAGTAAAGATGTGATGAGGGATAATGCAGAGATTGCTGCCATGACAGCGAAGGCCGTACCTGCGCCAATAAAACCATATAGAGCAAATGCTGCATAGGCTACACCGTAAAGGGCCACAATGCCGGCGGATGTAAGAATGGGCGGTATGGATGCTGCCTCAAGACCAGAGATTGGCGAGGCTAGCTCCTTGCGTCGGAAAAATTCTCCTGCACCCATGAGGATAAAGCCCAAAATAGCAGCCAAGGTTAGTCTTACCGTTGGGCCAAAGAAACCTGCTTCCAATGAATACCGAATAAGGAAAACACCACCAAGCGCGAGTGCCACTCCACCAACCCACACGGCCCAGCGTGTACCGATCTTTTCTTCTATTGAAGGAGTGGAGGGTGAGAGTACCAGTTCATCTGGGTTTGTTGGCTCCGTATCGATTGCTGTTGTCGCTTCATGAGAGGATTGGATGATGCTTTGCGAGGTTTGTGCTGCCAAAATCTGGTTGTCTTCATGGCTATGAGCTGGTTGGTGACTTGTTGCTGCTTGCTCTTGTTGGTCGGACTGACCTTGTCTCTGAGGAACAGTCGCCTCCTGGTTCGGGGGAATGGGCTGCTCATCAGTTGTTTTCTGATGCTGAGCGGAAACCAATGATTTAATCTTCTCTTTGTGTAGCTGAGTTTCCTTTTGTAGAGAGTCAAGCTGCGTGGAAAGGCAGTCAACCTTTCGCCAGGCAATGATCGAGATCACGATAGGACCGAAAACAACACCGAGGGCGATTAGCCCAATGAGAACCAAACCTGAATCCATATCGCAGAACCAATATATTGAATATCTGTGCTTGCCAGTTTTGAGTTAGGGGGAAGCATAGGTCAAGAGTGGTGTTCAGATCCAGCACAGTAAATTACCCGGGATGCAGATCGACGAAAATGATTGGATCAAACAGATGGAGGGTGTTGTCATATATTGAGATGGGGATTAGCATCTAATTATATACCGGTTTCAAATATGCGGAATATGCGTGATCGACCGCGAGTATTTGGAATTTACACCTGCTATTTTTTTGTCAATCAATCATTAACTTGTTGTTTTTGTTAATAATTCATATACCAAAAAAATCACCCTTTTATATATTCGGAAAGCCTTTGTTAACGCTGTGAGGGCTAAATAGGTCCTGAACCGGGGCGGATTTGGTTTTGCGTACCACCCTGGTAGCCGAAAGTGTAGGGTGTACGGCATGGCAACTCGCCAAAGAAAAAATTCTGCATTGCGCCAGATGGTGCTACCATTTCTTTTTGTTCTGCTGATTGGCTATTTCGTCTTTCATTCGCTGAATGGCGGCTATGGCGCCTATGCGCTTGCGGATATGAAATTGAAGGTTGATGTGCTGGAAGCTGATTTGCTGGCTCTGCGTCAGGAGCGAGAAGTGCAAGAGCATCGCATTGCTCTTTTCCGTCGGGAGACACTTGATCCTGATATGATGGATGAGCGGGCGCGTCTTTATGTGAATATGGCTCATCCTGATGAGATGGTTATATTTAATAATTAACTCGAAATGAGTTCATTTTACGTAATAAACCTAATTTCAGTTAATGCGAATTTCTTGTAATTTTTCCATAATTTAGGTAAGTATTGCTGCCATTTTCAATGTTTGCAGGGTTTGGGAATCTGCTTTATTCTCTCACCCACGGGAAACGCTTGAAGGGGGCACATATATATGCCAGCATCCGCATCTGGAGGCGCAAAGAAAAGCGCCGATAAAGGGGGCGCTCGCTCCGCAATCAATCGCACAATTGTAGAATTCGATAAGGATCAGGAACTTCACGCTTATCGTGAAATGTTGCTCATTCGCCGTTTCGAGGAAAAGGCCGGCCAGATGTATGGCATGGGCCTGATTGGCGGTTTCTGTCACCTTTATATTGGTCAGGAGGCTGTTGTCGTTGGTATGCAGATGGCCTCCAAAGAAGGGGATCAGGTTGTTACCTCCTATCGTGACCATGGGCATATGCTGGTATGCGGAATGGAGCCAAAGGGTGTGATGGCTGAATTGACCGGTCGTCGTGGCGGTTATTCGAAGGGTAAAGGCGGCTCCATGCACATGTTCAGCCGCGAGAAAAACTTCTTCGGTGGTCATGGTATTGTAGGTGCTCAAGTTTCCATCGGTACCGGTCTTGCTTTCGCCAACCACTATCGCGGTAATGACAATGTCTCCATGATTTATTTCGGCGATGGTGCGTCCAACCAGGGACAGGTTTACGAGAGCTTCAATATGGCCAAGCTCTGGCATCTACCAGCAATCTATATCATCGAAAATAACAAATATGGTATGGGAACCTCGATTGAGCGTTCATCATCCAATACCGATCTTTCCGAACGCGGCGCTTCCTTCGGCATTCCAGGTGAGCAAGTCGATGGTATGGATGTTCGCGCTGTGATGGCTGCTGCCGAGCGTGCCATTCAATGGGCTCGTGAAGGCAAGGGCCCTTACATCCTTGAAATGCTGACTTACCGCTATCGTGGTCACTCCATGTCTGACCCTGCGAAATATCGTTCCAAGGATGAAGTGCAGAAGATGCGCAATGATCACGATCCCATCGAACAGGTTCGTCAGCGTCTTGTTGATGCTGGTATGGCGTCCGAGGCCGATTTGAAATCCATCGACAAAGAGATCCGCGCCATCGTTTCCGAGGCTGCTGAGTTCGCGCAAACCGATCCGGAGCCAGAAGAATCTGAACTTTGGACCGACATTACCATTGAAGAAGATCTCTAAGGCGAAATTGAGAAGGACATAAGACATGCCAATTCAAGTTTTGATGCCAGCTCTTTCGCCAACCATGGAAGAGGGCAATCTGGCCAAATGGGTCAAGCAAGAAGGTGATGAGGTCGCGATTGGTGACGTAATCGCGGAGATTGAAACCGATAAAGCCACAATGGAAGTGGAGTCTGTCGAGGAAGGTACTCTCGGCAAGATTCTGATCGCCGAAGGCACTGAAGGCGTGAAGGTCAACAGCCTGATTGCGTTGATCCTGGAAGAAGGCGAAGACGCTTCTGCTTTGGACGATGCTGCGACTGCAGCTCCTGCAGCAACAACCGCTGATAGCGCACCTGCGGTAGAAGCACCAGCTGCAGCTCCGGTTCCAGCTGCACCGGTGACTTTGGAAGATGTTCAGGAAGAGCCTGAAATTCCAGAAGGCACTCCAATGAAGAGCACCACCGTTCGAGAAGCACTTCGTGATGCGATGGCAGAAGAAATGCGCAAGGACGACCGCGTCTTTGTGATGGGTGAGGAAGTTGCTCAATATCAGGGTGCTTATAAAATCACCCAGGGCATGCTGGACGAGTTTGGTGCCAAGCGCGTGATCGATACTCCGATTACCGAACATGGCTTTACTGGCCTTGCTGCTGGTGCTGCGATGGCTGGCCTTCGCCCGATTGTCGAGTTCATGACATTCAACTTTGCCATGCAGGCGATTGACCACATCATCAACTCTTCTGCCAAGACGCTTTATATGTCTGGCGGCCAGATCACCAACCCGATCGTGTTCCGTGGCGCCAATGGTGCAGCGGCTCGTGTGGCAGCTCAGCACAGTCAGGACTATTCTGCTTGGTACAGTCAGGTGCCAGGTCTGATCGTTATGCAGCCATATAGTGCAGCGGATGCCAAAGGCATGCTGAAAGCAGCGATCCGCTCTGACAATCCAGTTGTCTTCCTTGAGAACGAAATTCTCTATGGTCAAAGCTTCGATGTTCCGGATATCGATGATCATATCGTGCCGATTGGTAAGGCCCGCATTGCGCGCAAGGGTGATGATGTGACCATCATTTCCTTCGGTATCGGCATGACTTATGCCCTTCAGGCTGCTGAAGAGCTGGCCAAGGAAGGCATCAATGCCGAGATCATCGATCTGCGTACCTTGCGTCCTTTGGACATGGATACCGTTCTGCGCTCTGTCATCAAGACCGGTCGCTGTGTGACCGTGGAAGAAGGGTGGCCACAATGCTCCATTTCTTCCGAGCTTGGTTTCCGCATCATGGAACAGGCATTTGATTATTTGGACGCGCCAGTTGCTCGTGTGACCGGTAAAGATGTGCCAATGCCATATGCTGCCAACCTCGAAAAGCTGGCTCTGCCAAATGTTGGCGAAGTGATTGCTGCGGCCAAAGCGGTTACCTATAGCGCTTAAGGAGAAAGAAAATGCCCATCTCTATTACGATGCCTGCCCTTTCTCCGACCATGGAAAGTGGCAATCTGGCCAAATGGCTGGTGAAAGAAGGTGACGAGGTTACCGCCGGCGATGTGATCGCTGAGATTGAGACCGACAAGGCGACCATGGAAGTGGAAGCTGTTGATGAAGGCACCATTGGCAAGATCCTGATTGCTGAAGGTACAGAAGCGGTGCCGGTCAATGAAGTGATTGCCATTCTTCTGGAAGAAGGCGAAGATGCATCTGCCGCTGACGCTGCTCCGGCGGCAGCACCGGCTCCTGCAGCCAAGGCGGAAGAAGCTCCAAAGGCTGATGCTGCTCCTGCTGCAAATGGTGCAGATGTCTCTGCTGGTCCTGTAGCAACCTCTGCTGCCGGTGATCGCATCTTCTCTTCGCCGCTGGCTCGTCGCCTTGCGAAGCTGAATGATCTGGATCTCTCCAAGATCACTGGCACCGGTCCAAAAGGCCGCATTGTGAAGCGTGATGTGGATGCTGCAATTTCTTCCGGTACCGCTTCTGCAAGTGCACCAGCGGCTCAGGCCGCAGCTTCTGCTGCTGCAACTGCACCATCTGCGCCTGCCTCTCCAGCACCATCTGCTCCGTCTGATGATGCCATCAAGGCGCTTTATGAAGATGGCACCTATGAGGAAATGGCGCATTCCGGTATGCGCAAGGTTATCGCCAAGCGTTTGCAGGAATCCAAGCAGACTGTTCCTCATTTCTATCTGAGTGTGGATGTGAAACTGGATGCTTTGTTGGCTCTGCGCTCGCAGGTCAATGGTCAAGCCCCGGCTGATGAAAACGGCAAACCAACCTACAAGTTGTCAGTCAACGACTTCATCATTAAAGGTATGGCTTTGGCTCTTCAGAAGGTGCCGATGGCCAATGCAACATGGACTGAAGGCTCTCGCCTGATCCATAAGCATTCCGATGTTGGTGTTGCGGTTGCCATTCCTGACGGGCTGTTTACTCCAGTCATTCGCAAGGCCGAGCAGAAATCTCTGTCTGCCATCTCCGGCGAGATGAAAGACATGGCTGGTCGTGCTCGTGACAAAAAACTGGCTCCGGAAGAATATCAGGGCGGAACAACTGCGGTTTCCAACCTCGGTATGTTCGGCATCAAGAACTTCTCGGCTGTGATCAACCCTCCTCATGGCACCATTCTGGCTGTCGGTGCGGGTGAAAAGCGTCCGGTTGTTGATGGTGATGAGCTGAAAGTAGCGACCGTGATGTCAGTGACCTTGTCCTGCGATCACCGTGTGGTTGATGGTGCATTGGGTGCTGAGCTTCTGGCTGCCTTCAAGGGCAATCTGGAGAATCCGATGGGCATGCTGGTTTAAGCTTCCGTAAAAGGCAAATCTCCAAGGGCGTTGAGCCCTTGGAGGGCAATATTATCTTAGCGGCGACCATTTGCCAGCTGCTGGGATTGGGGGAGTTGTCTCAGTTTTAGCATGGAGGCGATTCCGAAAACCGGGCCTGCAACCAGCGGGGTGAAGGCCCATTGCCAGCCAACAAGGTCGATCCAATGTGGCATGAATTGAACAGAGACAAGAGCAAGGGTGAAGCCGATGGCTGTTTGCATGGTCAGCATCGTGCCTCTGTGCTCTGGTTTGGACAATTCACCAACGGATGCCGAGAATTGAGCGCTATCGGGGGAGACAGTTGCACCCCAGAACAGAGCGATCAGGCTGACAAGAACAATCGATCCGCCGAAGGCTGGACCTATGATCAAGCAGCAGAATCCCGACATGGCAAGCACGGCACTGGTCATAACCGTACGGCCAACGCGGTCTGCGATCATTCCACCAAGAACGGAGCCGGGCATGCCGGCCGCAATGGAGAAGAAGGCCATCAGGGACGCCCAACTTTGGGCATTTTCCATGCCGGATGCTTCAAAACTTGCGCCAAGGAAGATACCGATCCAGGCCCACATGGCATAGACCTCCCACATATGGCCAAAATAGCCAAAATTGGCGAGGCGAATGGGCTTGTTCGTCCAAGCCTGAAAAGCCAGACCCATTTGGAATTTTGGCGATTTGGCATAGTTCGGGCCGATGGCAACCAAAAGAACAGTAAGGCCGCCGAGGCCAGAAATCCAGCTGGTTGCAGAGAGCACCGCGCGCCAGTCTACATTTCCCCAAAAGGCGAGGAGATGGGGGGCCGCAGAGCCGATCATCAGCGAGCCAACAAGTGCTCCAACCAGAAGACCTGCATCTTTGCCCGCCCAGCTCATGGCGATTTTCATCCCAACGGGATAGACCCCAGCTATGACTGCGCCGGTAAGCAAACGCAAGAAAACGGACAGGCTGGTGCCTGGTTCTACATAAATGAATGCGTAGTTTGCGGCGGCACCGGTCAGCGCGCAAATGGCGTAAAGCAGGCGCGGGTCGGTTCGATCAGCCAGGCCAAGTGCGGCGCTGATCAGGCAGCCGACGACAAAACCAGCTTGAACCATGGACGAAAGCAACGCGATGTCGCTGCCGGAGAGATTGAATTCTTGAGCAAGGCTTGGAGCAACGGCGGAAGCTGAGAACCAAAGAGAAAGGACAGCCACCTGACTAAGGCAAAGCAGGATCAGGGATCGGGGCTTGATTGATGTGATCGATGCGAACGACATTGGCTGGTTTACCTGAAAGTTATGAATCTCGAAGTGAGATTGCAACCAAGAAATTGAAGACGGGCAGGGGCAAGTTGGCTTCTTGTACCGGCTTTTTGGAAAGAAACAAGAGAACTTGGGTTGAAACGGCCCTAACGGAATTGACAGGCAATATAAAGGGATCTGGGATATGGCACAAAGTGAATTTGATGTGATCGTTGTGGGCTCTGGCCCTGGGGGCTATGTGACTGCGATCCGCGCTTCACAATTGGGTTTCAAGACCGCGATTGTCGAAAAAGGTGATCTGGGCGGCATTTGTCTGAATTGGGGTTGTATCCCGACCAAGGCCCTGCTGCGCTCAGCGGAGATCTTTCACTATATGAACCACGCTTCTGACTATGGCCTCTCTGTCAAAGACCCAAGCTTCGATCTCAAGGCCGTTGTTGCCCGTTCCCGTGGTGTTTCCAAGCAGCTGAATACCGGAGTTGGCTTCCTGCTCAAGAAGAACAAGGTCACCGTAATCAAAGGTACTGCAGAACTGGCAGGCAAGGGAAGCCTGACCGTGAAGGGTGATGATGCTGGTGCATATCAAGCCAAGCATATCATTCTGGCAACCGGTGCGCGCCCTCGCGTATTGCCGGGTCTGGAGCCTGATGGCAAACATATCTGGACCTACTTTGAAGCGCTCAATCCGGATAAGATGCCAAAATCTCTTTTGGTGGTTGGATCAGGTGCCATCGGCATCGAATTTGCCAGCTTCTACAAAACCATGGGCGCGGATGTGACCGTTGTTGAGCTGGTACCTCAGATATTGCCTGCCGAGGATAAAGAAATTGCAGCGCTTGCTCGAAAGCGTCTTGAGAAGCAAGGCATCAAAATTCTTACCGAAGCCAAGGTAACCGGTGTAGCCAAAGGTTCAGGCAATGTGGTTGCTACGATTGAGAAAAAAGGTGGCAAGACTGAAACCATGAAGGCGGATCGTATCATTTCCGCCGTTGGTGTTGTCGGTAATGTCGAAAATCTGGGTCTTGAGAAGTTGGGTGTAAAAACTGATCGTGGCTGTGTTGTCGTTGATGGTTATGGTCGTACCAATATTCCGGGTATTTACGCTATTGGTGATGTCGCGGGTCCTCCGATGCTGGCTCATAAGGCAGAGCATGAAGGCGTGATATGCGTTGAAAAGATCAAGGGTCTTCCAAATGTTCATGCCATGGATAAGAACAAGATTCCTGGCTGTACCTATTGTCACCCTCAGATTGCATCTGTCGGTCTGACAGAGGATCAGGCAAAAGCAGCTGGTCATGAAATTCGTGTGGGTCGCTTCCCGTTCATTGGGAATGGAAAGGCGATTGCACTTGGCGAGCCAGATGGTTTGATCAAAACGATCTTTGACAACAAGACCGGCCAGTTGTTGGGTGCTCATCTCATAGGCGCTGAGGTAACAGAGCTTGTTCAGGGCTTTGCTATTGCCATGAATCTGGAAACAACAGAGGAAGAATTGATCCATACGATCTTCCCGCATCCGACACTCTCTGAAATGATCCATGAAAGTGTGATGGACGCTTATGATCGTGTGATCCATACTTAATTTGCGCTCCATGATGTCATGCTTCTGATTGCATACATTCTGATCGGCAGCGCCTCACAGGCAATGGATGTTTGTGAGGCGCGGTAAGGTTCGCTTGAACCTTGGTCAAAAGATGCTATGTAAGAGCTAATTGGGTAGGGTACGTCTTTACATCAGATATAAGGAATTGCGGTCATGGGTTTTCTAGGCTGGATTGTTATCGGAATCATTGCTGGCTTTATTGCTGAGAAGGTCACCAAGTCAAATCATGGCTTGTTCATGAATCTGGGTGTTGGCCTTGTTGGTGCTTTTGTTGGCGGCTATCTAGCTGATTTGTTGCAACTGCGCTTGGCGGGTGGAATTATCGATACCATGATCGTGGCTACTGTCGGTGCGATCCTGGTGCTGTTTATCTATCAGAAGATCAGAAGTTAAACGGATCCTTCCTTGAAGACCGTCAGACTTGGACCAGATCGGGACTATTGATGCCAATTCGGACCAATTGGCATCACCCGGTCATGTGAACCCTTATCGGGTCAGGAAATATATGCATGGTTACACTTATCGATACCGTTTCAAACAAATCAGGCGTCGAGCCTGCTGTTGATCGTGTGCGTCATCCAGAGAAGGCCCATAAGCCGGACAATCCCGTATTGCGTAAACCAAGCTGGATTCGCGTGAAGGCACCAGGCTCTCCGGTCTATAAAGAGACGCGCGGTATCGTGAAGGAGAACAACCTCACCACTGTGTGTGAAGAGGCTGGTTGTCCAAATATGGGTGAATGCTGGTCTCAGCGCCATGCGAGTTTCATGATCATGGGTGAGATCTGCACCCGTGCTTGTGCCTTTTGCAATGTCTCGACTGGTATCCCGGGCAAACTGGACGAGAAGGAACCAGAGAATACTGGCAGGGCCGTTGCGCAGATGGGCTTGAAGCATGTCGTCATCACTTCTGTTGATCGTGATGATCTGACTGATGGTGGTGCAGAGCATTTCGCCAAAGTAATCCATGCTATTCGTGAAGCATCTCCAGAGACGACCATTGAAGTTCTGACACCTGATTTCCTGCGTAAGCCGGGGGCTTTGGAAACCGTGGTGGAAGCCAAGCCGGATGTGTTCAATCACAATCTGGAGACGGTGCCATCCAATTATTTGAAAGTACGCCCGGGTGCTCGTTACTTCCATTCCATTCGCCTGCTGCAGCGGGTAAAAGAACTGGATCCGACCATGTTTACCAAATCCGGTATCATGGTAGGTCTTGGCGAGGAACGTAATGAAGTTCTGCAGTTGATGGATGACCTGCGCGTTGCTGATGTGGATTTCCTGACTATCGGGCAATATCTGCAGCCAACGAAGAAGCATCATCCGGTAAAGAGTTTTGTGACACCAGAAGAGTTCAAGGGTTATGAGACCATCGCCTATACCAAAGGTTTCTTGTTGGTTTCAGCCAGCCCGTTGACCCGCTCCTCGCATCATGCTGGCGAAGATTTCGCCAAACTCAAAGCAGCGCGTCAGACAAAACTCGGTCACTAAGGGCAATGTGAAAGTTCGAAATCCATGCCTAAATTTGACACCAGCCACAAGGTAAAGCATTCAGCAGATCGTATGTATGCACTTGTGGCTGATATCGAGAGATATCCGGAATTCGTTCCGCTTTGTCAGGCACTGCATATACGGGGTCGCAAATGTGTTGGTGATGATGAAATCATTGTTGCCGACATGACAGTTGCTTACAAGATGATCCGTGAAAGCTTTACTTCCAAAGTTACCATGCGCCCAAGCACACGGGAGATTTTGGTTGAATATCTTGACGGTCCATTCAAGCATCTGGAGAACCGCTGGACATTCACTCCTGTCGAGGAAGAGGGAAATGCTTGTCGGGTCAGGTTCTATATCGATTATGAGTTTCGCAATCGTGTGCTGGCTGGACTGATGGGGGCTGTTTTTGATAAGGCCTTCAATAAGTTTTCTGTTGCCTTCGAACAGAGAGCTGATGCCGTTTATGGTTCCGCCTGAGCCAGATGATTGGACAAAAAAGCCGCGTTCATTATGAGCGCGGCTTTTTATCTGTTGTATCTGTTTTCTAGCGTTTCAAGTTCGGATGCAGACTTTTCCCAAGTATATGCGCATCCTCACCAATCACATGACTGGAGTGTCCCACAATCAACGGATCCGGTCCATTTACGATGCGTGGATCCTTGTTTGGATATGGCAAGGAGGACAGAAAGTGCTGCATGGTGTTCAGGCGAGCACGTTTCTTGTCATTTGATTTGATCACCGTCCAGGGAGCGTCCGCCGTATCGGTATAGAAGAACATGGCCTCTTTGGCCTCGGTATAGTCATCCCACTTATCGAGTGATGCCTTGTCAATTGGTGAGAGCTTCCATTGCTTCAATGGATCCAGTTCACGAGATGCGAAACGACGACGTTGCTCTTCCTGAGTAACAGAATACCAATATTTGAACAATCGGACACCGGAGCGACAGATCATACGTTCAAAATCAGGTGTCTGACGCATGAATTCCAGATATTCAGAAGGTGTACAGAATCCCATGACCCGTTCCACACCTGCTCGGTTATACCAGGAGCGGTCAAACAGCACCATTTCGCCTGCGCTTGGCAGATGCTCGATATAGCGTTGATAATACCATTGGGTCTTTTCACGCTCAGACGGCTTGTTCAAGGCAACCACACGAGACGTACGCGGATTCATGTGTTCCATGAAACGTTTGATGGTGCCGCCCTTGCCAGCCGCGTCTCGTCCCTCAAAAATAACGACGATTTTCTGACCGGTTTCTTCGACCCAGCGCTGTACCTTTAACAACTCCACCTGAAGGAGAGCCTTTTGCTTTTCATAAGCAGGGCGCTTCATTTTGGTTTTGTAAGGATAAACGCCCTGCTCAAAAACGCGGCGTGCATCACCTGGTTCACCGGCAGGGTTTGGAATCTCAGCCTCTTGCGATCTGGCCTCTGCAGCAATAGATGCAGGTTTGGTTTCCATCGACTTGGAAGTCGCAGATGAGGCCTTGTTGCTCTCAGAAGCCGATACAGTGGAAGTTGGCTTGACCGAGGTGGCTGTGGCGGTTGGTTTTGTGGATGGTGTTTCCTGCATTCTCTCTCCCACTTGACTAAAAAGAACTGGTTAAAATGTCTATGAGATTTATCTGCATTTTTCCTTATATTGGCTATGACATGTATCAATTGTCACTGTGGTTTTACGAATTCATACACTGTGAAAGTTGCAGAAAAGTCACGACTGGTTAAAAAAGTCTCAAGACATGTAATGAGGCTTGGATTTGCCTGCCTTCGAACACATTATGCGGCCATATCTCCATTCGCCCGAGACACAGGATGGCATCTTTCTCTGATGCTTGTTGCGCTTTGGGCACTCGTTGGGTGTGGCATCATGGTTTGGGTTGGGTCTGTCTTAACATTTTTGTGACAGACTTGCCGCAATTGAGCCATAGCCATGGGTTAGACAAGAGATAGAGCGGTGGTGTAGCGTTGCCAGCTTAGACAGCGCATTGCCGGAAGATGGACGAAAAAAGTTATGATGTGTACTTTTCGAAACATAGCTTGTGCAGGTCTGCTTGCCTTGGCGACAGTGAATGTTGCACATGCGTTTGATCCATCTTCTATGACGAGTGGAGAAACCGCGACAGTTGATGCCTTTCGTTTTGGTACACAAGCCTATCAGAATGGTGACAAAAGTACTGCTTTTGAAGCACTGACTTATGCAGCTTCCAATGGACATATGGCCTCGCAGTGGAAACTGGGCCGGATGTATGCAGATGGCGACGGGGTCGAGCGGGACAATGGCCGGGCATTCGATATTTTTCAAAAAATCGTTGTAAGGTTTGGTGATGCGCGTCCAGGTTCTGTTGAAGCGCGCTATGTGTCCAATGCCTTCGTCAAGCTAAGCGAATTTCTGACCATTGGAATCGATAAGAAGGTTCAACGGGATCAAGGCAAGGCACGAGAGTTCCTGTATTATGCTGCTTCCTATTTCCGTGATCCTGATGCGCAATATCATCTGGGGCTGGACTATCTTGGCCGCAGTGGCGCCTCTGAAGATCCAAAACAGGCAGCCCGCTGGCTGAATAAGGCCGCACGCAAGGGTCATATCATGGCACAATTGCAATTGGGTGATTTGTTGTTGGCCGGTGAGAAAATTCCACGTCAGCCCGTCAATGGTCTGAAATGGCTGACCATTGCCCGTATGCTGGATGGAGAGAATGTCGATGTTCGTGATCGCCAGGAAGCCGCCTTTGCTCTGGCCGATGGTGAAACCCGTCGCATTGCTGTCTCCTTGGCTGAAGACTGGGTGAACGGCAAAGGGCGTTAAGCTGCTCGGCGCCATCTCTGACTATCTGTAATTTTCTGAAAAATTGTATTGCCGATTGAGCAAAATTCTCGTTATGCAAAAAATCTGCTCGACATTAGGCTAAAAATGCAGTCAAGCTTTCTGACCGTGTTGTTTTGGCCTTTGGTCTAGCAGGTTGAACCTCCCATGATCCAGACATTCGCTCCGATTGCGTCATTGCTTTTTTCCGTTGCCCTGCTGATGGCAGGGCATGGACTGCAGTCGACAATTGTTCCGCTGGCCTCAAAGGGTATGGCCTTTGCTGATTTTTCTATTGGTCTTGCAGCATCGGCCTATTTCGCCGGCTTTGTGCTGGGAGGTATCATAACTCCGCATGTGGTGGTGAGGGCCGGACATATCCGCGGTTTTGCTGTAATGGTATCAAGCATGTCGGCCGCCGCGCTGCTGCATCCATTAGTCAGTGATCAATATGCATGGATCTTTTTCCGGCTAATCACCGGATTTTCCATGGCCGGATTGTATCTGATTATTGAAAGCTGGTTGAATGAATTTGCAGATAATACCAATCGCGGCTTGGTGATGTCGGCTTATATTATCGTCAACTATGCCGCTTACACCTTTGGACAATTGCTTGCGACCGTGGCAGAGCCTGAAAAGTTCTTTCTTTTTGCCATTGCGTCCATCATCATTTCCGTCGCCGTTGTTCCTGTTGCCATGACCAAGGCTGCTCAACCGGCTCCGATTGCTGTGGTGAAGCTCGAATTGCGAAAGGTGTTCCGGATTTCGCCTGCAGCGATTGTCTCAGCCACGGTTGTGGGGCTGGTGCAGGGATCTCATGTTTCCTTTGCTGCCATTTATGCCGTCGATAAAGGATATGATTCGCTGTCACAAGCTCCGATCTTTGCTGCCATCCTTGGGATTGGTGGAATTGCTGGACAATGGCCAATTGGTCGTATTTCAGATCGATTTGATCGTCGCTTGGTGCTGATTGTCATCAGCTTGTTCGGAATTGCGGGCTCCTTTGCCATTACCTTGGTCGAGGAGGCTAGTTTTGCCTCGCTGTTGTTGGCTGGCTTCTTCATAGGTGCCATGATCCAGCCGGCTTATTCATTGGCAGCAGCACATGGTTATGACCACGCAAGCGATAGCGGCTATGTGCGCATGGCTGCGGGCCTGCTGGTGGCGTTTGGTATTGGATCCTCCATCGGTCCGACAGTTACCTCGCTGGCCATGAGTGCATGGGGGCCGGAGGCGCTATTCCTTCTTCCATCCGTTGCGCTGGCCACATTATGTCTTTTCCTCACCAAACGTATCCTTACTCAGGAAGCCATAGAGCTGGACGACAAGGATGACTTCGAGTTTGCTTCTACGACAGCAGCTATAGGTGCGGTTGTTACGCCTGAATTGCTAAGTGAGGAAGACAAATACGTTGTTGTTCCCGATGAGTGGGAAGCAAGTGAAGATGAAGAGCCAGAAGAGGCCGGGCAGGAAGGTAAAGAACCGGTGCAAGAAGATTCGCAAGATGCCCAACCGAGTGCAGAGCCAGCATGATTGTCTGAGAAGGCTTCGCAAGGTTTGAAAAACAAAGGCCGGGAAAGGATCCCGTTTTTATCTGTCCTTGAAGTGATGTCTTATTCGCAATCCAGCGTCAGCATGACTGGCACATGATCTGACGGCTTTTCCCAATCACGTACATCTTTCAGGATCTCACAGCCTTTGAGCAGATCTGCTGCTTCCGGGGAGAGCAGATGATGGTCGATACGGATGCCCATATTGCGCGGCCAAGCACCTGCTTGATAATCCCAGAAGGAATAGAGGTGAGGGGTGTCATTGCAGGCGCGGAAGGCTTCGGTCAGACCTGTTGCCAAGAGTTCCCGGAAGAGATCCAGAGTTTCTTCGCGATAGAGTGCATCGCCCCACCAAGCATCATGATCGTGAGTATCATGCGCGGTTGGGATGACATTATAGTCACCAGCCAAAACAAAGGCCTCTTCAAGTTCAAGACGTTGTTTGGACCACTCAATCAGGCGCCGCATCCATCCCAGCTTGTACGGGTATTTTTCGGTTCCCACCGGGTTGCCATTTGGCAGATAAAGACTGACCACCCGCAGGGGGCCTTTATCGGTCGACAGAATCCCCTCGATGAAACGGGCTTGCTCATCACTATCATCACCGGGCAGGCGACGATTAATTTCTTCAAAAGGCTTTTTGGAGAGAAGCGCCACGCCATTGAAGCTCTTCTGGCCATGGGTTTCCAGGTGGTAGCCCAGATCTTCGATTGCCTTGCGCGGAAAATTCTCGTCAACCGACTTGATTTCCTGCAAGCAGGCGACATCGGGGCTTTCCTGTTCCAGCCAACGCAGCAAATTGTCGTGACGGGCTTTGATGCCGTTGATATTCCAGGTGGCAATGCGCATTGTCTTTTCCTGCTGTCAGGCTGGGTCAAATCGAAAAGCAGATAAGCTTTTCAGGAATAAGATCAGATAGCAAAGGAAGTGCCGCAACCACAAGAGGCAGTTGCTTGCGGATTGGTGATCTGAAAAGACTGTCCCATGACATCGTCGACAAAGTCGACCTGCGAGCCTTCCATATAGGCTTGGGTCATCGGATCAATCAGCACCACTGCGCCATCTCTCTCGATAACCATATCATCATTCTCACTGTCTTTGGTCAGGTCGTAATTATATTGGAAACCTGAACAGCCACCACCAGAGACAGAGATGCGCAACATTGTGCCTTGGTCTTCTTTGGACAGGATCGTTGCGATTCGCTTCATAGCGCTTTCAGTGACAGATATTTCAGGTGTCATAGCGTTTGTCATCGGTCTTGTGTCCGTGGAAATTGCAAGATAAGGCAGTTCTGTTGTGGGTATGTACGCCATGCTACAGCATAATATCACTTAAATGCTGCCAGACTGACTTCCATGCACATTATATATGTCTTTATCCGGATAGTTAAGGTGCAATGATCCGATGTCAATATGCTTGGGTCTCCGAAAAAGCCAAAAGCAAATTAATGTGGTTCGGAATTAGGGGGTAGGGATGATTGCGACACTTGGATTTGGTGCTCAGCCACGGGCCGCCTATGCGGTAGATCCTTTCAAGAGCAGAGGGCGTCTTTTTTCGGAAGATGACAGTCCGACCCGCACACCTTTTCAACGTGATCGTGACCGGATCATTCATTCCTCGGCCTTCCGCCGGTTGAAGCACAAGACTCAGGTTTTCATTTATCATGAGGGCGATCTCTATCGCACCCGGCTGACCCACACCATCGAAGTATCGCAGATTGCCCGTTCGCTTGCCCGCTCCATGACGGTTGATGAAGATCTGGCAGAGGCGGTAGCGTTGGCACATGACTTGGGTCACACGCCCTTTGGCCATGCAGGTGAGCGCGCCTTGCATGATCTGATGGAGCCTTATGGTGGTTTTGATCACAATGCCCAGAGCCTACGGGTGGTGACCTCGCTCGAACGCCGTTATGCGCGCTATGACGGATTGAATCTTGCGTGGGAAACTCTGGAAGGCATCGTCAAGCATAATGGCCCGTTGGAAGATTATGACGGCAACCCGGTTGGGGCATATGCGGAGGCGGGGCTTCCTTTTGGTATTCGCGCCTATCAACCCTATCAGGATCTGATGTTGGGGAGACATGCAAGCCTGGAAGCCCAAGCGGCTGCGATTGCTGATGATATTGCCTATAACGCGCATGATATTGATGATGGATTACGCGCGGGTTTGATCAAGTTGGAGCAGCTGGAAGATGTGCCGTTGGCAGGTAACGCGCTACGTCAGGTGCGAAGCCTGTATCCTGATCTCGAAGAGTTTAGAATTGTGCATGAAATCGTACGTCGCTTGATCACACAGATGGTGGAGGATGTGATCCGGACCTCTGCCGGGAATATCGAACGCGTCAAACCAGAAAGTGTTCATGATGTACGCGAATGCGGTGAAACGCTGGTCTGTTTCTCTGAGGAGATGGCTAAAATCGAGGCAGCTATCAAGCGCTTTCTGTTTGAAAATGTCTATCGTGAAGCCAAAGTAACGCGGATCATGAATGAGGCAGAACAGGTTCTTTCCGATCTGTTTGGTTATTACTTTGAGCGTCCATCGGAAATGCCGGATGAGTGGCAGTTTGGTGATGATGAGGGGTTGCTGCCAGTGCGCGCAAGACGGGTTGCGGACTATGTTGCGGGGATGACTGACCGTTTTGCCCTGTTGGAACATCGACGATTGTTTGACGTAACACCAGAATTGCGCTAGTTCCACTATCAAATTTAGAGAAAACCGCCCGGCGGCCTCATGGGATTGAGTGCCGCCCTTTTGGCGTGTGTAAGAGACAGGTATGACGATGAACGTCTTTACGGAATTTACCGCCCGCGTTGTGGAGGCAATTAAGCAGACTGGTCTGACAGGCAAAGATGGCGCTGAGCTGGATTTGAGTCGCGTCGGCGTCGAGCCTCCACGCGATGCTTCCCATGGTGATCTGGCGACAAATGCCGCCATGGTTCTGGTCAAGCAGGTTGGTATGAAACCGCGTGATGTAGCAAGCATGATCGCGGCAGTTCTCGAACAGGACAGTGATATCGGCAAAGTGGATGTCGCCGGTCCCGGTTTCATCAATATGACTTTGTCTGATTCCTTCTGGCGTGGCGTTGTTCTCGACATTCTGGCATCTGGCGAAGATTTCGGCCGTTGCGATCTGGGCAAGGGTGCCAAGATGAATGTCGAATATGTGTCTGCTAACCCAACCGGTCCGATGCATGTTGGTCATACCCGTGGTGCGGTGCTGGGCGATTGTATTGCCAATCTTCTGGATTTTGCCGGTTATGATGTAACGCGTGAATATTATATCAATGATGCCGGAACACAGGTGGATGTGCTGGCTCGTTCCGCATATTTGCGTTACTGCGAAGCGCTTGGTGATGAAATCGCCATCCCTGAAGGCCTCTATCCTGGTGACTATCTGAAGCCAATCGGTCAGGCGCTTGCGGATAAGCATGGCGATGCGTTGAAGGGCATGGAAGAGGCTCAATGGCTTTCTGATGTCCGTGCCTTCACCATTGATGCAATGATGGATCTGATCCGCTCTGACCTTGGTGCGCTCAATGTTCGTCATGATCTGTTCTTTTCTGAGCGCTCCCTGATTGAAGGCGAGAGTGATCGGGTTGAAGAAGCGATCAAATGGCTTGAAGATCGCGGTCAGGTCTATGTTGGCAAGTTGCCTCCTCCGAAGGGTAAGCTGCCAGATGATTGGGAAGATCGTGATCAAACCCTCTTCCGCTCAACAGATTTTGGTGATGACGTCGATCGGGCGCTGAAGAAATCTGATGGATCCAATACCTATTTCGCCAATGACATTGCCTATCACTTTGACAAATATAAGCGTGGTTTTGCGCATCAAGTCGACATTCTGGGCGCTGACCATGGTGGTTATGTCAAACGTCTGAAAGCTGCGGTGAAAGCGATCACCGAAAGCAAGGGTGGTCTGGAAGTTAAAATCTGCCAGTTGGTCAATCTGATGCGAGATGGCGAGCAGTTGAAGATGTCAAAGCGGGCAGGGACCTTCGTGACCTTGCGCGATGTGGTTGAAGAAGTGGGTGTAGATGCGGTTCGCTTCATGATGATGTATCGCAAGTCCGAAGCCACTATCGATTTTGACTTTGCCAAAGTAACTGAGCAGAGCAAGGACAATCCGGTATTCTACGTTCAATACGCTCATGCCCGGACCGCATCCATCTTCCGCCAGGCAACGGTTGAAGTTCCTAACCTCTCTTTGGGTCGTGAAAACTTGCGTGCTGCCAGTCTGGAAGGTTTGCAGGATGAAGTTGAACTGGCGTTGATCCGCAAACTTTCAGAGTACCCGCGTATTGTTGCTGGGGCGGCAGAAACCCAAGAGCCACATCGGGTTGCATTCTACCTTTATGACCTTGCCGGATACTTCCATAGCGTGTGGAATAAAGGCAAGGAAATGCCGCAATTACGGTTTATTAACGCTAAAGATGAGAAATTAACTCTAGCGCGCTTGGCTCTTGTGCAAGCTGTTGCTGATGTTCTTGCTTCTGGTCTTGGGCTTTTGGGTGTGAATGCTCCAGAGGAAATGCGATAGGACAGAAAGCAGTTTTGCCGCCATCTATGCCAAGCTAGTAACTATGTGTTTGATAAAAAAGGCAAATCGTCATGTCTGATACCAATGACAAGAAGCCAGGCCCAAATCTCTCTGATTGGCAAACTCCCGCTGCTACCCCACAGCAGGGACAGGCTTTTGGACATGTGGCCGAGGATCCGCTGGCTGCTCTGGAGCGAATCGTAAGTGAAGGGCAACCTGCTGAACGTGAAGATAATTTTCTTGGTCAACAGGGAAATAGTGACGATTTGCGGGCTTTGGAAGAAGAGCTGTTGAAAGAATTGCGTGGTGAACAACCGCCTCTGGTTCAACCTGCGCAACCGGCACCCACATCTTCTGCGGCTCGTGAAGAGCCATTTGTCCATACTCCAATGCCAACGAGTGATAATTCATCATTGGCTCCACAGGAACCAATGATTGAGGATTTGCCCCCTCTGCGTTTTGGTTCAGGTGCGGGTGTGACCGATGCACCTGCGGCATCCACGCCTTCTGCTCCTGCCGGGCCTGATCTGAATTTCGGGTTGGGTCAAGATGACGGGTTTGCAAGTCCATCTGCTGCGGCTCCTTCTCAAGCTCCGCCCCCTCCTTCTGCTGATCAATGGGCGGATTTTTCTGCTCAGCCTGCTGCTCCAGAAATGTCGACCCACGAAGAGGTGCCTGCCGTTTCTCCTCCGGTTTCCAGCTATCAATCAAATGAACCCAGAACCGGATCTTATGGTCAATTGAAGGATCGTGTTGCGGCGACATCAACAGGTGCCGAACCCGCTGCGCCAGTACAAACCACTGAGCCATCCCTGTCTTGGCCTCAAAACGCAGTTCCCGCGACGGAGCCTCAAGTTGATTTGAGTGATGCGTTAGCCCAAGCTGTCTCGGAGCAGACACAAATAGAGAATTCTGCCTCTTCGCAGGCGTTTGATGCTAATCGCTTTTCCAGGCCAACTCCGCAGCCTTCAGCAAATTATGAAACAGCAGAGGTTCCGACATCACGACAAACCCCTGCATCTTCACATATTCCAGTTCCCTCGACACCGGCGCCTTCTGCACCTGTCGATAGCTATGTGCCATCCAGCCTGACACCTGAAGGGCAGTCAGTAGAGGATCCGTATGCAGCTTTTAATCAACCAGTAACGTCACAACCAACAGCTGATCCGATGAATGCGCCTGCTTTGGGTGGTGCGCCCTTGGTTGATCCCATGGCCGCCGGGTACAATCCGGCACCTGCTCCACAAGCTGATGATGGATATTATCATGCTGATCCCGCGGCGGGAGCACCATCAGTGAATGTGACTGGTCAAGATGAAGCAACTGCTTATGCTGACGTCTACAACACAGGCTATGAACCAACTGCTACCAATCAACCGGCTGGATATGGTGAAAGTCCGGTTTATGGTGGTACATCCGCACCGATGGCTAGCGGTCCGCACGGCACCTATGCGGATCCAGCAGTGTCTCAGGCTGCTGCCGAAAGTATGCCTTATCTGGCTGATGAAGGTGGAATGGGCTATCAGCAAGGAATGGGAACTGATGCTGATGAGCCAAGATCCGGAATGTCCAAGGGCAAAAAAGGTCTGTTGGCAGCTAGTGTCGCACTTGGCATTGCCGTTGTTGGTGGCGCAGCTGTTTGGGGTTTGACCGGTTCAAGCTCGAATAATGGTGAGTCTCCTGTTCTTGTTGCGAATACCGATCCTGTCAAAGAGGCACCTGAAGATCCCGGCGGCAAGGTCATTCCGCATCAGAACAAGGAAGTTTATGATCGTATTGATGGCACCCAGTCCGACGAAGGTCCCGGGAACCTGATGCCAGCAACCGAGAAGCCACTAGCGATGACCTCTGATGGCAGAAGTCCTCGTGTGATCTCCTTATCCGGTGGTGAGACATCAGTCCCTCAGACATCTGAAGGAAATACCGCAATCACCCCAAACACCGATCGCAGCATTGCACGCCCCAAAGAAGTTCGGACTGTAATCGTACGCCCCGATGGTACTATTGTTAAAAGTAGTCAGGGTAACTCTGATTCCAACAATCAGCTAGGTTCGGTTGACCAGCAGATGATGGCTTCAACACCATCTGAGCAGGCAATGAGCCAGAGCCTGAATTCTACACCAGGTGGCGGCTTGCAGGGAGCAAATGGCAGTAGCCAGCTTGCTGGTGATGGAGTTACTACCTCTACTTTGCCGAAGCGCAAGCCGAATGGCCTGACAAGTCAGCAGGCATCACTTGCACCGACAACTCAACCTGTTGCGACAACTCCGGTTCAGCCTGCTGTTGTTGCTCCTGCAGTTCGTAACACAACCAATCAACCTTTGTCGTTGTTGCCGCCAGCGAGTGGTGTGCCAGCTGTAAGTCAACCAACAGCACCGGCTCCAACAGCTAGCAATAGTGGTGGTGTGGGCGGGTATACTGTTCAGGTAACTTCGCAGAGGACACCAGAGCAGGCGCGCGCAAGCTATTCGAACATACAATCTCGTCTGGCAGGTGTTCTGGGCAATTATCAACCGGATATCAAACGTGCGGATCTTGGTAGCAAAGGCGTGTATTATCGTGTCCGGGTTGGCTCTTTCTCAGACCGATCAGGAGCGATTAATTTCTGTCAGTCAATTAAGGCTGCCGGCGGAGATTGCCTGGTGGCAAGGAAATAGCCCTGCCTGTTTTGTGTATGTATCGACCATTAAAAGGCCTCGCTCGACTGAGTGGGGCCTTTGTTCTTTTCAGTGTGATCTGGAAAAAGCCCGAATATCAACCCTAGTCGACAAGAGAAATATTCGCTAGGCTCATGAAAAGCACTTGAATCTCGTAACCTTTCGTTCCTGTTGGTCAGGATTCCGCTCTTATGAACCAAGACCCGAAATTGGATGATCGCGATCCAGAAATAGCTGCACCGGCAGAAGCGGATGGTTCTGTTACGAATGAGGGTGCAAAATCAGCCTCTTCATCTGACGGAGATAACAAAGACACTCACTGGGAGCAGATGGAGCAATATCGTCTGGCGAACGGGCCGCGCTCTGAAGGGGAGCCCAATCTGATTGTCGATGTCGATGGATTTGAAGGTCCTCTGGATTTTCTTCTGATGCTCGCACGACAACAAAAGCTGGATCTAACCAGGATTTCCATTCTGGCACTGGCCGAGCAATATCTGGATTTCATCGAAGAGGCGAGAAAGCTTCGGCTGGAGCTTGCTGCGGACTATCTTGTCATGGCCGCCTGGCTTGCCTATCTGAAATCTCGACTGTTGCTTCCTGATCCCGAAGATGAAGATGAGCCAAGTGGCGAAGAACTGGCCGCGATGCTGGCCTTTCGTTTGAAGCGGCTGGAAGCCATGCGCGAAGTGTCAACCAGTCTGATGGAGCGTTCTCAGTTGGGGCAGGATTTCTTTGTTCGCGGTGCACCGGAAGATATGTCCTTGCGCAAGAAAGTCCGCTTCTCAGCCAATCTATATGATCTATTGACATCTTATGCAGCTCAACGTCAACGGCAGGCGGTTTCTCTGGTGCATGTACGCAAACGGGAAGTGTGGTCCTTGCAGGAGGCGCGAGAGATCTTGCAAAGACTGATTGGTTCTGTTGCCGATTGGACACCGGTTGATGTTTTGCTTTCCAGTTATTTGCGTTTGGATGACATTCGTGCAACGGCTTTGGCCAGTTCCTTTGCAGCCTCGCTTGAGCTGGTACGTGAAGGTCATTTGGAAGTAAGGCAGACAGAAGCTTTTGGACAGATCATGGTCAGATCTGCAAAGAAATAGGTCAATCCGAGCTTTTAAAAGTGAGAGTGGTCGAATGATAGAGCAAGAGCCGGGTTCACAGATGGCTGACATCTCTGGCGAAATGGATGAAATTGCTGCGCTCAAAGCTGAAGCGAATATGCAGATTCGTCGTATGATCGAAGCTTTGCTGTTTGCCAGCGCGCGACCGATTGGCATTGAGGAAATTCGCCAGAGGGTTCCTGATTCAGCAGATGTCAAAGGCATGGTCACGGACCTGCAGAAAGATTATGCCAATCGTGGTGTCAATCTTGTTCAAGTTGAGGGTAAATACCTGTTTCGTACGGCTCCCGATTTGTCCTTCCTATTACAGGGCGAAAGTGAGGAGCCGCGCAAACTGTCTCGCGCTGCTTTGGAAACGCTTGCCATCATTGCCTATCATCAACCGGTCACTCGTGCTGAAATTGAGTCTATCCGCGGTGTCGGAACATCCAAAGGCACGCTCGATGTTCTGTTGCAAACCGAGTGGGTGAGATTGCGTGGCCGTCGTCGTACGCCAGGTAGACCGGTGACATATGGCACTACCGAGCATTTTCTGGTTCATTTTGGTTTGGAGAGCATACAGGATCTACCCGGATTGGAAGAGTTGCGAGGTGCCGGTATGCTGGACTCGGCGCTGCCGCCAGCCTTTTCCATGCCTATTCCGAATGATGATGAAGATCTTGCCCCGGACGAAGACCCTCTGGATGAAGGTGATCTGGTTGCTCTGGCACTGGAAGAAGATGGTGAGGAACTGGCCCAGTCTGATTCTGATCAAAGCGCAGGACCGACTGGCTGATTTATCTATTTCGAAAAGATTGTTGAGTTGTCCTTCCAAGTTAGGCTAATAGAGTTGCCTGTTATCGGGAAAGGTCCTGCTTGGTCCTGTTGGCGCTTCGGGATTGATCAGTAATGTGAGTGGAGCCACGATTTATGAAAAATGCGATCGAAAATGGTCACTGGGGAAGTCGTGGTACCGCTGGTGCAACCATCGCAGCTGGACTCACTTTTGAAAATATCGGAATGACCTTTGGTGACAAAGTCGCTTTGGATGGCGTGGATCTGTATATCGAACCGGGCGAGGTTGTCTCTTTGCTCGGTCAATCTGGTTCAGGTAAAACGACCTTGTTGCGTATTGCTGCGGGAATTGAACGTCCAACACAAGGACGTTTGCTGATTAACGATATTGTTGCAAGTGATACACACACATTTACGCCCCCGGAAAAACGCTCTGTTGGTTTGATGTTTCAGGATTATGCGCTCTTTCCGCATTTGAGCATTTTGCAAAATGTAATGTTTGGCCTTAATGATCTTTCCAAACAGGATGCCGAGTGTGAAGCCAAGGTCGCACTGCAACGTGTTGGCCTCGAAGATTATGTCGAGAAGTTTCCTCATATGCTGTCAGGTGGGCAGCAGCAGCGTGTAGCGTTGGCTCGTGCCATCGCACCGCGTCCGAGCGTCCTTCTGATGGACGAGCCTTTTTCCGGCCTGGATAACCGTTTGCGAGACCGTGTGCGCGACGAAACATTGGCTGTTATTCGGGAAATCGGAGCGACTTGCATCATTGTGACCCATGATCCAGAAGAAGCGTTACGTATGAGTGATCGTATCGTGTTGCTTCGTGATGGACAGATCGTTCAGAATGGTGGGCCGGATGATCTCTATTATAATCCAGTGGACTATTGGGCAGCTCGGTTCTTCTCGGAACTCAATGAGGTGGATGGGGTCATCCAGGGCGGAAAGGCGCAAACACCAATAGGTACCTTTACCACTGAGCAGTTTGATGAGGAACAGGATGTGCGGGTTTGCGTGCGTCATCATGGCCTGAAAATGCATCATGAAATCTCGGAAGATTACGTTGCCGGACATCCAGGTCGCATTTTGCGGCGCATGTTCCTTGGAGAAGTCGAACTTTATGAAATAGCGTTAAAAGGCATCGATTATCCTTTCTTTGCGCGGATTGGCGGGGGCAAAATTTTCGCTCATGGAGACAATATCGGTGTATCTTTTCGCAAAAAACATACGCTGATATTTGCTAAAGACTGATAAAATGCTTAAGTCTTGGGCTAGAAACAGATTTTGGGGTCTTGTACAAAGACTCAGGGAACAGCATTGCGGTGAGTTTTGCCGCACATTAGAGGTTTGAGTAAATGGGACAAATTGGTATTTGGCAGATAGTTATCATCGCCGTTGTTGTGGTCTTGCTGTTTGGTCGCGGCAAGATCTCCGAGTTGATGGGTGATGTTGCCAAAGGCATCAATAGCTTCAAAAAAGGCTTGAAAGATGAAGAGCAGGCCGAAAAGGCAGACAGCATTGAAGATAAGTCTTCTGAAAATGTTGCTGTAAACAGTGAAAGCAAGGACAAGGTTGGTTAAGCCCTTCACGCTTGATTGACATTTTTCCTGAAGCAGAGCTGGAAGCACATCAATGTTTGATATCGGTTGGAGTGAACTCCTTGTGGTCGTGATCGTCACCATACTGGTGGTCGGCCCCAAGGAATTGCCTGGCTTGTTGCGTACTATCGGTAAGACAGTGGGTAACTTGCGCCGTATGGCAGGAGATTTTCAGCATCAATTCAATGATGCCTTGAAAGAGGCTGAGTTGGATGAGGTGCAGAAAACAATCAGTGATGTGCGCAAGCTGGATCCAACGACTGCAGTCAAGGATGCGGTGAAGAAGCAATTGTCTTCGGTGGACGATTTATCCGAGGATCTTTCCAGTCAAATGGCATCCAGCACCCAAGATATAAACGAGGCATTGTCTTCCAATGCGGGGGATGATGCCGAGACTTCCAAAGATGAGCCGAGGATAGGCAAGTTGGTTGAAGACCATCATGCAAAGATGCCGCCTGAACTGGCACAGTCAGACACAGCCGAGGCAGTGCAGGGGAATAATGATGACCAACCCCAGCCCGAGCAGGCAGAGACGAAGAAAGCTGATTGATGGTTCAGGATGAACAGGATCATATTGAAGGCAGCAAAGCACCTTTGATTGAACATTTGATTGAGTTGCGCAAGCGGCTACTCAAAACAGTGATTGCTGTGGCAATTGCGTTTTTAATCTGCTTTTTCTTTGCCGAAGACATTTTCAATATTCTTATTCTTCCTTACGAGCAAGCCGTGGGAGATAATCGTCAGGTAGAGATGATTTTCACAGCTCCCCAGGAATATTTCTTCACGCAATTGAAGCTGGCCTTGTTTGGTGCGTTGTTCTTTGCATTTCCGGTTATTGCAAGTCAGATCTATATGTTTGCGGCACCTGGACTCTACAAACATGAGCGCGAAGCATTTTTGCCATATCTGATTGCTACACCCATTTTGTTTATCATCGGTGCAAGCTTGGTCTTCTTTGTCATCATGCCGTTGGCTTTGCAGTTTTTCCTGTCCATGGAACAGACCGGGGCAGGGGTGGCACAGATTACTCATTTACCCAAGGTGAGCGAATATCTCAGCCTTGTGATGACACTGATCTTTGCATTTGGTCTGGTCTTTCAGTTGCCGGTTGTTTTGACGCTTCTGGCCCGTGCGGGTTTGGCAACCGCCGAAGGATTGGGAGCAAAACGTAAATATGCAGTTGTTGCTACTTTTGTGATGGCGGCAGTCTTGACACCTCCGGATCCTATTTCCCAGCTTGGCTTGGCTGTTCCAACGCTACTCCTTTATGAGCTCTCCATCCTGTCCGTGAAGATGGTTGAGAAAAAAAGATTGGAAAAAGAGTTGGAAGGTGAGGAGTTTGATGCCTAGTGCATGATTCTCGTTCTTTGTCTAATGTAGAGAATGGAATTCAGGGCCTTTGAGGCCCTGTTTCTGTTTGATACGAGGCTCATCTCTTCTTGGGTTTTGATAAACTGTCCCGAAAATGGCACTGAGATGAAAATTGACCGCAAAAGGGCGTGATAAGCCAAGTCTATTGGGTTGCATATCACTTGCCGCTTCCGCTATTTTGCCGCGGTAGTCAATCATCCATCCATCCTGCTGCCCGTCGAAAGTGAAAGGCGGGCCTGACCCGGATAAAGAAACATGTTCGATATCAAATGGATTCGCGAGAATGCCGAGGCATTCGACAAAGCCCTTGTCACGCGTGGAGCAGAAGCTTCCTCCGAGCGCCTGATTGCTTTGGACGATGAGCGTATTGCTCATGTTCAAAAGCTTCAGGAAGCCCAGCAGCGTCGCAACTCAGCATCCAAGGAAATCGGCAAGGCCAAGGGGGCAGGGGATGAAGAGAAAGCACAAGCGCTGATGGCTGAAGTGGCAGAGTTGAAAAGCTTTGTTCAAACCGGTGAGGCCAAAGGCAAGGAACTTCAGGAAGCTCTGAATGAGGCTTTGGCTGCCCTGCCAAACATTCCTCTTGAGGGTGTACCCGTTGGTGAGGATGAAGAAGACAATATCTTGCTGCATAGCTGGGGTGATGTTCCAAGCTTCGACTTCGAGCCAAAGGAGCATTATGATCTTGGCGAAGCGCTGGGTGGAATGGATTTTGAGACTGCTGCAAAACTTTCTGGTTCCCGCTTTGTTGTGCTAAGAAGCAAACTGGCACGCCTTGAACGAGCAATTGGTCAATTCATGCTGGATCTGCATGTCAATGAGCATGGCTATGAGGAAGTATGTGTTCCAACATTGGTGCGCTCGGAAGCAATGTTTGGTACAGCTCAGTTGCCGAAATTTGCTGAAGACTCTTTTCATACGGATGATGACCGTTGGTTGATTCCAACTTCCGAGGTTCCTCTTACCAATCTAGTGCGCGAAAGCATTCTGGACGCTGATGTTTTGCCACTACGCTTTTCAGCTTTGAGCCAATGTTTTCGCTCCGAAGCTGGTTCTGCTGGTCGTGATACCCGCGGTATGTTGCGTCAGCATCAGTTCTCTAAAGTAGAGATGGTTTCCGTCACTGATGAGGATAACTCCGTAGCTGAACAGGAACGTATGCTTGGATGTGCCGAGAAGGTTTTGCAGCTGTTGAAGATCCCTTACCGTGTCATGACCCTCTGTACTGGTGATATGGGCTTTGGTGCGCGCCGTACCTTCGATATTGAAGCATGGCTGCCGGGGCAGCATACCTATCGCGAAATTTCATCTGTCTCTACTTGTGGCGATTTTCAGGCTCGCCGTATGAATGCACGCTATCGTGTGACGGGTGAGAAAGCGGTGAAATATGTTCACACTCTGAATGGCTCTGGTGTTGCAGTTGGTCGCTGTCTGATTGCAGTAATGGAGAATTACCAGACTGAAGATGGCTCCATTGTCATACCAGAGGTTTTGCGTCCATACATGGGCGGGCTGGAAGTCATTTCAACCAAATGATGTTCAGAGAGAGGCAGGCTTTGATCTGCCTTTTTCTTTGCCGGGTTTCAATTTGTTTCAAAGTATTTAAAGGGGAATAAACGTGCGAATTTTGCTGACCAATGATGATGGCATCCATGCTCCTGGCCTTGAGGTGCTAGAGGCTATCGCGCGTGAAATTTCTGACGATGTTTGGGTTGTTGCCCCTGAAACAGAACAAAGTGGCATGTCGCATTCTCTAACACTTCATGATCCTCTGCGTCTCCGACAAATGGATGAGAAGCGATATGCGTGTAAAGGGACGCCTACGGATTGTGTGATTATGGGGGTAGGACATGTATTGGACCACAAACCCGATCTGATCTTGTCTGGCGTGAACCGTGGGCAGAATATAGCAGAAGACGTCACTTATTCCGGTACCGTTGCAGGAGCCATGGAAGGAGCCCTTTTGGGCATCCGCAGTTTTGCGCTTAGCCAATCGTATGGTTGGAATTCCAAGGATCGAGTCGACTGGAGCTGTGTTGAGGCGCATGGGGCTGATGTTGTGCGCAAACTCTTGAAACATGATCTGCCAGATCAGACGCTTTTGAATATCAATTTCCCGGATTGTGCGCCTGATGAGTTGGCCAGCATCACGGTTACCTCTCAAGGGCGGCGAGATCAAGCGCAATTGAGTGTGAACGAACGCCATGATGGGCGTGGTCACCCCTATTACTGGCTGGGATTTGAAGGGAGGCGCTCGGACCCTCAAGATGGAACTGATCTTCATGCTGTCGCCCATATGCAGGTTTCTGTTACCCCTCTTAAAATTGATCTTACGGATCGATCATTTCTGTCCCGTTTGCGGGAGGACTTCTCGCACTGATCAGTCTGGGGACATAAGGGAAAAATCTGTCTGGTTCTTGCCATTTTAAACCTTTGGAAAGGTTACTGAGTTCTAATCACACTTAGGTAATTTTGGGTAAAGTGCGTAAAGACCGGTGTTGGTATGAGCTATTCTGTATTGCGTAAGTTTCTGTCGACGACGGCATTGTTTGCTGTTGCATCAACTATTTCTGCTTGCAGTGGAGAGGTTGAACGATTTGGTTCTCCTGCATTTGGTGGGTTTACTTCCAATCAAAAAGAGATTTTCACGGCTTCAACGGGTCGCCCGGCAGGGCAGCCCGTTTACAATCAGCCAATGCCCGCAGCGGTTCCTGTTCGTCCGCAGGCTACTTATAGAGCTCCAGTTTATCAGGCCCCGGTTTATAACGCGCCGCGCGCTCAGGTTCCGACAGTCCAGGCTCCCCTGACAACGGGTTCAATTGCCCGTCAGCCCGTCTATAATGCAGCGCCTGTTCCAGTTTACGCAGCTCCTGCTCAGGCTGCCGCACCTGTTTATGCCGCTCCGGTCTATAATGCTCCAGCGCAGCGTGTGCCGGTTTATCAACCGCCCGTGCAAGCGATGCGTCCAAATGCTGATTATCTGGCAACAGGTTCCATTGCCAAGGTAAAGCTTGATCCCAAGCCTGTTGTGATTTCCAGTTTTCATGCATTGCCAAAAGCAGCGCCGCGGCGTCGCGCCGGTGTGGACTACGCTGCTACCGCCGCTACCAGACCAGCAATCAATCAGCCAATGCCAGCTCGGCCGGTCGCCAATCGTCCGTCTCAGCCGGTTTATACTCAGCCAAACTACGGGCAAGGTGGCTATCAGCAAACTGCTCAAGTGCAGCCGAAGCGAAACTTTGCGACCGTGATTTCAAATTTCTTCTCGCTTCCCAGAGCCGCGCCTCGTACCAAACGTGGCGTTGACTATGGTTCAACAGCTGCGATCAACAAGACTGTCTATTCTCCAAATGCCGGCCTACCAACGCGCCCTGCATCATATGGTCAAGGCAATCGGGTGGCTTCCGTCGCTCCGGTTTCATTGAATAAAAATCAGGTGCAACCACGGATGTCAGGTCGCTGGAGCAGTGTTGGTGGCACCATGGTGCAGGTTCGCCCCGGTGAAGATCTGAATGCATTGTCTCGCCGCTATGGTGTGCCATCCAAGGCAATCGCTGAGGTCAATGGCCTGCCAGATCGTAGCTTCATTGCTCCTGGTCAACAGGTTCTCATTCCGGTTTACCAGCAAGTTCCCAATTATGGGGCTGGGTCCAATGGAGGGGCTCAGAGAGTTGCGTCTTTGAGCCAGGCTATAAATGTACCATCTGTTATTCGCACTCCAAAAGCCAACCCGTTGCGTTTGCAAAGCCGGACACCATACGGGCAACGGATGATCCGTATGCAGCAGCAAGCAAACGCTTCGCAGCGTCATATGGTGATGCCTGGTGATACTTTGACCGGTATTGCTCGCCGCTATAGTGTTCCACTCGCGGATTTGGCAGCAGCTAACAAGCTGTCTACATCGTCGCCTGTTCGAATGGGTCAGCAATTGCATATTCCTGCAATACGGAATACAGGTGTCGATTACACCTCTACTGCATCGATTGGATCCAACCCGTATCATGTCAATAGTGGCATCGCTTCTTTGACGCGTTTGCCTTCAGCGAAGCCGCGCCAATTGGTTAAGGCAAGTCTTCCTGTGGTTCGTGTTGAACCAACTGGTCCAATTCGCGCATTGCCAAAGCGCAAGATGCGTGTCGCTGCAGTCCAACCTAGAGGAATTCCTGCCCAAACCAAACCGGTCATGTCGGATGCACAACCACAACAAGTTGCTAACCGTTTACCAGCCAACAATAACGGACTTGTTGCAGCTCCTAGCGTTTCTGCTGGTGCACCGAAGTTCCGTTGGCCGGTTCGGGGGCGGATTATTTCAAATTTTGGCCGTAAACGTGATGGCGGCCGTAACGATGGAATCAATCTGGCCGTACCAGCGGGAACGTCTGTTCGAGTCGCTGAAGGAGGCAAGGTCATCTATTCCGGTAGCAAACTGAAGGGATATGGCAATTTGGTTCTGGTGCAGCATGAAAATGGCTGGGTTACAGCATATGCTCACAACGAAAAGCTGTTGGTTAGCAAAGGTCAAATGGTTCGACGTGGGCAGATCATTGCTCAAGCTGGCAAGTCCGGCAATGTCGATAGCCCGCAGGTGCATTTCGAACTGCGCATCAAGGGCGACCCGGTCGATCCTGTTCCCTATTTGGTTGCTTCTTGATTGGCTTCCACATATCAAATACAAAAAGGCTCCCAAATGGGGGCCTTTTTCGTTTCAGGGTTTGAGACCGAGAAAGCCTGTTCTGGGATCGCCCAGGGGGCCTTCCTTCAAATCATTCAGATAGACCTTGTAAAGATCAGGTTCGAAAATGGAATTGACAGCCAGCTTTTCCGGCCGTTCTATATCGACCGGGAAGATCTTTGAAGCCTGAAACACGGAATTGGACATGAATTTCAAACTGTCAGGCATCTTTGTGATGGTGCTTCTTTTTGTTCCGTCCGGAACAAAGGCCATGTTGAACCCCCAGACACCGAAGGAAGGAATGGCGATATTGTAGTTTGTGGTCGGACCGAAGATCTCTTCCATGGTTCTGGCAATGGACCAAAAAGTGTTTTTGGTGAGGAAAGGAGAGGAGCTTTGACTGACCACGACAGCGCCGGAGTTCAGGCGGGTGCGGACCATTTGATAGAACTCGACTGAATAAAGCTTCGCGATTGCTTCGTTGTGCGGATCCGGAAAGTCGATGATTACCCTGTCATAAGTTTTCTTTGCATGCTGAATGAAGACAAAGGCATCTTGATTGAAGATTGTGACCTTTGGATTGGACAAGCTTTCCTCGTTCAGGCGGCGAAAGGGTTCGTAGCCTTTACCAAGCTTGGTCATGTCCGGGTCAATGTCTACAAGATCAATGGTTTTGACATCGCCATATTTTAGAATCTCACGAACCGCCAAGCCATCTCCGCCACCAAGGATGAGTATATTCTCGCGCTTTCCCTGCCATGACATTGTCGGATGAATCAGGGCCTCGTGATATCGGTGTTCATCTGTTTCGGAGAATTGCAAATGTCCATCAATGAAGAGGCGCATATCATGCTTGACCCAGTCAGATGTGATGACAAGGCTTTGATATTTTGTTTGTTTCTCCCAGACTATGCGGTCGAAATAAAGATGCTGCTGAGCAAATGCGGTGATCCGTCCGGCATAGACTGTCAAACTGATCAATAGGGCCAATGTCAGCATGACCAAACCTGCAAGGCGTTTAGGGTATCTCAGATAATCCCTTAGCCAGAAAACATTGATCAGAGCGACAAGGCAGTTGATCAGGCCAATAGCGAAGGAAGAGGTGATAAGGCCAAGGGTTGGAAGCAGGAATAGAGGAAAAGCAACTGAGCCTATCAGTGCGCCGATATAGTCAAGCGACATGACATCGGAAATGGAATCTCTGGTTCCCTTCACATCTGCCAGAACTCTCGTCAGCAATGGAATTTCCAACCCCACCAGTATGCCAATGACCAGAATGAAGGTAAGCATTGCGGTCTGGTAGATCCAGGGTGCATAGGGGAATGTCATGAACAGGCTGATCGAGCAGATGCCCCCGACAATGGCGAGTATCAGTTCAACATAGATGAATGCCTGAATGAGCCAGCTATTGAAAAATCGTGAGAGATAAGAACCGATGCCCATTGCGAACATGAAGAAGCCGACTGTCAGCGAAAACTGATAGACGGAATTACCGAGCAGATAGCTGGATACAGTCCCGATAATCAGTTCATAAACGATACCGCATAGAGCCACGACCAGAATGGAGACAAGTAGAATTCTCGCCTTGGCTGGTGGGAGGGTATCGTAGCTTGTTGGAGCTTTGGTCGGTTCTTGTTGATCCAGCATTTTGAAACTCGAATGTGTCGGACTGCTTGAAAGTGAGAAGGGGCCTTTGAGGCCCCTTCATGCGTTATCTTGTTTTGTCTATTTGCCGGAACCGAGGCCACCAGAACGTGCACCGGAGCGCGCACTGGATGGTGCGCGATAAGAACTGCGTGGAGTTGTCTGGCGATTGTTGAATGAGCCAGGTTTCACGCCAGCAGAGCGTTGGCGGCTCAATAGATGGCCAATCAGCAAACCGGTCAGAAGACCTGAGCCGGAGAAACGTGTATCGGAAGAAGCCCCGTTTCCGTCAGAGGCGATAATACGCTTGTTCTCGCTGTCAATCTCCACAGTGAATACGTCACCTTCACCCTCTTCCTGAGTGCCATTCTTATTCTTGTCTGCAAAACCCTGAAATGCTGCGTCTTTGCGTAACTTGATGCCCAGTTCTTCGTCATAGAAACGTGGGTTTGAGTTCATGACCTGTGCCAGAAAGTTACCGAACTCAGCCATATTGTCATCGGTAAGCTTTGTTGCATTGAGCTTTTGCGCGTGGTTCTCATATTTCTCAATTGCGAACATGGTGCGATCAAGAACCTGACCGAGATCAGCAGTTTGCTCGCTCTTTGGGCTAAAGAAAAATGTATAGGCCAGGAAGCCGAGCACGGCAACGATGGCTAAATTTTTAAGAGATGACATAGAATTCTCCAATATTCACTTGTCTTGTTCTATTGGTCGACAATTTGTCAAACCGACATTTTAAATCTTATGATTTTCCGGATCAGTGGTTGCTTCTCTTTCGTTCCCACCAGATTTGATCAAGACCAACTTCATAGAAATCCGTCAAAGATCCCACTTTTTCAAAACCTTGGTCTTTTAGATCAGTAGCTGTAAACTTCGAAACGTCCGCTGGTAGAACCACATAAACGGGTGAGAAATACTGTTTATCCGCCTCTGCGATTGCTGTATCCAATCCCGAGATTCCTTCGCCTTTTACGGCCCAATGAAGAGCAAAACCGTTTTTGGATTCTTCGGCACGGATAGGATTGGAAAACTCAATTCCCTTGATTGGATCGAGAGTGCTTGGTGGTGCGGCTTCCTGAGACGTGTTTATCAGGCTGTATATGATCTTGGCCTCACCTTCGTCATGATAATCCTCGACGATCAATTCCTTTTGCGCTCCAAGGCTCTCATACATTTTATGGGCAGCGGCATAAATGCATTCACCATCTTCCTTGTAGTCGGAAGAGGAAATGAAAAGCTTACGGACGCCAATATTGGATAAATGCTCCAAAAGACCGTCCAATAAAAATCTGCCGAGACCTTTTCCCTGTTGAACTTCATCGAGATATGTCCACGAAAGCCACGCGCTGTCATTGGAGCCATCAACCGGTGTAAAGCCTGTTACTCCAAGAACCTTGCCACGTTCGAGCAGAACGAACATGTTCTGGCATTGTTTGTTTTTGAGATCCTCAAAAGCTTCATCTGCATCATCGTCATCCGTCTGAGCAATGATGGCTACAGCCTCATTCAGGTGTGTCACGTTCATCGGCTTTACTGTTGGCTTGGACGAACCAAATAGGGAGCCAAACATTGAGAAAAATCCTCCACATAGAATTGCAGTTCCGTGAGATGCCATGGCTATTTCGTTATCTGCGAGCAATGGCTCTGCAACGAAGCTGAAAAAAAGCCAGATTGCACCGAATATTCTGAGATAGAAATCGGTCAGGTTGAAGATAGCGTAGGTCGCCAAACCATAAGCGACGCCAGACAAGCCGATAAAATTGGCACCAAAAAAGAGATATTCGAACAAGGTTGGAATGGTCAGAAGAGACCCAATGATTATCATCCAGATTTTCGAAGGAAGTTGAGGCTCAAGGTTCCAGCCAAACAGGCCAATAATTGCGATATTGCCGGACAGATGAATGAAGTTTCCATGATGAAAGATGTTCTGTGCAATAGTCGATATCAACTCCAACCCATGCAGACCCTGTGTTGGTAGACCGCCAGCGCCATAATATGCATAAGCAGTCAAAGCACCAAGAGTGAGAGAGGCAGTTACAGGAGCCTTTAATAATATATCGCGCATTGCATTCTGCACATCATAATCCCAACGCATCAGGAGCAGACATGTCCAGATTTCGGCCACGGGGAATTATCTGTATGACAGCATCTTCTGCGTTGAAGAATTCTTTCAGATGGTCAGCGCTCGCTTTTGGATTGGTCGAACCACACATAAACACATCGATTGCCGCGTAGCGAAACTCAGGCCATGTATGAATGGATATGTGGGATTCTGCCAACAAAGCAACGCCAGTTACTCCTTGATTTTCACCAAAATGGTGGAGCTTGCAGTCCAATACAGTCGCACCGGCCTTGCTGGCAGCGGTTTTCATAGCATGAGCTATGGCTTCACAATTTTCCAGATTATCGGCGCCATATAGTTCGATAATCCAGTGGTTGCTTTCAGGGGACGGTGCGGAATTCACAAAACCATAAGGGGCGGTCATTCAAAATACACCAAAATAGAATCAATATATATTGCGGGATGGTAGGTATGGGGGGTGTCATAATCAATATGAATATCAGAGGATCCAGAGTTGTTTTATGACAGGTAAGTGGTGAAAAATCAGATTTCCTGCAGCCTCTGTATGATCATTGCAAGAGCATGATCAACTGTCAGCGCGCGAACTTGTGCTCGATTGTGGTTTTTGAAAATCTGTATGTCATTGATTAGATCTTGTTCTGTTGCGAGACCAAAATGCACCAAACCAACCGGTTTATCCTCACTACCACCCCCAGGACCAGCGATGCCCGTAACGGAAATACTAAGGCTGGCTTGTGAATTGGCAAGAGCGCCTCTGGCCATAGCCTTGGCTGTTGGTTCACTAACGGCTCCATGTTCGACAAGGATATCTTCAGGTATTGTGAGCATATCCATTTTTGCTTCATTGGAATAAGTCACAAATCCGCGATCAATGACCGCTGATGAACCTGCTACTTCCGTCAAGGTAGCTGCAATCAGACCAGCCGTACAGGATTCAGCTGTTGCAATCATCCATCCACGTTGACTGGCTAGAGAAATGATCTGTTCCGCCTTGGAAATTGAGCTATCGAGCAGGTGCATGGTTTGTCCCCCGGTCACTAGTGTGGTGGAATTGAAATAGGTATCATTAAAGCCTTTTGCATGATTTCTGAATCAGCTGAAAGGCTTTAACTCATTGTTCTGAAGCGAGTTCTTATCCGAAAAGTGCTTCAACTTTTCGGGAGCGCGCTTTAATCCGTTCACCCTTTTTAATCCAAGTGTCGTTTGGTGATGGCTGATCAAGTTGACGAACTTTAGATTCGAGTGTCTAGAGGTTTTGATCAATCATACTCAGGCAGTCTGATACAAACGGTTGCAATAGCTGCGACACCTTCCTTGCGACCAGTAAAACCGAGACGTTCGGATGTAGTTGCTTTCACAGAAACCCGATTGATTGAAATGCTGCAGATATCAGCAATTGCCTCTCTGATGGCAGGTCGGTGGGGGCCTATTTTCGGTTCCTCACACACGATGGTCATGTCGATATTGGAAATTTTACCTCCAAGGTCATTAACCCGTCTGACGGCATCTTTGAGGAAAATATCGGATTTTGCACCTTTCCATTGTGGGTCCGATGGCGGGAAATGGGTTCCGATGTCTCCATCAGCGATAGCTCCGAGGATAGCGTCAGTGATAGCATGAAGGCCTACATCAGCATCAGAGTGCCCTTTGAGTTTCTTGTCGTGGGGGATGGCAACGCCGCCGATAATGCAAACATTGCCGGGATCAAATGCATGAACATCGTATCCTGTCCCGACGCGGATATCGGTAAGAAGGGCAGATGAGAATTGGCCTAAGGTTTGCTCTGCCATGGTCAGATCTTCCTGGGTTGTGATCTTGATATTGTTGCGACTGCCTTCAACCATTTGCACCGTTGCTCCTGCCCATTCAGCCACTGCGGCATCATCGGTGAAGTCTGAGATGCCTTCAGCATGGGCTTTTTCATGAGCGGTCAGGATGAAGGGAAGTTGAAAAGACTGGGGCGTTTGGGCGGACCAGAGATTGGTTCTATCCAGTGTGACCTCGATCTCTTCCAAATTGTTGGTTCGCTTGATGGTATCGCTCAATGGCATACCCACCAGACAAGCGCGGTTCCGGATAAGGCTCTCTTCACAGCGTTGCAAGATATCGTTGCTGACGAATGGGCGTGCTCCATCATGAATATGAACGTGATCAATCTCTGCTGACTCATCTTTCGGCCTGGCATTTTTTAAAGCCTGGAGTCCGGCAAAAACAGATAATTGTCGCGTGCTGCCACCATGGCATGGTGGCAAGAGCTTGGTTTTTGCCAAGTTTGCCAGATGACAATTGTCTTGAGTGGCATGCAAAACTGTCTGATAGAGATCGTCATCGGAAGCCGAGATAACGACTTGGATATGATCAATGTGATCGGAAGTCAGAAAGCTTTCCAATGTCCAACTCAAGACTGCTTTGCCGCCGACTTTCACATATTGCTTAGGCACCTGATCTTTGTCGCGCTTTGCGCGGGCGCCTTTGCCTGCTGCGACTATGATTGCATAAGAAGTCATTCAGGGGTCTTTCAGCCTAATAAATCTTGTTGGTTGCTATCGTTTGCTTCGCTTGTTGGTCAGTTCGACGAACAGGTCAAGGTCTACGCATGTTTTTTATGCGGGAGAATTTGCATTTGCTTATTTTTTAATCAGTTCTTCTCTTTGATTATTTATTGTGCAAATATATATTCTCCTTGGACATGTTCAAAGAGTGTGATGATGACGATATCTGATTCTGCGCATAAAGCTTCAAAGCCTCTCATGATTGGATCTGTGCAGATTCCAAATGGTATTTTCTTGGCTCCCATGTCGGGGATTACTGACCTGCCATTCCGTCAGTTGGCCATGCAATTTGGCGCTGGGCTCGTAGTATCGGAAATGGTCGCCAGCAAAGCTTTTGCCGTTGGCAAGGAAGAAATGCGCTTGCGGGCCGAGGGGCAGGGCATGAATCTACATGCCGTACAGTTGGCGGGAAACCGATCCGACTGGATGGCAGAAGCTGCCAAACTATGTGAGGGCGCAGGGGCTGGTCTGATCGATATCAACATGGGCTGCCCGGCAAAGCGCGTGATCAATGGGTATTCCGGTTCTGCATTGATGAAGGATTTGGATCATGCCGTTCGTTTGATTGATGCGGTGGTCATGGCCGTCACTGTCCCTGTAACAGTTAAAATGCGTCTCGGTTGGGATGATGGTAGCAAAAATGCATCAGAACTTGCCAGACGAGCTGAGCAATCGGGTGCGCAACTTATTACTGTTCATGGTCGCACTCGCTGCCAATTCTACAAAGGGTCCGCTGATTGGCGAGCGATTGCTCCGGTCAAAGAGGGGTTGGGTATACCTCTCATTTCCAATGGGGATCTGATTAAAGTTGAAGATGCTCCAGCCATGTTGGAGCAATCTCATTCGGATGGCGTCATGGTGGGACGAGGCGCTTATGGACGCCCATGGTTGCCCGGGCATGTTGCTCATTATCTGAAGACCGGGGAAGTTTTGACTGAACCGGAAGGCCAAGAGCTGCTCGATCTTATTCTGGATCATTATCAGCATATGATCGACTATTACCCACATCCGGTTGGTGTGCGGTGCGCCCGCAAGCATTTAGGTTGGTACATGGATGGGATCGAAGAGCGTTTCAATCGTGTGGCCCCAGAACAACGGCGATCTATTCTAACTGAGATGGACCCTAATCGAGTTGAGGAACTGATCAAGGCCTATTTCTCACAGATAGTGGAAGGAATGGCGGCATGAACAGGCAACGTCCTCAGGATCTGTCGAACATTGAGACCAGTAGAGGCGACGAGGTCAACTCGGCTCGCTCCATGATGAATGCCTTGCCGCATTCCATCGTGATGGTGGATCCACAAGGGGTGGTATGTGGTGCCAATGATACAGCTCAGATCTTCTTTCAGGCTAGTGCAGCAATGCTGGGACGACAACAATTGGCAGATCTATTGCCCTTCGGTAGTCCAGTCCTGGCATTGATAGAACAGGCAAGAGAACGCCTTGCTCCAGTGAATGAATATAAGGTGGATATTTCCAACCCGCGTATCGGTAGCGACAAGCTGGTGGATGTATATGCCGCGCCCGTACCAGATCGACCCGGATGTGTGACTGTGATGTTTCAGGAAAGAACAATTGCTGACAAGATGGATCGGCAACTGGTACATCGTGATGCAGCTCGTGCCGTGATCGGTTTGGCCCAGATGTTGGGGCATGAAGTCAAGAACCCGTTATTCGGAATTCGTGGTGCGGCTCAGTTGCTGGAAAGCTCTGTTGAGGAAGAAGATCGTGCGCTGACCAGTTTGATTACTGATGAGACGGACCGCATTGTGCGCCTGATCGATCGGATGGAGGTGTTTTCTGATCAGAGACCCATCGAACGTGAAGCTGTCAATATACATGTCGTGTTGGATCGTGTGAAGCAGTTGACCAAAGCCGAGTATGGTGACTCCATTCTTCTAGTTGAAGAATATGATCCGTCACTTCCTGCTGTTTATGCCAATCAGGATCAGCTGGTTCAGGTCTTTTTGAATCTGGTAAAAAATGCAGCGGAAGCTTTGAACAGTATTGTTGATCCGGAAATCGTACTGACGACGGCTTTTAGACCAGGCATTCGCATGCAAGTGGCGGGGTCGCAACAACGAACCTCCCTGCCACTCGAGATTTGTGTCAAGGACAATGGAACAGGTATTCCGCAGGAACTGGCCGATTGTCTTTTTGATCCATTCATTACCTCTAAAACCAATGGCTCAGGCCTTGGACTTGCACTGGTTGCCAAAATCATTGGTGATCATAGCGGTGTGATTGAATTTGATGGTTCCGGTCGCCACACAACCTTTCGGGTGATGTTGCCGACCAGTGAAGCCGATCTAGCGTAGAGAATGGAGATTGGAAACTAGCTATGAGCAAAGGGATGATTTTGCTGGCTGACGATGATGCGGGTATCCGCACCGTTCTCAATCAAGCTCTATCCAGAGCAGGATATCAAGTGAGGCTTACTTCCAACGCATCGACGCTATGGAACTGGATTGCACAAGGGGAAGGGGATCTGGTTATTACAGATGTTGTGATGCCGGATGAAAATATCTTTGACATTCTTCCACGCATCAAAAAGCAACGACCCTATTTACCCATCGTGGTCATGAGTGCTCAAAACACCTTTATGACGGCTATTAAGGCGTCAGAAGCAGGAGCATATGAGTATCTTCCCAAACCATTTGATCTGAAAGAATTGATCAATATCGTCGGACGGGCACTATCTGAACCCAAGCAACAAATGCATGCTGTTCAACAGGAAGGTCTGGATATTCCTCTCATTGGTCGCTCAGCTGCCATGCAGGATATCTATCGTGTTATTGCACGCCTGATGCAGAACGATCTGACCGTGATGATCACGGGTGAGAGCGGTACCGGCAAAGAATTGGTTGCTCGCGCTTTGCACGATTATGGCAAACGCCAAAAAGGACCGTTTGTTGCAATTAACATGGCCGCAATCCCCAAGGACCTGATCGAGTCAGAGCTGTTTGGACATGAAAAGGGTGCTTTTACGGGTGCAACGGGTCGCTCTGCCGGCAAATTTGAGCAGGCGGAGGGAGGAACATTATTTCTTGATGAAATTGGCGATATGCCGATGGAAGCCCAGACGCGTCTTTTGCGGGTATTGCAACAGGGAGAATACACCACTGTCGGGGGGCGCGTGCCGATCAAGACCAATGTTCGAATTGTGGCTGCAACCAACAAGAATTTACAGACACTCATTCATCAGGGGCTTTTTCGTGAAGATTTGTTCTTCCGTTTGAATGTGGTTCCGATGCGCTTGCCACCGCTGCGGGAGCGTCTGGAGGACATTCGGGATCTGGTACAACATTTCTTTGCGCAGGGTGAGCGTGAAGGGCTTCCTGGCAAGCAGTTGTTGCCCGAAGCTTTGGATATTCTGGTTCGTTACCGTTGGCCCGGCAATGTCAGGGAATTGGAGAATCTGGTTCGCCGTTTGGCTGCCCTTTATCCGCAGGAGCAAATTACCGCAGCACAAGTGGAGACTGAACTCAGTCAGGTCACCTTGAATGGCATTGATGAGCAAGGTGGCAATAATAGTGTTCAAGATTTGGGGTCTGCAATGGAGGCACATATGGCCTCGCTCTTTGGAGAAAATGATAGTGTTTTACCGTCACCGGGCCTATATCATCGGATTTTGCGTGAGATTGAATATCCCATGATTTGTGCATGCCTGGCTGCGACCAAAGGCAATCAGATCAAAACGGCTGAGATTCTGGGTCTGAACCGTAACACCTTGCGCAAGAAAATTAAGGACCTGGATATTCAAGTGGTTCGAGGTGGCTAGTTCATGATGATGTCAGGCTTGAAAATGCTGTCATTTCAAGCGATGTTGTATTTTAATCACAGGCTGAGATCTGTCAGCAGGCTAAAATCAGACATGCTGTCACATTTTAGCAACAATTTGGTTGAATAGAAACGCAGCAGGAGCGATGCTGCGTCGATGCAGGCGATGTAACGAGAATCAAGCCGAATTTGCCTGTCTGCCAGATTGGAGCTGTTGACCAGAATGACTAGCCTAAATGAGCCTCATGAAACGATGTCGATGGCCGAACCAGGGCGGCGTGCCCGCCTGATAGGCTTGGTGACTGTTATTCTGGCGGTCGCTTCGGGGATTGTGACATTCGTTATTCTGCTTGGTCTGACATCCATTGATCCAGATGAGATTGTCATTCGCAACGCCTTGATCGTCAATGGCGTGTTCCTGATTGCTCTATTGCTTTCCATTCTCTGGGAAGCCGGGATTATTCTGGTTGCCCGAAAGCGTGGTCGTGCTGCAGCCAGATTGCATATTCGCGTTGTATTGTTGTTTTCGCTTGTCGCCGCTGTTCCAACGATCTTGGTGGCTATTTTTGCATCCATAACACTGGATCGCGGGTTGGATCGCTGGTTTTCCTCACGAACACTGGCCATTATCAATACATCGCAAACTGTTGCTCAGGCCTATCGCCGAGAACATGCGACGGTATTGCGGAATGAGCTTTTGGGTATGGCGCAGGTTCTGAACCAATCGGAGCCCTATTTTATTCTTGATGAGAGCCGTTTCAAGAACATACTGATTCAGCAGGCCAATATTCGCGGGCTTCCTTATGTATATCTGGTTAATGGGCGCGGTGAACAGCTGGTGAATTCGCCCAATCGTTTGGAGCAACCACTCCCTGATTTACCTACTGATGAGCTTATCAAGCGTGCACAAGGGCAACCTGTTCTGATATCGTTGGGAGATTCCAACCTTGTTGCTGGTATTCTGAAGCTTGATGAGTTTAATGATGCCTATCTGTTTGTATTGCGGGTTATTGACCCTGCAGTTTCCAACTTTCTTCGCATGACAACCGAAAATGTTCAGGAATATCAAGCGTTCTTGAACAGTCGATCAAATATTCAGCTTGCATTTGCAATTTTATATGCTGGAGCAGGTTTGATAGTCATGCTGGCTGCAATCTGGATTGGTATCGGTTTTGCCAATCGTCTGGTTGCTCCAATCAAACGTTTGATTTTTGCTGCCGAGAAAGTAAGGCAAGGGGATCTATATGTTCGCCTGCCTATTGATAAATCGTCTGCTGATTTTTCGACGCTTAATACCACATTCAACACCATGACTACCGAATTGCGCTCGCAACGCGATGAGTTGCTACTTGCAAAAGATCAGATAGATGATCGGCGACGCTTTACAGAGGCGATGTTACAGGGAGTAACCGCTGGTGTTCTAGGTGTGGATGCAACCCATAAGGTCACATTGGCAAATCCTTCGATCCAGAAAATTCTTGCGAAAGAAGAACATGAGCTCCTTGGATCGGAACTTTCTGATTTTCTGCCTGAAATTGCCCCGTTGGTTGAGGGAGCCGAGCATGATACCGGACAATTACGAGAAGAGCAGGTTGCCATCATACGTGAAGGTCTCGAATTTACGCTTCGCGTTCGAGTGACGTCCGAAATTTCTGACCAGGAGAGCCATTCCTATGTGGTGACACTCGATGATGTGACAGAGCTGGTCAGTGCTCAGAGATCTGCCGCCTGGGCTGATGTTGCACGCAGAATTGCTCATGAGATTAAGAACCCACTCACCCCCATTCAGTTATCTGCCGAGCGTCTTCGTCGTCGCTATGGCAAGAAAGTGGAGGAGGATGATCGGCGTGTGTTTGATCAATGCGTCAATACAATTGTGCGCCAGGTTGGGGACATAGGCCGTATGGTCGATGAGTTCTCCTCGTTCGCTCGGATGCCGAAACCGGTATTCGAACCAGCAGATTTGTCGGAGTTGGTGAAGCAGTCCGTGTTTTTGATCGAAGTTGCCAATCAGGAAATTCTGTTCGAAACCAATATTCCGGACAGAATGCCGGGATCGTTCGATCAACGCCTTTTGGCGCAAGCAGTGACAAATATTGTCAAGAATGCCACGGAGGCTATTTCCGGACGCGAAGATCGGCAGGATGAACAAGGGCATGTCATTATACGTGCCGCCGAAGATGGTGAGGCCTATTGCTTGCAAGTGATCGATAATGGAATTGGTTTGCCAATCGCCAATCGTGCCCGCTTGCTGGAGCCGTATATGACGACGCGTGACAAGGGAACCGGGCTGGGATTGGCAATCGTTCGTAAGATTTTGAAAGAACACGGCGGATCCATCCATTTGCGCGACGCGCGTGAAGTATCAGATCACGAGACAGGTGCTTGCATTGAGATGCGTATTCCCAAAGACCCGAATATTTCCAATGATCAAAATGTTGATGAAGACCATAATTCAGGCCTTGAGCGCCCGTTAGCCGAGTCCCAGAATGGAGTGAATTAGTATGGCAGCTGATATTCTTGTTGTTGATGATGAAATTGACATCCGCGAACTGGTTGCCGGGCTGCTGGAGGATGAGGGTTACATGACCCGTATGGCGGCGGGAAGTGATGAAGCGTTGGAGCTGATCGAGCAACGAAGGCCTTCGCTGGTTTTCCTTGACATCTGGTTGCAAGGATCTCGTCTGGACGGTTTGGCTCTTCTTGGAGTGATCAAGCATAAACACCCAGATCTACCTGTTGTCATGATTTCCGGTCACGGAGGCGTCGAAACGGCCGTGGCGGCGATTAAACGTGGTGCTTATGATTTTATTGAAAAACCTTTCAAAGCCGATCGTCTGATCCTGATCGCGGAGCGGGCGCTTGAAGCCTCCGCGCTGAAGCGTGAAGTAAAAGATCTCAAGAGCAGATCCGGGGATACCACCAGTTTGATTGGTTCTTCTTCTGTTATGAACCATCTGCGCCAGATGATTGAAAGAGTAGCTCAAACTAACTCACGCATTCTGATTTCTGGTCAATCTGGTTCAGGCAAAGAGCTTGTCGCGCGCTCCATTCATAAAAGCTCTCATAGAGCCGATAATCCGTTTGTCACCTTTTCCTGTGGGCAGGGGGATCAGGAAGGGTTGGAGTTTGAACTGTTCGGCACTGAAGCGGATGGTACCAGCTTACGCAAGGTTGGGGTTCTGGAAGAAGCGCATGGTGGAACACTATATATTGAGGAAATAGCTGACATTCCTGCCGACTTGCAGGCCAAATTGATGAAAGTGCTAACAGAGCAAAGCTTCTTACGTATTGGTGGACGTGCTCCGGTGCATGTCGATGTTCGCATCATTTCGTCCACTTCTCAAAATATGGAAGATCAGATTGAAACGGGAACCTTCCGATCTGATCTGTTCCACCGTCTTAATGTTGTACCCGTTTCGGTGCCGCCTTTAGCAGACCGTCGCAAGGATATCCCGGAGCTTGTTCTGCACTTCATGGAACAACTTGCTGCAACTGCAGGCTTGCCTCCACGCAAGATCGGCGAAGATGCAATGGCGATACTTCAGGCTCATGATTGGCCCGGCAATGTACGGCAGCTGAAGAATAACGTTGAACGGTTGCTGATCCTGACCAAAGGTGACGATGATGCCATCATTTCTGCAGATCTTCTTCCAAGTGAAGTGGGCGAGACAGCGCCTAGTATCCCTGGGGGCGGCGAAGCCAGTGAGCAAATCATGTCTTTGCCGTTAAAGAGAGCTCGTGAAGTGTTTGAACGAGAATATTTGAAAGCACAGATAGCACGCTTTGGTGGGAATGTATCTCGTACTGCAGAATTTGTGGGTATGGAACGCAGTGCTCTTCATCGCAAGTTGAAATCTCTGGGTGTGGTTTGAATTTCATTCTTTCTTTTGCTCAAGACCATAGCTTGCGATAGTGTGGCTAGTTTGAGATGAATCACAATTGTACGGCTACATTTGAGATAGAGTAGTCAGACTTTCTCCGATATCGGGTCGACGAATGTTCGACTGCAAGAATAAGAGCGATAGTTCATGAAGGTATTGATTTGTGGGGCCGGACAGGTTGGTTACGGTATTGCCCGTCATTTGTCTGCTGAACAAAATGATGTCACGGTCATTGATAGCTCACCGGCATTGGTATCCGCTATTCGCGATACGCTGGATGTGCGGGGCTATGTCGGTCACGGAGCACATCCCGATATTCTTGCTCGAGCCGGAGCAGATGAAGCCGACATGATCGTGGCAGTGACCCTGTATGACGAAGTCAATATGGTGGCTTGTCAGGTCGCGCACTCCATCTTCAATGTGCCCACCAAGGTTGCGCGGGTTCGTGCTCAGAGTTATCTGGAAAAGCACTGGGCCAATCTGTTTTCACGCGAGCATATGCCAATTGATGTGATCATTTCCCCTGAAGTGGAAGTTGGTGAAATGGTGCTTTCACGCATGGCATTGCCGGGCGCTGAAGACACGGTTCGTTTTGCAGACGGACAGGTCATCATGGTTGGAATTCAATGTGATGAGGGGTGTCCCGTTGTTGATACTCCGTTGCGGCAATTGTCTGAACTTTTCCCTGATCTACATGCCGTCGTGGTCGGTATACGTCGCAACTCCCGTCTATTTGTTCCACATACTGATGATCAGATGTTGGAAGGTGACCTTGTTTATCTGGTGGTAGCCAAGGGGCAGGTTCGCCGTACTCTCTCTATTTTCGGCCATGATGAAGGGCAGGCTGCCCGTGTGGTCATTGCCGGTGGCGGTAACATTGGTCGCTATGTAGCAAAGACATTGGAAGAACGCCGGACGCGCACGAAAGCCAAAATTATCGAGGTAGACCGTGAGCGGGCAATCAAGGTCGCAAATGATCTGCACAACACGATTGTATTGCAGGGTAGCGCGCTTGATCTTGAAATTCTCAAGGAAGCCGACATTCGTGATACCGATACTCTTATTGCTCTTACCAATAATGATCAGGTCAATATTTTGTCCTGTGCCATGTCCAAGCGTCTTGGATGTAGCCGTACCATGGCTTTGTTGAATGACGCACATTACCCAGAATTGGCTCAGGATCTCGGGATTGATGCTTATGTGAATCCACGATCAGTTACAATTTCCAAAATTCTACAGCATGTTCGTCGTGGTCGTATTCGTGGTGTCCATGCGGTGGAAGATGGTGCAGCAGAAGGTATTGAGGCCGAGGCATTGGAAACCTCTCCACTGGTTGGACGCCCGTTACGTTCAGTTGAATTTCCTGATGGGGTTCGGGTTGGGGCGATCTATCGATCTGGTGATGTCATCATGCCTGATGGAGAAACCAAAATTCAGGCCGGGGATCGTGTAATCTTGTTTGCGTTGGCTGATCGTGTCAAACAGGTTGAAACATTGTTCCGTGTCAGTTTTGAATTTTTCTGATTTGGGTATTCCATTCGGTTCTGGACCGGAGCATAGTTCCACATGACGGCCATTTTCTATTTTCTGTCGATCATTCTCGGTTTTCTTGGCAGTCTCATGTTGCCCACAGCGTTGATCGCAATCAGCGCCGGACATAGTGATCTTGCAGAGGAATTTCTGCTGACCGCAGGACTGACCGGCTTTTTGTCAGGTGGCGTCTTCTTTGCCTTGCGAGGGCAGGAAAAAGAACTGGTCAATGCTCAGACTTATCTTCTTTGTATTCTTGTTTGGATCGGCCTACCGTTTGTCGCTGCGTTTCCATTTGTGATTTCGGGGCAATTGTCTGGCATCAATGCCTTGTTTGAGGCAGTCTCCGGATTGACGACCACCGGAGCAAGCATGTTTCGTACATTGGAAGAAGTTCCGACCGCCATCATATTCTGGCGATCCATTCTTCAATGGTTTGGTGGTTTCCTGACACTTCTGACTTTTTTACTGATTCTGGCGCCCAATGGGGTCGGTGGGCTTCCCAATCGTCACATAGGCATGATGGAACGGGCCTTTGGAGAAGAAAGCGGGCGAACATTCTATGTAGCGCGTCAGGTTGGTGGAGCGTATGCGATCCTGACGCTGATACTTGCCTGGTTGCTCATCTTGAGCGGCATTCCTCCCTTTGAGGCTATGTGCCTTGCCTTTTCCACACTGTCGACCGGTGGTTTCATGCCGATTGATGGAACCTTGGCGAGTTATGACAATCGTTGGGCGGAGTTTCTTATTGCTTTGGGAATGATAGCTGGTGCGACCAGCATCTTTTGGCATCGCATGGCCGTTCGTGGTAAATTGCAGATGCTGACGGAACACCGGGAAAGCTACTATCTCTTTGGCCTTATGGCAGGTCTTGGTCTTCTTTATTCCGTCACCCTTTTTCGCCTCGCTGGTAGTGCTAGCGTATTGCCGCCATTGTCAGCACTGCGTCAGGGTTTCTTTACAGCGGTGTCTCTTGTTTCAACTGCCGGCTTTGAAATTCGCCATGCTGATGTGACTGTTCTTCCTGGTTTGCTGGTGGCTTGCCTTGCCCTGATAGGTGCAACACCCTTTTCAACGGCAGGTGGACTGAAACTCTATCGGATTGGCGCTATGCTTATGCAGGCAGGGCGGGAAGTCGGTCGTTTGATTTACCCGCACTCCATTCGAGGGGGACGATTTGGCAAGACGGAATATACCATTCAGTTGATGAAATCCATCTGGGCGTCGTTTCTGCTTTCCATCCTGCTGGTTATTGTCGTAGCAGTCGTGCTAAGTCACGATATCGGTCATTTTGATGGAGCTCTATTTGCGGCAATTTCCGCCTTTTCCAATATTGGACCGTTATATTCGGCAGGCTGGAATGCAACGAATGCCTGGCCGGATTATTATCAGTTATCGCTTATATCCAAGTATGCCTTGATCATAACGATGATTTTTGGCCGATTTGAAATCATAGTTTTGCTTGGGGCGATCAACATAAATTTCTGGCGCCGATAGATCGCGGCTAAAACTCTCCGCTTTCTTGTTGGTACAGGCATGTGGTCTCTTGGCAGCAATCAGATTTCAGTTAGTATGGGATGAGTACTGAATCAGTTTTTATTATTGAACATTCCAATGGTTAGTCGGGACTATCTGATTTTGTAGGTTTTGATGCCTAACCTTTGCGGCGCGCGATTTCACGCTGACTTGTGGACAATCAATGCGATATCCGAGCCTAATTGGCTATTTATGAAATCACGTCTTGGCCTTTCCGCATTTGCTGGTCAATAATGATTATCGGTTCACCTTGACACCAAACAGATAAACAATAAGGCAGGAAAAATGGCAGAACGCGCCCAGAACCTCCAAGATACTTTTCTCAACCATGTTAGAAAAACCAAAACGCCGCTGACCATTTTTCTCGTGAATGGCGTCAAGTTGCAAGGCGTTGTCACGTGGTTTGATAACTTCTGCGTCTTACTGCGCCGTGACGGACATTCCCAGCTGGTCTATAAGCACGCGATTTCGACCATCATGCCAAATGGCCCTTTATCGCTGTTTGAAGGCGGAGAAACCGCCGAGAAAGCCGATAGCTGATTGGCTGACCACGAAGAATTTGAGGGCGATAAGCCCAAGCGCCGCAATCGCCCTTTGATTGACCGAGGGGAGGTTGCGGTTTCTGCATTGGTTCTGGTTCCCATTCTCTCGCAACATCTACAAGGCAAGAAAATTGCTCAAGGGGATGGCAAGCCTATTCGCCGAAGCGATCAGGCACGTCTTGAAGAAGCGAAAGGTCTCGCTGCTGCCATCAATCTGAATGTGATTGATGTGTTACGGGTCCCACTGACTACCATTAGACCTTCCACCCTTATTGGTAAAGGCAAGCTTGCGGAGATTGGCGATCGAATTCATGATGACAAGATAGAGCTCGTTATCATGGATTCTCCGTTGACACCTATCCAGCAACGCAATCTTGAAACAGAATGGAAGTGCAAGGTCCTTGATCGAACTGGTCTCATTCTTGAAATTTTTGGCCGTCGGGCGCAAACCAGGGAAGGACGCTTACAGGTCGAACTTGCTCATCTGAACTATCAAAAAGGCCGCCTGGTTCGTAGTTGGACTCATCTGGAGCGACAGCGTGGTGGTATTGGCTTCATGGGTGGTCCAGGCGAAACCCAGATTGAAGCAGACCGCCGGGCCTTGCAGGATAAGATCGGTCGATTGGAGCGAGATCTGGAACAGGTGCGCCGAACACGCGGGCTACATCGTTCAAACAGGCAGAAGGTACCACACCCGGTCGTCGCTCTGGTTGGCTATACAAATGCCGGAAAATCCACGCTTTTCAATCGCTTGACTGATGCGGATATTTTCGCCAAGGACTTACTTTTTGCGACTCTGGATCCAACCCTGCGGACCTTGAGCCTTCCGCATGGTCGTCAGATCATTCTGTCAGATACGGTGGGATTCATTTCCGACCTTCCGACACATTTGGTTGCGGCCTTTCGTGCTACTTTGGAGGAGGTGCTTGAGGCAGATGTCATTTTGCATGTGCGCGATATCTCCCATGAAGATACAGCTGCGCAGGCTGAAGATGTTGCCAGCGTACTGGATCATCTTGGAATCAAGATGGATGAAGATCCACGTGTGATCGAGATCTGGAACAAGATTGATCTTCTTGATGACGAGGAACGTATGTCTTTGGTTGATTTGGCGGGGCAGCAGCAGCGCTCCCTTGCTACAGAGCAAATGCAAGCGATTGCGCTGTCTGCAATTACCGGTGAAGGTGAAGAGCTGTTACTTGAAGCAGTCGAAGATAAATTGGCTGAGAAGGACAATCTACTTTCTGTTCGTCTGGATTATGCCGATGGGCAGGGACTTGCTTGGCTTTATCAGCATTGCGATGTATTGACACGAGAGGATGAAGAAGAAGGTATCAGATTGTCTCTTCGCATTCAGATGAAGTATCAAGATGAGATCCGAAATCGTTTCAGAGTCATATAGAAAATCGAAGGGGCGCAAAGCCCCTTTTTGTCAATGAAATGTCAATCTGAACTTGCAACCGCAATCTCCACCCGACATCCTTTATCATGGAACTGCCAGTCGTTTTCTCCCGTCTATTTTCAAGAAGGGATTGAAATCGGGTAGTCGACAGTTTGTGCATCTATCCAAGGACAAGGGACACAGCTCATACAATTGGAAGTCATCATGGCTCGCCAGTTATATTGAATGTTGCTGCAGGAAAGATGGCAAAAGACGGACAAGCATTCTATCTCTCGGACAATGGCGCCTGGCTGACCGATCGAGTGGCGCCCAACTATTTAGGTCAGTGATTTGGCGGCTTGCCAGAGTTCTTCCATTTCATCCAGACTTGCTTCGTGAAGGCTTCGACTTTTGTTCTCCAGGCTGCTCTCGACGTGCGCGAAGCGATCACGGAATTTCTGATTGGTCATTGCCAGGGCTTCATCTGGGTCAATGTGACAATGGCGTGCGAGATTGATCACAGCAAAGAGAAGATCGCCAATTTCCGATTTCATCTCTACGCTATCAAGAGAAGTGCCTGATTTTAGCAATTCAGCCAACTCGGTTCTGGATTCCTGCGTTTCTTCTTCTATTTTGTCCAGGACGAGATGTGGATCATTCCAGTCAAAGCCAACCTTGCTGGCTAGTTTTTGAAGTTTGACAGCGGCTTTCATAGATGGAAGGCCACGTGGTACATCATCCAGGAATGCTCCTGGTCCATCACCTTCAACAAGGCCTAGTGCTGTGCGGCGTTCTTGGCGTTCCTGCTTTTCTTCATTCTTGATGGCTTCCCATGCACCTTTGACAAGATCTTTACCGCGTTGCCCTGCATCTCCAAAGACATGAGGATGGCGCCTGACCATTTTCTTTGTGATGGCGTGGACGACATCTCCGAAATCGAATGCCTGTTGTTCTTTGGCCATTTGTGCATGGAAGACAACTTGCAAGAGGAGATCTCCGAGCTCTTCTCTCATATCATCCAGATCATTTCGCTCGATAGCGTCCTGCACCTCATAAGCTTCTTCAATCGTATAGGGAATGATGGAAGCAAAGGTCTGCTCTACATCCCAAGGACACCCTGTATCCTTATCCCGCAATCTGGCCATGATTTCCAACAGCATAGAAATGTCGTTCGAGGCTTCAATTTTCATATCTGATATCATGGGAGAAAGATCCATCTGGGAATTACGCAGGCGAGGGGAGCTGGATGTTAGTCGTGCTGCGGTTTGATGCCGAAACACATATCACGTTTATGACCGAAGCCTTTACGTTTGGAAACTACAAATCCGACTTCTTGTAAATTACGGCGAACCCAGCCAGCAGCGGTATAGGTAGCAAAGGTTGCTCCTTGCTGACTGGATTCCAACAGCGTCTTGAGCAGGGGCAGAGCCCAGAGATCCGGATTGGTCTTGGGATTGAAGCCGTCCAGATACCATGCTTCGATCTGGCCAGATAATTCTTTTGGTAGTGATTGCAGGCCGTCATGCGCATCGCCAATGAAGAGATACAGGTAAGCTTGTTCAAATGCGAGACAGTTCCAGCCTTGCATGAGGTTTTGCCACTGACTGATCAAAACTTCAGAGAATGGTTTAAGTTTGCTCCAAGGGGAGAGAGCTTTTGTCAGCTCATCTGCGCTCATTGGGTATTTTTCAAAGGAGCAAAATGTCAGGTATTGGTCACTTGATATCACGTCTGTGCCATCCTCTTGCGCGCAATCGGCTATGTTATCCTCATGTAACTTATTTAAAGAGATCTTTGTGGATGAGTTCTGGTGGTGCATATATGCCTGCCATGTGGCAAGAAAATTCAAGCCAGTACCAAATCCAAGCTCACCGATGATCGGGTATTTCTGTTTTTTCCATTTTTCAGGAAGTCCATTCCCTTCAATGAAGACATAGCGTGTTTCTTCCAAACCGTTCTGGCGGGAATAGTAGCTGTCGTCAAAGCGTGTGGATATGGGGGTCAAATTGTCCAGCCAGGAGAGTTCTGCCTGTTCGGCCATAGGAAATGCCTTTGCTATCAGTTAGGGTTCGGCCACTCAATCTCACGCTAAATTAAGATGGAACAAGACCAAATGCCAAGTGCAAATAGCAGCCTTTCCTCACACGCTGTCGATTGCCTGATTGTTGGTGGCGGAATCTTTGGCCTGTCAATCGCAAGAGCTCTCTTAGGGGCGGGATTTTCAGTCATGATCGTCGATCGAGCCGGTGCCGGTGAGGGGGCAAGCTTTGGTCTTCTTGGTGCGTTAATGCCACATATGCCGGCCAGATGGAATGTCAAAAAAGAATTTCAATTCAATGCATTGAAGTCTCTTTCTAAAGTTAAAGCAACTCTTGAAGAAGAGGTTGATCTTCCGACCGGGTATGAGCGCTGCGGACGGATTGTACCGCTGAGCAATTCCAATCTGAAGGGTCATAGTCAGATCCGTTCGGATGAGGCTGAACGCGTCTGGCAGAAGGCAGAGACCGGATATTTTTATGAATTGCGCTGCAAGGTCGACTACGAAGGATGGCTCAATCCTCAGCTCGCTCCCGAAGGCTATGCCTTCGACAATCTATCCGCTCGTGCAAGTCCTCGACTTTATTGTGCGGCGGTGAAGGCAAGCGTAGTGAAACGCGGTGGCGTCATTCGAGAACATTGTGAGGTGATTGAAATAAAAGAGCAGGGGGCTGGCGTAGTGGTCACATTGGCTGATGGGTCCAATATTTCAGCTGGTCAGATGGTCTTGTCGGCAGGCTATCAATCTTTTCCCATTCTGGAAGCGATGCTGGATCGCTCCAATCTCGGTCAGGGCGTCAAAGGTCAATCTTTGTTGGTCAAAGCTGATCAGGGGCCTGGGCTACCCATCCTCTATGATCGCGGGCTTTATGTGGTGCCCCATGACCATGGTTATTGTGCAATTGGCAGCTCGTCGGAAAATGAATGGCAAGACCCATCTTCGACCGATGAGATATGTGATGAAATGTGGGAGAAGGCACAAGCTCTTTGTCCTGCGGTGCGCGGTGCCGAAGTTGTTAATCGATGGGCTGGTGTCCGTCCGAAAGCCATTAAACGCGATCCCATGATTGGTTTCCTGCCGGGTTCCAAACGAGTATTCGTTGCTACTGGTGGGTTCAAGATCTCCTACGGCATTGCACATCACATAGCACAAATTGCTATGGAACGTCTGAGCGGGCTTCCTGATAGTTTCGAGGTTCCACCGACCTTTGAGCTTTCTCATCATCTGTCAGAGACGTGATGGAACCAAGCGTTCTTCTTCTAATCAAAGCTCTCTCAGTTTTGCCGCTCCGCGGAGAAATGCGCGTTGCGAAGCACTTTGCTGCGTGCAGAGATGCCTTATTCATGCAGACGTTACAGATAGACAATTGTTTCAAAGTGAAAACATATTCACCAATCGTGTGTGGACGCTATTACAAATGACGTTTGCCATCGTCGGACCAAAGTCAGAATATCTTTCTTTGATGATGGCAAGTATATAGTCGCGCATGGCAGGAATGAATCCGATTGTTCGGAGGCCGACCACGTGCCTTATTGCCACCCAACCCATGTGCCATATCTCCCAATTTGCATTTGCCATCGGAGAGAGTGACATTTTTGAATTGCTCAGTGGTGACATTTTAGCTTTGCGGCTACAAGATTAAGTCCTATAATCTATATTATGGAACTTTTATTCTCTATATCAATAGATATATTGGTAAACTGAAAATTGAATTATATTTCAAATACAACAAGATAATAAGATTTTTTAATGCATAATTGAGCACGCACTTTGCTTACCTTGTCCAAACACATACCAAGAATTATACGGACACTTTCTAGATAAACGTTTGATGCTAAGTGACTTTGTAGCGTCGTATGGTTAAGGAAATGCAACTGGTGTGAGATTTTTTCAAATCACTAATCGCTTGATGAACTTGTTTCACTTAGCGATCTTTTTGCGCTGTTCGGCAAATTGGGAATGATCCATCGCAGACATCCATTTAAGGTGAACCTAGCTTTCGTCAATCATTGATGGCCGCACATGCGGACGCTTTGAAACCATAGGCGGAATACTGCATATCTAACTTAACTGGACGACCGTCAGATATCGAAGTTGATAGTCATGCCATCATAAGCAGGCTCTACATGATCTGGCAGATATTTGAGCAATGCTTCGTAATCCAGATCGATGTGCATATGTGTGAGGATTGTGCGTTTGGGCTCAAGACGTTCTACCCAGCTCAGCACTTCATCAACACTGAAATGGCTGGGATGTGGCGTGTAGCGCAAAGCATCGACAATCCATACATCCAGATCTGAAAGTAGCTCGATACTTTCCGGTTCGAGGTCACTGACATCGGATGAGTAAGCGATGTTGCCGCAGCGAAAGCCAAGGGAATGGATATCGCCATGGACTTGTTGGTATGGCAGCAGTTCCACATGGCCTGCCGCACCTTCGACAATGACTGGCTGGGCGTGATTGATACGATGGTCGTTCAGAATTGGTGGGTATGAGCTTCCCGGTGGTGTCTTGAAACAATACCCGAATGCTTCATGAATACGTTCCGCAGTTAGTTCGTTCGCGTACACATCAACGCGCTCACGACGATTGATCACAAAGGCACGTAAATCATCGATGCCATGCAGATGATCTGCATGCGGATGAGTATAGACTACGCCATCGACCCAATCGACATTGGCTTGTAACATCTGATGGCGGAAATCCGGCCCGGTATCAACCAGTACTCGAGTGACTTCATCATTGGCAAAACGCTCGAACAAGGCCGAGCAGCGCTGGCGCAGATTTTTCGGATTGTTTGGGTCGCATTGACCCCAATCACCGCCAACACGTGGCGTGCCGGGCGAGGAACCGCAGCCGAGAATGGTCAGGCGATAATTGGACCTGGACTCAATTGGCATATCTGCTCCCCTCCCCAATGGTTATGTTTCTTGCTTTGCCTTGGAAAAGAGGCGGAAGAAATTCTCTGTTGTGATGCGAGCAATTTCTTCTTTTGAAACGCCTTTGACTTCAGCCAGCACCTCAGCGGTATGAGCGACATAAGCAGGCTCATTGCGCTTGCCGCGATATGGCATTGGGGCAAGATATGGTGCATCAGTCTCAACAAGCAAACGATCCATCGGTACATCGGCAACAATATCGCGGATGTCCTGGCTGCGCTTGAAGGTGAGAATTCCGGAGAGGGAAATATAATGACCCATTTCCAGTGCTTCCATTGCAAGTTTTCGACCTGATGAAAAGCAATGCAACAAAGCAGGGTAAGCCCCCTGCTCCATTCCTTCTTTCAGGATGGAAATCATGTCGTCATCAGCATCACGAGAATGAATGACCAATGGTAGCTGTGTCATACGTGCGGCATCAATGTGCGTGCGCAAACCTTGGGCCTGTGCTTCTCGCGGCGCGTTGTCGTAGAAGTAATCCAGACCCGCTTCACCAATGGCAACACATTTGGGGTGCTCTGCCAGTTCGGCAATGTCATCAGCTGTGAAGTCCAACTCTTTGTCCGCATTATGCGGATGGGTGCCGACCGAGCAGAAGATATTATCGTAACCCTCCGCAATAGCTTTGATCTGATCAAACTTGCGGATATGTGTCGAGATGGTCACCATATGGCTGACGCCTGCGAGTTCTGCTCGGCGGACGACTTCATCCAGTTCTTCGCTCAATTCTGGAAAATCCAGATGGCAATGGCTATCTACCAGCATGATTTCAGGTTCCTATATGCCCTCAAAGTTACCGAAATCAAGCGTCTTCTTCGGTTTTCTCGACGTAGCGAGGGAAAACCGGGCTTGGTTTTTCGATTGGCGTACCAGTGGATAGGCGGCCGGCTTCACCAAGGTTGGAGAATGAGCGCTTGTTCGCTGGAATGGCCAAAAGGTCAAGAAGCTTCTCGGCGGAGTCTGGAATGAAAGGCTGCGCCAGAATTCCCACTTGTCGGATAAGCTCTGCGGTAAGATAGAGCACTGTATTCATGCGTTCAGGATCAGTCTTGCGCAGTGCCCAAGGCTCCTGAGACGCGAAATATTTATTGGCTTCGCCAACGACATCCCAAATGGCCTCCAGCGCCTTATGCAGACGCTGACGATCCATAGCCTCACGACATTTTTCCAGCATCGCATCGGCTTGTGCTAGAATAGCCTTGTCTTCATCGCTGAAATCACCAGGTGCTGGAAGCTGCTTGTCGCAGTTCTTGGCGATCATAGAGAGCGACCGGCTGGCCAGATTGCCCAGATCGTTTGCAAGATCAGCATTGGTGCGATTGACGATCGCATCGTGGCTATAATTGCCATCGTTGCCGAAAGGCACTTCGCGCATGAAGAAGAAGCGTGTCTGATCCAGGCCATACTCTTCCAGAAGCGAGAACGGATCGATCACGTTACCAACGGATTTCGACATTTTCTCACCACGGTTGAACAGGAAACCATGGGCGAAAACGCGACTTGGCAATGTCAGACCCGCGGACATCAGAAATGCTGGCCAATAGACCGTATGGAAGCGAGTAATGTCCTTGCCAATGATATGCATGGCATTCGGCCAGAAGGCCTTGAAATTGTCCGTATCTTCATTGGGATAGCCGAGAGCAGTGATATAGTTGGTCAGCGCATCGACCCATACATACATTACGTGATTGTCGGTGCCGGGAACCGGAATACCCCAATCGAATGTGGTACGAGAAATCGACAGATCGCGCAGACCACCTTTTACGAAGGAAACGACTTCGTTGCGGCGCTCTGCAGGACCAATGAAATCAGGCTTGCTTTCATACAATTCAAGTAATTTATCTTCATATTTTGACAGGCGGAAAAAGTAACTTTCCTCTTCGGTCCATTCTACCGGGCTTCCCTGAGGGCCATAGCGCACACCATCATCGCGGACCTCGGTTTCACTCTCGGCATAGAATGCCTCATCACGCACGGAATACCAGCCAGCATAGCTGTCGAGATATATATCACCAGCCTCTTCCATCTTTTTCCAGATGGCTTTGCAGCTCTCATAGTGGCGAGCCTGGGTGGTACGGATGAAATCGTTGTTCGAGCAATTCAGCGCTTTGGCCATCTTCTCGAAAACCGGTGCGTTACGATCAGCCAATTCGGCCGCAGTGATGCCTTGCTTTTCGGCAGTTTGCTGCATTTTCTGGCCATGCTCATCAGTTCCGGTCAAGAAGAACACATTGAAACCGTCAAGGCGTTTGAAGCGGGCAATAGCGTCGGTCGCCATCATCTCATAGGCGTGGCCGATATGCGGAGCGCCGTTGGGATAGGAGATTGCAGTGGAGATGAAAAAATTCTTTTGATCTGCCATGTGACTCGCTTCTTTCGCAGAGGTTGGAGCGCGGATTTGGTCGGAGGGCCGCAGCTATCTTCATGCGATTGGATTGGTATGAATATTTGTTGCCATGGTTTTGGGGCAGCGAAAGGTTAGGGTCAAGCCTTTATCGCGTTAGAGATTCGAAAAGTGGCTGATAACCCACATTGGAGAGTATCCCATTGCTTCTTATGCGCGGGATGCTTCTGCCAGCATACGAACGACATTGATCGCAGTTTGCTTCTTGTCGAGATTGAAAATTTGCGTTTCTCGCAAGGTCTCTCCCACTCTCTCCCAAGCATCGGCCAAAGCCATCAAGCTTTTACTGGAAGCTGCCTCGCTTGATCTTTTCTCATGCAATTGACGAGTAAGATAGCGAAAAACAAGATCGGAGAAATGAGCAAAATTTTGATCTTTGCCTCTCTGGGCAACCAGATCACCGAAATGATGCAAACTCTCATAGTCCGGTTTGAACGGTGGAGTGAGAAGCCGCTCAAAGGCATGTACCATGATCATACCGTCTTCTGATTGTAATTCCGCAGCCTTTCGCAGAGATCCTTCGCAAATCTGGCTCATCTGCTCAACATTATCGGCCGAGACAATCTCCAGATCTGTCAATGCTTTGGAAAGCGTTGGATTTTCCAAGGGGGCAAAATGCAAACGACGACAACGTGAACGAATGGTTGGTAGCAGTCTGCCTGGTGCATGAGAAATGAGGAAAAAGACGGTTTTTACCGGTGGCTCCTCCAGAATTTTAAGCAAGGCATTGGCAGCGTTGGAGTTCAGATCATCCGCAGGGTCCACTATGCAAACACGCCAGGTATCTTCGCCAGCAGTCGAACCAAAGAAACGTACGGTTTTTCGGACTTCATCTACCGTGATTTCCGTACGGAATTTCTTTCCTTTAGGGTCGTATGGTCGTTCGATTGACAAGAGGTTCGGATGGGCACGGTTCGCTACCTGCCTTGCGGTATGGCTCTCAGGATTGATGGCAAGATCTGCTGGTTGAATGAGAGCAAAGCCGTCCCCAGTTGCCCCGCTATCAAAAATGAAACGCGCTGCGCGATACGCGAAGGTTGCTTTACCGATTCCTTTGGGACCTGTCAGGATCCAAGCATGGTGCATTTTCCCCGACTGCCAAGCATTCAGAAGAGCTTTTTCCTGCTCCTGATGGGAGAAGAAAAGCTGTTGCTGATGAGGTGGTGCCAAACCATCCAGAGCATCAAAGATTGGGGTTTCCAGATCAGGTTGGGCCATCTGTGTTAACCCTCAATACCAGTTTGGTCGGCCAACAGCTCGCGCTCAATGATGGTCCAGATGTCAAAAGCGATTTCCTCTTCGCTCTGGCTGGCATCAATGATCTTGCAGCGTTTCGGATCGCGCTGAGCCAGTTTCAGAAAAGCCTGACGACGCTTTTCATGGACTGAGACAGTTTCTCGCTCAAAGCGATCAGCCTCTTCACCGTCTGGTCGGCGCTTGTGGGCACGAGCCAGACCGATTTCCGCGCGCAAATCAAGAATGAACGTCAGATCAGGAACCATGCCATCGATGGCAAGCTTTTCAAGGCTATCGATCAGTTCTGAGGGCACATTGTCAGACTCACCTTGATAGACACGGGTGGAGTCCATAAAGCGGTCGCACAGCACCCAAGTGTCTTTCTCGAGAGCTGGGCGGATGGTGGTGTCGACATGATCGGCACGTGCGGCAGCAAAGAGGATGGCCTCTCCAGCAGGCGACATTCCCATATTTTCCGCCATTCCAGACAGGAGCACATGGCGTACTGCTTCTGCACCAGCGGAGCCACCAGGCTCTCTTGAATGGATAGTTTCAATTCCTGCGGCATTCAGGCGCTTGGACAGGAGGCGGATCTGGGTTGTTTTACCAACGCCCTCTCCGCCTTCAAAGGTGATGAATTTGCCCTTGGCCATAGCCGACTCATTGTTTGAATTGATCAGGTGCTCAGTTGTAAGCGCTTAGAGCCAGCCGAGCAACAAATGATGCAATCCATCCAACGCGCGTTGTCGCAGGGTGCCAGGACCAACGGAATGAGCTGCTACCAGCGGGGTTTCCATAACAAGTTTGCCATCTGACCAGATTTTGAGAGTGGCCAGCTCGGTCCCCTCTTCTATCGGTGCCTTGATCGGTCCCTGATAGATCACACGGCCTTTCAGCTTGCCACGTTTGGAGCGAGGCATGAAAAGACTGACCGGTTTTTCGCTAACGAGCATGACTTGCGATTGATCACCACCATGAACATTTGCAAAGGCGATCTCTTCGTCAGTCTCGTAAATGCGCTCGCTGACAAAGGCCCGAAATCCCCAATCGACGATTTTGCGAGATTCGAAGGAACGCTCCTTCTTGGATTTCATGCCACCCATGACCAGGATGAGACGTTGGTCATTGCGAAGGACGGAAGCCACTACACCATAGCCGGACGCTTTGGTGTAACCGGTTTTCAGGCCGTCAGCACCTTTTGTTTGGCCGAGTAGCGGATTACGGTTTTTCTGAGTAATCTTGTTCCAAGTATATTCAGGGATTGCGAAATATTGATAATATTCTGGATATTCCTTGATCAGGTGCTGGGTCAATTTGGCCAGATCTTGCGCAGTGACATATTGCCCTTCAGCCGGTAATCCAGTGGAATTGACAAAATGCGACCCGCCCAGGCCGAGTACCTTGGCACGATTATTCATCAATTCGGCGAACGTTTCTTCATTCCCTGCCATGCCTTCTGCGATCGCGATGCAGGCATCGTTACCAGATTGCACAATAATTCCATGAAGCAATGCGTCCAATGGAACGGATGAATTCAGTTTTGCGAACATGGTTGACCCGCCTGAAGAACTACCGCCAGTGCGCCAAGCGTGCTCGCTGATAAGGAACTCGTCCGTCAAGGATAATTCGCCATTCTTGAGTGCATGAAACACGACCTCAAGTGTCATCAGTTTTGCCAATGAGGCTGGTGGGAATGCTGTTTCTGCATCTTTGGAGAAGAGAACTGACCCGGAATCCCAATCCACCAACAGGGCCTGCTTGGCTTTTGTCTGAAAGATCTGGGCCTGAGCTGGAAAAAATGAGAGAAAGAAGGAAAGAAAAACAAATAAAAATGAAACGAGAAAAGAATGTCTGCGGGACGAATCCATAACCCAATTTCCTAAAATTCATATCGAAGACAAGTTGATTGCCAGTCTTCCTTTGATGGATTTAAATGCTTGATAAAAGGGTCTATTATTATGTTGTCCCATCTTGATCCAGCCTGTTCGCGAGGGTCAGCTTACAACGGATGAGACAAAAGGAAAAGGAGAGTGAAGCACTCTCCTTTAAAAAAGCGATAGTTCAGATGTATCATACGCATAAGCTAATCTGATTAGCTTCCTTGCATATTCAGCGGAGTCCCAAGGATTCATGCATATTGCGAATGTCATTCCATGTTACGCCCGTTTTTAATTTGGCGATGGTCAATGTTATGGAACCGTCTTCTATCATTTCCATATCAATAGCTGCCAATGCTGCAAATTCTCGAGCCAAACGCTTGGCATAGGCTGGTTTGAATGCACCGATCACTCTTGTATTGCGCTTGAGTTCGGAAATTCGACTGGCCTTATGAATTAGTGCTGATCTCAAACCACTGGACTTCATTTCAGTCGAAGAAAAGAGGTCTGCAATTGCATCATGTCCTGATGACATGCGGTTTCTGGAAAAGGACGGCGCATAATTGAGCGAAACTGGATATGCCTGTGCCAGTTTGTAAGTTGTCTTTTTTACAGCAGCTTTCGGCGGATGGTAGCCATCGCCTACCAGATCAATAGGTGCCCAACCCGCATTGGCTGGTCTGGCAAGTTGCGCAGGATTGGGTGAAACCATGGATGCCTGAAGTGTTGGCACATGAGCTAGTAGATAATTTGTTCGGCTCTTGCGCTGGCTATTTGGCGTCAAAGTGGTCTGAGTGTTCGAGGCCACCATCACTGGAGCTGCCATACGGCGCTCTTGTCCCTCTTTGGGGACAGCGCGGAAGTCATCGCCAATAGGTTGACCACGTTTACGGTATGATGCTTCCAGATAGCGACCATCCTCACCATCCATCCGCGCTTTGCCTATATATTTCACTCGAACGTTGGTGATGCCATCATTTTTAAAGGCGAGAACTTCAGCTACGCGCTTGGAAAGATCGATCACACGATTATGAGCGTAAGGGCCACGGTCATTGATGCGAACAATAACAGAGCGACCATTTTTCAGATTGGTCACACGGGCGTAACTCGGCAGAGGCAGCGTAGGATGAGCCGCGGTGAGCGTGTTCATATCGAAAATTTCGCCATTTGCGGTCAATCTGCCGTGGAAATCATCGCCGTACCATGAGGCTTTGCCGGTCTTGTTATAACCTGGCTCATGCTTTGGGCGATAGACCTTTCCAGCAACTTTGTATGGCTTGCCAATCTTGTAATGTCCCCCACCTTTGCGAAACTCGCTTCTTGATTTCGCAACACGAGCACTGGCCGACACCCCGTATTTGGGATCGAATTTGCCTTTGCCTGAAGAAGGAGCTGGACCGCCCGAGGAACATGCTGTCAAAACAGCTGCAAGCGCGCAGCCTGTAATTAGCTTCATACCCTTTTTAGCAAAGGACATATCGCTTTGATAACACATTTGGTAGCCCATTGAGGTTTTCCAATTCGCCGCTTTTGTCATGCCGACAACACTCACTACATTCATGCCGGTCGCTTCAACATGTTTTGCCAAACATCAGAAACGATAGATCGCAATAGCTTTTACATTCACCTGCATCTTCTCTTATGGAAGATTTTTCAGATTATGTAAGATCTTCAGGGCCTGATGGTTGCACAACTGCAACACCTTCAGGCACATATCGGTCTCATCCGATAGTGTTCTATCAACAAAGAAATTGTTATTCATGAATCCAGATCAAATTACCAGAGAAAAATGGTTAATTCCATCAGTCATGGTAAAGGAAGTCTGAACCCTGACTTCTATTGGCGGTCAGGGTAACAGATTCTGATATTTGGTGTGCAAAATACCCCAAGGCTTTCTGGCCAAACGATGATCTCGTATCAAGCTAGAAGATGAAGGCGAAATTCATTTCTATTGCCGTCCTTTTCTGACGGAATAGGCAATCAATCCAAATAGTATCAAGCCAACGATCGCAGATAGCGCAAGTAACAAAGGAGCGGTGTTGGGTAGCACACTGTCGTAAAACTGATCGATTATATCCAGAACCGGCATGAGGATTGGTGTAAAAATGGCACTTAAAGTGTTGCCAATACTGGATAAGGCAGCCCCAAATGTTGAAAGCACAAGGTTGATCGTTTCCTCAACTATGCCACCAACCGTCATATCCTTGTTGACTGGAACATTGGACACATCTGGATATGGAATATTCAATTCAGAGAAGACTTCTGGAAAATCTTCAAACAGCCGCGCTTGTGGTGGATTATCAAGCAATAGCAAGCGCGTTTGTGACTGACTGGAAAATGTAAGACTGGCTGATTTTCCAGGTCTGATATCTGCATGTTCGTCAGAAATATAACTTTTTACCCCAACCACTCCTTCAAATACGCGAACCAGAGACCTCGTTGCCGTTGTCGATACTGTGAAGCGTGTTCCTTTTACGACAGCTGCAATAAAGGGGGTATCTACGCTGAAATGCGTATTCGGCATCTTTTCGACGATCAGATCCAGCTGTCCGCTTTTGAGTTTGATCGTGGTGTGACCAGGCTTTTGGTCATTATCTGCCGGAATGGAAAGAACTGTATTCGAACCCACTTGAATGCGCTCTTTGCCGCGCGCTAGCAGGACACGGCTTCGATCTCCGGTTTTTAACGTATTACCGGGTTTAAGCGTTGAGTTCTTCTTAAGCTGAATCTTTTCCTGATTGGACTGAAGAAGCCATGCAGAACCGCTGATTTTTCTCACTTCCCATGATAAGTCAGCCTTAGCGGAAACAGAGAGACAACAAATGAATAACAAGGCTAGAAAATTGACAAATAGCTTCTGCACTCTATCACCCGACATATGGTTGTTTTGCTTCCTATTCCCCACAGACCGGAAGCGGCTGAATTTCCTGATTGATAGCATTTCGCTTTCACCCGCACAGACAGTATGCATTTGGGGAGTAAAGGTGACGTAAATGAATCGTGTTAAATTCGATCGATACCAAATAACAAGACCAATCAGGGCTCTCTTTGCTGTTCAGCTTTCCTTCGTAGTAAGTCGGTCGGAACGAACCAAGTCTAATGGATAAACCTGACAGGAAGCTGTCAACTCTCGCACTAAATCGAGAAAATGACAAAATTTGTTTTTGTTAAAAGTACGGATCTCACATCGCTCTCACAATGCGGACATTTGTCTTGCCATGGCCTTACAAGTTAGCTCAGTTGCTGTACTGTGAGCATCCAGATAATAATTATGTCCGGCATCATTCAGGAGCGTATATTGCTTCGGAACAGTCGATAGCCATTCGGAGGCAGGTTTGTTTGGATCCTTATTGCCGAAAAAGACGTGATGAGGTGTTTCGATCGCTCCTTCATTTCTCAAACGAGTTGAAGATACACAGAATATGCCTGAGAAGGCATGGCCTCGCGCGGCGGCTTTCCAAAGAACTGTTCCGCCGGCGCTATAGCCTAACCCCCAATGGTCTTTTCCCCAATGTGACATGAGGTTACGTACGGCTTTGTCCATGCCGCCATCTGTGAAAAGATGATGATGTAACGCATCTCCCATGAGGTTGGGTTCCCCGCTTAACTCACATAATGTGAGTCTGGTTATTTCAGAGACCTTCGAAAGTTTGTTGGACAGGCAGTTGGATGGCATCGGTTGAGAATGGATATCTGAGATAACGCATAATTTCATGAGTGATATCTTCGAGGTGGTCTGAAAACAGGTATCGTTTCATCTAAGCAATATTAACCAGATTGGCAATGCTATGGAACCCAACAGGGTTGTTGGCTTATCAAGAGAAACTAGTTGAAATTGAACGCGTAAAATCCCTGAGCGGTGCTCTTGAAGATATCTAAATGGTATTTGCTGGGGATCAGTTCCTCATAAGCCTTTACGATCTTATCATAACTTGAACTCAGGCTATCAACCGGGAAGTTGGAGCCGAACATGCATCTGTTGGCCCCGAACTGGCCGATGCAGGTCTCGACAATCGGACGAATGCCTTGAGTAGTCCAATCATGATCAAACATCCCTAGACCAGATAGTTTGCAATAGACATTTGGAAGAGCGGAGAGACACTCCATCTGTTTGGTCCAGTTCTTCAATCCCTCTTCAGACCGGTCATATGGAGATCCCGCATGACAAAGAGCGACCTTCAGGTCCGGTACTTGCGCCAGCACTTCGGCGGTTGCTTCCATATAGTCAGGCAGCAATTGCAAATCAAAACCCAAACCTAGATCTGCTGTCGCCTTCAAACCTTCGAGAAAGGAAGAATTATCCAACAATTGGCGAGTGCCGGACTGGCTATCTTCTCCAGGTGCTCGACCAATGATCTGACGCACCCCTCGCACCGAACTCATTTTCGAGAATGCTTGCAGTTGTCTCACCACGCCTTCAGTGCTGAGATCGCAGAACACCACTTGAACCAATGGCCAATCTGGATTGTCGTCTGCAACAGACTGCACCCACTTAGCCTCTTGCATGGCATCAGCGGCACCGACCTGAATATGGACAGATGCACCTATTCCCTGGCGCTCGGCATCGGCACGAAATTCATCCAGAAGGTAATTGCGCTGAATAGAGGATGGATCTCCGAAAAAACGCGGCTTTCCCGTTTCCATGAGCCATGGATAATGAACAGCCTGCAAGTCCCACAGATGATGGTGAGCATCAATACGCATGTCAGTATCCTCCGGCTTTCGCTGACGTCAGGTTTCTTTCAGGCAGACCTCTCAAATGCTTCAGACGTTTGAAGACATCAAAACCCATTTGCTTCAGCATATGGATGACATCTATTGGAACCCAATTCTCGCAAATCTTGCCATCTTCTATGCGATAGAAATCCATGACACGCATATCGATGACTTTGCCAGTTGCCGGCATGCCCAACCATTCTCCGGTATGGGTACCAACAACAGATGGCCAACCACCCGTCACAACATAGTTTCCATCACCAATTCGGATATAGTGCCCTGTCCCTTTTCGGTCAGGAAAACCAGTGAGAAATGGAATTTGATGGTGAGCTCTGAAGCCAGACATTGCTCTGGTGCTACCAATACCGGATGGGCCATACCACATGAAGTGTTCGTCCCAGAATTTCGAATGCTTCATGCTGTCCAGATCCACTCCATCAAATGACAGCAATGCCGCATGCATGCCCATCACGACATCAAAAGCCTGATCTCCGGCTTTCTCATCACAAATCTCAGGCCTCACGCCATCCATACTGGCAGGCGTTGGCCAAACATGTTCCGCTCCCAATGAAGCCGGGATCGGCCAAACACCAGCCTGTCGCATCAAATCCAGAAAATCCAGCATGACATAGGAATGCTCGATCAATCCATCCTTGATGTGATGTACCTCGCAGAAGCGTAAATGGACAACACCATGAGTGGCAGGAATATGAAGCAGATCCTTTTCGAAGGTGCCCTGATAAGTCCCAAGACTTGCAATGAGCAAACGATCGGTAAACCCATCCGGCATACGAACATCTGGTTTGCTGAGACCTGCAACAAATATGCTATCACGCCTCTCCATGTCTGGAATTGCGTTCGTTATTGTCTTCCAAACATCAACAATTGCCGAATGCCCCTTGATTTCATTGAAGGGATGCGACCCAAACCAATCTGCATTCTCGTGATAAAGGTTTGCCGGATCGCCATCCTTGGCAAATTGCTTCAGTTTTTTAAAGAATATGCTTTTGGCCTCTGAAGGTGGCATTGTGTTCTTTTCTGTTAATTTAGAGATTGGCCGCTTCTTTGATCAAATCCACTCCCATCTGAGAGAAGAGATCGACATAATCAAGGCAGACCCAGTTTTCGGCGATTTTGCCCGTATGACAGCGATAAAAATCCATAACGCGCAAAGTCAGTGGTTTATTGGTGGCCTTGATGCCAAGATAATCTCCCTTATGCGTCATGGTCATGGAGGGCCATCCGCTGACAGCCGCGTAATTGCCATCACCAATCCGGCAGTAGTGGTCGCCACCCTTCCTGTCCGGAAAGGCTGTCAAGAATGGCGCCCGGTGGTCTTGATGAAACCCTTCCCAGCGGAAATTAGAACCAATTCCACCCGGTCCATACCAGAGCATGTCATCATGCCAGTAGCCATCATCGCCGGTTTGGTCTTTTGATGTGAATGTATCGGGATTGAAGACATGCAGATCGCCTAACATGGCTTCGACGACGTTAAGCGAACTCTCGCTCAACTCTGAAGCCATGGGCAAGACACCATCATGGGTCGCCGGACCTGGAAACAGCATTTCCGTGCCAAGTTTGGAAGGCAACGGAAAACGACCTGCCTGACGCATCAGATCAAGAAAATCGATGATCAGCTTGGCTTCGACAATCTTACTATTTTCAACCCGGTAGAATTCTCCAGAACGCAAAAAGACAAGATGATTGCTCGGCTTCACCCCCCATAATGACCGATTAAAATTGCCTACATAATGGGTCAAACAGGAAATCCAGTAGCCACCATTGGAGCGTCTATTGTCTCCACCGATAAAGATTTCATCGCGCCGATGAACGTGAGACAGCGCATTTTTCAACGGTTGGAAAAATTTTTCACTGATTTCTTCATGGCTTGTAAATTGACCGACCGGCGCTGAAATATCAAAAACGCAAGATCTGGAAAAATACTTATTTATCAATGCTTTTTCTTGCCCATCCGAAGCTGAAAAAAGATTCATTAGGCCTTGGCGAATGAATGCACGTTGATCGGTCATGAAGTCTGCTTTCTGAAATTTTTGCATACGTCTGCAAAATTGACCTTGCCAAATTGCCGCGGCTGCGTCTAGAGTTTTTGCATTCGTATGCAAAATGCCTTGGATAATGATTTCTGGGAGGACCAATGGCTGAAATCAGATTGCGCGACGTCACAAAACGTTGGGGATCCTTTGTAGGGGTTCACAACTTTGACCTCACCATTGCAGACAAGGAGTTCCTTGTGCTTCTCGGTCCTTCCGGCTGTGGCAAAACCACCACAATGCGGATGATTGCAGGACTGGAAGACGCTAGCGAAGGAGAGATCCTGATTGATGGCGAGCAGGTCAATGACAAGGAACCAAAGGATAGAGAAGTGGCAATGGTGTTCCAGAGCTATGCCCTCTATCCCAACATGAATGTCTATGAGAATATTCGCTTTCCCCTGAAGGTTCGTGGCATTGATCCAGCATCACATCACGAACGGGTCATGCAAGCTGCTGCGCGTGTGGAACTGAATGAGTTTCTGGATCGCAAACCCGCTGCTCTATCGGGTGGTCAGAGACAGCGTGTTGCATTGGCACGCGCCATTGTGCGCAAGCCCAAAGTTTTCCTTATGGATGAGCCACTGTCCAATCTCGATGCGAAATTGCGGGTGTCCACTCGGGCTCAGATCAAGAACCTGACCCATGATCTGGAAGCAACCACCATCTATGTGACCCATGACCAGATCGAAGCCATGACATTGGCCGATCGGGTTGTGGTGATGAAGGGTGGTGTCATCCAGCAAGTCGGTAGCCCCACGGAGATTTACGACAACCCGGCAAACACTTTCGTTGCCAGTTTCATCGGCTCCCCGGCCATGAACCTGATGGAAGGCGAAATTCAGAACGGAACCTTCCGCGCCGAGAATGTCGAGATATCCGGACTTTCAGCACCGGATGGTAAAGTCACACTTGGCTTTCGCGCAGAAGATGCCAGCACGGTAGATTCAGACGGCGAGGTGAATGCCCCTATCTATACGCTCGAACTGCTTGGCGATGCCACCATGGTCACAGTTCGCATTGGTGGACAGTTGGTCGCGGTGAAAGCGGACAAGTCCTATCGAGCCGAAATTGGTGAGCAAGTCTCACTGAAAATTCCGGCAAAAGATTGTCACTTATTCGATGCGCAAACAGGCGCAGGTCTTGAAGCCTAAGGCTTCATCCTTTTTCGACTATTCGGACTATTCGGGTGCAGATTTCATTATGTGCTCAAAAACTTTGGGAGGAGTTTAGATGAATTTGAAGCAATTAGCCCTGGCAAGTGTATTTGCACTGGCAGCAGCAACCACCAGTGCCAACGCAGCGTGTGAAATTGGTGCTCGGGTGAGCATTATTGGCAATGAGTTCCCTGCCATTCAGACCGTTGGTGCAGGAGCCGCTGAATGCAAAGGCGCCGAGGTGAAAAAGAACCTCACCGCCGATCACAAGAATATCCAGGTTCCTGGTATGCAGGGTAATCCAGCAGAATATACCTCTGCCATCATCGCCAACAGCACGATTGTTGCCTTGATGAATGAAGACCTGATCCGTCCTCTGGATGGTCTTGTCGCAAAATATGGCAAAGATCTTCAGCCGTCTCAGCTCATAAAGATTGATGGCAAAGTAATGGCTGTTGCTTTCATGGCGAATGCTCAGCACCTGATGTATCGCAAGGATGTGCTTGCAGATCTTGGCCTTGAGGTTCCAAAGACCTATGAAGACATGCTGGCCGCAGCGAAAGTCATTCGCGAAAAAGGCGTCATGAAAAACCCAATCGGTGGTGCTTATGCTGCTGGCTGGAACCTCGCTCAGGAATTCAACAACATGTTCCTGGGCTATGGTGGCTCACACTTCAAAAAAGGCAGTGCCGAACCCAATGTGAACACTGAAGCCGGTGTCAAGGCGCTGACCATGATGAAGGCACTGACCGAATACATGAACCCGGATTATCTGACCCATGATTCCAACGCTACCAATGCCGAATATCGAGCGGGCAATGTGGCCTTGCTGAACATGTGGGGCAGCCGTGCAGCCACTCAGACCACGACTGATGGTGTGACGGATGCTGTGAAGAAAGGCCATGCGATTGCCGGCCCAATGACCGTTGGAGGTGGTTCCATTCCCGCCTCAACTCTTTGGTGGGATGGCTGGACCATTGCCAAAAACATCTCTGATGCAGAAGCAGAATCTACTTTCATTGCCATGATGAATGGTATTCGTCCAGAGCTCATGAATGACACGGAAGTGGCTAAACAGGCTGTTTGGTTGATCAAGGGCTATGAGCCGTCTGAGACAGCGACAGGTGTCTTCGATGCCGCCAAGGCCGGCACAGTTTCCTATCCGATGGTGCCCTACATGGGCCTGATGCATACTGCTTTGGGTGGCGAACTGGCTGATTTCCTGCAGGGCAAAGAAAGCGCCGAGCAGACCTTGAAAGATGTCGAGGCAGCCTACACTGCAGCCGCCAAGGAAAAGGGCTTCCTGAACTAGAAGCCATCAATTGAAAAGCAATAGCGCTTTTCAAGTCCGGACGGACTTTCATCTAGACTAGTCCTCGTTGGGCGGGGAACTCACCCCCTTCTCCGCCCAAAACCAGCTCTACATGGCTTTTCCAACAGGGTTTTGATCGATGCGACATCGCACATTCTTCTGGTTCTTTTTCCCAACGGCGGCGGCGATGCTTTTGTTCATCGCAATGCCAATCGTTTCTGTGTTTCTGCAGTCGATTTTTGCACCTCATGAGGCTGTTCTGGTTGAAGTTGAGAGTTGCACGCCATTGGTCGGTTGCACTACGGAGACACAAGTTGATCATGATGCCACCGCAGAACTGCGTTCCAATCAGCCTCTGGGTCGCTTTGTAGGGCTCGATATCTATCTCGACCGTGGCCATCTTGCCGTCAATGAAATCGCTACTGCCTGGCAAGCAACCGACAGTATGGGTGATTTCATTTCGAAAGTTCATAATTTGCCGCTTTATCGTGCACTGAGCTTTACCCTGACTTTTACCTTTCTGGTCACTCCATTGCTCATCATCTTTGGATTGATGATTGCCTTGGCAGTCAATTCCCTACACCGGCATCTCAAGGGGTTGATGATCTTCTTCTCCCTGTTGCCGATGATCGTCACCCCGTTGATCGGCTCTCTGATCCTGTTCTGGATGGTAGATAGTCGTGGTGTTGTAGGATCTGCTTTGGTGGCACTTGCTGGTGACCCTGACTTTTCCATGAAGGCTTCGACTGGCCTGACCTGGGTCATGCTGATCATCTATGGCGTCTGGCACGCAGCTCCCTTTGCATTCGTCGTCTTTTATGCAGGTCTTCAGACCCTGCCGCAGGACCAGATTGAAAGCGCCATGATCGATGGTGCCACACGTTGGCAGCGCGTAAAATATGTCGTCATCCCTCACCTGATGCCTTTGGTCACATTCGTGGCGCTGATCCAGCTGATGGACAATTTCCGGATATTCGAACCAATCGTCGGCTTCAATGCCTCGGCCCATGCAACAAGCTTGAGCTGGATCATCTTCAATGATCTGGGTGGCGAAACACGTCAGCTGTCTGCAGCTTCTGCTTCCTCCGTTTTGACCATCCTCGGTGTGGCCATTCTTTTGACGCCGGTGCTGATCCGCACCTGGCGTGACTTTAACGCGAAGAGCTAAGATCATGACTGTGAAAGCCCAACAACGCCCGCTGTCTTTGAAACTTCTCATCAACGGGTTCATCATCGTCTGGTTCGTACTTGCAGCCTTTCCATTCCTTTGGACGCTGTGGGGGTCCTTCAAGGTCGAGCTTGATTTCTTCTCCATCGCCGATTGGACTTATGCCCTTACCGGCGAAAGAACCAAAGCTGCTCATGGCAGTGCCTTCACCGATGCCGGCTATTACGGTTCGTGGGTTCAGGAGGAATTCTGGAAGCATGCGATCAACACGCTCATCGTGTGTTTCTTCGTGGTCTGCACGTCCTTGACCATTGGAACACTTGGCGGATATGCACTGTCTCGATCCTCGTACCGTTACACCGTGTGGCTGCTGATTGCCGCGCTCATTTTCCGCGCGATGCCTCCAATCACTCTGGTGTCTGGCTATTTGCTGCCATTCTTCGAGTGGAATGTATGGGGTATTTTGCCAACCACCATCATTGTTCTGGTTGCTATCAATCAGCCTTTCACTCTCTGGATGCTGCATTCCTTCTTCCAGAAGATCCCGAAAGAGCTAGACGAAAGCGCCAAGGTGGATGGCTGCAGTCAGTTCCAAGCCTTCCGTCATGTCATTATCCCGGTGATGTGGCCAGGCGTTATCACCACAGGTCTGTTCAGCTTCCTGCTCGCCTACAATGATTTTGCAGTAACCTCGATGCTGTTGAGCGAACAGAACCGGACCATGGTTCCTGAAATCGCAGCCTATCTCGGCACCACCTATACCGAAGGTAATGTGATGTTCGCGGTTGCTGCAGTGGTCTCAGCAACAGTTCCGCTCTTCATTCTGGTTCTGTTTTTCCAACGACAGATCGTCAGTGGTCTGACTGCTGGTGCAGTCAAGGGTTAAGTTAGGAGTTTAAGATGAAAGGTTCTCGCCCAGAACAAGCGGTGCTGTCGAAAGACACCGATCTGTCCAAGACAGAGGAAACCCGGGCCGTTATCGAAAATATGGTTGATGGCCTGAACGATCATCGCATCAGTGATATCGGCGAGTTTTTCTCCCAAAGTTTTCGTTGGATGGGTAACTTTGGTTGCGGATCTAAAAACGGACTGCGGGAGTTTCAGGACAACTGGCAACGTCCATTTCAAGCCGCTTTTTCCGATAAAAGCTGTATTGATGAAGCCCGTCTTTATATGGGTGAATGGGCTGCTGCATTTGGTCGTCAGGAGGCCACTCACTCCGGTGATTTCATGGGCGTTCCAGCCAGCGGCAAGCGTGTTGAAATCCGCTATATGGACTTCTGGAAAGTTATCGATGGCAAGATCGTCGACAATTGGGTGATGGTCGACTTCCCTCATGTTTTGTCCCAGCTCGGCGTCGATGTCTTCGATGGTAATGGCTGGGAGCAATATGACCGTGGGGAGGCAACGCCCCCTGCTCTGGCTAACCAATAATCCTCCATAAGTTTTAAGAAAAAGCGACAGCTTTAAGTCGGTTCGAAAGGACGAGGCACATGATTGAATATTTGAAACGCGGCAAGCCTGAAACCGAACGGTCAGAAGATGACGCAAAGGTGCGTGAAACTGTCGAAAGCACCCTGAAAGAGATTGAGCAACGCGGTGATACGGCCGTGCGTGAGCTATCCGAGAAGTTCGACAATTACTCCCCGGCCTCATTCCGTCTCTCCGAGAAGGAAATTGAGAATCTGATGGCTCAGGTCTCTCCACGTGACATGGAAGATATCAAGTTCGCTCAGAAGCAGGTTCGTAATTTTGCTCAGGCTCAGCGGGATTCCATGCTGGATATCGAGCTGGAAACCATGCCCGGTGTTATTCTCGGTCACAAGAATATTCCTGTGCAATCAGTTGGCTGTTATGTACCTGGAGGCAAGTTCCCTATGGTTGCCTCTGCTCATATGTCTGTCGCGACAGCATCGGTTGCGGGTGTGCCGCGTATTATTGCCTGCACCCCTCCCTTTCAGGGCAAGCCAAACCCGGCGGTAATCGCAGCCATGCATCTGGGTGGTGCGCATGAAATCTATGTCATGGGCGGCATTCAGGCGATTGGAGCCATGGCTCTTGGCACAGAAACCATTGATCCCGTTCACATGCTGGTTGGTCCGGGCAATGCCTTTGTTGCCGAAGCCAAACGCCAGCTCTTTGGTCGCGTCGGCATTGATCTTTTCGCAGGTCCAACCGAGACCATGGTGATCGCGGATGAAACCGTTGACGCTGAGATGTGTGCGACTGACCTGCTTGGTCAGGCTGAACATGGCTACAATTCTCCGGCTGTTCTGGTAACCAACTCCCGCAAGCTGGCAGAACAGACCCTGGAAGAGATTGACCGTATTCTGGAAATTTTGCCAACCGCTGACACAGCATCTGTCAGCTGGCGTGATTATGGTGAAGTCATTCTCTGTGACAGCTATGACGAGATGCTGGAGGTGGCAGATGATATTGCTTCCGAGCACGTTCAGGTCATGACCGACCGTGATGACTGGTTCCTCGAAAACATGACCTGCTATGGTGCCCTATTCCTTGGCCCTCGTACAAATGTCTCCAACGGCGACAAGGTGATTGGCACCAACCATACTCTGCCAACCAAGAAAGCCGGACGCTATACGGGTGGCCTATGGGTTGGCAAATATCTCAAGACGCATTCCTATCAGAAAATCACCACTGATGAGGCTGCCACCAAGATCGGTGAATATGGCTCCCGTCTATGCATGCTTGAAGGCTTTGTTGGCCATGCCGAGCAGTGCAACGTGCGCGTTCGCCGCTATGGCGGTAAGAATGTGCCATACGGCCAAGGCGCAGAATAAGCTGAACTTGGGGCATGGATTTTATGGATCAACATAGTCGGCATAAAGCTCTCCTCTCTCCCTTGAGAGCTGCCCAATATGACTTTACCGAACAAGATGTGCGTGATGAGCTCAAAAAACTCATGCATCCTGACGCGGTATTTCATATGTGCCATCCGTTCGGGGATCTGAACGGACCGGATGCTTTCTATAATACTGTCTATGCCCCATTGCTTACGGCTCTGCCCGATCTGGAGCGGCGTGATTATATCGTCATGGCTGGACCAGACGATGATGGAGCCGATTGGATTGGATGTGGCGGTTATTACACTGGCACATTCGCTAATCCTTGGCTGGACATTCCAGCCACCGGACATCAAATCTCCTTGCGCTTTCATGAATTCTACCGGTTCGAAAACGAGCTGATTGTAGAAGTCCAAGCTATTTGGGATATTCCGGAAATCATGATGCAGGCCCATGCCTGGCCGTTGTCACCCAGTTTGGGGCGGGAATGGCATGTTCCTGGCCCAGCAACACAGGATGGTTTGGTTCCGGGGCCATACGACGTTGAACAGGGCCGAAAAACCTGCGCGCATATCGTCGATATGCTCAAGCACCTCTCTCTGTATCCCTCAACAGGTGGCCCGGAGGTCATGCAGCTTGGTCACTTCTGGCATGAAAAGATGAATTGGTATGGGCCGGCTGGAATCGGAACTGCTCGCGGAATTCAGGGGTTTCGCAATTGGCATCAGATCCCGTTTCTCGCTGCCATGCCTGATCGCGGGCAATATCAGAATGAAGTCACTCATCACTTCTTTGGAGACCAAAATTACGCAGCTGTAACGGGCTGGCCAAATATGGCTCAGACCATTTCAGCTGGTGGCTGGCTGGGCATTGCTCCAATAGATAAAAAAATCTCCCTACGGAGCCTCGACTTCTGGCGTTTGGAAAACGGAAAAATTCGCGAGAATTGGGTGCTTGTCGACCTTCTGCACATGTATGATCAAATCGGAGTCGATGTATTTGCGCGTCTGCGTGAGTTTAATAAATCGCGTCCCGGATTTGATCATGAGACAAGAAAGGCCCCATAATGATCTTACCCCAAACTCCCTCTTTCCGACTTAATGGCAGAAAAGCCCTTGTTGCCGGTGCCTCTTCTGGTATTGGCTTAGCTTCCGCAGCCGCCTTGGCTGAAGCAGGCGCAGAGGTTACCCTTGCTGCGCGCTCATTGGGAAAATTGAGCGATGCAGTGGAAGCCATGAAAGCCAAGGGCTGGACTGCAAATGCGGTAAGCATGGATGTATCCGACGTAGAAGCATCCAAAGCGCAGATTTCGGAACTGGGGCCGTTCGACATTCTGGTCAATAGTGCCGGGTTGGCGCGACATTCCGCGACAACTGACACAACCACGGAAGACTTTGATGCAGTCACGGATCTGAACATCAAAGGCGCCTATTTCCTGACCCAAGCTGTCGCCAAAGGCCTGATCGATGCTGGCAAACCGGGTTCCCTCATCAATATTTCCTCCCAAATGGGACATGTCGGGGGCATCGATCGGGCCGTCTATTGTGCAACCAAGCATGCGGTTGAAGGCTTTACCAAAGCCATGGCCATTGAATTTGGACCAAAGCAAATTCGGGTCAATACCGTCTGCCCAACCTTCGTTCGCACGCCTTTGACGGCACCCACTTTCGATCAGCCTGATAAGGTCAAATGGATCACTGAGAAAATCAAACTTGGACGGGTTGCCGAAGTCGAAGACATGATGGGCGCAGTTCTGTTTCTGGCCTCTGATGCGTCTGCCATGGTGACAGGTACTGCACTGATGATTGACGGAGGCTGGACAGCAGAATGAGTTCCGAAAAAGTCACCAGCACTCAGGTCGCAAAGCTCGCAGGCGTCAGCCAGTCGGCTGTGTCGCGCGTGTTCACACCCGGAGCAAGCGTTTCCAAGAAAACGGCGGATAAAGTTCGCGCTGCAGCGGCAGAACTTGGTTATCGCCCGAATGTTCTTGCGCGCTCACTCATTACTGGCAAAAGCCGGATCATTGGTCTCGTCGTCGCTTATCTGGAGAACCAGTTCTATCCGGAAGCAATCGAGAAACTTTCCAATGAGCTACAACAGCATGGCTATCATGTTCTGGTCTTCATGGCCTCCAATGATAGCGAAGCCACTCAGGACGTGATTGATGAGCTGCTGGACTATCAGGTTGATGGCATCATTACTGCATCGGTCGGGATGTCCAATGATCTGACCGCTCGTTGTGAAGCCGCTGGCATTCCGATTGTCTTGTTCAACCGTCAGCAGGATGACGACCGCCTTTCAGGTGTCAGCTCAGACAACTTTGCTGGCGGCCGGAAGCTTGCCGAGTTCCTGATAAAGACTGGACACAAAAAGATCGCTCATATTGCCGGTTGGGAGGGTGCCTCCACCCAGCGAGATCGTGAAGCTGGTTTCATCGCAGGTCTTGCAGAAGCCGGTCAAACGCTCTTTGCCCGAGCGGAAGGCAATTTTCGTTATGAGCTAGCTCAACAGGCTGCAAGAACTCTCTTTGATTGCGATGACCGACCTGATGCGGTGTTTGTTGCCAATGATCATATGGCTTTCGCCGTGATGGACGTGCTGCGTTTCGAACTCGGCCTGCGCATACCACAAGATGTGTCCGTTGTTGGCTATGATGACGTGACGCTTGCATCCTGGCCTAGCTACGATCTGACCACCGTACGCCAACCTGCAAATCGCATGGTTACCGAGACCGTTACCACCCTGCTCCACCGGATCGAAGATCCAGCCTCACCTGTTCGTCGTGTTGCCATTGATGGTCCATTGATCATCCGTGGGTCAGCACGAAAGGCAGATGCTTGAGGAAACGAGAGATCAGATAACCTCAAACCCACTTTTGGAAGAATGACATGAAGGGATTTGACCCCAAATTCAAGGATTTCCCGGACTATATTATCAAGATCACGAAGGAAATCTGGGAAGATCGCGGCATCGCGACCTTGCATGATTATTATGCTCTCGACATTGTCGTTCGAATGCCGGGATCTGTTTCCGTCGGCAATCAGGGCGTGATTGCTGCCACCATGGCCACCTTGAACGAGTTTCCGGATCGCACACTCTTTGGTGAGGATGTTATCTGGTCTGGTTCTCCTGAAGACGGCATGCTGTCCTCCCACCGTATCTTCTCTACCGCAACCCACTTGGGTGACGGTGTATTTGGAAAAGCGACTGGTAAGAAGTTGCGATATCGCATCATTGCCGACTGCCATGCCATCAACAATCAGATCAATGATGAATGGCTCATTCGGGATCAAGGTGCCATCGTGCGTCAGATGGGCTGGAACCCTGCCGACTATGCTCGCGATCTGATTGAACGCGAAGGCGGACCAGACAATTGCGTTCGTCCCCTTTCTCGCTCTACCGATCAGCCCGGACCTTACAAAGGCAAGGGTAATGACAATGAATGGGGCGCGAAGTATGCTGATATTTTAACCCGTATCATGAATGCCGATCTTGCTGTCATTCCGACTGCCTACGATCGCGGTTGTCAGGTCGAATATGCAGGCGATGTCTCAGATCATTCCCACAATGCGGTGGACGCTTTCTGGATGGGACTGCGTGCGAGCTTCCCTCACGCCGAGTTCAAAATCGAGCATCAGATTGGTCGTGATGATCCGATGATGCCTCCACGTGCAGCACTACGTTGGAGCCTGACCGGCAAACATGACGGTTGGGGATTGTTTGGAGCACCGACCGGGGCCGATGTCTATGTGATGGGTGCCTGTCATGCGGAATTTGGACCATGGGGACTGCGACGTGAATTCGCTCTCTTCGACGAGACGTCCATTTGGAAACAAATCATTTTGAAAACAGGGTAAGAAGTTATGACACCTCAAGAAATGGAAAAGCGCATTGTCCGCTATGGCGATTTGAAGCCATGCCGCACAGCCTTTATCGACGCCCACACGCCTGGATCTGATCAGAAAGAAAACTTCACCATCATTGGTGGCGGCGTATCTGAGAGCCCTGATCAGCATGTTCATATTGCAGACACCCCTGGTTTCAATATTGGGGCGGCTGGCCAGCCTCCCAAGTGCCGAAACAGCCTGCACAGTCACACCACAGCTGAAGTCTTCTTTGTTCTGAAAGGTCGCTGGCGTTTCTTCTGGGGTCGTTGGGGCAATGCAGGCGAAGTTGTTTGCGAAGAAGGTGATATCTTCAACATTCCAACTGGAATTTTCCGCGGGTTCGAGAATATCGGAACCGACTATGGCATGATCATGTCCATCCTTGGCGGTGATGATGCTGGTGGTGGCGTGACCTGGGCTCCGCAAGTGATTGAAGATGCGAAAGATCATGGCCTGATTTTGGGTGAGAATGGCGTCCTTTATGACAGCAAGAAAGGCGAAAGCCTCCCCCATAATGTCTCGCCGATGCCACTGCTGACTGACGAGCAACTCAAGGATTATGCCGAGGCCCCAACCAGTGCTGTCGTTCGCGATTATATCGGTCGCTATTGGGATATGATGGCCTTGGCTGCCGACGAACCATGTAAAGTCATCGGCGAACAAGCCCTACTGAAAGATAAGCCTGGATTTGAGGTAGAACTCCTTACACGAGGTTCAATTTCTGAAGAGACTTACAGTCTTGATCGCTATGAAATTCTCATGGTCATGCGCGGACACTGGAAGTTGACTTGGGAAGGTGGAGAGACCACCCTTGCACCGGGAGATGTCTGTGCAATTCCACCACAGCTCCGCCATAGCCTCGCACCATCCATGACTGGAGAAGCCAGCCTGTACCGTGTGATGAACACTAAAGATCCCGCCGGAGCAACCTGGCAAGGATAATCATAATATTTGCTCAGCCCCGGTTCTGAGTTCCGGGGCTGAGTGCAGTATCTGGAGGGAGAAGACCAGGAATGTCACGCATCAAAACAAGTCATGTCGGCTCTTTGCCGCGCACTCAGGACGTCGTGGATTTCATTTTTGCGCGCGAACAAGGAAAAACTTACGATGCTGAAGCCTTTGATCGCTGTATGAGTGATGCGGTTAGCGCGACCATCAAAAAGCAGGTAGAGGCAGGTGTCGATATCGTCAGTGATGGCGAAACCTCCAAGATTTCCTATGCGACCTATGTGAAAGATCGCTATACCGGGTTTTCTGGTGACAGCCCGCGAAACGCACCCCAGGACCTTCAGATGTTCCCTTCCTTTCTGGAGCGTTTGGCGAGTGATGGCGGCACACCTACTTATGCCCGCCCCATGTGTACCGGTGAGGTAAAATCCAAAGGACAGGGCGAACTGCAAAAGGACATTGCCAATCTGAAAGCGGCCATGGCTTTGCATGGAGCCATGGAAGGCTTCATGAATGCGGCATCTCCCGGCGTTATCTCTCTCTTTTTACAAAATGATTTCTATGCAAGCCGGGCTTCTTATCTCTCCGCCCTCGCCCATGCAATGAAGGATGAATATGAGACCATTGTGGCCTCTGGACTGAACTTGCAGCTTGATTGCCCGGATCTCGCCCTCTCTCGTCACATGTTGTTCAGTGACCTCTCTGACCGTGAATTCGTCAAGATCGCAGATATGCATGTCGAAGCACTCAACTTCGCTCTGTCCGAAATCCCGGCTGAAAAGGTACGTGTCCATATTTGTTGGGGCAATTATGAAGGTCCTCATGTCTGTGACATTTCCATGGATAAAGTGTTCAATACGCTCATGAAAACAAAGGCTCGTTACGTTTTATTTGAAACATCCAACCCTCGCCATGCCCATGAATGGACGGTCTTCCGGGATCGCAAGAATGAAATTCCAGATGACAAGATCCTCATTCCGGGTGTTGTCGATACGACCACCAATTTTGTTGAGCATCCAGAACTGGTGGCTCAGAGACTTGAGCGCTTTATCGATATTGTCGGTGCTGATCGTGTAATTGCCGGATCCGATTGCGGCTTTGGAACCTTTGCGGGTTATGGCGCAGTCGACCCAGAGATTGCTTATGCAAAGCTGAAGAGCCTGCGTGAAGGGGCAGACCTCGCCGGAGAGCGCTTGTGAGCTCAGCCAGTCTTCCGTTGCTTTTTATACCAGGCATGATGTGTGATGCCCGGTTGTTTCGTCCGCAAATTGAAGCCTTGGCAGATCGCTATCCAGTTTATGTCGCCAACCTCATTGAAGGCGATACGATAGAAGATCTAGCTGCCCGTATTCTATCCGAGACCTCAGCATCGGAATTTGCTCTCGCAGGGCTCTCCATGGGCGGAATCGTTGCAATGGAAATGCTAAGACAAGCCCCTGAACGGATTAAAAAAATAGCACTGTTGGATACCAACCCCAGAGCAGAACTGGAAGATGTGAAGCAAAAACGGGAGCCGCAAATTACCAAAGTGCAAGCAGGAGGCCTTCGTGAGGTTATGCGGGACGAAATGAAGCCGAATTATCTGGCCGACACCCCGCAACGGGATCAGATCCTGGATCTCTGCATGGATATGGCGCTCAAGTTTGGCCCGGAAATCTTTGTTAAGCAGTCACGGGCACTTCAGAGCCGCCCTGACCAACAGGATATGTTAGCTGCATCAGATTGCTCTGCCCTGATTTTGTGTGGTCGGGAAGACCTCCTGTGTCCTATCGAGCGGCACGAATTGATGCATGACCTTATGAAGAATTCTCAATTGGAGATCATCGATCAGGCCGGGCATCTGCCAACATTGGAACAACCCATCAAGACCAATCAAGCCTTGCTGCGCTGGATGGAAAGATAAGACATGAATGACTCTTTGCTAAACCTTCTCAAATCGGTTGATACACCGACCGTTTGCAATGCCATCGAAGTTGCACAAGGAAAACGCGGCTTTTCAGATTTCACTCGCGGCACCATGCAGTGCTCTGCCCCGGATGAACCAGCCATCGTTGGTTATGCCTGTACTGCAAAAATCGCTGCAGTGAACCCGCCAGAAGAAGCACCTGAAGTCATCCGTGAGCGTCGTATGAACTACTATCGGGCCATGGCTGAAGCACCGAAACCATCTATCGCGGTGATCGAGGATGTCGATTTTCCTGTTTGCATTGGTGCCTATTGGGGCGAAATCAACACAACGGTCCATAAAGGCTTTGGTATGTCAGGGGCCCTTACCAACGGTGTGATGCGTGATCTCGGCGACCTACCTGAAGGCTTCCCGGTCGTCGCAGGTTCAATTGGTCCAAGTCATGGCTTTGTGCATGTGAAGGAGCTGGGTACGGAAGTCGAGATCTTCGAATTGAAGGTGCAACCAGGTGCACTCGTACATGCAGACAGGCATGGTGCTTTGGTAATCCCAGAGGATGTGCTTCCTGTTCTTGAGGAAGCAATCAAATCGCTGCTTGAGAATGAACAGATTGTGCTTGGCCCTGCAAAGCAGGATGGGTTCGATTTCCCCGCATTCGAACAAGCTTGGGTAGCTTTTGAGAAAGCCAGAACATAGATGACACCGAAAAAACCATCGATTTTGCAAGCGTCTTCCCGACTATAGAGCGCTACAACATATTGATTTTGCTATGATTTTAGGCGCTGTAATCATACTTCCACCATATGAACAATACAGAATTGTTTTCTATTCGCTTTTCGCCTCAAAAACTGCGCAAAACAAGAATGATGGATACGCTACAGACCAGAATGGTACCATTTGTACAATGTTTGAGCGGATTTACTATTGAGAGATAGAAAGGCGAAGAGTGAAGAACAAAGTTCAAACTCAAGGCCTAAACGCCTTGGATTGGCGGGTAGCAAGGCACAGGAAAATATGGCGGAGAGGGTGGGATTCGAACCCACGGTACGCTTGCACGCACGCCGGTTTTCAAGACCGGTGCATTCAACCACTCTGCCACCTCTCCGGCGTCAGCGGTGAGAGGTATTTGCCGTTATTTGTCAGCAAATGCAAGCCTGAAATGTGCATATTTTACATCTCTGTTGAAAAGCCTGCCATTTGAAGTGTTTAAGGTCGGCATCGGCATTCTGACGGAGGGATTGTAACCGAGTGTAACCAGATTTGGGGTTCAGACAAAATTTGATACAAAATTAGTGTTGCTGATTGTTTGGCGTGATCAATTGTTTCTTTGTTTCGCAATAATGCAGTGGCAATGTTGTCGAACTTCCTTTTTGATTCCGTTAGAGAGACCGGCTCATCTGAGTTGAAGGAAGCTTATCGACTGTGAGGAACGATCACTTCTCCGACGCTATAAATTTTGCGTGAACATAAAGGACCATAAGACCTATGCGTAAAATCATTTTGGCCGCAGTTACTGCGGCACTTTTCTCTATTCCTGCCCTTGCTGCTGATGATCCCGTAAAGGATGCCGTTGAAGCTCGTCAGGGTTATTACAAACTACTGGGTGCAAATATGGGCATGTTGGCAGGTATGGCTAAGGGTGAGATCGAATATGACGCTGAAAAGGCCAAACTGCATGCAGGCAATATTGCAAAATTGGCGGAAACCAACCACGGTTTCCTGTTCGTCCCAGGCTCTTCCTCAGAAGATATGCCGGGTGTTTCCCGCGCTTTGCCTGCCATCTGGAAAGATATGCCAGGAGTTGGGGCCGCTGCCAAGAAATTCAAGGATGCAGCAGCTAACATTGCCAATGTTGCAGGTGAAGGCCGTGCAGCGCTTGGCGGTGGCGTAAAAATGCTCGGTGGTTCCTGTAAGGGTTGCCACGATAATTTTCGCGTAAAATAAATCCCTCAACCGGATTTCATTGTATGAAACAGGATAAATATCCCAACCCGACTACCAAACTCGTCAAGTTATGGGATCCCGCCTTGCGGATATTCCATTGGGCGCTGGCTATTTGTGTTGTATCCGCTTGGTGTCTGGGCCGTTTTGGTCCAGATATCATGACACTGCATTTCTATTTTGGATATGCAGCCCTTGGCCTTTTGGCTTTTCGACTTATTTGGGGACTGTTCGGTCCTTCCCCTGCTCGCTTCTCTCATATGATACATGGACCTCGCACCATCGTTGGATATGGACGTGATATGTTCCAAAGAAAGCCAAGTTATTGGCCTGGGCATAATCCCGTCGGGTCGCTCGCTGCATGGGCCCTGTTACTGATTGTGCTTGCACAAGCAGGCACAGGCCTGTTTGTAGATGCCGATGATTATGTGAATGTCGGTCCGTTGGCTTCCATGCTGGATAGTGCAGGTGTCAGATTGGCAACCCAGTGGCATCACTTGTTGGCGAACATTCTTGCGGTGCTTGTTGGATTGCATCTATTTGCTGTTTTGTTCTACAAATACTGGAAACGCGAAGACCTGATCACTGCCATGATTACCGGCTGGAAAGAGGTCAAGGAAGTCCCCTCCTCGCACTCCGAATAAGGCCAAGCCCGCTCGCAAACAGGACATAAGCCCGTGCAATTTCTATCGATCCTTTTGATGATTGCCATAATTTTGTTTGGCGTGATGACCTATTTCAACCTCAGTGATCCGGTTGGACTTGGTATCAAAGAAAAGAAACTGGCCGATCTTCCCAAAACACCCAATGCAGTCTCATCTCAGACAGATGAAGAGGCGCGGTTCGTTGCCCCCCTTCCCTTCAAAGGTGATTTGCAAGCAAGCATGGAGCGCGTCAAAGCCATCCTTGATGATATGGACCGTTTCTTCATTCACGAAGAGAGCGAGACCTATATTCATGCGATCGCAGTGACGCCCATGATGCGCTACCGAGATGATGTTGAATTCTTCTTTGATGAAGAAGCAAGCCTTATCCATTTTCGCTCGGCGTCACGTATCGGCTATTCTGACAAGGGAATGAACCGAAAACGTTATGAGGCCATTGCGAAGATCTATTCCCGATAGGTTACATATATAAGATTTAGCAATCTGACGCAGAAACGGCCCGAAAATTCGGGCCGTTTCTGTATGTCTTGGATGAATTGGTTACATTCACTACTCTTTGAAGTAACCTGCTTCATGTGGCAGTGGTTTACCCAGCTGCTTGTAGAGCTTTGCCATGGCTTCATCGGACCCTGCAGGCAATTTATGCGCGATGCCTTTATGGCAATCGATACAGGTACCTCCAGATTGCAATGCTTTCTGGTGCAAGTCGGATGCCCGGTTTTCCTGTACAGACAGATCCATGGAGCCGAAGTCGTGACAGTTACGGCATTCGCGGCTATCAGTTGTCTTCATGGCTTCCCAAACATTGGTTGCCAGTTCAAGACGTTTGCCTTCAAACTTCTCCTTGGTGTCCAGCTCGCCAGTAAAGTGATAATAGAGCTCTTTGGACGCCTTGATCTTACGAACGACCTTGTGATTCCACTCTTTTGGAACATGGCAGTCAGGACAGGTTGCCCGTACACCAGTGCGGTTGGCATAGTGAATTGTGTCGCGATATTCCTCGTACACATTCGCTTCCATCTCGTGGCAGGAAATACAGAATTCTTCGTTATTCGTCATTTCCATGGACCAGTTGAAACCACCCCAGAACAGGATGCCGACGATGAAACCGACAACCAGCAGGGTTCCTGCGGCGATGGACACCGCAGGCTTTGTTAAGAAGGACAGGAGCCCGCCTTTCTTGTCTTGTTCGGTCATTGTCTTACCTCCGGCATTCCATTAATTGGCGAATGCGCCGTCCAGTTCACGCGCGTTTTTAAAGGCGTTTGGAACCAGCTCGGGTGCATCGGCCTGAGGAACGTGACACTGGGTGCAGAACCAGCGGCTTGCGGCCACATCGTCCGTTTCCTTGCCGCGGCTGTCATAATGGGTCTCAGAGACTTTGGGTGCGTCATACTGCACATTCTGAGGCCATGAGTGACAGCTCAGGCATTTGTTGAAGCTCTTATTCACCTGGTAGCCCTCAACCCGGTGCGGGATGAGCGGCGGTTGCTGGCGATAAGCGCGTCCAAAACCATTGGCTGGCTTGGATTGTTTGTTGACGAGCGGTGCGGTTCCTGCTTCGTCGATCTGGGTTTCCCCGCGAAGGGATTTTACGGTCCCTTGCGCGAACACACTGGGAGCGAAGACGGTAGTTGCTGCCAATACACCTGCAAGGGTGAGTCCGATCATAGAGATCCTCGCCATTGTCAGCCTCCTTTTTGGCATAGCTGTCCGGCATCTTCCGGCAGGGAAGCGCCTTGTAGCCGTTGATCAAAACGATGAGTGAAACGGAAAACATTCTCGGAACAGACGTCGAGACAACGCCCGCAATTGATGCAGTCTCCCGATAGAATTAGTGGTCCGGTGCCGGTCCTCTCCCCTCGGAGGGCTGGAGCGATCACTTGTGGTTCCGGACAAATCGCGAAGCAATCCATGCAGTCGTCGCAGCGATCACGTGCTACAGCGGATACACGGAGAATCGATCCCTCACCAAGGAGCCCGTAAAAGGCGCCGACGGGGCACAGATGGCCACACCAACCATGTTGTGCGGTGAAGAGATCGAACAGGAAGATGGCAAGACTTGCCATGGCACCAACAAAGGTGCCGAACAGGATTGCACGATGCAGCGAGGTGATCGGATTGATCAGCTCCCATACAAGCGTTCCCGAGATCAGAGTGGTGATCAGGATGCCAGCCAGAACATAGAGCCGCAAGTTGCGTTTCGGCGTCCAACCTTTCTTGATGCCAAGCTTGCGTCGCAACATGGCGGCCAGATCTGTGATCGGATTGATTGGGCAAACCCATGCACAATAGGCCCGGCCACCAACCAGCAGATAGGCAATTGTCACGATGAGTGCACCAACAATGGCGACCAGTTCCGGCCAATTGCCAGCCAACAGGCCCTGAATGAGGATCAGGGGATCAGTAAGAGGCAGGAAATTCAGCGTCCAGCTGGAGGCCAGATTTCCTTCCGCGATCCAAATTCCAAACCAGGGGCCAGTGAGGAACAGGGCTATGAACAAGACTTGTGTCAGACGGCGGGCAATCAGATAGCGATTTGCAAACCAGAAGCCATGCAATTCAAAGGCACGCTTGCCGGGTGTCAGGCTCATTTTCATGATCCACCTCCTGGCAAAGCCGGGCCGCGATCAGGAAGATCGATGAGACCAGGAACGAGCTCGCCCCCTGCCTCTTCCTTGGCTTCCCAACCGAATTGATAGTGACTATCATGGGTGCCTCCGGCAAGCCGGGTTGGCAGAACCTTGATGGCGGCTTCTTCCAGAACGCATGCCTTTTCACAAATGCCACAGCCTGTGCATTTGTCGATATGAACGATGGGTTCCAGAATGGCATGTTTGCCTGTGCGCTCATTGTGTCGGCGATCCAGGGTGATCGCTTCGTCAATCAGCGGACAAACGCGATAGCAGACATCGCATCTCAGACCTTGAAGATTGAGGCAGCTTTCCCGTCCAAGGAGAACCGCAACCCCCATTTTAGATTGTGTAATATCCGTCAGAGCGCGATCCAACGCTCCGGTCGGACAGGCCGCAACACATGGGATATCGTCGCACAGCTCACAAGGACCGGTGCGTGCGATAAAGAATGGTGTGCCATGTGCAGGCCCCTCGCCCAGGTCAGCCAGGGCGAGAATATCATATGGACAATCCCGGACACAAAGCCCACAACGAATGCAGGCGCTAACAAAATCAGCTTCAGCCAAGGCTCCGGGGGGACGCAAGGCTGTGCTGGGTAGTGCCGCAGATTGACGGGAGAAAACGGTCAGACCAAACATGGCCGCCGCTACACCGCAAGCTGCGCGCGCGCCATCAACGAGGATATCCCGCCGTGATTTTGCTGTTTTACTTTGCGCAGTCATTGTCTAATGCCCGTTAGGGTTTCCAGGATTTGGATGTCGGGGTTGCGTCATTGCCACCCCGACGGTTTCACGGAGATATCAAGCGCTTTCGACCTTACAGGCGCACTTCTTGAAGTCTGTTTCTTTGGAAATTGGACAGGTTGCATCCAATGTCAGTTTGTTGGTCAACTGCTTCGCATCAAACCAAGGCATGTAGACCGCGCCTTTTGGTGGTTTGTTACGGCCGCGTGTTTCCACACGACTGATCACTTCACCACGACGGCTTGAGATCTTGATGGTTTGACCACGACGCAGGCCGCGTTCCTTGGCATCATCTGGATGCATGTAGACCACAGCGTTCGGGAATGCGCGGTGCAGTTCCGGTACGCGACGGGTCATGGAGCCTGAATGCCAATGCTCAAGCACACGACCTGTGATTAGCCACAGATCAAAGTCCTTGTCAGGAACTTCTGCAGGTGGCTCATATGGAGCAAAGATGATGCGAGCTTTCTTGTCAGGACGACCATAGAAGCTGACGCCTTCGCCTTCTTTGACATATGGGTCATAGCCTTCACGGAAGCGCCACAAGGTTTCCTTGTTGTCGATCACAGGCCAACGCAGACCGCGTGAGTTGTGATATTGATCGAAGTCAGCGAGGTCGTGGGCTTTGCCACGGCCAAAGCCCGCATATTCTTCGAACAGACCTTTTTGCAGATAGAAACCAAAGTGCTTGGATTCCTGGTTCTCGAAACCTTCCTGCAGCTCGGACAGAGGATATTTATCAACTGTGCCGTTGGCGAAGAGCACTTCGTAAAGTGTCTTGCCTTTGAACTCTGGGTTTTTCTCCAGAATTTCTGCAGGCCAAACTTCGTCTGTCTTGAAGTATTTGGAGAATTCGACAACCTGCCAAACGTCAGAGCGCGCTTCGCCCGGAGCGTTGACTTGCTGACGCCAGAACTGGGTACGGCGCTCGGCGTTACCATAGGCTCCTTCCTTCTCCATCCACATGGCGGTTGGCAGGATCAAGTCAGCTGCTGTGGCCGTGACGGTTGGGTAAGGATCGGAAACAACGATGAAGTTGTCCGGGTTACGATAGCCTGGGAAGCCTTCCTCATTCATATTTGGAGCGGCTTGCATGTTGTTGGTGCACTGTACCCAGTGGCAGTTGATCTTGCCGTCTTTCAGAAGACGGTGCTGAAGAACTGCGTGAGCACCTGGTTTGCCAGGAATGATCCCTTCAGGGATACCCCATTTCTTTTCGGCAAACTTGCGGTGCGCTTCCTTCATCACCACCATGTCTGCAGGCAGACGGTGTGCGAAGGTGCCAACCTCACGAGCAGTACCACAAGCGGATGGCTGACCAGTCAGAGAGAATGGGCCATTGCCAGGCTCAGAGATCTTGCCGACCAACAGATGCACGTTATACATCAGGCCGTTGACCCAAGTGCCGCGTGTATGCTGGTTGAAGCCCATGGTCCAGTAGGAAACCACTTTGCGGGTTGGATCAGCATAAAGCTCGGCAAGTTTGATCAGTTTGTCGATCGGCACACCGGACAATTCGGAAGTATATTCAACGGTATATGGCTCGACGAGTTTCTTGAACTCTTCAAAATCAATGCCGCTGACTTTTCCGTGCTTGCCTTCATGGGCTGGGAATTTGGCTTTCTTTTCCAGCTCATGAGTTGGGCGCAGGCCGTAACCAATATCTTCCTGAGTACGGTTGAAGGTGGTGTGAGCGTTCACGAACTCCCAGTTCACCTTGTCGTTCTGGATGATGTAGTTGCAGATGAAGTTCAGGATCGCCAAATCCGTTTGTGGCGCAAAGATCATGCCATTGTCAGCCAGATCGAAACAGCGATGCTCGAAGGTTGACAGCACGTGAACTTCGGACCCCTTCTTGGTCAATGCCGTATCGGTGAGACGAGACCAGAGGATTGGGTGCATCTCTGCCATATTGGCACCCCAGAGCACGAAGTTTTCGCCATGCTCAAGGTCGTCATAGCAACCCATTGGTTCGTCGATGCCGAATGCGCGCATAAAGCCAGCCACTGCAGAAGCCATGCAGTGACGGGCGTTGGGGTCAATATTGTTGGACAGAAGGCCGGCTTTCATGAACTTGGCCGCTGCATAGCCTTCCCAAACGGTCCATTGACCAGAGCCGAACATGGAAACGCCCTTCGGGCCTTTGTCCTTCATGGCTGCTTTCCATTTCTCAGCCATGATAGTGAAGGCGTCATCCCATGAAACCGGAGTGAATTCGCCGTTCTTGTCAAACTCGCCATTGGTCATGCGGAGCAATGGTTGGGTCACACGGTCCTGTCCATACATGATTTTGGACAGGAAGTAGCCCTTGATGCAGTTCAGTCCTTTGTTGACTGGTGCATCAGGATCGCCCTGTGTGGCCACTACTCGGCCATTTTTTGTGCCGACAAGTACACCGCAGCCGGTACCGCAAAAACGACATACTCCTTTATCCCAGCGGATGTCGTTGCGGCTAGCAGCTTTGGCGGCGTCGGGGACCATTGATACCCCGGCGGCCGCTGCAGTGGCAGTCACTGCACTTGCCTTCATGAAGTCGCGCCTGTTCTGCTTTAGCATGGCTTTTCCTCCGTTGCGCTTGTTTGCGCATCAAGATCAGGTTCCATTTCGTGATAAACGAGCGCTGTGGCGACGACGCCATCAGTCCGGTTAACAGCGGACATGGCATCCATAGCACTCATTGTTTCGGTATCCTCGATGGTGACCACAAGGCGGGCATTGTCAGATTGCCCATGGGTCTCAACACCGGGAATTTCTGCCAGCATGGCCTCCACCGAGTTCACTCGGTCAGGTCGTGCATGAACAAGTACACCGCAGACATTCATCATAGCGGGCACTCCTTTTGTGGTTGGTCAGGTTGCGAGGTATTGGAGGTTGATGGTGTGATAGTTGAAGCAAGCTGATCCTTAGGCTTTGGATCAGCCTGAATGGTCAATGCCTGCACCGGGCAGGTGGAGAGGCATTCGCCGCAACCAGTGCAGTGATCTGCGTCGATGATCAGGGCGGTGCTACCACCCAGCTGCGGACGAAAACGCATGGCGCCATATCCGCAAGAGCTTTCGCATGCACGACATGCAACCGCCCTCGCCTCCAGGCATTGTGATGTAACATGCACCTTCAGCGGCCAGGCATGGCTCTGGGAAGGAGCGTCATCCTGCGTTGGAGCGACCAGTACCCCGTGGGAGCAGGAATGGGCACATGCGCCGCAGAAGGTGCAAAAGGAATTGGTAAAATCGACTTCTGGACGTCCCTGATATCCCGCAACAAGCAGATCCTCTGGACAGGCTTCAATGCAATCACCACAAGCGGTGCAGGCATCGAAAAATGCCATCTCTTCCAATTTAGCATAGGGGGGCCGGATTGGGGCATTGCCCCCTTGCCCACCAGATAAGAATGCACGCCGGTCCACGTCCATAGTCCTTCCGTAAATGGAGAAAAGTGAGTCAGACTTTTCTCAAAAAGAAGCGTAAGTATTGAATGGGGAAAAAGCACTTGACTATCGTCAAATGATCTAAATCAAAATTGATCATCTACTTGAATTTTAATGATTTTTGTTGATCAAATTAAATCGGGTTCATGTTCGATTTATGTGCACAAGGCAAGCAAACAAGCACCTGAAATTCAGGTTATTATATTGTACGTAGCATTGAATACTTAGCCACACGTGCCTGTTTTTGGGTGAATTCGCAGCTTAATTTATTTCTTGAGAAAATAAATCATATTTACGTAAGGTTAATTTGATCTGAGAGCGTCAAGTCTGGCCTCATGATGCGTCCATACCTGCTCAGTCTTGACAAAGATAATATAACTAATAAACTAGTTTTATAGAATTAATTAAATCTTGGAGTAAACGTGATGCAAGTTGAGATAGCTGCACAAGGGTTTGCCGCAATGGGCTCTGAAGCCCGACTGACTGTTTTGAATTGCCTCGTGCGCGCTGGCCGTGAAGGTCTCACCGTCAGTGATATCCAGGAGAGAACCGGGATTGCCCCGTCTACCTTGGCTCATCATTTGAAATTCCTCTCAGGAGCAGGTGTGATCGAACAAGAAAGGCATGGTCGATCAATCATCTCCAGGGCCAGTTATGATCAGCTTGAGGCCTTGGCGTCATATATTCTGAAGGAATGCTGTGCTGATAGCTGCTCCGATCAGTTGGTCGCCGTTATCAAGGAGAAAGACGATGTCTGATCTTGGGAAAACTGCTGTTGCTCCATCCTTCTCGCTTCGGGGATTGATGACATCCCTCGCCTCGCCTTGGAGTTTTGTCGTTGTTATTCCGGTCGTTGTTGCCCTCCTTGATAGCAATAACTTCTGGCCTGTTGTCACTTTTGCGTTCAAAGCCTTTGCAAGTACTGCGCCTTTGATCGCTTTTGCGGTCTTCCTGATTGCCTATCTAAAGGCAGCGGGTGCCGAGGCCATGGTTGCAGAAGCCTTCAAAGGGCGCGAGGTGCGGATGATCTTTCTTGCAGCTTTGTTTGGAGGCCTTGCTCCCTTCTGCTCTTGCGAGGTCATTCCGTTCATTGCCGGGCTTCTAGCTCTGGGGGCTCCCCTCTCTGCTGTTATGGCATTCTGGTTATCATCACCGCTGATTGATCCACCAACCTTGCTGATTACCGCAGGGGCGCTTGGATGGGAGTTCGCAATTGGCAAAGCAATAGCAGCCATTGCTTTGGGATTGTTTGGTGGTTTTGCCATAAGGGCGATTATGCAAGCTGGTGCGTTTACTTCCCCGCTCAAACAACAAAGCTCCTGCAGTTCTTGCGGCTGTGGGTCTGATCCCTTCACTGGCAAGGCAGTTTGGAAATTCTGGAATGAGCAAAAGCGACGTGAGGCTTTCAAGGCTGAACTCATCAGCAACGGGCTCTTCCTCATCAAATGGCTGGCCTTTGCCTATATTCTGGAAGCTTTGTTGGTGACTTATGTTCCTGCTGAACTGATTGCACGCCTGGTCGGTGGAGAAGGAATTCTGCCGATTGCCATCGCTGCACTTGTTGGTATGCCAGCCTATCTTAATAGCTATGTCGCACCGCCATTGCTCGCTGGACTGATGGAACAAGGCATGACAGGCGGGGCTGCAATGTCCTTCATGGTAGCCGGTGCTGTAAGCTCCATCCCTGCCATGACGGCGGTATGGTCATTGGTTCGGCCGCCAGTCTTTGCCAGCTATCTGTGCCTTGGCGTTACTGGAGCCATTGCCTCGGGTATCCTGTTCCAGATGATTGTTTGATCAGATACAAATGAAAAGGCCCGCAACCTTCCAAGGGTTGCGGGCCTTTCTTTGTTTTTTAGGGTAGAAGCAAGCTCTTATTGTGGCAGCTTGTCGTCTACACCTTTGACATACCAGTTCATGCCTAGCAGAGTGCCTGCATCAAGGGTTTCGCCTTCCTTGATTGCCTGAGTGCCATCCTGCTTGAAGATTGGGCCCTTGAATGGGTGCAAAGCACCGGACTCTATGTCAGCAGCAGTCTTCTTGGCCATTTCAACAACGTCTGCAGGCAGATTGGTATAGTCAGCCATGACGACCATTTTCTCTGCGAAACCACCCCAAGTGTCAGTGCTTTCCCATTTGTTGTCCAAGACTGCTTGTACACGATTAATGTAGTACTCACTCCAATCATCAACGATAGCTGTAAGCTGGGACTTGGGACCGAATTTGATCATATCAGATGCTTGACCGAATGCGAAAACACCGCGCTCTTCAGCAACCTGCAGAGCAGCAGGAGAATCCGTGTGCTGGGTGATGATGTCTGCACCCTGGTCAATCAGAGCCTTGGCAGCATCGGCTTCCTTGCCTGGATCGAACCAGCTGTTCACCCAGATCACTTTGATTTTCATCTCAGGATCAACTGACTGTGCACCCAGCAGGAAGGAGTTGATTCCGCGTACAACTTCTGGAATTGGGAAGGAAGCAATATATCCAACGGTCTTGGTCTTGGACATTTTGGCCGCGATTTGGCCAATTACATAGCGGCCTTCATAGAAGCGCGCTGCGTAAGTGGACACGTTCTCTGCGCGCTTATAACCAGTAGCGTGCTCGAATTTTACATTCGGATGCTTTTCCGCAACTTTGATTGTTGGGTTCATGAAGCCGAAAGAAGTGGTGAAGATCAGATCGCTACCGTCTCGTGCCATCTTTTCGATAACACGCTCAGCATCCGGGCCTTCGGCGACTTTCTCAACATAGGTCGTTTCAACCTTGTCTCCGAATTTCTTCTCAATAGCCAGACGGCCTTGGTCATGCTGATAGGACCATCCATGATCGCCAATTGGCCCCACATAAACAAAGCCAACTTTTACCTTTGAAGGCGCTTCAGCTTTGGCAGGCTCTTTAGGAGCCTTTGCTTCTTCTTTCTTGTCATCACATGCTGTCAGCGCGAATGCTGACACTGCAAGTACCGCAGCGGCTAGAAGTTTACGCATGTTATCCCTCTCCTGTTGGCATCTTTTTCAAGCTGCCCTAAAATTGAGGCAGTCTATATGTGGTGGGGCGACCGCCGAAAGATTGAGCGGCAAAAGATGCAGCTCTTATTGAATGCAATCCTGTTACCGATCGGGCACAAATGCAAGCCCCAGGCAGGCTGGCGTATTGGCACGGGCGACAGCGCGATTGCGAGAAATGAAAACCAGAGCCACGATGGTGGCCAGATACGGCAATGCCGTAAGCAGTTGCGATGGAACTGGCACTCCGGCACCTTGGGCATGGAACTGCAAAATAGAAACAACACCAAACAGATAGGCGCCAATGATCAGACGCTTAGGCAGCCAGCTGGAGAAGACCACAAGAGCCAGTGCGATCCAGCCACGGCCTGCGGACATATCCTCAATCCACAGGGAGGTATAAACCAGTGAAAGATAGGCACCTGCAAGACCAGCACAGAAACCACCAAAAAGTACAGCCATATAACGAACCCTGATCACTGAATAGCCAAGGGCATGGGCGGAGCCATGATTCTCTCCAACGGCTCGGATGATCAAGCCTGGACGGCTTTTGAAAAGGAACCAGGTCGTGCCAATGGTCAGAGCTATGGAGACATAGAACAGAATATCCTGGCCAAAGAGTGCTTTACCAATAAAGGGAAGTTCTACAAGTCCCGGAATAGGCAACGGGGTAAGTTTAACGCCAGGTGTTCCAACAAATGCTTCACCGATCATACCTGATAAGCCAAGCCCCAGAAGTGTCAATGCCAGACCCGTCGCAACCTGGTTTGTAACCAGAGACAGCGTCAGTATACCAAACAGTAGCGACATGACCATGCCGCCAAGCATGCCAGCCAGAATGCCCAGATAGGGATTACCTGTGGTCAAAGAGACCGCAAAAGCACAGACAGCACCCATGATCATCATGCCTTCAACACCCAGATTGAGTACACCCGAGCGCTCAACGACCAATTCCCCCAGAGCCGCCAAAAGCAACGGTGTGGATGCGGTCACTATGGTGATGAGAATTGCTTCAAAGATTTCCATTAGACCGCCTCTTTATTTTTGGAGGAGACAAGTTTGATGCGATAGTAAATGAGCGTATCGCAAGCCAGCACATAGAAGAGCAAAATGCCCTGAAACGCCTTGGAGGTTTTTTCCGAGATACCAAGATCAATTTGCGCGGCTTCCCCGCCTAGGTAAGACAGTGCCAGCAAGAGCCCTGCAAACAAGATACCGACCGGGTTCAAGCGACCCAGGAAGGCTACAATAATTGCCGTAAAACCGTAGCCAGGTGAAATGGTCGGTATCAATTGGCCGATAGGGCCTGCAACTTCGACCGTGCCTGCGATACCGGCCAACGCACCTGACGTCATGAAGGCAAAGAGGATCATCCTTTCTTTGGAAAAACCAGCAAAGTTCCCTGCCCTTGGTGTTGCGCCAAGAACGCGGATCTCAAAGCCCTTCAAAGTGCGTGAAAACAGAATAAACACGGCAATAACCGCAACGACAGCAAAGAGCGCTCCAACATGCATGCGGCCATCAGCAATCAGGCTTGGTGCCTGTGCAGCATCATTGAAAAGACGGCTTTCCGGAAAATTGAACCCTTCCGGATTTTTCCACGGTCCACGGACCAGATAGTCCAGAGCCAGCAATGCGACATAGGTCAACATCAGACTGGTCAGGATTTCATTGGCGCCGAATTTGTTCTTCAGAATAGCAGGAATTGCTCCAAAAAGCGCGCCACCAACGGCGCCCATGGCGATCATCAAAGGGAATGTCAGTGGGCTTTCCCACTGATAGAAAACAACAGGCAGAATGGAACCCGCTATAGCTCCGACGGTAAATTGCCCTTCCGCACCGATATTCCAGTTATTTGACCGGTAACAGATGGACAGACCAACGGCGATAAGTATGAGTGGAGAGGCCTTCACCACCAATTCCTGCAAGCTCCAAAGGTCCAGCAGTGGTGCAATGAAATAGACATAAAGGGCTTTTGCTGGATTGAAACCAAGCATACTAAACATCAATGCACCGGTAATGAGTGTCAGCGTGATAGCCAAAACAGGTGACAGCCAGATCATCAGACTGGAAGGCTGAGAGCGCTTTTGTAATTCAATACGCATATCAATGTGCCTCCTGGACTGCGGCAGATGGTGTCAGGGTGTCTTCTGCACCATGAACGCCGCCCATGAGAAGGCCGATTTTTTCGAGGCTCATATCTTCTACCAGTTCGGCTTTGGACAGCTCGCCCTTGTTGATCACGGCGATGCGGTCGGCAATCTCGAAAATCTCATCTAGATCCTGAGAAATGACCAGTACGGCTGCTCCTTGGCGCGCCAGATCAAGAAGAGCCTGTCGAATAAGCGCAGCAGCACCTGCATCAACACCCCAGGTTGGTTGGGAAACGACAAGAAGAGTTGGCCCACGATCGATTTCTCGTCCGACCACAAACTTTTGCAGATTGCCACCGGAGAGGCTACCTGCGTTTGGGTCCGGTGCACCTTTGCGGACATCGAAGGTTTCGGAAATGCGCACTCCAAGCTCTCCGGCATGAGTGCGTTTCAAAAACAAGCCATTTTTCAGGGGTTTATCAGACCCATGACGAGTAAGTATAACATTTTCACTGAGTGGTAAATCTGGCACAGCTGCATGGCCCAGCCGTTCCTCCGGTACAAATGCAGCACCAAGGCTCCTGCGAGCTGTCACACCCTTATGGCCGCTTTCAATGTCATTGATGATGACCGCACCGGTAGCTGTGTCACGCTCGCCAGAAAGCGCATCAAACAATTCGGCCTGTCCATTGCCTGCAACACCTGCAATGGCAACAACCTCTCCCCCCCTGACATTGAGAGAGATATCTTTCAATGGTACTGCAAAAGGTCCGGATGGGGGCAAGCAAAGTTCATTCAGTCGCAAACGAACTGGTGCATCAGAGACATCAGCCTTGCTTCTCTCCACAGCCTGCACACTACTCCCCACCATAAGGCGCGCCAAGCTGGCTGCCGTCTCATCTGAAGGGGTGCAATGAGCAACCAGCTTGCCATGACGCAATATGGTCGCCGTATCACACATTTTCTGAACCTCTTCCAGACGGTGGGAGATATAGAGAATGGAGCGCCCCTCGCCGGATAGGCGTTCCAGAGTCTCGAATAGAAGATCGGCTTCTTGCGGGGTCAGCACAGAGGTAGGCTCATCCATGATGATAAGCTCGGGATTTTGCAATAAACAACGCACAATTTCGATGCGCTGTCTTTCGCCGACCGATAGGTCGGCAACCAGATTGTCGGCTTTTAATGGAAGGCCATATTCGCGAGAGACTTCTTCAACCCTTTTAGCCAATAGTCCCATCTTGGTATCTTTGGGCAAAGCCAGTGCGATATTCTCAACCACTGTCAGGGAGTCAAACAGGGAAAAATGCTGAAATACCATGCCCACGCCAAGCTTTCGGGCTTGCGCCGGGTCGGAGAGATTCACCTCCTCACCCTTCCAGAAAATCTGGCCCGAAGTTGGCTGAAGAGCACCGTAGAGCATTTTTACGAGCGTGGATTTACCCGCGCCATTCTCTCCCAACAATGCGTGGATTTCACCCGCTTGAACCACCAGATCCACAGCGTCATTGGCCTTCAAGCTGCCAAATTGTTTGGTCAGACTTTTTGCTTGCAGGAGCGGAGCGTTGGTCATTGCTGATCACTCTCGAACTGGTACCAGAACGAGGAAGTCGCTCGGGCAGATTAAGTTGGCAAGGCGGGTGCGAAAGACCCGGCTTCTTTAAGTAACTATTGCGTGACATGCCACACAAAAAGACATCATTAACCGTATTCTTGATGCTTTATTCAGCCCTTTTATGCAGATGCTATATTTTTGATCTTTTATTGAGATCGAAGCACGCCTCACCGCCCTCAATAAAAGATCATTTTTCTGTTTTTCCCCGCCCTTTGGCCGAACCAGTGTGACGGGTAGATTGATCAATCTCTCCTTCGAAACAGTCCTAGTTGTTTGGAAACAGATCAGCAAAATGCTGGCGGGCATGGCTGACGAACATGGCGGGAGCCAGCTTCAACTGCCGTTGGGCATGGGTGATGATGGCCAAGCGGTTTTTCGGCAAAGCTTCATCATTTAACGGCAAAAACACCATATCGGCTTCCTGCATCTGATCTTCAAGGCCAATCCGGGTCTGGAAGCAAACTCCCAGACCTTTTTGCGCGAGCTTGCGCATCATTTGCAAAGTGCTGACTTCAGCAAAAACTGATGCATCTGTATTGGAGAGCATCTTGTCCAATGCAGCGCGTAGCGAAAGTCCTTTCGCTGGAAGAATAATGGGATATTCGACGCAAGACGCGAAAGACACGGTATCCTGCGTTGCCAATGGATGGTTTTTCTTTACGACTGCGCCAATTTCAAAATCCCGTTCATATCCGATCGAAAGGGTATCATCAGATCCGGGGTCGAATGTGAAACCGATATCAACTTCGGAATCGGTCACCAGACGCGTGATCTTGTTGGCGTGAGTGACTGTGATTTTCAGTTGGATATCCGGATATGCTTCACCGAAGGATGCAGCTAAATCGGTAAGCAATTCGGTTGCGACGCTCTCTACGCTGGCTATGCGAACGATACCACGCTTCAGGCCCTTCAGCGCATCGATCTCGGAGGCTGTTTCCTCAAAATCCCGCAGAACATGGGTCACATGACGCAAAAGGATATCACCAGCTGGCGAGAGTTGCAGACGTCGCCCTACCCGCTCAAACAAAGGCACACCAAGGCTATCTTCCAACCAAAGAATTTGTCTGTTAACAGCAGAAGATGCAACGTTGAGTTCGCGGCTGGCAGCCCGAATGGCACCATGCTCAGCGACTGCGGCGAAATAACGCAAAGCTGGAGAATATAAGAGGCGAGCGCGGTCCAGGATCTTGCTCCTTTGTCTGGTCACTCAAACTTTGCATCGGTGGCTGCGGACTATATCAGGTCCCTTGCCCCCTCGTGAAGGTTGAGTTCAGGTTACCCAGTCACTTCCGAACCTGTCAAAGGTCCGGAACGGTGGAACTGTTTCAATCTTTTTTAGTAAAAGGGCTTTGATTTTCCATTCAAAGGAAAAAATGCGATTTTGGCCAAATTGTTGCCAGTTTGGCTTAGTTATTCAGTCCTTTGTTGCTCTTTCAGGCTTTTAAGCTTGGCTCTGCGTCGTTTATCGAGGCTCATGATATTAAGGAACTCGACTAGAACCGAAAAGCCCATCATCGCATAGATATATCCGCGCGGAATGTGCAAGCCAAAGCCGTCGCCCACCAACGCAAAGCCAATCAGCATCAAGAATGCCAGAGCAAGCATCTTGGTGGTCGTATGACGTTCGATGAAGCTGGCTATGGGACCGGATGCCACATACATGATGACCATGGCGATCACCATCGCTGTGACCATGACCTCAATATGCTCGGCCATGCCGATTGCAGTGACAATTGAGTCAATCGAGAAAACCAGGTCGATGGCAATGATCTGGGCAATCGCTGCCCCAAAGACATATTGTGTCTTACCGGTGCGGATCTTTGCTTCATCTTCTTCTGAAAATTCCAATTCCAGATGAATCTCGTTCAGGGCTTTATAGACCAGAAACAAACCACCCGTAATCATCAGGATATCGCGCCAGGAGAAACCGTGATTGAAGAACTCAAAAACCGGTTTCGTCAGACCAATCAGCCAAGTCAGAGCGAAGAGCAGAATGATACGGAAGACAAGTGCCAGCAAGATCCCGATCATGCGCGCGCGCTGAGCCATTTGTTCGGGTAGCTTACTGACCAGAACCGAGATAAAGACGACATTGTCGATACCAAGTACAATTTCCATGGCCGTCAATGTCAGGAGCGAAGCGAGAATTGTCGGGTCGAGAAAAAAGTCGAGCATCATGAATGTTCCGCACTATGGTTTGGCGAGCATTTTATGGACTGGCTTTGATGTCCGGTCGTAGGATTTGCAGCAATCCACCAACAATGAAGAAATATATTCCAGTCAGTGCCAGGATCCATTGATCCAACGGAGTTGTCTGCATTCCGGCCAGTGTGACTTTCACTGCAAATGCACTCCAGACCGCAACCATTGCCATTGTTATCCAGCGCCAACGCACAACACGAACCGGATGGATGAATTCCACTGGAATGAACTGTGCGAGTGCCAGCAGGCATATCAGCACAAAGCCAACGCCCGGTGTCGGGGTGAAAATGAAGTAATAGAACAGCACCCCGTTCCAGACCGCGGGAAAGCCGCGAAAAGCCTTCGAAGAGGTCTTCATTCGGCTGTCGGCGAAGTAAAGTCCGCCTGACATGACAATGATGGACGCAGCAATCGTACCCATTGTTCCTGGCATGAGGTCCGCATAGACGAGTACAAAAGCGGGCAGGAAGACGTAAGTAATGAAATCGATCACGAAATCCAGCGCATCACCACTCCAGTTCGGCAGGGTTTGACGTACTTGAAAATGCCGAGCAATTGGTCCGTCAATGCCATCAACGAACTGCGCTACGAGCAACCAAGCAAACAGCATTGTCCAGTCTTTCTGGACGGCTGCCAAAAGGGCTAAAAGTGCGAAAGCCCCACCAGATGAGGTGAGGATATGGATCATGAATGCTATTACTTTTTTCATGCCCCTTGCTAACCCATTCAGTCATGGGGGGCAATTGAAGATGAAGTCGCCAAGCCTACTTTTGGCCTAATCCCACCGGTATTTTTGCTCTGGAGTGCCTATCCAATGCCCAATAGAGTGCGTCCAGCATCTGATATGGTAAAGATCAACAATCCCCAGACAATCAGGAAGATCCCGATTCCTCTCGTTACCCAGATATTGGGAACCATCTTCTCGATACCCATCAGAACACCCAAAATGGCCATCCAGATGACATTCATGACCCCAACCGCAAACATCACGGCCATGATGGCCCAGGTGCAGCCAAGGCAGAAGATGCCCTGCTCCAGCCCCATGACATAGGATCCGGTGAAAGACTGGAAGAAGCCTTGTTTGGAGCGGCGGTTGAAATATGGGAACGGCAACTGACACCGAATAAGACAAGCCAACTTTGCGGGTGTGAATTGATAGATACCCGCAAGAACCAGAATAGACGCAGAGAACACCATTGAAGCAGGAGCCATGACAGGCGACATGGTTTGTGCTTCTGTCAGTCCCCATTGCACAAGGGTTGCCAGCAAACCAAAACCGATCCAAATGGTCAGATAGCCAAGTGCCAGCAAAAGAACAGAGAAAGCCGTGATCTTGTTGCCCTTGGCCTCCTGAAAGTTTGCATAGCTTTTCAGGATTGGAGCAGCTGTTGGCAACATCATGGCTATTGCCATCATCGACCACATGGCAAAGACAATAGTCAGATCCTCAAAACCCCATGCACCGAAGCTTGGCATGCCGAAATGACCGATAGCGGCAGAAGGCGCGCAAACTGCAGCTATGAATGCACGAGTGGTTGGATCCAGATTTCCGAAGCTGTTGAAGATATTGAAGGCATCCATACCTGGCCCCATGGCCCGCATATCCATATCTGGCGCCATATCAACAACCATGGCGAATAGATAAGTCCAAGCAAACAACGACGCAATAGCAATGAAAAGCACCAACATTATTCTGGGTTTTCCAGATGCTGCAACGAGAGCCGCATCCTGGTTGAACAGCTCTTGCCCCTCAATATCGGCCTGATTGAAGATCTTCCCCATCATGGTAGGCTTCCCCGTTACATCCTGTGCGCCTGACGAACTACGCGTTTTCCCTGCATCACGCGACTTCTGGCACGACTTCTGGTCTCTATCAAGATTGGAAGGCTGGCTGCGGCTTTTTGGCACAAGTCTTGTCCCCGGTATGGTACGTATGTCTTTGACCCGGAAGCGAGACTGGATTATTGCATAAAGGACCGCACAGCCCCAAATATTGTTTCATTCTATAATGAGGGGCAATTTGTCCGATAAGTGAAAGGTAGGCCATGAGCGAGATCAAAACAGCCGATGTTGCCGTTGTCGGAAGCGGCCCTGCTGGTCATGTGGCGGCCATTCAGATGGCAAAGCTCGGACTGAAATGCGTTTTGATTGGTCCCGCTCATTCCGGCACCGACGGTCGAACCACCGCACTCTTGGGAAGTTCAGTCACATATCTGGATCAATTGGGGCTTTGGAATCAGGTCAAGGCACAGGGCCAAGCCCTTCGGGTGATGCGTCTTTTCGACGATACAGGCCGTTTGATCCGCGCGCCGATGACCGAATTTGACAGCTCCGAGATCGGACTGGAAGCATTTGGCTACAATATCGACAACAACAAGCTTGTTGCCGCCTTGCATGAAGGCATTGGCACTCTTGAAGGTTTGATCGAAGATCAGCAATTTGCGACTTCGGTAAAACTTGAGGATGAACAAGCTGTCATCAATATGCAAGACGGCAGCCAATGGCACGTAAAACTTGCGATTGCCGCGGATGGTCGTAAAAGTCTGGTCAAGGAAGCCGCAGGCGTCGAGATGCGCAAATGGTCCTACCCACAAGCTGCACTTGTTCTGAACCTCCATCACAAGAGCCATTCTCACAATAACAGCTCAACTGAGTTTCATACGCCAAGCGGTCCGTTCACACTTGTGCCATATGAGAATGCCAACACATCCAGTCTTGTTTGCGTAGTGACACCTGAGGAGGCAGAAGAGCTTAAAGCGCTGAAGCGTGAGGCGCTTGCATTGGAGTTGGAGACGCGGGCGCATCATCTCTATGGCAAGTTTGAAATACTGACCGAACCACAAATCTTCCCGCTTGCAGGTATGGTTGCCAAACAATTCCATGGCCCACGTGCTGCCCTGATTGCGGAAAGTGCTCATGTCTTCCCGCCAATCGGCGCACAAGGCCTCAACTTGAGCCTTCGTGATATTGAGGAACTATCGAGCCAGATTGAGCAAGCTCTTGAAGCCGGACAGAAGGATGTCGGCGCAGAAGACATTCTTGATGGCTACGACAAGGCCCGGCGAACCGACATTTGGTCTCGTACAGCTGGTGTTCATATGCTCAATATGTCCCTGCTCTCTTCCATCCCTGTCTTGCAAGGTTTGCGAACAGCAGGTCTAGCTGCAGCCAAGAGTTTTTCTCCCTTGCGCAAGCTGCTTATGAAAGCAGGGTTGGATAGCCCGTCGCGCTTTTCCAAAGTAGGCGAATAAGGCTGCGCTAGATTGATAAGGCCATGAGGCTTTCCGCTTACAGTTCCGGGAAGCCTTTTGTTTTTGTGGTTGTGTCGCGGAACTGAGGCATGATGGGAACAACGGCTGCGCCGATGGTTTCGCCATTGCTTTGCTCAATCCGATAGTCAAACAAGCCACGTTCAATGAAATGAGGATCATTCAAGGCTTCGTCAAACTTCTTGACCAGAGATACGCAGCAATCTGCTTTGTCGAATTGTTCCATCCACTCAGATGATGATCTGGCTTTGATCAGCTCAGCACATCTGGCTTTGGTTGTCTCAGGATCTTTCCAGTCCTGTTTCAGATCGTCGTCCAAACCGATGATTTCAGTAAATCTATCCCAGAATTTTTGCTCCAATGCACCACAAGCGATGATACGCCCATCGGCGGCGGGGTAAAGCTGATAGCGAGGTGACGCTCCCGTTAGTAGCCAGTCGCCATTGCCCGGATAAGTACCGGTCGCTTGCCCCGCGGCATGAAGGAAGGCAGCAAAGGCAAAGCTGTTGTCAGCCATCGAAATGTCGAGATTGGTACCCTCACCCGTCTGATCGCGCATACGGAGCGCCAGCAGAATGTTGATCACCGCAGGCATGGTGCCACCGCCGATATCGCCGACCAGAAATGGTGGCAATGATGGCTTTTCATCGGACCCGGTTGAGAAGCTGAGAACACCAGAGTCAGAGATGAAATTCAGGTCATGTCCGGCTTGTGTCGCTTTTGGACCAGTTTGGCCATAGCTGGAGATTGAGCAGTATATGATCAATGGATTAATCTGGCGCACCGCCTCATAGTTCAAGCCAAGACGATCCATGACACCGGGGCGGAACTGCTCGATCAGGACATCGGCTTGCTCAATATGGGGACGCAGAATCTCGAGAGCGCCCTCTTTGCGCAAATCAATCTCAAGGCTTTTCTTCCCTCTATTCATAAACGCGAAGGGAGCGGATTGCTTGCCCCATTTGGGTGGATAGTTACGTAGATCTTCGCCACCCGGCCGCTCAACTTTCAATATCTCCGCACCAGCCTCGGCCAACATCAAACTTGCGAGAGGTCCCGGCAGGAGCGTTGAGAAGTCCAGAACTTTGATACCGGAAAGGGGTTGAGCAGCCATTTGAATTCCTTTTACCCGTAACGAGTGATTGCTTGTTTTTATCTTTATAGAGGCAATAGGCCTTTGGTTATGAGATAGAGAAAGGTCGTAACCGTAGCGACCGAGAACAATGTTCCAATCATAACTGCGCTCGAAGCCCGTTCGACATAGGTGTCATATTGCTGGGCGACCACAAAAACGTTAGCGGCAGGTGGCAGGCAGGCCATCAGAATAGCAGTGTAAATCCAGCTTTCAGGAATGCCATCAATCCGGCTCAAAAGCAGATAAACCAGAACCGGATGCACTATGAGCTTGATGATCAGCAGAACCGGCATTTCAGTTGGTACTCGGCGCACTTGACGCAGCGCAACGGCCACTCCCATAGCAAAGAGAGCACAAGGGGCTGCGGCGTTGGAGAGATAGGTCAGCATCTTATCGATCCAGCCAGGAGGCTGGAACTGAATGGCTGCGGCCAGCACACCAATGATGGTGGCAATGATGAAGGGATGCAGGAAAACCTTCCTGAGCACATATAGAATCGTCTGCTGCCAACTTAGTTTTTCTGTTCCAGACAATGCCATCATGACCGGAATCAGAGTGAACAGAAGAATGGAATCAAAACAGAAGATCAGCGCTGTTGGCACTGTTGCGGCTGGCCCGAGAGCTGCGATCGTCAGGCCGGGACCCATATAACCGATATTGGAATAACTCCCCACCAATCCTTGAATGGTCGCTTCTGCCATTTTGCCTCGTGTCATCCAAAGACCGAAGGCAAAGGCAATCGCAAAGGCGCTATAGGTGGTCAAAGTGGTGGACATGACAAAGGACCAGTTTGTCAGTTCCTCCAACGGAGTTTGAGAGATCAGCCGAAAGAAAAGAGCCGGCAGTGAAATATAAACGACGAAGAAATTGAGCCAAGCCAGGCCGGATTCAGGCAGTTTGACAATTTTTCCAGAGAGGAAGCCTAGAAAGATCAGCCCGAAAAAGGGCAGAGCCAAGGTGAATACGTCTCCCATATTGCCTCCCCTCTTTCTGCACGATCACTTTAGATGATTTCGTCGTTGTATGGACACTGTCGATAATTGTGATTCTTACGTTTTCGACGGATATTGATACAGATTTTCAAATTTGCCCAATTGCTTCTACCGCAACAGTACGGAGAGATGCGGTTGATGGGAGGAATGTCTAATGACACCTCACTGAGGCTCGACTGTCCACACCAGCAAAGTGCCACTTGAACGAGTTTTTCTTGCGCTTTTCCTGAGCTTCTCTAAAACCAGATGAAGCTTGAACTATTGATAGAGTAGAATTTTGTCCCGCCCTCAAAATAAGCCACGTAAGATTAAGTTTTCTCATCGCCTGGAATATGCCGGTGTGATGCTCGTTGTCGGAATTCTGCGTGCCATGCCGCTGGAAATGTCCTCTGCCTTCATGGGTTGGTGTTGGCGCAAGGTTGCGCCAAGGCTTTCCCGGCAAAAGCGGGCGCTGGATCATCTGCATCAAGCATTCCCAGATAAGACTGATGAAGAGCTTCATCAGATTACTCTGCATATGTGGGACAATCTGGGGCGCACCTTTGCTGAAGGTCTCCTGGTTGATCGGTTTGAGAAGGCAGCCGCGAAGTTTCATAAAGACGAGAATTTTGAGAATATAGAGGCTTTGGTGACTAAAAAGGGCGGCGTGCTGGTCTCCCTTCATTCCGGCAATTGGGAACTTGGCGGCATTATCGCGCATCAACATGGGGTAAAGCTCTCCACCGTTTATCAGAAACTGAAAAACCCGCTTGTTGATGGTTATGTCGTTAAGATGCGCAATTCCTTCTTCAAAGGGGGCATTCACGCCAAGGGAAACCGGGCAGGCACCAAGATGATGGCCTGGGTGCGTGATGGCAATATTGCCGCCATCATGGGTGATTTGCGCGATGCCGGAGGGCTGAAAGTTCCCTTCTTCGGACGCCCTGCCCCAACCAATATCTTCCCTGCCCGTATGGCTCGTAATCTCAATGTTCCGCTTGTCGCGGGACGAATTGTACGGCGTAATGGGCTGGAGTTTGATCTGGAGTTTGAAGAGATCAATGTACCCTATACTGATGATGTTGACGCTGATGTGAATGAGGCGACTCGCCAGGTTCAAGCGGTCTTTGAAGACTGGGTTCGCGCACGCCCAGGCCAATGGATGTGGGCTCACAAGCGCTGGGGGTGAGCACTAGAACGACCATTATTATCCATATTTCAATCACCCATTCACAAAAATCATGCAGTCTTCACCTTCTTGCCTATTGCGCCGCAGCAATTTTTGCGGTGCGATATGTCCAAATCACTTTTACTGGCCGTGACGGATCAAAGATGATGATGGCCAGAGGATAAAACAGGAGGCGGGCATGAAGACCCCACGCGCATTTTTCAAACCCCTGGCCATTGGCGCCCCCGAGCCATTCAAGGAATTGCCAACCCGTGTTGAACGGATGATCCATTTCGTCCCGCCTCATATCGAGAAGATGCGCGCCAAGGTTCCTGATCTCATCAAGAAGGTTGATGTGGTTCTGGGCAATCTGGAAGACGCGATCCCCGCAGATAAGAAAGAGGAAGCTCGCGCTGGCTTCATTCAGATGGCCAAGGATAACGATTTTGGCGAAACCGGGCTTTGGACACGCGTCAATTGTCTGAATTCCCCTTGGCTGCTGGACGATATCACCGAGATTGTCTCACAAATTGGTGACAAACTTGACGTGATCATGCTGCCAAAAGTGGAAGGTCCATGGGACATCCATTATCTCGATCAATTGCTGGCGCAACTGGAAGCAAAACACAACGTGAAGAAGCCAATCCTGATTCACGCTATTCTGGAAACGGCAGAAGGCGTGAACAATGTAGAGGCGATCTGCGGGGCTTCACCACGCATGCACGGCATCTCGCTTGGCCCTGCGGATTTGGCGGCCTCTCGAGGTATGAAAACCACGCGTGTAGGCGGGGGACATCCCGGCTATCGTGTTCTGTCCGATATGGAAGAAGGCAAAACCCGCTCCATTTACCAGCAGGATCTATGGCATTTCACTATTGCCAAGATGGTCGATGCTTGTATGGCTCATGGTTTGAAAGCCTTCTATGGCCCGTTCGGCGATTTTGCTGATCTGGAAGCATGCGAAGCTCAGTTCCAGAACAGCTTTCTTCTTGGCTGCATGGGCGCATGGTCTCTGCATCCAACCCAGATTGATATTGCCAAGCGAGTTTTCTCCCCTGAGGTTGATGAAGTAAAAATGGCGTTGCGCATTCTGGAAGCGATGCCAGATGGCACAGGAGCCGTCATGATTGATGGTAAAATGCAGGATGATGCTACCTGGAAGCAGGCCAAGGTGATCGTGGATTTGGCCAAACAAGTCGCTGCCAAAGACCCTGAGATGGCGGAAAAATATGGCCTCCAGGCGTGAACAGCTAACTGCGCAGTTTTTTAGCTTGACAAATTGGCCCCCTCATGGCCTCTAGCGCTTCTGCAATCAGACTGTTTGGGCTGATTGCCTTGAATTCAAGTGAGCGGAGCCAGAACCATGACAGAGATGAAAAGAGCCAAGTTTCAGATTGGTCAGGTCGTCAAGCATCGCGTCTATTCTTTTCGCGGTGTCATTTTTGATGTCGATCCGGAATTTGATAATAGCGAAGAATGGTATGACGCTATTCCAGAAGATGTGCGTCCGCGTAAAGATCAGCCCTTTTATCATCTTTTCGCCGAGAATGATGAAACAGAATATGTAGCCTATGTCTCCGAGCAGAATTTGCTCGAAGATGATAGCAATGAACCCGTCCGTCATCCCCAGGTGCGACAGATCTTCAAGGGCCGAAAAAGCGGCATCTATCAACCAATCGACGATTTGTTGAATTGACGCTCTGATAGCGAAACAATGTACCAATCGTTCAGATACGCTCGAAAAACAAAACCCCGCTCAGAAATCAATCTGGCGGGGTTTTTGATTTTTGATCAGGATAGCTAGACAGACTTAGTTGCCGTCTGCCTTCTTTTTCTGTTCCAGCAGTTTCTTGCGTTGCTCTTCGGCGCGCTTGCGCAGTTCGCTCTGCAATTGTTCCTGCTCGCTGACAGCTTTTGCAGGATCCAGAGATGGACCATCATAGGCAGCTGTAAAACCAGAAAGGGTCATGTCAAAACGTACCGGCTGAGCCTGCTGGTTCAGGGTGGTCAAAGAAAGCTTGGAGCCCTTTTTCATCTGAGCGATGTAATTGGCATCAACAACAATCTCCGCGTAACAAGCATTCGGGAAGCAAATGCCATAAGCACCTTTGTTCTGTTTACCCTTGTCAATCTGAACAGAAAGACCAGGCTGCAGCAGCATGCCTGGCGTGATCGCAATGACCACGCTTTTGCGCTTTTTGCCTTCAATCTCCCGAACTGCGACAGATGCCAGAAACTGACCGGTTTCCGCGCGCAACTCCTGTGCGATCATGCAGAGGTTTTTCTTGCTTTTGGGATCTGGTGAGCAGATTTTGACCCAAGTTTTTGCAGCTTGTTCAAGCGCTTTGGTTTCGGTTTGAGCTTGGGCTGGAGCTGTAGCAGCAAAAAGAATGGTTGCCAGCGCACCGAAAGCAAATGGCCTGAGCAGCTTTGAGGCCTTGTCAATCATGACCATGAATTGAAATCCCGTATGTGTTTCAATGTTTCAGGAAGAGGTTAGCCCAATTCCGTTATATCTTATCTAAGCCCACCATCTGAGATGATTTGGGCAGAATAGTGGCTCTTTGGGCTCTGTTCTACAAGGTGCGTACGAAAAATTCCAGTATGTAGACATCACATAGACACTGAGGGGTGGATATTCCAATCTATGATAGTGTCAATCGACGATTCGAGGCCTTGATCAGCTCGTCATACAAATAGGATAAAGGTGCCCAAATGTTGAGCGAAATGTGTCCACCTGTTCTGTCTCAGCTGAAGTTGTTCTTACTTTCAGCAAAAGGGCAATTTTCCCCTCACCTATCGGTTAATGACAAATCCTTGAAGCACAAATTTAGACATGCCTGTTTGGGATTTTTATTGCTTATGTCAAGCGGAACCTATGTTGCGGCAGAGCCCAGCCACGGCATTGCCATGCATGGAATTCCAAAATATAATAAAAGTTTCAGCCACTTATCTTATGTAAACCCGGACGCCCCCAAAGGGGGTCGTATTTCCTATGGCTCGCATGGTAGCTTCGATAGTCTTAATCCGTTTTTGCTGAAAGGCGTTGCACCGCGTGGTCTCTGGGATGTCGAGTATGGCCGCAACGTTTATGAATCCCTTCTTACTCGCGCCGATGATGAGCCATTTTCCTTATATGGTCTTTTGGCAGAGTGGGTAGACCTTCCGGAAGATCGCTCTTCAATTGCTTTTAAAATTCGTGATGAAGCGGAATTTTCCGACGGCCATCCAATAGACGCCGACGATGTGTTGTTCACAATCGATCTCCTGCGAGAACACGGCCGTCCCAATTACAAAAACCTGATCAAACGAATCAAAAATATTGAACGCGTGTCCGATAGTCAGATTCGATTTGTATTCAATGATGGAGGTGATCGAGAGCTCCCACTATTAATTGGTTTGTTTCCTGTTCTACCAAAGCATGCAATAGACCCCGAAAAATTTGCAAAATCCGGTCAATATCAATTCATTGGTTCCGGTCCCTATCTGATAGATCGGGTTGATCCTGGAACAAGATTGCTTCTGAAGCGAAACCCTAACTATTGGGCGCAAGACCTTCCGATCAAACGTGGCATGGACAACTTCGATGAAATCAGCATTGAGTATTTCCGTGATAACACGGCCATGTTCGAGGCCTTCAAGAAAGGTGCATTCGATATGCTGCCGGAATCAGATCCTGCACGCTGGGCCAAACAATATGATTTCACAGCCGCCAAAGAAGGCAAGGTGCTTCAAAAGACATTTGTATCGCGTCTCCCCAAAGGAATGTCCGGTTTCGTTTTCAATACCCGTAGGGATGTTTTCTCCGATCGTCGAGTAAGACGGGCATTGGCAAGTCTTTTCGATTTTGAATGGGTCAACAAGAACCTTTATCATGGCCTGTTCCGTCGCTCCGGTAGCTATTTTCAAAATTCCGACTTATCAGCTTTGGGATTGGCAACCAGCGCCCTGGAAAATACACTTCTTGGTCCCTTCAAGTCAGAATTCGACACGGATATTCTGGATGGCAGCTATATGCCTGTCTCTGCCAAAGACAGCCGAGAAATGCGCAAAGTTATGGGGATTGCCCTCAAGCAGTTAAATGAGGCCGGTTATAGTCTTGTCGACGGAGTGATGAAATCTGCAAAAGATGGAAAGCCACTTGCGTTCGAATTTTTGGCGACAACAAAAGAACAGGAACGTCTCGCTCTTGCTTATAGCCGCATATTGGAACGGTTAGGCATTACCATGTCCATTCGAACGGTCGATAGTGCGCAATATTGGGAGCGACGCAAAACCATGGATTTCGATATGATGAAAATGTCCTGGTCTGCCTCTCTCTCCCCTGGAAATGAACAATATTCCCGCTGGCATTCTTCTCAGCGTAACAAGGATGGTTGGTTCAATCAGGCAGGCGCCGATGATCCGGCAGTAGACGCCATGATTGATGCACTACTCGCAGCCAAGTCGTCTGAAGAGTTTACTTCGGCTGTCCGTGCCTTTGACCGCAGCTTGATGAACGGATATTATGTAGTACCGCTCTTTCATAAGGCAGACAGCTGGCTCGGTGTCTGGTCTCATATCGGTATCCCGAAAGGCAAACCGCTTGGTGGTTATGCCTCGAAAACATGGTGGGACAAACGAGCTGAATAAACCTAAAATTTGCGTTCTTCAAAGGGTTTATCCAGATCTTTGACATTCGATTTGGCCTTGGTTCGTGTATTGGGACGGGAATCAGCTACACTGATTATAGATAGTTAACAAAATATGTTTGCGACCTGGGTTTCGTGAGGTGGATTGATGCTGCTGTCTAGTCAGGAAGAACGTGATAAGTACCGATCAAATGGCGTCTGGCAAGATTCCCGTCTTGACCAGATCTTGCTGTCTCATGCGCAAACGAGGCCGGACAGTCTGGCTTTTATTGACGACCCTGAGCTCCCAACGGTGAATGGTAGGCAGCCTCAATGTCTTACTTATCTTCAAGCTTCCAAGAAACTCCTCAGCCTTTGTGATTTTCTCTCCGGCATGGGTCTGAAGCGCGACACCGTGGTGGCCATGATGCTCCCCCCCGGGGTCGATGGGGCTCTGATCGTTCTTGCAGCCAGCCATCTGGGGTTGATTATCGCCCCCTTACCTTTGACACTGGGCGAAACAGACCTGCTGGAACGTTTTGAGGATATTGGCGCAAAAGCTGTCATCTGTACCAGTCATTATGAGAAGGATCCGGTCGGCGAACGGGTCCGTAATGTCGCTGCTACCATGTTCTCGATCCGGTTTGTCTTTTGCCTTGGTGAAGATGTTCCTGATGGTCTGGTTGATCTTGGCCCCGTCATGGATGAGTTGGATGACAACATCGAGATTTCCGGAGAACAATTCGTCTCTTCAGGCGATGCAGCGGATGAACTTCATAATATTGTCTGGAGTACGGTCAATAATCATCCATCCATGCCCATTGCTCGCAGTCATAATCAGTTGCTCTCTGTCGCAAGACACCATATTTCGCAAACGGGTCTAGGCGCAGATGAATGCGTTCTCATGAGCCATCACTGGTCTGGGCTCCCCGGACTTGGTGCCAGTTTTGCGGCAGCCCTTCTTCAAGGTGCGCGACTTCAGTTTCATCACTTCCAGACCTATCAACGGCTTGAATCCTGTTTGGCAGAATATGGCGTGCAACATGCGATGATTCCTGCGCATGGCTGGGAAATCTTTCACTCCCTTTTGTCGGCTCAGGTGCGCGAACAATTGCTCAGCATATCATTGATTTGGGTGCGCTATCATACCGGCGTAGAAGTCTACCGGAATAATGAAACAGCTGCACGCCTGATAGATGTTACCAATTTCAATGAGTTAGCCTTGCACTCACAGATCAGACGTGAGCCAGGACAAATCGGCAGCATCCTGTTAGGTGAAATTGCATCAACTCAAACCGACGGATCCAAGCTCGTCTGGTTGGAAAGCGATTTGTTCGGCCTTGAAGAAGCAAAGGCCCAATTTGATTCCTCATTGGTAGGTGGGGAACTTTGTGTTTCGGGTCCCATGGTTCCAAACCTCGCCTTCCCTGTTGCAGGCAGCCAGGACGGGCGTATATTGCCAAGCAACCGAAACGGGTTCATCCATACCGATATTGGATGCCGTGTCACCGAACAAGTTGAAGAGCAGATATTTTTTGTACCCTTGGGAGATTTGAGCGATATCCTGCCTCTGGGCGCCCTGTCGGTTCAGGCAAGTGAATTGGATAATCTTTATCAATCTTGTGATGGCATCGAGGATGCCGCAGCCTTTGTGCGACCTGCCCAATATGGTGGTAATGAACTGATGGTGGCTGTTGTTGCGGACGATACCTATAGCCTTGATCAACTGCATTCGGAACTCGAAAACAAATCGGTTTCCGCTCACAAAATACCATTGGGACTGGTGCATGTTGCATCCATTCCTCGCCAAGGAGATGGCAAGGTGCATCGCAGCGGGCTGATGAACCAAAGTGATGATAAAAAAGTTGCCTGAACAAGGCCTCGATTTGCAGGTAACAAATACCTCTGTCGGACTTCAAAAAGAGATAAGTTGAATGGGAAAGCAAGCGCTCATCTTGACCGAGCAGGATTATGGTTTTGATATTCCTGATTGGGCCGGGTTGCTGATACAAAAAGAATTCGAAGTCTGGTCCCATAGTATTTTGGGAACCGAGAACCCTTCCAAGGTTGAGTTGAAAGCAGATATCATCCTGCTTGATCTTCTGGATGTCGCTGCAAGCGATATTGATATTTTGATTGAACGGTCTGTTGCCCTGCGCGCCAAACACGGATTGGATCATGCAAGGGTGCCGATGGTTGCTATTGCAAGCCCATCCGTACATTTGACGGAAGATCAACTCCTTCATTTCAGCGATATTTTGCAACCTCCTCTCACAGGAGATTTGATCAGCAATCGCTTGATATCCCTTATGCGGTTAGCAACCATGCGGCGCGAGGCAGAGAGACGAGCGCTCACCTTCAAGCGTTTTGGGGTTGGATTACCCGTTGTACCTCCACCCAGCGATTTGGCTGAGCAAAAGCTACTCTTTCTCGGGTCGGGCATGGCTTTTTTACCAGTACAAAGCGCATTGCCCGACAGCATTGATATTGTTGCTTCTCTAACGCCACAAATGGCGGAAGATATGCTGGAAGCACAGAAATTCGACGCCTTGATCATCGAGCTAAGCGATTACAATGCTCATCTTGTTGAGTTCACGAATGCGTTACGCCGTAATCCCAGCTACTTCTCACTCCCCATCATTCTGGTTTGCCATAAGAAGGCGACTGAAGATGGCTTGGCCGCATTGGCAGCAGGCGCCAATGATATTGTCTCGTTCCCTTTCTCAGAGCGGTTCTTTGAAAACAGAATCGATATTCTCGTTCGAGAGGAGAGATATAGACAACAGCTTCGAAAAATCTTTTCCGAAGCCCGTCTGCTGATGCCAACGGACGAAATTACTCGCCTATATTCCGAGAAGTTTTTAAAAGCTCATTTGGAGGCCTTAGAGGGAGATACCGGTGCCACTTCAATGAGCTTTGCAGGGATTGATATCAGTTTTGACGTTATAGGCGACAATCAAGGACACAAGATCCATGAAAACAGTCTTTTGTCCCGGGTTGGTCGACTGATTTCGTCCTTGATGCGGGCAGAAGATTTGCTCGCACGACTTGATAATGGCCGGTTCGTTGCACTGTTCCCGGATACGGATCTTTATGAAACCCGCTCGGCTTTACGCCGCATTCGATCGATCGTTCAGCTCTCACCCTTTATTGAGCAGAGCTCACAGAAAGGCGTGAAAGTATCTCTGGATTTCTCATTGCACTATAGCGATACCAAGAGTGAGATGACAGATGTAGATAAGATCCTGAAAGATTTATTTGAAAATCCGGTCATCCGATTCTAGGACTGCTCAAAGAACAACACGATGAGGGGCTGGATAGCGTTTGACAAATGCGTCTGCCCTCTTCTCTGCATCGTGCAGATATTGACGTGCTCCTAGCATATTGCGCTCGTTCAAGTGGGTAGTATCAAGCAGATCGAATTTGACCTCAACCAACTTAAAATCCCAGCCTTCATATCTCGCTTTCCAGCCAATCATCAGATGATTGAGCAAGCATTTCTTGTGGCAATATCCATGATGATCGAATGCAAGATCACCTTGCGCGACAAAGATATGATTGCCGTAATATCCCTCGATTGGCTGGATCCAATGAGCCTTGAAGCCTTGATCTGGATATAGTTTCAGGAAAGCACCTGCCAGAATATGACAGGCTCCGTAGCCAAAGAAACAGCGGTCTTGTCTCGCCCATCGCCTGACCGGATCGCGTTTTGTTTCGGGATCTGGCCAATAGAGACGACCCACCATGATCAGGATGCAGCCAGTTTGGCTAGCTGGGTCATGATGATAGCAGTTCCCTTCAAGCGATCCATCGGTCTATCCCAATTGCGTATCAGGACTATTTTTTGATCCGGACGAATTTTTGCCAAAACACCCTGTTCCGTCAGATAGCCGACCAGTGCTGCTGGATTGGGGAACTCATTGTTGCGGAATGCGATGACAGCACCCTTTGGCCCTGCATCGATTTTCTCGACATTGGCTTTACGACAAAGACCTTTGATGAAGACGATTTTGAGTAGATGTTTGACTTCATCAGGTTGCGGACCAAAGCGATCAATCAGTTCTGCGCCAAATTCATCGATCTCGTCGGCTTCGACCAGATCTGCAAGGCGACGATAGAGACTGAGACGCAGTTGAAGATCTGCCACATAGCTATCAGGAATGAGTACTGGCGTGCCGATAGAAATCTGCGGCGACCATTTGTCTTCCATGACAGACATATCGCCGGATTTCAGGGAAGCGACCGCTTCTTCCAGCATCTGCTGATAGAGCTCGTAACCTACCTCCTTGACGTGACCGGATTGCTCCTCACCAAGCAGATTGCCTGCGCCGCGAATATCCAGATCGTGACTGGCAAGCTGGAAACCAGCGCCAAGGGTATCCAGGCTTTGCAGTACTTTCAATCTACGCTCAGCAGTAGCAGTCAAAACTTTCTTCGCCGGAACTGTGAAGAGTGCATAGGCACGCGTTTTTGAGCGCCCTACCCGGCCGCGGAGCTGATAAAGCTGCGATAGGCCAAACATATCTGAACGATGAACAATCAGCGTATTAGCCGTCGGTACGTCAATGCCCGACTCCACAATAGTGGTGGAGAGCAGAACATCATATTGGCCGTCATAAAAGGCCGTCATGATGTCATCGAGCTGTCCTGCTGGCATCTGGCCATGGGCGACAGCGACTTTGACTTCTGGCACGTGCTCTTCGAGGAAGGCGTGGATTTCAGCAATATCAGAAACGCGTGGACAGACATAGAAGCTCTGACCGCCACGATATCGTTCTCGCAGAAGTGCTTCACGTATGGTCAGCGCATCGAATGGTGAAATGAAGGTACGAACTGCCAACCGATCCACTGGAGGGGTTGCGATCAGTGAAAGTTCCCGCACGCCGGTCAGTGCCAGTTGCAGCGTGCGCGGGATTGGCGTTGCGGAAAGGGTCAACACATGAACATCGGCGCGTAGCTCTTTCAGGCGTTCTTTATGCTTCACGCCGAAATGCTGCTCTTCATCGATGATCAAGAGGCCCAGGTCACGGAAATCGACGGTTTTACCCAGCAAAGCGTGAGTGCCAACTACGATGTCAACGGTGCCTTCTTTTATATCTCTCTTGGTCTGGTTCAACTCTTTGCCCGACACAAGACGCGAAGCTTGCGCGACATTCAGCGGAAATCCTGCGAAGCGTTCAGCAAAGGTCTTGTAGTGCTGACGGGCGAGAAGCGTTGTTGGTACGACAACAGCAACTTGCTTACTATTCATCGCTGCAATAAAGGCGGCGCGTAATGCAACTTCCGTTTTGCCAAAGCCAACATCGCCACAGATAAGGCGATCCATCGGACGACCGGATCCCATATCATCGAAGACCTGTTCAATGGCATTGAACTGATCATCGGTTTCATCATACGGGAAGCGTGCGGAGAATTCGTCATAGAGCCCATCTGGAGGTGTGATCCGTTCAGCCGTGCGCAACTCACGCTCTGCGGCAACCTTGATAAGGGCATCCGCCATCATGCGGATGCGGGCCTTCATCTTGGATTTACGCGCTTGCCAGGCAACACCGCCCAGTTTATCGAGGATGGCTTCCGTATCGGCATTGCCATAGCGCGAGAGCAATTCGATATTCTCTACGGGCAGGAAAAGCTTGTCGCCGCCATGATAGTGAATCTCAAGGCAATCATGAGGGGCGCCTGCGGCGTCCACCGTGTTCAGTCCTTCGAAGCGACCGATACCATGTTCGATATGAACGACTATGTCACCTTGCGACAGGCTGGTGGCTTCCGTCAGGAAGTCGGAGCTTTTCTTACGGCGACGCTTGTTACGGATCAGACGATCACCAAGAATATCCTGCTCACCAATGACAGCGTCTTTTTCGGTTTCAAAGCCGCTTTCCAGCTCCAGAACGGTGATGCCGACCTGTTTTTGAGTGATGACCTGCCGGGCCTGCCATGTCTCATAAGGCACCAGACCCGTCAGACCATGGTCAGTCAGAACCTGATGCATGCGCTCTGCAGCACCCTTTGACCAGCAGGCGATGGTGACGCGTTTCCTACTCTCTTTCAGCTCTGCGATATGTTGAATGAGAGCGTCGAAAATATTGATGGCCCCAGAACTGCGCTCAGCTGCAAAGTTACGGCCTTGCTTTCCGCCGCAATCAACAAGTTCACCAAGCTGCGAATCTGGCCGATCGAAGGGAGACAGACGAATGCGTTTCAGGATGCCCAGTTGTCCTGACCACTCTTCTTCATCAAGATAGAGTAGTTTCGGCTCGATTGGTTTGTATGGAACACCGTGTTCAAGATCGCTCTCAAATGCTTCCTTGCGGCTTTCATAATGATCCTGAATGAGATCAATGCGCTCCTTTATGGCCTCGTCGGCAAGATGGTCCATAACGATGGGTGCTTCACCAGTGAAATCAGGGATGGTTTCCAGATCATCATTGAAGAGCGGCATCCAGTGCTCCAACCCTTGATAACGGCGCTTCTCACTGATGGCTTGATACAGCATGTCTTCGCGGTTGGCTGCACCAAAGGACGCAATATATTTGCTTCGAAATGACGAGATCGCATCGTCGGTCAGCACCACTTCGCTGGCGGAGACCAATTCAATAGACTTTTTCTGCCCAATGGATCTCTGGCTTTCAGTCTCAAAAGATCGGATGCTCTCCAATGTGTCGCCAAAGAAATCCAGACGCAGTGGTTCTTCCTGTCCTGGTGCGAACAGATCGACGATGCCACCACGCACAGCATATTCGCCTTGCTCTCGTACTGTTGGTGTACGCAAGAAGCCATTGGTTTCCAGCCAGATAACCAATGCATCCATATCCACAACCTGGCCGGGCTTGGCGGCCCAGCTTTGCCGTTTCATGCTGGCACGGCTTGGTACGCGCTGCAGAATAGCATTGATGGTCGTGAGGACAATAACCGGCTTGTCGAACGTGCTATAGGCCAGTTGCGAGAGCGCTGTCATACGACGTGCTGAAATCTCGGCATTGGGCGAAACCCGATCATAGGGCACGCAATCCCAAGCCGGAATGGACAGACACTCATATTTGGGCGCGAAAAAGCGCAAAGCCTGCTCCATGGAGACCATGCGCTGATAATCGCGCGCGATATAGAGCGCGGCAATCTTGTTTTCGGATCCCTTTTTTGTGGCCAGATCTGCCACCTCGCCCAGCGCAAAACCTTCCAGTCCGTCCGGGACATGGCTGTAATGCAGCATCATGGAATCGCTAAACGCTTGGCTGAGTGAGGACATGAGAAGGCCTTGGGAGGGAATGGGAGAAAAGGGAGATGTCAGTTCTGATCAGAACGTTTCGTGATAGGTCTTGATGCGCTGAAAGATCTTGCAGTCGAACTCTTCTGGAACAGGCACTTCATCGGTAAACCACTGGATCAGGTCGCGATCGTGCTGGTCCATGATCATTTCCAACTCATCCAGTTCCTGATCGGTCAGCTTGTCCAGCTCGCCATCAACGAAGCGACCAAACATCAGGTCCATTTCCTTGATACCGCGATGCCAGGCGCGCATGAGAATTTTCTTGCGGCGAACATCCAGCCCCTCGCTACTGCGGGTGGTTCCATGTGACATGCGGTCCTCTCCATTGCTTGACGCTGATCGGCGTGTAGATTGATGCCCTTCTATAGCGACTTGCAAGGGATTTGTCAGCGTCTGAGGGAGTAATCAACATAAAACAAATCAAGAACATCGCTTGACCTGTCAGTCATGAGAAGGCATGGTTCCATGCAATGTTAGATATCAGGAATCATGGTGTCATGCGTTCAACTCAACTCAATCCACTTTTTGCGTCCCTTAGAGGCATCAAAGGCGTTGGCCCCAAGCTGTCACATGCATTCGGCAAGCTGCTTCGTGGTGATGAAAATCTGGAAGCACGCAAGATCGATCTATTATTGCATATGCCGCACTCCCTGATTGATCGAAGCCTGCAGCCGGGTCTGGCCTATGCACCCGATGGCGTGATCGTCACCATCCGGGCGACGATCGACAAACACCTCCCGCCACCACGCAACAACCGACGTGTGCCCTATCGCATTCAGGCTCATGATGAGACCGGGGAACTAACCCTTGTCTTCTTTCATGCCAAAGGAAGCTACTTGGAGCAGCAAATGCCGGTGGGAGAAGAACGCTATATCTCCGGACGTCTGGAGCGTTTCAAAGGCGAGGCCCAGATTGCCCATCCTGACCATGTGGTAACAGAGGAAGAGTTTGCCTCCATGGCCCTTTTGGAGCCGGTCTATCCACTCACCGCCGGTCTTTCAGGGAAGGTTCTCCATCGAACTGTGATAGCTGCCCTTGAAGAGTTGCCTGAGTTGGCAGAGTGGCAAGATGGTCCGTGGCTCGCGCAAAATAGCTGGTCGTCTTTTCATGAAGCTTTGCAACGTGTTCATACGCCCTTGGAAACGGAAGACATCGACCCGCTTTCCAAATTCCGACAACGGCTTGCCTATGATGAATGTCTGGCCAGTCAACTTGCACTTTCACTTGTCCGCAAAAGTGTGAAGAAAGAAGCGGGGGTTGCCCGTCGCTGGCAAGGAAAGCTAGCTGAAGCACTGACGGCTGCCCTACCCTTTTCTCTGACCGGCAGCCAGACCAAGGCGATTGATGACATTTCAAATGATCTAACCACACCGGAGCGCATGTTGCGTCTAATTCAAGGCGATGTGGGCTCTGGTAAAACCATGGTGGCGCTGTTCGCTGCGGCCAATGTGATTGAATCTGGTTCGCAGGCAGCGATGATGGCACCGACCGAGCTTCTGGCCCGTCAGCATCTGCAATCCATCAAGCCGCTCTGTGATGCAGTCGGCATTCGCGTTGCCAGTCTCACCGGGAAAGATGGTGCAGCGTCAAAACGAGAGAAGCTGAAGGCTTTGAAAGATGGTGACATTGATTTCCTGATTGGGACGCACGCACTGTTTCAAGATAAGGTCGAGTTTGCCGATCTCGGCCTTGCCATTGTTGATGAGCAGCATCGCTTTGGGGTGCATCAGCGATTGATGCTGTCTTCCAAAGGGCGTGCAACAGATCTGCTGGTCATGACGGCAACACCCATTCCACGCACTCTGGTGCTGACCTATTTCGGTGATATGGATGTCTCACTCCTGACCGAAAAGCCTGCTGGGCGCAAACCCATTGCCACTCGCACCATGTCCATGGATCGTTTGGGTGAATTGGTGCATGGGCTACAACGCGCTTTGCAAACTGGGGCGAAGGTCTATTGGGTTTGTCCCTTGGTGGAAGAATCCGAAGTGCTGGACGTGACGTCAGCCGAAGACCGGTTCTCCAGTCTCAAAGAAGTGTTTGGCAATCGAGTAGAGCTTGTTCATGGCCGTATGACGCCGGATGAAAAATCTGCAGCCATGTATAATTTCAAGGATGGTGAAGCGGATATTCTGGTTGCCACCACCGTGATTGAAGTTGGCGTTGATGTGCCCGATGCCACCATCATCGTGATTGAACATGCTGAGCGCTTTGGTCTTGCTCAGCTTCACCAGTTGCGCGGTCGCGTGGGGCGTGGTGACAAGGCATCCTCTTGCATCTTGCTGTTCAAAGGCCCGTTGGGGGAAGTTTCCAAAGCGCGCCTTGCCATCATGCGTGAGACCGAAGATGGCTTCCGTATAGCAGAAGAAGATCTGCGTCTTCGTGGTGAAGGTGATTTGCTGGGCACCAAGCAATCTGGCACGCCTGGTTTTAAACTTGCTCAGATGGAAATTCATCAGCAATTGATGGAAGCAGCGCGAGATGATGCACGATTGATCATCGAAAACGATCTCGCCTTGCAAAGCCCACGCGGGCAGGCCTTGCGGAATTTGCTCTATCTCTTTGGTCGGGATGAGGCTATTCAACTATTGAAAGCGGGATAGTGCTTCAAATTCCTTTGGAACAGTCATACCGGTTGATCAAGCTTGCTCCAAAAGATTCTTTGCCTTTTCCTTGTCTTCTTCGACTGCATTTTCTGCCACGAAACCCGGGGTCACCAAGCCTGCCGAGATGACCAGTTTGGCAGCATCTTCGACGGACATGTCGAGCAAGATCACGTCTTGGCGTGGAACGAAGAGCAAGAAACCCGAGGTTGGATTGGGCGTGGTTGGCAGGAAGACGCTCAAATGACCTTTTTGAGACATGTCTGGATAATTTTTTGCGATCCTGTGCTCCACTTCTCCCGTGGTTTCTGTCGCGACGAAAGCCAGTGCCCAGATGCCTCTGCGGGGATATTCCACCACCGCTGCTTTGGTAAAGGTCTGGCCCTTTTGAGAAAGGGCTGTCTCGAAAATTTGCTTCAGCGCACGATAGAGATTACGGACCAGAGGCATACGCCCCAACATCACCTCACCGAAATTGATAAAGGAACGACCAACAATATTCGCAGTCAGGAACCCCAGAATGGTGATGATGACCAACGAGAAGATCAGCCCGACACCCGGCACGGAAAATGGCAGATAATTATCCGGGTTATAGACTGTTGGGATGTAAGGTTTGACCCAACCATCGACCCATTGAATGAAGGACCAGGAAATGAAAATCGTGATCCCGATTGGGGCGGTGATGACAAGACCTGTGAAGAAATAGTTCCGTAATCGTGCACCAAAAGTGAGGCGGGGTATTTCTTGTCCCTCATTATCTTTGTTCTTTTTCATTCTCGCCTCAATCTTTTGTAAGCCAAAGGATTGGCCTTTGACGCATATCTGCCTTCTTTTAACAGATAATGCGTCATCATGGTGGTGAAAAGGGTTTAATATGACCTTCTCGCACTATTTTTGTTCAGTATAATGATGCCTCTGACCAGAAATTTCCATTAGGCGAAGGACCACGCTGCGAAAGCAGGAGATTTGTATGAAACAATTGGAACGTGGCCTTTATCTCGCCCTCGGTCTTGTCATGACGGGCATTGGCATTCTTGGTGCCTTTTTGCCGGTCATGCCGTCGACCATCTTCTTCATGGCTGCCGTCTTTTTCTTTGCCCGCTCATCTCCACGTATGGAGAAATGGTTGCTGGAACACCCTCTTTTTGGACCGCCAGTTATTGCATGGCGAGACCATCAAGCTATTCCCCGCAAAGCAAAATATACAGCCTTTACAGGAATGGCATTTGGGTTTGTCAGTTTTCTGTATTTCGCTCAACCGGGTTGGCAACTCCTACTGCCTGTACTCGCCTTTTTCGCATATAGCGCCTGGTATGTAGGCTCTCGGCCAGAAGGACCAGAGGGGTAATCACCAGTTTTAGCGCTTGGCAGCTGTTGCCGATTGAGGCAGCATGAAAGAGGCCAGCCCGGAAATGAGCAACACCGAAATCCCTACGAGTGCCAGAGCGTCCGGATAAGCACCGAATAGCATAATTCCAAATACTGTCGCGGCGACGAGCTGGACATAGACCAGTGGAGCCAAGCGAGAGGCTTGCATTTTCTGATAGGCCAAGATCAAAAAGAGATTGCCGATAGCCGAACCAAGCGCGCTCATGAGGGTAAAGCTGGCAATTGTTCCCGTAATTTCAGGGATATCACTGACGCCGAATGGGGCCAGTATGAGTGTCCCGATGGAAAGCTGAGAGAAGAGCATCATCTTTCCTGACGCCAGTGTCGCCAACCATCGACTGGCAACAAGGAATGCGCCGTAGAAGCATCCTGCTAATATTGCGAACATCATTCCAGCGGACAAATTCAGTCCGGGTTTCACGACCAGAAGCACTCCAATAAAGCCAATCAGAAGCAAGATCGTCCGTCCAAGCGTGATCGGCTCTTTCAATAGAAAGCCCGAAACAAAATAGGACAGGATTGGCCCGATGAAGAAAGCCGCAAAGACATTTGCGATTGGTTCGGTTCTAAGCGCGGTCAAAATGCTGGTGATTCCACCAATGATGAAAAGCGCGCGAAGCCAGATGCGCCAATCCTTGAACAGATAGAGCTGGATGGATCCCGGTTTCATCAGACATGATATGAAGATCGCCCCAATCAGGAATCGGCTCCATGCAATGAAAAGCGGTTGCACGGACAACTCATTGCTTAGCACCTTGCCGGCTGCATCCCCTGCAGGGATGCAAACCATTGCCAATATCATGAGTGCAATTGCATAGAGAGGTTTATCGCTGGCCATGATCCTGAACCACTTCATTTCAAGAAAATGCACCATAGGGTCATCCGACCTACAGCTGTAGAGCAATTCTACTGAAGCCAAACCAAGTCGTGGTCTTCTGTGTTGAAGCGACCTGACAATAGATCAGGCAAGACAGCACACTACCGACTTGCCTGTGGTTACGCTCAATAGACCCAACTGCATCAAGCAGCCCTTGGCTTACTTTTTGCCGGGTGTTCCATCGAATTTCTTCTCAAGCGATGTCCAGCAATCAATATAATCGTCCTGTAACGGCGCTTCATTGGCTGCAAAGTCGGTCAAATGCTGAGGGAAACGTGTTTCGAACATGAAAGACATGGTGCTTTCCAGCTTTTCCGGTCCGAGATTGGAGTTGGATGCCTTTTCAAATGCATCCTTATCCGGGCCGTGAGGCAGCATCATGTTGTGAAGGCTGATACCACCAGGAACAAAGCCCTGTGGTTTCGCATCATATTGGCCATAGATGTTGCCCATCAGCTCGGACATGATGTTCTTGTGATACCAAGGCGGACGGAAGGTGTCTTCCATTACCATCCAACGCTCCCGGAAGAGCACAAAGTCGATATTGGCTGTGCCCGGTTGACCGGATGGGGCTGTCAGAACCGTAAAAATAGATGGATCCGGGTGATCGAACAGGATGGACCCTACTGGGCAATAGGTGCGCAAATCATACTTGTATGGCGCGTAATTGCCATGCCAGGCAACGACATCCAACGGGCTTTGACCGATCTCGGTGACATGGAATTGCCCACACCATTTTACAGTAACTTCCGATGGAACCTCACGATCTTCGAATGCTGCGACTGGTGCTTTGAAATCACGTGGATTTGCCATGCAATTGGCACCAATTGGTCCGCGACCAGGGAGTTCAAACTTCTGACCATAATTCTCGCAGACAAAGCCACGGCAAGGCCCTTCCAGAACCTCAACGCGATAAACAAGACCACGTGGAATGATGGCAATTTCCTGCGGCTCCAGATCAATGATGCCGAGCTCGGTTGCAAAGCGCAAGCGTCCTTCTTGCGGGACAACCAACAGCTCGCTATCTGCCGAGAAGAAATAGCTATCGACCATGGAATCGGTGACCAGATAAACATGACTGGCCATGCCTACCTGAGTGTTGACATCACCCGCCGTAGTGATGGTCCGCATTCCGGTCAACCAGGTTGTACCCTGACTGGAATGAGGTACAGGATCCCAGCGATATTGACCCAATGAAATAACGTCCGGATCGACATTTGGTGCGGACTTCCAATATGGAAGGTCAATCTTCTCATATCGGTGCGAGTGTTTTACCGATGGGCGAATACGATAGCACCAGGTCCGCTCAGGCGGATTTGCAGTGAAGGCAGTGCCGCTGAGCTGCTCACCATAAAGGCCATAGTTGCATTTCTGCGGGCTATTCATGCCCTGAGGCAATGCTCCCGGCAATGCTTCGGTTTCAAAGTCATTGCCAAAGCCTGGCATATAGCCTTGGGTGGTACCAACAGATGTTTCTGCCAGTGTCAGCCCAGAGGTTTTGGATTGATCATTCATTGGTCTATTCCCCTCGCGCCCATGATTTGCGGGACATGTCAGCATTGCAAGCAATCATAACACTTCATCGATATCACATAGGGAGGCATGCTCCGCTATAGGTGTTTCGCCGCATCTTCAATGCATGTCAGAACTAATTTAACATTATTTGTTTCACTTGCAACTAAAAGACTCAATTTCGCCAAAAATAGCTCTGATTTGTCAGGCCCGACCCGATCAACCATCTCGGCAATGGCTTCGTAAACTCTTTCTACTTGTTGGCTTGTCATAGGTATATCCTCACTGGAATGTCACGCGGCGATAGGTATCAAGTATGGTGGTTACATCTGTATCTTTCCACTTGGCTGCGATGTGAAGATCTGGCCGAATGAGATAGGCAGTGCCTTCTACCGCACCATAATAACTGGAAGCTGACGAGGAAGTAGAGAGACCAACTATCGTGATATCGTCTTTATCATTTGATGCCTTCTCAAGCTCCGTCTTCAGTGCCTCGCCAAAACAAAGGATGGTAAAACCGTCTCCCAATTGATCGGACAGAAATTGTCCGTTCAATGCAACATCCTGAATGACTGCTCCCACTTTCGGGCCTTGCTCAAATGCATCTTGCGACGGAACAACTGCCAAGCTATCTGCATAAGTATAGGCGGTCATTTGGCGTGGATTGGCCAACTGGCCTGCAAACGGATGATCCAAAGCGAGAGACAGGGCAGCATCACGCATCAATTTCCAGCCATGACTATTCGGCGTCATGAAACGCGCGCTTTTTGATGCATTTGCAAAGACATCCAATGTGGCTCCACGACGTTCCGGCGAATAGCTGTCGAGCAGTTTGGGCCCTGCCTTGCCGTTCAGAACCCACCCCAGTTTCCAACCGATATTGGCAGCGTCCGCCAGTCCATTATTCAAACCGCGCACACCAAAAATGGGAACGATATGAGCACTGTCGCCGACATAGAAAACACGGCCGTCGCGATAATCATCGAGCACAAGTGTATTGGCGGAATAGACACTCCACCATTCCAGCTCCCATGGGCCTTTATGGCCGATGTCGGCCAGAACCGCTTCAACACTTGCCCGCACCTTGGCTTCCTGAATGGCATCATCGGTCGCTTCGTGATCTTCAAGTTGATAATCGATGCGCCAGATATTATCCGGTTGACGATGAATGAGGACAGTTCCACCGGGGCGACATGTTGGGTCAAACAGAGCGCGGCGAATGGTCGGATAGTCATGATCCATCTGCACGTCAGCGATCACATAGCGTCCTTCGAAATTCTGCCCTTGCAGGCGTAAACCTCGCTTGGAACGTGTCGTGCTGCGGGCGCCATCGCAGGCCAGCAGCCATTCAGCATCGATTTGGTATTCTCCTGCCGGGTCTTTCACTGTCAGGCAAACGCCATTTTCGATATCCTTGATATCTTCGAGGGAACTTTGCCAGCGGGTCTCGATCAGATCATTCTCTGCAACAACCTCCCAAAGATATTGCTCGATATATTGCTGCTGTAGATTATACATCGGACGATATTTCTCATCCGAACTGTCTGGCATTTCAAATTCCAGGATTTGTTTGCCGCGATAGAAGGAACGCCCTTTGGTCCAGCCCAGAGATTTCTCGACGAATGGATCGGCAATACCAAGGCTTTCGAGGATATAGTAGCTTGGTCGTGCGATACAGATAGCGCGGCTGCCGTCGTTGAAGGTATCTTTATTGTCAAACAGGATGCTTGCAATGCCTTCTCTTGCCAGAGCAAGCGCAGCCGTCATTCCGACCGGCCCTGCCCCAACGATAGCAACCGTTGTTGCTTGCTTGCCTTCACGGGCTTCGGGTTCGGGTGCTTCAAATTTTGGATATTGGAAATAAAGTGAGTCAGTCTCACTCCGTCCTGCTGGTCTCATAATTCTCCTCCCAGATTTGCGAATTATGACAAGCTTACGGATGAATGCTGAGACGATCTGCCACCCCGAACGGGTGACAGCTTCAGGGCGTTTTGCAGAGCGCGAAAAGGGCTGTTTTGGAATTGATGCCCAGCTTCGCATAAGCACGTTTGCGGTAGGTTTTGACGGTATTGAGAGAGATATCCAGTCGCCAAGCAATGGCGTCGGATGTGAGACCATCCAGCACAGCCTGACAGATATCTTTTTCCCGTTTAGATAGAGAATTCAAAGGGCTTTGCAAGTCAGGGCCTTCGTTATCAGCAAAATGCGTCAGGGCGAGCTGAGAGATGGTTTCCCAAAAGGGTTTTAATAGCTCATCATCGTCAATCTGGAATGATCCATTTTCCTCAAAGCGATAGAAACTGATAAGAAGAACCTCTGATTTTCGCGCAGCTATGATGGATATCTTGTCACCTATTCCGCAGGATCTGAAGAAGGCTTCAAAATAGCTATCAGACATTCCCTCTTTCAAACCCGATAGCTCGACAATTTGTGTCTCTCCATTGTTGCGCACAACATCAACGGTCGAACGCAAGGGATCATTCCGAAAGCCGTCTCTGAGATACTTTTGTGCCAGATTGAGCGCCGTTTTCTTTTGTCTCTTGCTGTGAGACAGATAGCATTTCGGTCGATCCTCCTTGAAGGAGAAGATCATGCTCTGGTCGGCGCGGATTACATTTTCAATGAGGTCCTGAAAACTGCCGTTGAAACATTCGCTTCCCACTGCTTTCAGACATTCCGCCAAAGACTGCAGATATCCATTGGCACTTGGTTCGAGAAAGTAACGCTCCAATGGTGCGTCTTCACGATCGAATGCCATAAATATTTGCTCCAAGTCTGAATGCGTTTGAAGTAAATCCAAGCGTGTAGTGTCGATTCTATTCGCAGTCTTTCCAAAACAAAAGACGAAAGGCCCTTATGAACCTCCCGCCTTCATATCACCTAATATGAAATCATCTTGCTAAAGCTTGATCCACGCAGCTTTGAGGTTTTCATATTTTTCAAAAGCATGGAGGGAGCGATCAACGCCATTTCCTGATTGGCGCACGCCTCCCAGAGGCGCTGTAACATCTGCGCCACTGAAACAATTCACCTGAACCATGCCGGATTTGATGCGAGATATCGCTCGATGTGCTCGAGAAATATCCTTTGTCCAGATGACGGATGAGAGGCCATAGACGGTCTCATTGGCAAAGGAGATGGCTTCGTCTTCTGTGGTGAAGGATCGTGCCGCCAGAACGGGTCCAAAGACCTCTTGCTGAACCACATCCATTTCGCCTGTGACATTGGCCAGAACCGTTGGTTGATGGAAGTATCCGCCGCTCTCAGAATGAAGTGCTTCACCGCCAGTGCGCAAATCAGCACCCTGTTGCTGAGCTTGCGAAATTGCGGCTTTTGTCTTTTCCAGCTGCATTGCATTGGCAAGAGCACCGGTATTGTTCTCCAAAGACAATGGATCCCCAATGCGCAGATTTTCGGCATGTTTGCAGACGGCTTTCACGAAATCATCATAGATCGGCTCTTCCACCATCAAACGAGATGCAGCAACGCAGACCTGACCATTGTTACGGAAGATCGAGGCTGCGGTTTCTGCCGCCGCTTGCTCCAGACCTGGAGCGTCAGCGAAGACCAAGTTGGGTGACTTGCCACCTAGCTCCAGATAAACGCGTTTCATATTGGAGCGGGCGGAATATTCCAGCAGCTTGGCACCGACGCCACCGGATCCGGTAAAGGCCAGAACTTCGACATCCATATGCATTGCCAAGGCTTCACCAACACTTGCCCCGCGTCCCGTGACCACATTGAGAATACCTGCAGGCAGGCCTGCTTCGGCTGCCAGTTCCACGATACGCAAAGTCGAGAGGGTTGCTTCTTCGGATGGCTTGAGAACCACGGAATTACCGGCTGCCAAGGCAGGCGCCAGTTTCCAGGCACCAATCATCAAAGGGAAATTCCAAGGAATGATGATGCCGACAACGCCAACGGGCTCCTTATGGATGAGGGACAACACATCCTTGCTGGTAGGCGTAATCTCACCATTTCGCTTATCTACGGCTTCTGCATAGAAGCGAATGGTGCTGGCGGCCATCAAAGGCTCACCCTTATAAGCCATGCGGATGTCAGTGCCATTGTCCCGAACACCGGTCACGGCAATTTCAAGCGCATTTTGTTCGATCAAATCCGCCCATTTGAGCATGATCTTCTTTCGCTCTGACGGGGCCATATGTGACCATGTACCAGCCTCAAAAGTGGAGCGGGCTGCCTCGACGGCCATGTCGATGTCGGCTTTATCTGAGTCCGCCAGGCTTGTGAGAACCGAGCCATCAATCGGGCTGGTCACATCCATGGTCGCACCGGACTGGGCATCACACCATTTGTTATTGATGAAATTGCGCGCAGCTGACAGCGGCTTCACCCGCAAAGCATCAATATCTTGCTGAAGAAGACTCATACGCATTCTCCGTCAAGTTTGGAGAGAATTGGGTTTCCCGGATTGGAAAATCGAAGATCAATACCAAGGCGTTTCAAGGCCTCGTTGAACACATCTTGCGGATTGAACACGTCCAAATGAAGCGCTTGAATGCCGACGGCATTACCCCCCTTCACATTGCGCATCTGATCATCGATGAAGACGCATTGCTCTGGCTCTAGGTCCAGTTCCTCAAGGCAGAGCTCATAGGCTTCCGGCTTTGGTTTCAGAATTCGGGTATAGGTCGCGTCCGTGATGACATCAAAGTCCTTCAGGAATTCCAGCTGTTCGCGTAAATCCTTGCCGAAAAACAGATCCAGTTCATTGGAAAGGATGGCAAGTTTCTTGCCCGCTTTTTTCACCGCGTCAATGAGCATGGGCATTTCAGGGCGGATGATCTCGTGCGGGTTCTTGCCTCTGGAGCGTCTGACAAATTGGGACATCTCCGTCCAGTCTTCTCCCAGAAGTTTGCCAACTTCCTTTGTACGTGCCAGCCAATAATCGCGTTCAGTCATTTCATCGCGCTGCATGGCGGACCAAAGCTCGTCCTGTTCCGGATCAAACGGTCCCATCCATGTCAGACTACCCTCAGGCAGGCCAAGGGATTTTTCCGACATGCGGTGGGTTTCGAACATGGTCAGCGTCACAACGCTGCCAAAATCCAGAAGAAGAGCTTCGGCTGGTTTCTTAGTAGTTTGCCCAGTCATCGATGGCCCTTTCTGCTTTTTCTCCGGGGAACTCAATGTCCAATCTCTCGTAGGATGCTTCGATGTCTGCCTCTTCCGCTTCGATCACCTCGACAGGGACAGGCCGTTCATAGGCCGACCCCTTCACTTCATAGAGTTGATCGATATCGAGGATTGAATAATTGCGGAAGCGCAGGAGGTTCAGGAAAACCTCGCGATAGATTTCCGGATCATAAATGGAATCTCGCTTGGTGTCTGAGTCAATTCCGTTTTGCTGATTATAGATCTGGCGTACAGATTGCCATTCAGCTTGAACGATATAGAGCGGTGCATCCTTGGCTTCCAACTCATGACGTGGATTGGTGATGGTTTCCTGCCGCACATTCTCGATTGCCGCCCTCACCTCAACGCTCGGGATTGGCGTGAACATGATGACCTGATCACTGGCCAACAAGTTTTCCGCTTCATCATCATGTTGTTGCATCAATTCCACAAAACGACCGCCCATAACGGGCAGCTCAACGATGAGAGTATTTGCAGGATCTGGATTAGCTGCATGCCATTTGACGACTGCATTGCGAACCCAATATCCAACAGCTTTGCGGATTGCGGGGTGCGTGAGATTATCAACCTCAGGAAAGCGAGCAAGAGCCTCTTCTGTCTCGAATGAGCGGCGCGCATCATCCCATTGCAGAGAATAGACCTTGCGGCCCTCTATGCCTGCCATGATAGTCAGCTGTTGAAGGATGAAGCTTTTGCCAGCACTCGGCAGGCCAGCCACGAACACCATGCGTCGTGACTTGACCGCTTCCATCATCTGGCTTCCGACAGAGGATGAGACATCAATGACGATAGATTTTTCCAGCATGACATCCTCCTATCTGAACTGATCGACACTCGGCATATCGCCGATTGGAATTTCAATGACAGTTGGAACGTCTACTGTCTGTGCCTTGCGAATGGCAGCTCGCACTTCTTCCGGACCATTTGCCAGGATACCTTGAGCGCCAAAGCTTTCGGCCATTTTCACAAAATCCGGATTATGCAGATCAGTGGCAATGACACGACCGCCATAATTGTTTTTCTGCATCTGCTGAACATTGCCATATTGGTTGTTGTTGAACAGCAGCACGATCAAAGGAATTTTGTGCTGAACAGCAGTTGCCAGTTCCTGTACACCAAACATGAAGCCACCATCTCCGGTAACGGAAATGACCGGCACATCTGGTCTTGCTACCTTCACGCCCAAGGCAGTCGGGAAACCATATCCCAGCGTTCCCTGGTAACCGGTGGAGATGTAGGTTCTTGGATTATAGACAGGATAGCAAATCCGGCTGGCAAAACCGACCTGGGTCAGCTCGTCAACAAAGATGCCATCTTCGCCCAGTTCTTCACGGATGACCTTGAGGTAGCTAAGCTGAGGTTCCAATACCGAGGAACGATTTGCCCAATCGACTTTCGCTGCAAGAAATTCATCTTCGCGAGAGGTGCGCTTGTCATTCTCCACGCCCAGACGATTGATCAGCACAGGCAGTGCCTGCTCCGCACGAGCGGTGATCGCCAGTTTGGGCTCATAGAATTTGTTGTGGGACGTCTCATCCACATCGATGCGGATGATGTCAGGCAGATGTTTCTTGGACCATTTGCGCGCAGGAACGCGCATATTGGTGCCGATTGCCAGTACGACATCAGCTTTCATCCAAAGATCCTTGGCGGCTGGCTGGTGCAGCGAATATGGACTGCGGGCATCAACAACGCCCATACCGGTGCGATAACCGATCACCGGAGCTTGTAGCATTTCAGCCAGCAAACGCACCTCGCTGCTACAGCCTTGGGCGCCAGACCCGACAAAGATCATCGGATTTTTGGCCTTACCCAGAAGCTTGACCGCATCTCTGACTGCGTCCTCGTCAAGTTCTGGATAGCTCGGAGATACCGCATCGAAATCTACAGCAACTTCACCTTGCGCTGCCAAGATATCCATTGGAACTTCCAGCCCCACCGGACGGGCACGACCGGACAGCATTTGCTGGAATGCTTCACGCATCAGGTTTGGTATTTCGGTCGGACTATTTCCGCGCTCAGCCCATTTGGTCAACGAGCGAATGATCTCAAGCTGATTGTTGATCTCATGCAGTTCGCCGAAATCCTTGCCGATGGTTTTGGAATTGATCTGACCTGTCAGGCACATCAGCTTGGCATTCAGCGCATAGGCAGTCGACATGGCGGCCGTTGCGTTCAGAAGACCCGGACCCGGCACAACATTGAAAACAGTTGGCTTGTCTGATGCTAACGCATGGCCCATGCCCATATAGGCAGCACCCTGCTCATGTCGGGTATGGATGATACGAAAATCATCACGATGATCGTAGAAGGCATTGTAAAGCCAGTCATTTTGAACACCCGGCAAGCCAAAGATGGTATCAATACCGAGCTTGGTGAGCGATTTCACAACGGCTTCGCCGCCAGTCATTGTTGTTGGCTGTGTCATGATAGCAGTCTTAAGTCCTGGCTGGTTATTTCAAGATATCGGAGAGCGCTGCAAGCATGCGAGCATTCTCGTCCGGCTTGCCAATCGTGGCGCGAATATGGGTTGGAAGATCAAAAGCTGGTCTCACCATGACTCCTACGGCCACCAGCTTGGCAGTCAGCTCCTTGGCTGAGAGATCATCGGGGCATTGGAACATGACGAAATTCGACTGACTTGGCGCAACCTTCAAACCCAGCTGTTTCAGACCTTGAGAAACGCGAACCCGCTCCAGCGTGTTATTGCTCACGGTTTGGGACAAATGCTCTTCGTCATTAATCGCCGCCAGTGCCGCCGCCATTGAAACGGAATTGACATGGAAGCTACGCTTCTTGCCACGGATCTTTTTGATGATATCTGCAGGGCCGATACCATATCCGATGCGCATGCCAGCAAGACCATAGGCTTTGGAGAAGCTATGGACGATGACAATGTTGCGACCATCACGAACATGCTTTTGTGCATCTGGCAGATCAAACTCGGTCGCAAATTGATAATAGACTTCGTCATAAATCAGAGTGACATGGTCTGGCAGACCGTCAAGAACCGCGTCCAGAACGTCCTGACCGAAGAACGTTCCGGTCGGATTGTTCGGATTGCACAGATAGACCAGTCTTGTGTCTTCAGTGACGGCAGAAAGGATTCCCTCGACATCTACCTCATATTGATCCCCTTTCAAGGGCACCGCATCAATGAGGGCGTCTCGATTGCCGAGGGATGAGCGATACGCACCAAAACAAGGGGGGCAGATGATGGCTCGCTCTTTTGGGTTGATCAGTGCCTCTTCAATCAAAGCCAGTGTTTCAACGCCACTATTTGCAGAGAAGAAGTTTTCTTCGCTCAATCCGTTGCCGTGAAAAGCAGCGAGGGCTTCGCGGATTTTGGCATCATCCCGCTCAGGATATGAATTGACCTGAGCCAGCGTTTCCTGCGCTGCCGCAATCGCTTTCGGGGATGGACCGAACGGATTTTCGTTTGATGAGAGTTTGATTATCGGATTGTCACCTGCAAGGTTGGCGACTTCAGCGGCAGATAGACCGGCTTGATATGTCCCTTGTGTCGCTTGTCCCATGATCTGTATGTCCCTCCCTGTCGGACCGCTCAATTGAGAACGGAAATGCCCAAATGGGCGCAAATGTTGATCTGTTGCCCCTATTCTAGAAAAATCGTCAGAAAAAGATGCCCTCTGGAAAAGGGGACAGACCTGTAACGGGCAAATCGGGATAAAACGCACCTTAGAAAATGGCGGGATTGAGAGTTTCGAGACTATCAGATCTTGAAAAGTTAATATGTTAATTGTTACATTAAATCTTGATACTTGTCGCAACTTTCATGAATGAGACAGACCAGATCGAACCAGAGAAGAAAAGATCGCATCATGACACTTGAATGGCACTTGCAGGGTGAAGGGTCACCGGATTTCATTGATATCGTCCTCAAATGCATGAAGGCGGCGGGCAAGGACCATTTCAACAGGGATTTTCTGTCGGTCATTGAGAAAGTCATTCAGGCTGATCAATGTATGATCTATTCCTTTCGGACGGAAACGCCGGACTGCTATCTATCCTTCAACAACAACCATCAGAAAACCGCTCTGCTCCTGGCGCAGAAATATCTAAGCGATGGTTACAAGAGTGACCCACTTCGCTCTGTTATTGATACTTGCCGCCATCAGGATGGAGTGCAGTTGCGCAACCTTGCGGATCTGCGGCCTCAGATGTCGGAGCTGTTTTACAAGACCTATTTCGCCGATCCAGGCATTGTCGATGTCATCTCTGTCGTTGCCAGCAGTTATGGTGACACTATTTTGATGAATTTCTATCGCTACAAGGAGAGCGGCCTCTTTTCTGTCAGTGAGCAAAAAATGCGTCATCTCTTCTGGGACATGATCGCCCAGATTGTGTTGCTGCACTATTCCAAGGAGCAGACCGAGTCCCATAAAAGCCCGCTCAATACACTGTCCAGCCGAGAGCAGGAAGTCTGCAAGCTTGTCCTCAAAGGCCTGACGACAGAAGCAATCGCCTGGCAACTGGGCCTCGCCGCCAATACGGTTACGACTTATCGCAAGCGCTCTTATGAGAAATTGGGTATCAACTCCAAGTCCGCCCTCTTTGCGCTTTGTAATACCAACGAAAACTAAGCAAGCAAGAAACTCTTTCATTATCAATGAATTGAACCTATCGAGTTGCCGCGTCATCTTGTCCCATTAAGCAGGGGACATACAGGTCCCCCGCCCCGAGCCTAAAATCAGTCCCTAACGAGAGGAGTGATTGAATGGCAATCAAGAATATTCTTGTCGCTTATAATGGTGGCGAAGCTTCCGATGCCGCACTCCATATGGGCGTGCAGATGGCCAACAAATATGATGCGCATCTTACCGGCATCATGGCTCATGGTGCATCCAATATCACACGCAGCATACCCAAATGGCTTCTTGGTTCCGTTCAAGATTCCATCTCCGATATCGTTCTGAAGCGCACCGATGAAGTGGCTGAAAAATTTCAGTCATTCATGGATGGTGAATTGCCCTCCGAGCGCATCCACTGGATTGATGTGAAAGCCAATCCTGATCTCGCAGTCTCTCGTTATGCGCGCCTGTTTGATGTAACGGTCGTCGGCCAATATGAAAATCTTCTGGCTGCTGACGAGCTGGAACTCCATCCAGACAGAATTGCCTATTCATCTGGCCGCCCAATCATCGTGGCACCAAAGAGCCATTCGCCTGCCAGCCATGCAGCGGGCTCAATCAATGAAAAGGCCGTTGTTGCGTGGGATGGAAGACGGACAGCTTCGCGTGCATTTTTTGATGCGATGCATATTCTCGAAACCAAGTCCGATGTCACCATCGTGACCATTGGTGGTCCGAAAACCGGAAAGAAACAAGATCAGATTGATCTTCAAACAATAATGAAACGGCATGGTGTCGACGCCAAGCATCTCTTCCTGCCCAGAACAGAAAAATCCATTGCAACGACCCTATTGGACGTTTGCAAACAGGAGGATGCTGGGCTGCTGGTAATGGGAGCTTATGAGCATTCCAAACTGGCAGAAGACATATGGGGCGGCGTGACGTCTCAGGTGCTTGCAGAGACACATTTGCCGGTATTTCTATCACACTAAGGGTTCATGAGGGAGGATAACCATGACCTTGATGAAAAAAGTGACCACACTTGCAGCCGCTGTGATGCTGGGCTGTCTTCCAGTGGCAGCTGCCGACTGGAAACCATCTGGGCCAGTCACCATTCAGGTTGGATTTGGCTCCGGTGGTTCGACTGACAGTCTTGGCCGTGCCATTGCTGCTGAGATGGAAAAGCAGACCGGATGGGATGTGATCGTTGAGAACAAACCAGGCGGTGGCGGTGTTGCTATGTTCTCCGGTCTGGTTCGTGCCAAGCCAGATGGTCGCAAGATCGGCATGGGTGTTACCATTCCAACCCTGATGAATTTGGCCCTTCGTGGCGACAAGTTGCCATTCAAGGTCGACAGCTTCGATTATCTTGCAACTGTTGTGCTGGCACCTCTTGCGATCGTTGCACCGAAAGATGCGCCCTATAACACATTTGCTGAGTTCGTTGCCCATGCCAAGAAAAATGGCGGCGGTCTGATTGGCTTTGATGCAAAGCCTCAGGAAATGATGATGCGTGCCGTAAACCAGACCGAACAAGCTGGTTTTGAATATGTCTCTCACAAGAGTGGCGCTGAGATCATTCAAGGCCTGTTGGGTGGCCATATTCAGATTGGTTTCGGCGCTGGTGCTCACATCAAATATGTGAAATCCGGTCAGCTGAAGATGCTTGCTGTCGCGACCCAGACTAGACAGGATTATTCTCCTGATACGGAATCTCTTATCGAACAGGGCTATCCTTATTCTGTAGAGCCATATTTCTATCTGGCAGCTCCAAAGGGTCTGTCTGGCGAAGCCAAGGAAGCATTGTCTGCGGCTCTGGACAAAGCCATCAATTCCGATGCACTGGCTGAGCTGATCACCAATGTGATGTTCACTGTTCCAACCAACCTTGGTGCTGAAGGTACCAGTGACAAGCTCAAGTCCGGCCTGCATTCAGTTGAAGAGCTGGTTGCAGCGACGAAGTAAGCAGAAGCTACAGCATCACCCATTTCTCTGGGTGGTGCTTTTTCGCTTTGGGAGGAGCGCATGAATGCAGAACGCTGGATTACAGCTTTTCTATTACTCTCCGGACTGATCTTATTGGTCGCTATTATCCCGAGCCAGGTCGAAGAAGTTGATTATGGGCGGATTGGCCCAGGCACCCTGCCCCGCGCCATCGCCATCATCATGATCATCGCTGCAGCGATTCAGTTGATTTCCAGTCGCGAGAAAATCCAGGTTGTGCCGCTGGTCATTCTTCGCAGCATTGTTTTTTTCTCACTGATCATCAGCTGCGTCTATCTGATGTCACTGGCCGGATTTGAATATATTGCCCCATTGCTTGCTCTGGGTGTCATGCTTCTGATTGGTGAGCGTCGCTGGTACTGGCTGATTGCTGGATGTCTCGTTATTCCGATTGGTAGCTGGTTGATTGTCGAACAAGCTTTGAACCGGGTTTTGCCCTAGCTTTTCATATTCACACGTCTCCATCGTGATGAGCGCCTTTCTCCATAGGCTTTCTCTCCGAGAGATGTCATATCAAGGGGAGGAAAAATGCCAGACTTATCCGTAGTTCTCGCCGGCTTGTCAGACGCATTCACCCTTACCAATATCCTGTTTGTTCTGTGTGGGATTATCGTTGGGCAGTTTGTTGGTGCCATGCCAGGCATTGGCCCCGTCATGACAATGGCCATCGCCATACCCTTTACCTTTGTTCTCAATCCCTTGCCCGCAATCGGTTTTCTGGTTGGAGTGAACAAAGGCGGGCTGATTGGCGGGGCCATCCCGGCAATTCTGATCAACACTCCCGGCACACCCGATGCAGCGGCAACCGCATTGGATGGTTATCCTTTATCAAAAAAGGGAAAGCCGCTCAAAGCCATGAAGATGGCGCTTTTTTCCTCAGTAACCGGTGATACATTCAGCGATCTTGTTCTGATCACCATCGCAGCCCCGCTGGCCATCATCGCATTGAATATGGGACCGGTCGAGATTTTCGCTCTGATGGTTTTCGCCTTTGCGGTTATTTCCGGCCTGATCGGGTCTTCTGTCACAAAGGGTATGATAGCCGCGGCTTTTGGACTTCTGTGCACCTCCGTTGGGCTGGATCCCGAACATTCCACCCCTCGCTTCATCTTCGGCTTCTTTGATCTGTATGACGGCTTCCCGATTGCCTCGGTCGCGATTGGATCACTTGCTGTGTCCGAGATTATTGCAAGACTAGCTGCCATGCGCGGCGAAGTGAGACCTGCGGTGAATATTCCTCGCGACCAACCGGCGGAAGATCGCAACGTCAGTTGGAGTGAATATTGGGACTGTCGTTTCACATTGTTGCGCGGGGCAAGCATAGGAACGCTTATTGGTGCAATTCCTGGCATGGGATCTACCGCTGCCGCCTTCATGAGCTACGCCTCCACCAAACAGGCCTCGAAAAACCCTGAGAATTTCGGCAAGGGTGATTTGCGCGGCATTGCAGCAACTGAATCTGCCAACAGTTCCGTTGCCGGTGCGGATTTCATTCCTCTGCTCACCTTGGGTCTACCGGGTAGTGCATCGGCCGCTCTTTTGATCAGCGCCTTTCTGATCCAGGGGATCCAGCCGGGCCCATTGTTGTTCGCAGAACAGGGGCAGCTGATCTATGGTCTCTTCGGCGCTATGGTGATTGCCAATATCTGCAATCTATTCTGCGGCTTGTTTGGTCTGCGCCTTTGGGCAAAACTGATTTCGGCCCCGGAATCCATTGTCTTTGCATCGGCGCTTATCTTGTGTGTGATTGGTGTCTATCTCTCTACGGGCGGTGTCTTCGGTGTCTATATCATGCTGCTCTTCGCCTGCATTGGTCTGGGTATGAATGCAATGGGCTATCCGGTGGTCGTGTTTATCATCACCTTCTTCCTCGGCCCACGCTTTGAGTTGTCCCTCGGTCAGAGTCTGACCATCTTGAAAGGCGACTGGACCAACCTCATCAATCACCCCATCGCATTGACATTGCTGCTGTTATCGGCTGGTGTCGTATATTGGCTTGGCATTGTGAATCGAAATCCGGAAACGGATTTGTGATCGCTGCCAACCAGATATTTCTGTAAGGATCGGGAGTAATATCGAATGAAAAATGTACTCTTCATCATGTGTGACCAGCTTCGCTTTGATTATCTTGGCTGCGCCGGACACCCGACCTTGCAAACCCCCAATATCGACAAGCTGGCGGCGCGCGGCGTACGCTTCGATAAAGCCTATGTGCAGTCCCCTATCTGTGGCCCAAGTCGCATGAGCTTCTATACGGGCCGCTATGTGCGCAGCCATGGCTCTACCTGGAACAAGTTTCCTTTGCGTGTTGGAGAAATGACGCTCGGTGATCACTTGTCTAAGTTGGATGTCCGAACTGTTCTCTGCGGCAAAACCCACATGGCCGCTGACACAGAGGGTATGAAACGTCTCGGCATCAATCCGAACTCTGCCATTGGTGTGCACATTTCCGAATGCGGATTTGAAGTCTGGGACCGTCTGGATGGTCTTCATCCTGATGGTGCGCAAGAGCCAAGCCATTACAATGATTATCTTCGCGGTCTTGATTATGGTGGTCCAAACCCTTGGGAGCAGTGGGCAAACTCCGCTCAGGGTGAAAAGGATGATGAAATCCTCTCTGGCTGGCTCATGTCTCATGCCGACAAACCAGCCCGGATTGAGGAAGAAGATTCAGAGACCCCCTATACCACCAGCCGTGCGATAGAGTTCATGGAGCAATCCAAGAATAAACCCTGGTGTCTTCATCTTTCCTACATCAAGCCGCATTGGCCGTATATCGTGCCAGCTCCTTACCATGACATGTATGGCAAGGATGATGTTATTCCGGTTCTTCGTGATGAAGTGGAACGCGAGGATCCGCACCCGCTGCTGGAAGCTTATCATCAGCATCGTTTCTCCAAGGTCTTTTGCCGCGATGACGTTCGAGAGCGCGTCATCCCGGCCTATATGGGCCTGATCAAGCAAATCGATGATCAGATCGGTCGCCTCATGAGCTATCTCGAGGAAAGCGGACAGTTGGATGAAACCCTGATTGTGTTCACGTCCGATCATGGTGATTATCTGGGCGATCATTGGCTCGGGGAGAAAGAGCTGTTCCATGAACAGTCAGTGAAAATCCCACTCATTGTTGTCGATCCATCCAAGGACGCTGATCAAAGCCGTGGAAGTGTCAGCGATGCTCTGATTGAATCCATTGATCTGGCTCCAACCTTTGTCGATTTCTTTGGCGGTTACGTTCCTGATCATATTCTGGAAGGTAAATCCTTGTTGCCGCATATTCGCCAGAACACAGCAGTCGAACGTGATTTCGTGATTTCGGAATATGACTATTCCTCCCGATTGGCTCGAAGCCTTCTGAAGAAAAGCGTCAAGGATTGCCGACTGACAATGGTCTATGACGGGCGCTACAAGCTTATTCATGTGGAAGGCTATCGCCCAATGCTCTACGACCTGAATGAAGATCCGCAAGAATTTCATGATCTTGGTGCATCAGCAGAGCATGCAGGCATTCGGGAAAACCTGTTATCCCACTTGTTTGATTGGGCTCGTCAACATCATAACCGCGTGACGATATCTGACGATGAGATCGACAAGCGTGCAGGCATGGAATTCTTCCGTGGTATCCAGATTGGTTTCTGGGACCAAAAGGAAGTCAATCAGGCTCACAAAGAAGGCCGCGGCGGCAATTAGCATCACCAGACTGCATGAATTTCTATCCTAGGTGATCTGCATCCACATTTAAAGCTAAACACTCCTGGTGCAGATCACTTTCCATGCAGAAATAGTCTGCTCAATCTTTGCTGAATTTCACGTTCAGCCCGAGTTCTCCCGCCACTTTCAAACCCTCAGCCTCCCCGAGAACCATCAACGCAGTAGCCCAGGCATCTGCTTGCATGCAGCTTTCACAGAATACGGTAACCGAGGAAGTACCAGTCATAGCAGGCTTCAAACTCCTTCCATCCATTGTGTGCGACACGATGAGGTTGCCGATCTGACGTTGATGGCGATACGACCCGGACGTCGCCACTGCAATATCGCAGATTTCCAGATATTCCCCAGCCGCGCGCCGCAATGGATCTGATGTTTCGACAGCAATACACCAAGGTGCACCATCTTCGCGGCATCCAGCGGTGCGTAACTCACCATCAATGGAAACCAAATAGTCCTGAATCCCGAATTGCTCGACAATCTCGGCCATCAAATCCACTGCATAGCCTTTGGCAATGCCTGAAAGATCAAGTTGTCGTGGCAATAGCCGTCGAGCACGATAGCCATCAGCATCAAGTTCAAAAGCAGGTTCCCGTCTCACAGGAACAGATATTTTCCCCCGCTCCTTGATGGCTTTCAAATCTAGCTCTGGCCCTTGTGCACCAAAGCCCCAGGCATTGACGATATCACCAATACCGATATCGAACGCCCCGTTTGAGAGGCCTTGAATTTCCAAAGCATCATCAAGAACCTCAAACAATTGAACGGGTATGGGCACCCAATGCTCAAGGGGGGTTCTATTCAATCGCATCAGATCAGAGTGAGGTTTCCAGGTCGACATCTGTCCATCAACCAACGAGACCACCCGCTCCAGCTGCTTCTCCAGATTCTCGATATCCAAAGACGTGCTCCCACACACGATTGCTGAATAACATGTCCCCATGGTTGGACCATTGATCACATAACGTTCCAAATCTGTCATGGTCGCCGCCTGCATGCATTTAATAGACATCTTCAAGATACCTTCTGGATTGTTTGAGCGTTTCGACATTGAGGCCGAGCGGGCGCAATATCTCTTCCAAGGTGGCGCGCACATCCCTTGCCATGGCTTGTCCGCCACAAATCAGGATCTGGCCCCCGGAAAGAACAAGCGATTGAATGAGACTACTATCCTCGTGGATCTTGTCCTGCACATATTGGCGATGGGAAAAGCGCGAAAATGCAGTCCTCAATCCGGCGAGGCGTCCATCCTGCCGACAGGACATCAGATCATCGCGAAACAGAAAATCTGACTGAGGATGGCGCCCCCCCCAATAGAGATGGGTATCACGCCCGATCTGACCGGCACGAGCAAACCCGGCCAAAGGCGCAATCCCCGTACCCGCACCAATCAAGATCTTCGGAACCGGGGCCTCACTTGGTTTGAAGGCGGGATTTTCCTTGATGAATCCATCAATTTGATCGCCAACTCGCAGGGAATGGAGGTAAGTGGAGCAAATCCCACGGCGATGACGTTTGACGCAAACCTCCAGATATCCCTCTTTGCTGGAGGAAGCGAGCGAATAATAACGCGGAGCAACACCAGGAGCCGCCACAATGCCAATCAGATCTCCTGTGGCATAGGTTTGGTGCAAGAGGCCCGCTGGTGGGACCAATCGCAAAATGATAGTCGGCTCTGAAAATTCGGATCCATATACCTTACGGCTAATCACCTGCCATGCCGTAGTCATCGGGACATGTTGCTTATGCTCGAAAACCAGCTCCTGCCCCAAGGCCTTGCCAACTTGATCGGCCCATTTGCCAAAGTCAGTGAGAGATCGCTTATTGACCAATCCTAATGGAGTCAGAGATCGCGCACCCAATCGAGTCAAATGTTGATCTACATCCTTCGCAAACTGGCAATAATGCGCAAATGCCTCATCGCCAAAACCCAGAACAGAAATGGATCTGGCATTCTGCACCTGCAAGTTTTTCATACGGTTCAGGAAAATATCCGCAGAGGCCGGAGACTGTCCATCGCCATAGGTAGAGGTCAGAATGAAAACATGCTTGTCGGCCAGGTGCTGATCACTGACATCATTCATTTTCGCGCAATGCACCACATTGCCATGCGCCCCAAGAGCCGATTTCAAACTGTCCGCAAAAGACCAGGTGCTATTGCCCTCACTACCAACCAGAATGACAAATCCTGCGTCACTCAGATCAGTTTCCCCTATGTTGGCTGCACCGCTTGCTCGTTTGTGCCACATCCAAAGACCGGTCAAAGACAAGGCGGGAACAGATAAAGAGGAAAGCCCCAACAGCACTCCGAGCCACCACATACCCTGCCCACTATGCAGCGAATAGATAAACTCATATATCTGCTGAGAAACAGAGAAAGCCGCGAAAGAATGAGTCTTGCCTGATACCGGATCGATGTAAGCCATACCCTGATCTGTGGTCAGCGTGTAAGGATCACTTAAATCACCGGGAAAGGGAAAGATCAGCTCCCGAAAATTCTCAAGCTTGATTGTTTGCAAGCTGGAAAGATCTGATACCGGGGCAACTTCACCTTGCTCCATTTGCTCCGGGAAAGCCGGCATTGCCGTCTGTCCTGTTGAAACCAGTTCAAAACTGGCCAATGACAGATAAAGTGCTGTAAACGACGTCAACAACAAGCCAGGCAACGCCAACCGGCTAACCTCGACATGCAAGCGGCTGACCCCTTCCCCTTTTGCCGGGCGCAGCAATTGTGACCAACTACCGCATCTACGTTTCAGAAGAAAAAGGCCCGAGACGGACAGAAGTAGCATCGTCCCAGCCCCAATACCCGCCAGCATACGACCTGCATCTCCAATAAGCATTTCACGATGAAGCTCGGCTAACATGCCGAAAAAACCGGAAGCCTCATTGGGACCGATGACCACTCCAGTTTCCGGATTGATCACCAGTACCAAGGGGCCCTCGTCAGTATTCGCATGAGCAAGGATTTGACCGCTTGCCTTGCGCTCTATGCGTTCCACTTGAGGCACCTGTTCCGAGATCAATCCTGCCAATACAGCAACATCGCCTGCCCCGGTTCCATCCACGACAGATGAGGCATCCAGTGCCGGTTGCAATGATAGAAGGGCGCCTGTGATAGCCAAGAAACAGGCCAAAATCACCCCACCCAAACCAAGATAGGAATGCAGTAATCGCATGACATGCACTCCTATTTCACACGAACGGCAAGAGATTTCACAATGCCACGTCCACGAACAGAGGTAGCACTGCCAGCACCTTTGAGCGGAACCACAGCATCACTGCGATAATCGCCGCGCTCTTCAACCGAGGTATCGACGTGAATTTTATAGCCAGCCTCGATCAGGGCATCGGCAATGTCGGTAGTGACCGTCATCGTGCGACCACCACCGACACTGGCTCCAGTTACTCCATCGACACGACCTCCAGCTCTGGAAACGCCGCGATACCAGCCACGCAAATGCGGATAATATTTGGATTTGCTGCCTGATATGGCAATCGTGGAATGATAGGCTCCATTTGGCTTGGTCAGATACACCGCCATGTAGGCAGCGGGGCCCGGATATTTCTTCAATTGGGTTTGAATTTCAATCGCCCTTGCCTCAGCCGTGTCTGACATTGCTAAAGGGGCGATGAGCGATGAAGAAACCAAAAGTGTCGCAAGCAGTTTTTTCATGATGAACTCTCCGTATTGATCAGCAGATGCCACAAAAGAAGCAAAGCAAGCTGACAGCAAACTGAACGACAAGAAGAAATACGTTCAGCTTCCTGTCAGGAAAGTAGACTATTCATCAACCAAGGAACGTGCCAAAAGGGTACGAACAGCCCCTAAGGCCACGAGGTAAAACAGTGCGAATATTGCTGGTGGAAGATGATTATGTTTTGGGCGCTGCGGTCCGTGATCATATGGCAGCAGAAGGCCACAGCGTGGACTGGATGCAGCGCTTGGACGATACGCGCCTAGCCCTCGAAACTGTGGACTATGAAACCCTGCTGCTTGATCTGGGACTGCCGGACGGGCGTGGACTTGATCTTCTGCGGTCCTTGCGCGACAGCGGCAGCGAAATACCCGTCATCATCCTGACCGCTCAAGACCAGATTGCCGTGCGCATTGAGGGCCTAAATTCCGGTGCAGATGATTATCTGGTCAAGCCCTTTGATCTATTGGAGCTCAGTGCGCGCCTGTCGGCCGTGACCCGCCGCTATTCGGGGCAGTCCAATCCCGCACTCGTCATTGACGATGTCTCGATAGACCTAAGCCGAAAGATTGTCACCAAGACCGACAAGCCTGTCACACTAACGGCACGGGAATTTGCGATCCTCGAACGCCTGTGCAGGAATCTAGGGGCCATTGTAACCACTGCCGAGATCGAAGATTCGCTCTATCAGTTTGGATCAGAAGTCGAAAGCAATGCCGTACAGGTTTTCGTCTCTCGCTTGCGCAAGAAACTCGGCAAGAATGTCATCACCACGGTCCGGGGCATCGGCTACAAGATGAGTGTTGAGAGATGAAACAGAAATCCATAGTTCGTCATCTCGTCGTCAGCCTCATTCCTGCGGTAGCATTGCTCTGGCTGCTGGCAACAGGCATATCGGGATACATCATTCAGGAAGAGCTGAATGAGAGCTTTGATAATGCCCTGCAACAGACAGCACAAAGATTGCTTCCCCTTGCTCTTGATGACCTTCATGAGATTGAGGAAGGCGAAGAACGCCGCATTCCAAAGCTTGATCTGGAAGAAACCTATATCTCTTATTATGTGCGTAATGCATCAGATGCACCGATCATCATCTCCGATGACACACCGAATGCGGTGATCATTCCCGCATTGCCAGAGGGCTTCTCCAGTCAGCGAGGCCAACGATATTTTGTCCTGACAGATCGCGAGACCGGTTATTCCATCGTCACGATTGAGTTGAATGAGCATCGTAATGAGGTGTTCTGGGAAAGCCTTTCCGCATTATTGTTGCCTCTCATCATTCTTCTGCCTCTAATGGGTTTCTGGATCTGGCATATCGTACGCCGGGCCATGCAACCTGTTGACGATTTGAGGCGGGATATCGCCAGTCGAGATGGCCACAACCTCACCCCAACCACGACCGATGGCTATCCCGAGGAGATCGCTCCCATTGCTCATGCTGTGGCGGACCTGATTGAGCGCCTACGTGCTGCCCTTAATGCAGAACGCGCCTTTGCGGCCAGTTCAGCACATGAACTTAGAACGCCAATTGCTGGCGCATTGGCGCAAGTTCAGCGTCTATCCATTGAATTGGGTGATCATCCGGCGGCTCAAAGAACTGAAAATATCAATTTTGCTCTGCGCCACCTTGCCAACTTGTCCGAGCAATTGCTGCAATTATCAAGACTGGAAGCTGGCTTCGCTCGCTCGGAGACCCACAATGATTTGCTCCCAGTGTTGCAACTGGTTCTACGCGATATGGCCTCCGACAAAGCAAATGCAGATCGGCTGAACATAGATTTGCCAAAAGATAGGCCTTTGCGAGGCCCGATAGAATTGGATGCCTTTGCTGTCATCATCCGCAACCTGATAGAGAATGCACTCAAACATGGCAGCAAATCAGCACATATCGATATTTTCCTTGATGCAAAGGGACATCTGCACATCGCCAATGATGGCCCGGTAATTCAAAAAAACAGTCTGGCCCGTCTGAGCGAACCATTTGAGCGGGGCGAGACAAAAGCGGAAGGAACCGGGCTCGGCCTTTCCATCGTTCAGACCATCATGAACCAGACCGATGGTGAGATGCTGTTGCAATCACCTCGCCATGGTTCTAACCAAGGCTTCGAAGCCATTTTGACCTTTGAGACAAAATAGACCATAACCAGCGCTCTTACTGGTCACCGGACCACCGATCAAGAAAGAAGAGCGAAACAAACAGGACCATATCATGAAGGCGACTGGACTTATCCTTCTCCTGGCGGCCATTCTTGCGCCCCTTTATTGGTTTGTACCAATGCTGGCAACACATAGTACCGAGGCTGTCATCAGCCAATATATCGGTTGTGCAGCCTTGATTGCCATGGGCATGACCCAATTGATGGCAACCCGATTTCGTTGGCTGGAACTCCTATTTGGCAGCCTGGATCGGATTTATGTAATTCATAAATGGACCGGCATTGGTGCCATTATCGCCGTGTTGCTCCATGATACTCTGGATGCAGAGGTCAAAGGTCTTGGTGGCGAAACCGCGCTCACCGATCTGGCCGAAACGATGGGTGAGTTCAGCTATTATGGTTTGCTGGTTCTTGTAGGCATCACGATCGCTACCTTCATTCCCTATCATTGGTGGCGCTGGACCCATAAATTCATGGGTGCATTCTTTGCTCTGGGAGCCTTCCACTATGTCTTCATGCTCAAGCCCTTTTCTGTCTGGGATCCACTGGGACTCTATGTGAGTGCTTTCTGTGCTCTGGGCATTCTGTGCTATCTTTATACCTTGCTACCCTTTGGTTTCCTGCACGGTCGATTTGGTTATCGCATCAATGAAATCAAACAGAGTGGTGATGCTCTGGCCGTAAGCCTTGAGCCGGAAAAATCTGGTCTGAGTCACCGCGCGGGCCAATTCGCCTTCATCCGCTTTGAAAACCAGGGCAAAAGCGAGGTTCACCCTTTCACCATCTCGAAAGCCCCAGATGCATCCAAGAGCCTTCGTTTCACCATCAAGCCACTAGGCGATGATACAAGACATTTTGCAAGCAAACTGAAGGCAGGAGATCAAGCCTCCGTCTCACCAGCCTTTGGTCATTTTTCCCGCACCAATGGAAAACGCCCTGAAATCTGGTTAGCTGGTGGTGTCGGTGTGACCCCATTCGCAGCCTTTGCGCAGACCGTTACCCAAGATAGCGCACCAGTCCACTTTTTCTATTGTACGCCCAACCGTCGACGGGCCAGCCATGTCGAAGAGTTCGAGGCGTTAGCCAAAACAAACAGCAATTTCCATTTCCATCTGATCGAAACGGAAAGCCAAGGACGGTTGAATGCTGATAAGATTGAAGCCGCACTGGATTTCCCGATTTCCAAGGCAACGGCTTTCTTCTGTGGTCCGGAAGCCATGCGTGAAAGCCTGAAATCTGGCCTTCGCTCCAAAGGTCTTGCCGCTCGCCGCTTCAAATATGAGGAATTCGAAATCCGTTCCGGAATCGGACTGGAGCCCATCTTCAAAATTCTCCTCAAACTGATTGGTGCAGCGTTTGATCGCTATCAGACCAGCCGACAAACAAGATGAGCTAACTTAACATCACAGGATCGGGTGAAGTTTCATCACTCGATTCTGCTCCTTTCTGCGCAATCTTTCTGACCTATTTAAATCAACACCTGCAAATAAAAACTGACCGAAGATATCGACATCTATCTCAACATCTTAACGTGTAGCCAGTTTTATTTTATCGGACGATATCAAACATCATATTGAACAGATATGAATTTCTACGCACACAAATTTCTCAGTTTTTCTTCTCTGTCTACCAAGGCCTTGTCATTCAAGGAATTATGCGCTTAATATGAAACATGAATCAACCGTCATGTTTCATATTGTGAGGCGAACGCATATGGCCAAAGCATCCTCTGCCCCCCGCACATCTCGTGGTGAGAAAACACACCGGCGCCTGCTTGACGCGGCACGTATAGAGATTGGCAGCAAAGGATTTGCTGAAGCCTCGGTATCTTCCATCACCCGGCAGGCAGGTGTTGGCCAAGGTACATTCTACATCTATTTCGAAAGCAAAGAAGAGATAATGCGGACGCTTGTCCTGGAGATGGGCCGTGATCTGCGTCAGCAGCTTAGTGACATAAACAGTTCCGCGCCCAATCGCATGGCAGCAGAGCGAGCGGGTCTTCGCCACTTCATCGCCTTTGCGCGAGAAAATCCCGATCTCTACCGGATTGTTCAAGAAGCACAATTTGTCGATGACAAGGTCTATCGCGCCTATTTCGAGGAATTCGCCTCTGGCTATCGCAAAGCTCTGGAACTGGCCGTTGAAGCGGGTGAAATGTCCAAAGGTGATCTCGAGGTTCGAGCTTGGCTTTTATTGGGAATTGGCCGCTCCATGGGCGAGGTTTACGGTCTTTGGCGGACTGATGTCGACATTGATTACGTGGTCGATATCATCATGGACATTCTTGAGAATGGCGTGAAGGCGCATGGGAGCTGATGGAATGTCACAACTCGTGCTTCTTGAGGAAACAGAGGCCTCTGCCAAACTTACATTGAACCGTCCAGATCAGCATAATGCGCTGGTTCCTGATCTTCTTGCAGAGCTAAATACTCATTTGGCTACGCTATCAAATCGTACAGATTTGGAATCAGTCGTTCTCGCTGCGAATGGGCGTAGCTTTTCAACTGGTGGCGATGTTCGTGGTTTCTGGCAAGCGGAAGAGCGTGTTGCTTATTCCCAATCAATCGTTGGCGCACTTCATGATGCGATCCTATCCTTGATGGCTTTACCCTGCCCGCTTCTCGCAAACATTCATGGCCCTATCACCGGTGGCTCCTTTGGTTTGATGTTGGCAGCCGATCTCGTGGCGATTACAGAGCGCACCTTCGCCCAACCTTATTACTCAGTCGTTGGCTTTGCTCCTGATGGTGGTTGGACAGCCATCCTGCCCGACCGCATTGGAGCTCATCACGCAGGACGTATTCTGTCTCTGAACGAACGTCTTGATGCTCAAGCACTTCTCTCTCTTGGACTTGCTGATGCGCTTTGCAAGGAATCAGAACAGCAGATTGAGATGTGGCTCGAAAGCCTGAATGGAATGGCAAAAGGCAGTTCCCAGACAATCAAAAGGCTTTTGCAAGAGGACAGACTTTGCCGCTATCGGCAAGGTTTGGATCGTGAGCGAGATGCATTTATTGAACGCATCACTCGACCCGAAGTGACCGAAGGAATGAAGAAATTCCTAGCATTATAAATGGTGGGCCATACCTGAGCTCTGGGAGGAGAGCAAAATGGATCTGATACCTGACATGACGATGAAACGGGCGGAACTGTCTCCGGACAAGGTCGCCTTCGAGATGAATGGCTCTGGACAGACGCGCACGTTTGCGCAAGTTCATAACCGCGCGCAGCGAGCCGCGCATTTGCTTCAGTCTCAAGGCCTGAAGTCTGGCGACCGGGTAGCAATCTTGTGCCTGAACCGGCCAGATTTTTTTGAGATACTCTTTGCCTGCGCCAAGACTGGCTGCATTCTTGTGCCACTCAATTGGCGCCAACCGGTTGCAGAACTGATCCCGATTGTTGAGGATTGCGCACCATCGCTTTTATTCTTCGATGATCATTTCAGTGAGACAGCCGAAAGCCTGTCAAACACTTGCTCGCTCAACGCCATCAATCTTGATGGAAATTATGAAAAGCGTTTAGAAGATTGTTCTGCTGACGCTATTCCAACGAGCGCTTGGAATGACAATCAAGTCTGGTATTTGCTTTACACCAGTGGCACGACAGGCAAACCCAAAGCTGTTATTCAAACACCAAAGATGGCTTGGGCCAATGCGGTCAATATTGGTCAGTCGATGGACATATCCCGCGATGATGTGACGGTCAATTATCTGCCGCTCTTTCATACCGCGGGCATCAATCTGATTTCCCTGCCCGTCTTTCTGTTTGGCGGCACCAATATCGTCATGCCGAAGTTCGAAGCAGGCGATCTGCTTGCTTTGATCCATCAGGGCCGTGTGAACTCCATTCTTGCCGTACCAGCGGTTTATCAGGCGCTGCATCTGCATCCCGATTTTGCCAATACCGACCTTAGCAAGATGAAGTCTTGGGGCGCCGGTGGTGCACCCCTTCCCATCCCATTGCTCAAAGCATTTGCCGAACGAGATGCCCATATCTGTCTTGGCTTTGGCATGACGGAAACCGGTCCCACCGTGTTTCTGATGGACAAGGATGCAGTGATCGAGAAAGCTGGTTCTTGCGGCAAGGCACAGATGCTCACCGAAGTCCGCATTGCATCCCCTGATGGCAAGGTAATGGGTAACAATGAGCAAGGTGAATTACAAATTCGCGGCCCCAATATTACGTCCGGATATTACAACAATCCGGAGGCCACGGGTGCAAGCTTTACCGAGGATGGCTGGCTGAAAACAGGTGATGTCGCACTGCGGGATGACGATGGATATTATTTCATTGTTGACCGGATCAAGGACATGTTCATTTCCGGTGGCGAGAATGTCTATCCGGCTGAAGTAGAGAAAGTTCTCAATACACATCCCGCAATTTTGGAGGCAGCCGTCATTGGTGTTGCTGATGAGAAGTGGGGGGAAGTCGGTCATGCGAAACTGACCAACCGTCCCGGTCAGACAATAGATATCAGCGAGTTGGGACCTTGGTGCCGTGACAAGCTGGCGGCCTACAAAATCCCAAAATATTTCTCAGTGGTAAAAGATTTTCCGCGCACTGCCGCTGGCAAAGTTCAAAAACATATTCTCAAGCAACAGGGATAAGCATTTCATGACCAATGCATCGATTGTTGTGTCACCAGATATTGGTGAAACGCACACGAAAGAGCATTGCTTTACGCAAGCTGAGTTCAATGCCTTTGCCGATCTCTCCGGTGACGATAACCCTATCCATGTCGACCCTGTTTTTTCGGCTCGAACACGGTTTGGCAGAACGGTCTCGCACGGCATGCTGCTCTATTCTCACTTATGGAGCATGATCCAGTCTGCTTACCCCGGTGCAGTTCAGCTCGAGCAATCCATAAAATTTCCTGCTCCTACCTTCACCGATGAAAATGTGTTGTTCGCGATTGAAGTCACGGACGTCGACCAGAGTGGACATATTCATCTCAAAACCCAGGCAAGCAGCCTTGGCCGCCAAACTATCGGGCTTGAAGGCGCAACAATCATCGAATGGAGTGAGAATTCCAATGCTTGAAGTCAGCCAAAGCGCCAGCATCTCCAGAACATATAATTCATCAGACCTGGGTGCATTTTCGCACCTGACCGGCGAAAAGGTCGATGGATCCGTTCCGGAGCCACTGATTGCGGCACTCTTTTCCTATTTGCTCGGCGTCAAGCTTCCTGGTCGTGGAACCAATTATCTCAAGCAAAGCTTGAACTTTATCAAGCCAGCACCACTAGATCAGGAATTGACGGCTCGTGTGACCATTACCGAGCTGCGCGCTGAAAAGCATCTCGTTGATCTTAGAACCGAATGTCTGGATGCAAGCGGGAAAATGATTTGTGATGGTCGTGCCTTGGTGCTGGCCAAAGATGTCAGCAATGCTTTTGAATAAAGCTGGTCACCAGATCTGCAAAGATCTCAGGCTGTTCTAGATGGGGGGCATGCCCTGCCCCCTTAATCCTATGAACACTCCCATTTTTCAGCATATGCTCATACCAGTCTGCCAATTCTGGCTTATAAACATGACTGTTTGCGCCCATGAGAGCCAGCACCGGGCAGTCCAAATTTCTGATCAATGAGCGCGCATCCAATGCCATCAAACTTTGCCAGGCACTCGCCATTGGACGTTCTCTATTGTCCAGGAAAGTTTCGAATAACACATCGTCTTCGAATTTTCTGGCAATTTGAGGCGTGGCAAAGGTAGCGCACCAGACGCGACGTCCATATCGTTGCCACCCTGACCTTATATGGCCAAGGGTCACTTCAACATCTTCTGCGCGATATCCGCTGGCGATGCCCAGATCCCAGTCTTCATCATTGAGGGGTTTGGGAGCCATATCTTCGATGAGTAGTCCAGCAATTTGCTCGCTGCCGAACTTTTCAAGATAGCTGAATGCCGCGGCTGCGCCCATGGACCAGCCAAGTAGAAAAATTCGCCGCCGCTGATATTGCACCGTAAGCTCATTGATCTGGTCGGCCAACATTGACAACTCAACGACATCGATCTGCTTTTGCGTCCCATGACCCATAAAATCCGGGGCAACGACATCACAAATTTCGGTCAGCCGTCTGGCCAAATCATCAAAAAAGCAACCGCGCGCTCCCCAACCATGGAGGGCTATGAGGAGAGGTCTTGTTTCTTCGCTCACGTAGCAGTTTCCTTGCGACGCACAGCATGTTCACGCAAACGGCCGACCACCCCGGTGGGGAAGAAATAGACCGAGAGGATGAAGAGAAGACCAAGCCACAGCAGCCAACGATCTGGATGCAATAATTCTGAGAGGATCGGAATACCCTCGGTTACCTCCCCCGCAACAGCCAAGGCATTTTGCAGATAATTCTGCGCCAAAATGAAAATGGTTGCGCCGACAATTGCACCATACATGGTGCCCATGCCGCCAATGACGACCATCAGCAAAATATCGACCATAATCTCCATGGACAGCGTAGTGTCCGGCCCTGTGTAGCGAAGCCAAAGCGCCATCATTGCACCTGCCAGTGCTGCAAAGATTGCTGCCAACACATTGGTCGCTGTCTGGTAGCGTACTGTCCGATATCCGATGGCTTCTGCACGGAAGGCATTCTCACGAATAGCCTGCAACACTCGGCCAAATGGGCTGTTGACCATACGCAGCATGGTGAGAAACAGCAAAATGCTGACAATCACGATGGAATAATACATCACGATCTTGCCGGAGATGCGCACACCAAAAATCTTGTCATCGAACAACTTGAAGGCCGGCGTGAATTCACGTGGAATCTTATAGGAAAGCCCATCCTCACCACCGGTAAAATCTGAGAGTTGGGAAACCAGAACCGCAAAGGCTGAGGCTACAGCCAGCGTTACCATTGCAAAGAAAATCGCTTTCACTCGCAATGAAAAGAGTCCTATGACCAAAGCAAGCAGGCCAGCACAGACAACCCCTGCCAACGCACCTAGTGGTATGGCAGCCCAGCTTGGGCCCATAGCATTGAGTGTTAGAGCCACCCCATAGGCACCGATGCCAAAGAACATGGTATGGGCGAATGAGACGATGCCGGTATAGCCTAGCAACAGATCATAGGATGCGATCAGAACGATAAAGATGCAAATCCGTGCAGCAGTATTGAGTGAACGCGTTCCAGGAAAAATGAAAGGTGCAAAGACCAGCCCCAGTACGATCACGATCAAAAGCACCGTCAGGATACGGCTACGCGGGAAGTCATCTGAGAGAATATGCTTCAACATTCCGGCCGCTCCTATTTCGCCTTGACCACTGGGAACAATCCCTGTGGTCGCCACATCAAAATTGCGACCATCAGGCCGATATTGGAAACAAGTGCAAATTTGGGCGCCAGATAGGCACCGTAATTGGCAAGCAACCCGACAAGAAGCGCACCAATGAAACATCCCTCAATCGAGCCGAGACCGCCGATGATCACGACAATGAAAACAAGGATCATGATTTCGTTGCCCATATGGGCGGTGATGACTTCCTGATAGAGGCCCCACATCACGCCACCAAGCCCGGCAAGAGCAGAACCGGCCATGAAGACCAGCACGAAAAGACGGCGAATGTTATAACCAAGCGCTTCAACCATCTCGCCATTCTCGACCCCTGCCCGTACCAGAAGTCCGATTTTGGTGCCATTCAGTACCCAGCGCATAAGCGCAAATAGAGCAACACCAATTCCAACGGCCACCAGACGGTAACGCTCAATTGATGCACCAAATAGCTCGATTGAACCTTTCAGGCTTTCTGGCCGAGCGATGAAAATCTCGTCTGGTCCCCAGAACACATGAATCAATTGCTGAACGATGATCAGACCACCCATCGTGACGAGGATCTGTTTCAGGTGAGCTCCATAAACCGGCATCACGATATAGCGCTCAAACGCCCAGCCGAATATGGCCGTGCCGCCCATAGCAACAGAGATGGCCAGAAAAAGAGCCAGCATGTTGATGAAGAAAGACGGGTTGGACGTCCAGCCAGCCAGCATCAAGAGGATTGTGACACCGAGAAATGCGCCAAGAGAGACAAAGGCTCCATGACCAAAATTGATGACGTCCATCAGACCAAAGACAAGGGTCAAGCCAGAAGCCATGATAAATATCATCAAACCCATGGCCAAACCGGCAATGGTGAGCGTCGCCCATGTTGGGCCACTGGAGATGGCAAGGAAACCTACGAATGCTATGATCGGAACCAGAAGCCATGGAGTGAGTTTGATCAGCTGATCCTGAAAGCTTGGTGCTTCGATGATTGCCCTTTCGGGCATAACTGTCTCAGCTGCCTTTAATTGCGCTTGATCGCTCATTGATGCGCCTCCATGCTCAGTCCCATCAGTCGCTCCTGCAGTGCATTGTCTGAGGCCAGATCTGCCATCAAACCGGTATGAACGATCTTGCCGTCATCCATCACTGCGACCGTATCGCCTAGGCGTTTGGCCATGGCGAAATTCTGCTCAACCAGCAATATGGTGGTGTCGCTTTTCTTCAGCTCTTCGAATGCTGCTGTCAGCGCCTGAATGATGGCCGGGGCCAATCCTTTGGTGGGTTCGTCCACGATGAGCAGCTTACGCGGCTCAATGATGGCACGGGAGATGGCAAGCATCTGCTTCTGCCCGCCAGACAAGTTACCTGCAGGCAAGGACCAGAATGTTTTCATGGCTGGAAAGAGCGAGAAGATCCAATCCAGCCTGTCCTCATTCATCTTTCCCGAGCGCGCTGCTAGGATCATGTTTTCTTCGACACTCAGATCTGTAAAGAGGCCGGTATTCTCGGGCACATAGGCAATGCCAAGTTGAGAGATATCAGGTGTGTTGATTTTGCTGATATCCTGCCCTTCAAGGGTAACTGCACCCTGCCTCGCCTTCCAGAGCCCCATGATGGTCCGCAATGTGGTGGTCTTGCCTGCACCATTGCGACCCAATAGCATGGTGACACCGCCGCGTGGCACCTCCATGGAGACCCCGTGAAGGATGTGGTATTGCTCGATATCGGTATGAACATCTTGCAGCGTGAGGAGCGCTTCACTCATCAGCTTGCCTCCCTTACATCTGCATCAGGATCGTTCCCAAGATAGGCTTGCTGAACCACGTCTTGTTGCATGACTTCTTGTGGGTCGCCTTCTGCAACCAATGTGCCGTTATGCAGAACAATGATCCGGTCGGCCAGCGCATGGATCACGTCCATCTTATGCTCGACCAGCAGAATGGTGCGTGATTTGTCTGCCTTGATTTCCTGAATAAGATCCAGGACCACCGGCACTTCATCGACGCTCATGCCCGCTGTCGGTTCATCAAACATCAGGACGTCCGAGCCAAGGGCCAGAAGTAGTGCGACCTCAAGCTTTCGCTGATCACCGTGCGGCAAGCTTGAGACTGGCTGTTCAAATGCATCCAGCAAATTGACACGAGCCAGATAGTGCTCCGCCTTATCGATCAGCTCCTGATGTCCATCCGCGCGTGAGAAGAGATCGAAACCGGAGTGCATATGGCTTTGCACGACCAGGCGAACGTTTTCCAAGACACTCAGATTAGGGAACAGATTGGTCAGCTGAAAAGCGCGGCCCAAACCTCTATGTGTCCGCTCTGCAATGGATAGAGAACTGATATCTTCTCCATTGAGAATGGCACTTCCGGAATAGGCAGAGATCTGTCCGGATATGACATTGAAGTAAGTGGTCTTGCCCGCCCCGTTGGGACCGACAATTGCGGTCAATGTTCCCCGATGAAAATCCGCTGTCACTGCGTTCACGGCCACATGGCCGCCAAAACGCACTGTCAGATCGCGGGTGGAAAGCACCGCTGGTTCCAACATAACTCGTTCCCGTTTCAAGAAGAAAATGGAGGGCACCTAACCCGACCACTCGACGTGGCCAGATCAGGTTTTCAGATTTTGGTCCTAATTGGACCCGGCCTATTAGTTGCGCACCGGAATGGACATTTCATCCATTTTCAGCTCGCGTACCAGCTCAGGAATGCCCCACTCGACATCGTCCTGCACCTTGATCTTGAAGTGATACATGGACTGCATGGCCTGATGGTCTTCCTTGCGGAACTTCATCTTGCCTTTCGGGCTGTCGAACTCCATGCCTTCCATGGCAGAGATCAGGGCGTCAGTCTCGGTGGAACCAGCTTGCTTGATCGCTTCGATCACAGCCATAGCAGAGGCCATGCCACCAGCGGTGAAGAAATCTGGTGGAGAATTGTAACGCTTGAAATGCTCTTTCACGAGCCAGTCATTCACTGGATTTTTCGGGATGTCATAATAGTAGTAGGTGGCACCTTCCATGCCAGGCAAAGCTTTGTAAGCTTTCATCGCTGCAAGAATATTGCCACCTGTTGCCAGTTCAACACCCTTGCTTTCCGGGTTCATTGCCTTGAGCTTGCCAAGCGGGTTACCGCCACCGGCCCAGATCACAAAAATGATCTTGCGGCCTTCTTCCTTTGCCAATGCGTCAAACATGCGCTGGGCATGAGCAGTGAAATCCTTGGTGTCGCGTGGCGCATATTCTTCGTAAGCGAGTTTCGCTCCTGTACCTTTCAAAGCTTCTTTGAAGGCAGCAACCCCATCACGACCGAAGGCATAGTCCTGTGCCAATGTCACAATTGACACGCCCTCTTTACCGAGAGCAACAGCATTGGAGATTGCATCCTGCGAGGAATTACGTGAAGTACGGAAGATATATTTATTGAAGGCTTTACCGGTGATTGAGTCGGCAACAGCAGGCTCTACGATGAGAACTTTCTCGAACTCTTCGGCAACGGGCAGCATGGCCAGCGCAACACCAGATGACACAGGACCTACGGCAATATCGACTTCATCGTCACCATAAGCTTCTTCCAGCATTGCCTTGCCGATATCCGGTTTCAGCTGCGTGTCTTTTTCAATTACGACAATTTTCTTGCCGTCAAGCTCCATAGTGCCGCCGGTGGCATATTCCAGTCCCATCATCAACCCGACGTGAGACTGTTTGGCGTAAGCCTCAAATGGGCCGGTTTTGCCATAGACATGCGCGATCTTGATTTCGTCAGCATAAGCTCCTGCCGACATAAAAAATGACGCAGCGAGGGCTGCAACAATCTTCCGCTTCATTCCAATTCCTCCCAAAATCAGATGCGAAACCGGAACTCCACCCGTTTCCGCCTGAAGCCATGTCTGCATTTTTCGCCAAACATGACAGTTGATTCATATTTCATATTTGCTGAAAAATATGGATTGGTCAAGGGACCTGTCTCGCCAGCTGCCGTAATCAGCAACAGCAGGTACAAGTTTTCTTTTTTGGTGATTGGTCGTATCGCACGATAAGCGTATGGATGCGGAAATCCTCTTGGAGGGGCTGCATCAATATTCTGTCGGGGGTAAACTAATAGGCCTGCTCTGTTACAGATCTTTGGGCATGGAAACTATTTCGCACCCATGCTTGGCGCATTGTTCACGTATGTCTTGTCCAAACTCTGACCAAGTGACAATCTTGTCGTAATCCCAAACATTGTGCAGGCGGCAAGGTAAATCGCGCCCATATTTCTCGCTATCAAAAACCAGAATGGTCTCTTGTGCACAGTCGACAATTGCCTTTCGGGCTGCGACTTCTTCTGAGTTATAGTCCAGCACTTCGCCAGACTTGGAGACCCCTCCACAGCTGAATATGGCGACATCAACTCGATAATTTTCGAAGAAGTCCGAACTGGCTGATCCGATCATATCCAAATCCCGCAAACGGACTGTTCCACCAGCAATCATAACAACCGCTTTGGGTGCCAGCTGTAGGGCCAGCACTGCATGGATGTTATTGGTCGCAACAAAGAGATCCTCTTTGGTGGCCAACATATTTGCGCACAATTCTACCGTCGTTCCCGTTCCGAGTGCGACACGGGCGCCATTATCGACCAAATTTTTGACCGCAAGTGCAATATGTTGCTTTTCCAAGCGTGAGATACTCATGCGAGGAGAATAACCAATATTCTCCGATTGCTGCCTTAGGCGCACAATTCCGCTACGTCTCTGTACAAGTGAGGCTTCATCCAGATCGCGTAAATCTGTTCGGATGGTTTGGACCGATACATCCAACCTTTTGGCCAAATCCGTTGCGGTCAGCTCGCCATTGGCGGCGAGTAACGCAATGATTTGATCCCGTCTTCGGTTAAGATCCTCTCGCCTCATTCACTTTCCTTCGAAAACAAAACTCTCCATTGCAATACGCAATTTAGTTGATCAGTTCAATCGTAAATCCGAATAGAAAACACACTGTCACAAAAGTTATAAATTTCCATGCGAAACACTCCTTGCGATTTCGTTTTCGTACGAAAGTCAATATAACTGGAGCCATTCCATGAAAACCTTGCTGACTGCTGCTGCTTTGAGCCTGCTTGCGAGCACTGCTTTTGCCGATACCCTGACCCTTTACACCTCACAGCCAAATGCTGATGCACAAAAAACCGTTGATGCATTCATGGCTGCCAACCCTGATATCAAAGTGGACTGGGTGCGTGATGGCACCACCAAGTTGATGGCTCGTCTCTATGCTGAAATTGAAGCTGGCAACCCGCAGCCAGATGTTCTGCTGATTGCTGACACCGTTACCTTGGAAGGTATGGCGCAGAAGGATCTTCTTACCGCATATAAATCCAAGGAAGCGGTTGCCTATGACAAGGCACTTTACAGTGCTGATGGATATTATTATTCCACCAAATTGATCACCTCTGGCATCGTCTATAACACGGCCGCTGAGAAAGTTCCTGGTAGCTGGGCGGATCTGGCTGACGCTTCTCGTAAGGGACAGATCGCCATGCCTTCACCGCTCTATTCCGGCGCTGCTCTGATCCATCTTGCGACCCTCACCGGTAATGACAATCTTGGATGGGACTATTACGGCGCTTTGGCTGCTAACAAAGCACGCGCAAAGGGCGGCAACGGCGGAACATTCAAAGCTGTTGCTTCGGGCGAGAAGCCTTATGGTGTTGTCGTTGACTTTCTTGCTATTCGCAATAAAGCCAAAGGGTCTCCGGTCGAGTTCGTCTTCCCCAAGGAAGGTGTTTCCTACGTGACCGAACCGGTCGCAATTCTGAAAAGTGCAAAGAACAAAGATGCTGCGAAAAAATTCGTAGACTTTGCCCTGTCCAAGAAGGGGCAGGATCTGGTGCTTGATATGGGTTATATCCCTGCACGTAGCGACATGGCCGTGCCTGCAGGTTTCCCTGATCGCAAAGACATCAAGCTGATGGCTTTTGATCCAGGTAAAGCCCTTAAAGATGCGGAAGCGAACAAGGCCAAGTTCTCAGAGTTGTTCGGTGTCAATTGATGCCAATAACAAGCAAGATTACAAGCAACCGGTCAGAGTACCGGTTGCTTTCTGTTATTCTGATCATCGCAATCACGCTTACGCTGCTCCCTGTGTTGCGTCTTTTCGCCCATGGCCTCACATTTGAGGGCAGCATCAGCTTTGCCTTATTGGGCGAAGTACTCTCTCGTTCGTCCACGCAAAATGCGCTTTTGCATTCTTTGATCACGGCTGGTCTTGGGACAGTTCTTGCCGCCTTGATAGGCGGAGCTTTTGCCTTTCTTGTTGCGCTTACAGACCTTCGCGCAAAGGCCAGCCTTGTCTTTTGTTTGATGATTCCGATGATGATCCCACCGCAGATCACCGCCCTTTCCTGGACCCAACTCATGGGCCCCTCCTCGGTATTGCTTAAAACAATAGGGGTTGCTCCCAAACTTGGCTCGCCTCAACCTCTTTACTCGGCTGGTGGTATTATCCTGCTTCTTGGCATTCAGCATACTTCCATAATCTTTCTGACGTTGCGCGCGGGCTTGCGCGCAATACCACAAGAAGCGGTTGAAGCAGCCCGTATTTCCGGGGCCAAAGGTCGACAGATCTGGTGGAAAATCGTGATGCCGTTATGTCTTCCAAGCTTATCGGCTGGCGTCGCAATCACCTTCGTCACTGCCTTGGGAAATTTTGGTATTCCGGCAATGCTGGGAATTCCTGCTGGATATTCGACACTTCCGACACTTATTTATCAACGTTTGTCAGGTCTTGGTCCATCAGTTCTTGGAGAAGTAGCGGTTCTGGCCATTCTCATTGGCTGTGTCGCCGTAGTCGGCATTCTGTTTCAACGTTTCTTTCAACACCGGAGCAAAGTTCATCTTGTCGGCATCAATTCACGATCCCTGGCCATCCCATTGGGGCGTTTTCGTTTGCCGGTCGAAATTGCCCTTTGGTCAGTGGTGTTCTGTATATTGGTGTTGCCGTTGATTGGACTATTGGCCACATCCCTGGTTCCTGCTTTCGGTTTGCCGCTGAACTTTCAAACACTGACATTTGACGGATGGTTCGAAGCTTTATTTCGCCAACCCGTGACCGCTCGTGCATTTAGTAATTCGTTCTTTTTGGCCGGTGGCTCAGCCTTGATCTTGATCGCAATATGCCTTCCGCTTGCGTGGTTGATGGAGCGCAATCCATCGCGTATGGGGCGATTGTTCGATAGTCTGGTGGATTTGCCCTATGCCCTGCCCGGTGTGGTGTTGGCCATTGCAATGATCCTGCTACTCATCAATCTACCCTTCACGGACTTCTCACTCTACGGCACCATCTGGATCATATTGCTTGCCTATCTAGCTCGCTTTTTTGCCATCATGTTTCGTCCGGTTCAGGCCAGCATCAAGCAGCTGGACCCAGCTATGAATGAAGCTGCACAGTCAGTTGGCGCGTCGCTTCTTCAACGTTTACGGCATGTCATCGTACCGCTTTCCGCGCCGTCAGCTGCAGCAGGAGCAATTTTGGTTTTTCTAACAGGCTTCAACGAGCTGACAGTTTCAGCCCTTTTATGGTCGTCTGGCACCGAGACCTTGGGCGTGGTGATTTTTAATCTGGACGATAGTGGAGAAACTGTAATGGCGTCAGCTCTTGCGATGACCATTGTGCTCGTTGTCATCGGCTTGATGGGCGTGGTGCAGCTGAGCTCCTCAAGACTACCGAAAGGAGTCGTCCCATGGCACAGCTAATGTTAACAGGGGTCAGCAAGACCTTCGGTTCCACCCCTGCCCTTGATTCGATTGATGCATGCATTCAAGACGGAGAGTTTCTTGCCCTTCTTGGGCCGTCCGGGTGTGGAAAGTCCACTCTGCTTCGACTTTTGGCAGGTTTTGATCATCCGACGACCGGCAGTATCAGCATTGGTGATCACATTGTTGCCGATACCCAAACAGGTCGCTTTATTGCACCGGAAGATCGCAATATCGGGTTCGTTTTCCAATCTTACGCTCTTTGGCCACATATGAATGTTTCGCGTAACGTTTCTTTTGCCTTGGAAGTTCGTGGACTGGATAAGAAGCAAATACAATCTCGAACCAATGATGCTTTGCAGGCAACCGAACTCACGAATTTCGCAGATCGTATGCCATCCGACTTATCTGGTGGACAACGTCAAAGAGTCGCTCTGGCGCGTGCGTTGGTTCTGGATCCGCAAGCAGTATTGCTGGATGAACCTCTGGCCAATCTGGATGTCGCTTTACGAGCTTCGATGCAGGAGGTCTTTTCTGAATTCCATCGTCGCAATGGTTCCACAATGGTCTACGTGACTCATGATCAGTCCGAAGCCATGGTGATGGCTGATCGAATTGCCGTCATGTCTGAAGGCAAGATCGTTCAGTTGGACACACCTGAGACACTCTACAATCGTCCGCGCAACAGCTTTGTTGCAGGTTTCGTCGGTGAAGGCAGTGTAATTCCCATTGCAGGTGTTAATTGGCAAGACAACACATTGACAGCAAGTGCTCTTGGGGGCTCCTTTGCTATTGAGACCGATGTTGAAAATCCCAATCATATCTGTCTGCGACCTGAAAATCTCACAATTGCAGAATTTGGCAATATCCGAGCGAAGGTTCTACGTGCCAATTATTTGGGTGGGCTCTATCGCATGACCCTGAAAACCACCACAGACCACATAATCACCCTTCTGTCGCGAGACCGCTATCAGGAAGAAAGCCAACTTGGCCTTTCCATCGCACAACCTTGGGCATTCCAGGAAACTTAAATGGCTGAAATCGAAATTTTGTCCGGGCTGGGAGAAAAAGGCCCGGCTTGCATGTTGTTGACCATCAATGATCGACGCTGGTTGCTCGATTGCGGCCATGGACCAGAAGCCAATGCCCATTTTGATCCCGCATGGTTGGAAGGGGTCGATGCGGTATTCATCACACACGATCATATCGATCATATTGGTGGTGCCCCTTATACCGTCGAAAAAGGGTTGCCGATCTATACAACACAAAGAACAGCAATGGCACTACCACCCGCGGCTGACATCCACATTCTACCCGAACAAGGCGTGACAACCATTTATGGAGTGAATCTGACGACCGGTCGTAATGGTCATGCATTGGGTGGCGTATGGTTCCATTTTGACGTTGGTGACGGATTGTTCTATTCGGGAGACTGGTCGGAGGAGTCGCGCTGGTTTTCCTTTGACGAACCACCCAAGGCTCGCACAGCCATCATCGATTGTTCCTACCATCTTGATGATATTCCTCAAGCACTGCGCATATCTATACTCAATGATTTGATCGATAAGCTTGATGGGAAGATCCTCTTTCCTGTCCCTCCCTCTGGACGCGCAGGAGAACTGGCGGTTCATCTGACCGAACGCTATGGCCTTGAAGCGGTTATGCTGGATCCTGAATGCAGGGCAGTTATTTCGAACTCTACCAAAAATGAGGGCGTCTCTCCGATTGCCAGTTCAATTGAACCTCTTTTGAGACGCGGCGACATGGAAGATGCACGATTTCTGATATGCGATACTCCCAACGCAGATGGAGGAGCTGCATGGGGTTATGTTCGTGCGTGGCATGAAAGCAACCGTCTTGGGAAAGATGTTCATGTGATCTTTACGGGCCACATGACAGCACATGCACGAGGTATTGAGAAGGTGGGCGGCGGCTATTTTTGTCGCTGGAATGTACATCCACCTCTGTCACATCAGAAAAACATGATCAAGAAACTGGGAGCGGATCGCTTCGCACCGGTATTTTGCCAAAACCCGCAAGACTATCTCAAGGTCAATGGTTTTGGCGCAGAAGTGTTTCTGGAAGGAAGCGTCACCTTATGATTTTGACCGCGTTGCAACAATATAGCTTTTGCCTTATTCGCCATGGTGAAACAATCGCCAATCGAGACGGTGTTATTGCTGGACGATTGGATGTTCCCCTCACCGATTTCGGTCGCGATCAGGCACGTGCATTGCAACGAGCACCGTGGCCTGTGCACTACCGCCTCTTTTGCAGTCCAAAGGAAAGAGCAAGAGAGACCTGTCATCTTGCATTTCCTGATCAGTATGTGGAGCAGGTGAATGACCTTTCAGAACGAAACTGGGGAATTTTCGAAGGTCAGCCGATAGCAAACTCGCCCGCAAGAGATGGCCATCCTGAAAAAGGTGAAGACTGGCGAGATTTTCTGCACCGTACGGGAAATGCTTTGGTCCATTGTTGTCAGGCGGCAGATAATAACCTGCCTATAATTGTCTGTCATTCCGGCGTGATACGCGCTTCCCGCATTCTAACAGGTCAAACAAGCACCGGGTCCCGCCCACCCAATGCCAAACCGCTCATATTTCGCTGGAACGGAAACAGACATATAGAAGAAATCTATCGTCCTTGAGAAGCACCAATCGCTCACAACAAAGAAATAGCCATCACCATACCGATCAATATCGATTTGATGATGGCTTCATTAAAAATCCGCTTGAGTCAGAGATGCTCTATTCCACGGTAACCGATTTGGCCAAATTGCGTGGCTGATCAACATCTGTGCCCATGAAATCCGCAGTATGGTAAGCCAGTAATTGGATTGGAAGGGCATAGACGATTGGACTTAGAATCTCCGGTACTTTCGGCATAACCACAACATCACAATCTTCCAGACTGTTATGCTTTGCGCCTTCTTCATCGGTGATCAGGATGATCTGGCCGTCGCGTGCTGCAACTTCCTGCATGTTCGAGACGGTTTTCTCATAAGCTCCATCGAATGGCGCAATAACCACCACCGGCATGCTTTCATCGATCAAAGCAATAGGACCATGTTTCAACTCGCCCGCAGCATAAGCTTCTGCATGAATATAGGAAATTTCCTTGAGTTTCAGCGCACCTTCCAGCGCCAGTGGGAAACTGGTTCCGCGACCAAGATAGAGGATATTATCAACCTTTGACAGGCGACGAGCAATGTGAGTGATTGGTTCGGAAAGCTTCAAGGCTTGGCGAATAAACTTTGGCAATTCGCTGACAGCTTGTACAAGTTCCGCCTCTTCCTCAACCGTGATTTTGCCGCGTTCACGCGCAGCCAGAATGACGAGAGAGAGAAGAACGGACAGCTGACAGGTGAAGGCCTTGGTAGACGCCACACCGATTTCCGGACCGGCGATGGTCGGGAAGATTGCATCACTCTCACGAGCAATGGTGCTTTCCTGCACATTGACGATAGAAGCGATATGCTGGCCATTTTCACGACAATAGCGAAGGGATGCGAGAGTATCCGCGGTCTCACCCGACTGTGAGATAAAAAGTGATAGCCCCCCCTCTTCCATCGGAGCTTCGCGATAGCGAAACTCGGATGCCACGTCGATATCGACCGGAATGCGTGCATAGCGCTCAAACCAGTATTTTGCGACTAGACCAGCAATGTAAGCAGTGCCGCATGCGGACATTGTGATGCGCCTCAAATCCTTGAAGCTGAATGGCAACTCACTCTTGAGGCGAACTTTACCAGAAGCAAAGTCGATATAATTGGACAGAGTATGCTGGATAACCTCCGGCTGCTCATGCATTTCCTTTTCCATGAAATGCTTGTAGTTGCCCTTGCTGGTCACCTGTGCCGAAGCCATGGCCACAGTCTGCTGACGCTCTACCAACTCATCGTTTTCGTTAAAGATTTGGATTGTGGAGCGAGACAAAACGGCCCAGTCCCCATCATCCAGATAGGTCACCTTGTCGGTGAATGGCGCCAGTGCAAAAGCGTCAGATCCCAGGAACATCTCTCCTTCGCCATGCCCCACGGCCAGAGGGCTACCGCGGCGAGCTCCAATCATCAGATTGTCTTCACCGCCAAAGATGATTGCCAGTGAGAAAGCGCCTTTTAGCATCTTCAGAACAACGGCCACAGCCTGAACAGGTTTGAAACCTTTGTCCATTTCTCGTTTGATCAGGTGGACAATAGTCTCAGAGTCAGTTTCAGATTCAAAGGTATGTCCATTTTCAGCCAATGAATGGCGCAATTCGCGGAAATTTTCGATAATTCCGTTGTGAACAGCTGCGATATTACCAGCTCTGTGCGGATGAGCATTGGTCTCGTTCGGAATACCATGCGTTGCCCAACGAGTATGTCCGATGCCAATTGTACCAGGCAATGGATTGTCATTGAGGATCAGTTCAAGATTGCGAAGTTTGCCTGCTGCCCTGCGGCGGTCCAGCTGTCCATCATGCAGGGTAGCAACTCCAGCGGAATCATACCCGCGATATTCCAGACGTTTGAGCGCATCGACCAACAAAGGTGCGACTTCAGTGTTACCCAGGATTCCAACAATTCCACACATATTATGTCTCTATTTTGCAATCTGAAAGGAGATGTTGCCGAATACCTAGCCGCTAAAGACCATGAGAGGAAATCAATTCAGATTGCATATTCTAACAATCCGGTTTCCATCTCCAGTCAAATTCAGACAATCGACAGTGATATCAGGTTTTCAGATTAACCTTTTGAATTCTTTTCTCTAAACTTGGTAGCCCAATTGGAAAGTGCCATCTGCTTCGCACGGGTCAAGGTCAAGGAATTTGCTTCGACCGTTTTGGTGATAACGCTGCCAGCACCGACAATTGCACCCTCTTCAACGATCACCGGAGCCACCAATGCACTATTGGAACCAATGAAAGCTCCTGCGCCTATCTCGGTTTTGGATTTATTGAAGCCATCATAATTACAAGTGATAGTTCCCGCGCCGATATTGGCCTTTGCACCGACATGGGCATCACCGATATAGCTGAGGTGATTGACCTTGGCTCCTTGGTCAATCACTGCCTTTTTGACCTCACAGAAATTGCCAACTTTTGCAGCTTCCCTCAAATCTGCGCCCGGACGCAAGCGCGCATAAGGGCCAATCACGCAATGACTTGCGACTTTTGCGCCTTCCAGATGAGAAAATGCCCGAATGGTCGCTTCGTCTGCCACTTCCACACCGGGGCCAAAGACGACATTCTGCTCGATCACGACATCACGACCGATTTTGGTATCATGAGCGAAATAAACCGTCTCGGGATCTTGCAGAGTTGCACCTTCGGTCATGGCGTTGAGACGCGCCCGTTGCTGAAATGTTGCTTCAACACGTGCAAGTTCGAGACGGCTATTCACGCCCTGCACTTCGGCCTCTTCCGCTTCCATTGCCACGACTTTATGGCCAGATCGATTTGCGAGTTCCACCGCGTCGGTCAGATAATATTCCTTCTGAGCATTATCATTATCAATACGCTTTAAAAGCTGCAGTATGATCTTGCCGGAAAATGCCATTATGCCAGCATTGCAAAAATCGACTTTCAACTCGTCTTCACTTGCGTCCTTTGCTTCGCGAATGGCAACCAATTGTCCTTCTTCCTCAAGCAAGCGCCCATATGGATCAGGCTTCTCAGCCCGGAATCCCAAAACAACTACGTCTGCCCCATTAGACAAAGCGGCACGCATGCTAGCGATGGTTTGAGATTCCACGAGTGGTGTGTCCCCATACAGAATGATTACATCATCCAGAGGCTGGCCCAGATCACTCTCTGCCGCAAGCACTGCATGTGCGGTTCCCAAGCGCTCAATCTGTTGATGAGACTGCACATTTTTGTGGATGGATCGCACTGCTTTGAGAACCGGATCCATATCAGGCCCAACAACGAGCGATATTTTCTGACTACCTGCATTTATCGCAGCTTTGGCAACATGACTTACCATTGGCAGGTGCGCAACCTGATGCAAAACCTTTGGTTTACTGGACTTCATTCGTGTCCCTTGGCCTGCTGCCAGTATAATGGCTTGGCATGAGCGCTGCATCATTGAGAGTCTCCTATAGACTTCAGAAAGATAGTTCTGGTTCTCATTATATGAGTTTACCTAATGAAGAATTGCCGCAGAATTGAGAACCCCCCTTGCGAGGAGCAGAAAAAAATACTTTGCTTAATGTTACGTGAATCAACAGATTCGCGTTCAGGAGGCAAATGAAATGGCGCGGCGCGGTAAAGCCATTTTCGACGCAAGTATGATGGCAGGCTGGGGTCTTGTAGCCTGTGTAACAGTTTTACTTGTATTGACGATGGTTTCAGATCCAGAAAAATCCCTGAATGGGTCAACCGGTGACAGGAGTTCGCTGGCCAGAAATCGCGTGCCTACCGATGTTGATCGTAGTGTTGTCACCAGCAGCATAGACAAACAGGAACAACCAACTGCCGCTATTCGTCCAGAAACACGCGCTTCTGCAAAATTCAGCAAACGTGTAGAGAACAATCTCCTAAAACGTCAAAATGCAAGCTTTGATCCCTTCAAGAATGGAAGTGATCAACAAAAGCTGCTCAACAAGCTTAGTCAACAGCTCGCCGAATTACAGCGTAGGGTCAATAATTTCCAGAATAGTAGTCGGAGTTTGAGGGATGAAAACCGCCGATTGCGAAATCGTGTCGCTGATTTGGAGAAGATGGAAGGCCGCCTGAAGAAGGTTATTGCCTCAAACCGTCCAGTACGCATTGTGCCATTACCCGGCCGTGACGGAAAACCAACGATCACAGCAGAACAGCTTGCTTCCGTTGCCCAATCTGTTGGCGTGGACCCGCAACCAACCGGTTCGATTCGTCCTAGTCAGCCAAACGAAGCCAACGGTCAGAAGTTTGATCCATTTTCCGTGGAGAAACGTGATGGTATGACTTTGAAGCGGCAACCACTAGATTTTGACCTGGACGCCAAAGGTAAAAAGGCATCTATGTCCGATTCTGGTGCAGAGCCTCGCCCAAAACCAAGACTTGCCCTAACCACATCACAGGCTGAAAAAGCCATGGCACCAGTCAGCAAAGTGGTGCAGACCCCACAGCAAGTTCGTGCCCCCAGCCGAACAAGCTTTGCGTTGAATCTTGGTGAATTTGTCTCCTTACCGGAATTACGTTCTGCATGGCAGGAGATTTCCGGAAGCCAAAATCAGATAGTTGGAGACCTGAAACCAGCCACGTCCATTTTGCAGGCCGCCAATAATCGTATTCACCTCAATCTATTGCTTGGTCCGATACAGAATGCCGCAGAAGCGGCAACCCTTTGTGTTCGGCTAAAAGATCGTGGCTATGACTGTTCTGTTGCGCCATTTCAAGGGCAAGCACTGGTATTCAATCGGTAGGCTTGATCGTTCTCAACTGCATAAATCGTCTTACCGTGGCAATTGACCAATTCGCCAGATCTATATCTGCGTAGTAATAGGGTTGTCTGCGGGTCCCATGAGCTTTAGAAGCGACTATTGAGGCGGCATTGAAGCTGCCCTGTCTCATTTCCCGTTGTAAAACGAGTTCCATCTTGTCTTCCAGAATGCTTGCTTATTGGCTGTTGCTCTTCAGTCCAGTTTTCTTTTCTTCCAACTTTATATTTGGAAGTGTTGCCGTGAAAAATGTTGAGCCCTTCACGCTGACCTTGTTTCGTTGGGCAATCGCCTTTGGTCTGATTATACCATTTGCCTGGTCAGGCATTTGGAGTCAGCGAGCATTATTGTCAGCACAATGGAAGCTTATCGCAACCAATGCATTTCTGAGTATTGGTATTTGCGGTGCAGGAGTCTATTTCGCGCTGAAATATACATCAGCGACTAATGGAACGTTGATCTACACTTCATCACCAGTCCTGATTCTTTTGATGGAACGCATTTTTCGCGGACGTCTCATTTCCTGGCGCGAGATTGCTGGCATTATTTTGGCAGTTTCCGGAATTCTCTATATCATTGCTAAAGGAAGCTTGGAGCAACTTCTGGCACTGGATTTCAATGATGGTGACCTGCTCTTTGTGATGGCTGCACTTGGCTGGGCGATCTATTCCGTTCTTTCCAAAAAACGTGCTCTACAGCCAGTGTCCACAATCAGCATGTTTGCCATCGTTGCCCTGATCGGATCCCTGATGATGATCCCATTCACAATCTATGAAGCCAGTTATGCAGACTTCTGGCCAAAGCAGATGAGCCAATGGTATTCGCTTTTTGGCCTTGGTTTCATTTCCAGTGTTCTGGCTTTTACCTGCTATCAATATGGTATCAAGATCCTTGGTCCAGCAACAGCAGGAATTTTCATGTATCTTCTGCCACCCGTGGGGGTTTTGCTTGCAGTTACCTTCCTTGGAGAATCATTCCTTCCCTTTCATATGATGGGACTGGTTCTGGTGATGTCCGGCGTCATCCTTGCTACGCTTCCCTTTGAGCGCTTTGTTCGCTCCAGTACCTGAGCTTTGTTTACCGACAAAATCAAATACCAAAAAAGGAGGCAAATGCCTCCTTTTGTCATTTCCTCAAATATCGAACAAACACCTGACTTAACCTATATTATTCAGCGCTGGCAGCATTTCCTGCAGCCAGAATGCGGCATTCTGAATCTGCCCTGTAACAAAGAGCACACCTGTCAGAACCAGTAGCCCTCCCATCGCTTTTTCGATAGCTGCCATATGGCGTTTGAACTTGTTCATCACGCCTATGGCCTGGCCTGCAAAAGCGGCCGTCAGCAGGAATGGTACACCAAGCCCCAAGCTATAAGCAGTCAGCAAAATCATACCTTGCTGCACGCTATCCTCAATACCAGCAACAAGCAATATTGTGCCCAGGACGGGTCCTATACAGGGCGTCCAGCCAAAAGCAAAGGCAAGACCGATCAAATAAGCCCCCCACAGACCCGCAGGTTTCTTTTGGACGTTTACGCGGGCCTCCTTATAAAGCAGACCGATACGGAACACTCCAAGGAAATGCAGCCCCATGATGATGATGATACCACCAGCAACGTAGTTCAGAATACCGGAATTGAATTTCAACCATTGCCCGATTGCTGATGCACCGGCGCCAAGCAAAACAAAAATGGTGCTGAAACCCAATACAAACGCTATGGCGGAAAAGAGAATACGGTTCGCAGCCTTTTGATTATCATCCGTTCCAGTCAACTGGTCCATGGAGACACCAGCCATATAGCAGAGGTAGGGAGGCACCAGCGGCAAGACACAAGGCGATACGAAAGACAGGAGGCCCGCGATGAATGCGCCCGTGATAGTGACATCGATTTCCATGAATGCTGTTGCACTCCTATTACTCTATTTCGCCAGTGGCTACTGACACTCGGCATAGCTTGGACCAAATCATTATTTTAGACATATATAATCAGCTCTGCGCCGCCATTCCATTCACTTGACTGTGAAATAGTGGCGCAGAGAGAAATCCGTGCGCAATGAATAGGAAAAGCTTGTTTCTTCTTCCTTGATCAAATTCAAAAGGCCTGCTTCCATCCAGCTCGGTTTCCCTGCTCTATATGCTTGATCATTGCGTCATCTCTTTGTCGTTATTGACTGCTATGAGCACTTATCCATAAAAAGATGCGGAAAGTCTTCACGACCGGTTGACTGGATCACAAAATCCTTTAAAAGGGCGCTCACTGATCTTTTGGTAGGTGCCCGTAGCTCAGCTGGTAGAGCATCCGACTTTTAATCGGACGGTCGAAGGTTCGAATCCTTCCGGGCACACCATTTCCCCTTTTCGAATTTTCTTTTGCTTCCTAAATGGGAAACCTTCAATTTAGCTTCTACTGGCTGGATCCATATTATTCTTTTCTTCTTCATCAAATTGAATTTGTTGGTGAAAACGTTATTCGCAGCTATTCTTTTGTCGACTGACAGAAAATTTCTGCTAAAAGTGCCTTCACCAGTTCAATGGTGAGTGCCCGTAGCTCAGCTGGTAGAGCATCCGACTTTTAATCGGACGGTCGAAGGTTCGAATCCTTCCGGGCACACCAATCCGTTCTCTTCGCGACTTCGAATTTCCCCACTATATAAGCGCTTGTTTCTCCGCGATTTTCCAGCAATTGCGTGAGATTCAAGTTGTTTGCTTTTCTCCTATTTTCTTGGTGAAAACCCCAATTGAAGACATTCTTTTGTCGACTGACAGAAAATTTCTGCTAAAAGTGCCTTCACCAGTTCAATGGTGAGTGCCCGTAGCTCAGCTGGTAGAGCATCCGACTTTTAATCGGACGGTCGAAGGTTCGAATCCTTCCGGGCACACCAATCTTTCTAAAGAAATAGCCCCATCACTTATAATTGAGAATTTTCTCAATTGCGAAATTCCATGCGCATTTCCGTTACGTAAACTGCAGATTTTTGCAATAAATCTGGCTGATTTCTGCGTTTTTTGGAACGGCATCCGAGTAGATGACGCGTTACCTTCCTATATCTTTCTTTATGCACTTTTAAGCTTTTCAAGAGATCATGATCTGACAATGCGCACATATTGCGCTATATTATAAGTGTAAGCTCGTACAACTTGAGTCTTAACAAGAGGAGACGTTACCAGGAAATAGGAGAGTAGATGTGAAACGCTATATTGTAAGCTTTAGCTTGGCACTGGCAGTCATGACTGCGGTTCCAAGTTTCGCAGATCAACCATTTGTAACTCCACCGGTACAGCCGGCCAACATTGACAGATCAGCACCAACACCACCTCCGGTGAAACAACCGCTGGAAATTACAGCTATAGACAGGGCAATCATTGCCTTTGTCGTAAGAATGCATGTGGCAAGTCTGTCACAACAAAAATCGTTTGAGTTTTCGAGGACATTCACTCAGAAAACTCAGGATCACTTCAAATCCGCAGATCAGATGCTGGCCTTCTTCTCGCGTCGGTATTTTCCTGTTCGGTACGGAAAGAGCTTTCATCTTGATAGCCTGAGCCTTAGGGGTGAAATCCCTGTTCAACATGCTTATCTGGTAGATCGTGGCGGTGTACGCTGGAGACTTTCTTACGGCTTGAAGGATATGGGAAATAGAAAATGGCGGATCATTTCTACCGTCATCAAGCCAGCACCCGGCACACCTACCTAAGACTGATGACTATAACAAGGCTGAGCAATCCAGCCTGAGAGCAATCATACCGTGGCTTGCGGTCTTGTTCTGCAGGGTTCTTTGCAGGCCAAGGTTAAGCAAATGATATGAATGCCAGCTAGATTCCAAGTCATAAAGACGTGTGGAAGTTCCTTTAAAGCGTTGGGATATCTCCCCGAGCCCAGCCTTCCTTTACTTCGACTTTATGGTCTTCGAAACGGCCAGCTTCGATAGCGTCGCGCATACCTTGCATGAGTTCCTGATAATAGGCCAAATTGTTCCAGGTCAGCAACATGGACCCCAGTGCCTCATTCGACTTGACCAAGTGATAGAGATAGGCGCGGCTATAATCGCGAGCTGCGGGACAATGGCTCAATGGATCCAGAGGACGATGGTCATCCTTGTGACGAGCATTTTTCAAGTTGACCTTGCCATAACGGGTGAAAGCCAAACCGTGGCGCCCTGCTCTGGTTGGCATTACACAATCAAACATATCGACGCCACGGGAAACAGATTCAATTAGGTCATCCGGTGTTCCGACACCCATCAGGTAGCGCGGTTTGTCTTCAGGCAAGACCGGGCAGGTCACTTCCAGCATATCCAGCATGACCTGTTGTGGCTCCCCTACAGCCAAACCACCAATGGAATAACCTTTAAGATCCATATCCTTGAGCGATTGAGCAGATTCTTCGCGCAGGCGTGGAATATCTCCGCCCTGAACAATGCCAAACATGGCCTGCCCCGGACGATCTCCAAACTCAATCTTACAGCGCTCCGCCCAACGCAACGAAAGCTGCATAGCACGCTCGATTTCATCCTCGGAAGCAGGTAGACGAGTGCATTCATCAAGCTGCATCTGAATGTCCGAACCAAGCTGGCACTGGATCTCGATAGAGCGCTCTGGAGACATGAAGTGTTTCACGCCATCGATATGGCTTTTGAACTCAACGCCCTGCTCGCTCATCTTGCGCAACTTGGCCAAAGACATAACCTGAAAGCCGCCTGAGTCAGTCAGAATAGGATATTTCCAATTGGCGAATTTGTGCAAGCCACCAAGGGAATGAATACGTTCAGCACCCGGACGTAACATCAGGTGATAGGTATTTCCCAGAATGACATCAGCCCCAAGATCACGCACCTGCCCCGGATACATGAACTTGACTGTTGCTGCAGTGCCAACGGGCATGAACGCAGGCGTACGGATAGTACCGCGTGGCATTGATACTTCACCACGACGTGCTTTGCCGTCCTGAGCCAGCAATTTGAAACCGAATTTTTCAGGCTTGGGATCTGGTGTAGGCAATCCCAGTCCCATGCGGTCGGGATCTTGATTGGAAATGCTTGTCGTTGTCTTTTCAGTCATACGGACTTCCTGTCTCGGCAACTATGGCGATGTCTGATTTGCTTGATTTCTATCAACGAAGTAATAGAGAGGAATCACCATAAGAATAGAATTTGTACCCATGCTCTACGGCATGGGCATAAGCTTGTTGCATGCGCTCACGTCCCATCAGAGCGGAGACCAACATGAACAGAGTGGATTTGGGCAAATGGAAATTAGTCATAAGGCCATCAATAGCCTTGAACTCATAGCCTGGGGTAATGAAGATATCGGTATCGCCGCAAAACCCCGATAACTGCCCCTTCTCCTGAGCAGCGCTTTCCAGCAGCCGCAATGACGTGGTGCCTACCGCGATGACGCGATTGCCTCTCGCACGCGCGGCATTGAGATGATCGGCGAGATCTTGCGGGATTTCCCCCCATTCAGCATGCATTTTGTGATCCATAGTGTTCTCAGCCTTGACCGGCAGGAAAGTCCCCGCCCCCACATGCAAGGTAACAAAATGGCGCTCAATCTTTTTGGCATCCAAGGCGTCAAACAAACGATCCGTAAAATGCAAGCCCGCAGTCGGCGCAGCAACAGCCCCTTCCCGCTCTGCATAGATGGTTTGGTAATCCACTTTGTCTTTCTCATCTTCCTTACGCTTGGAAGCAATGTAGGGAGGTAGAGGAATATGACCAATCTTCGCAATTTCCTGGTCCAATATCGGCCCACTTTTATCAAAAGACAGAGTGATCTCGCCAGCATCACCTTTTTCGGTGATTGTCGCATTTAGATTGGTGCCAAACTCAATCACATCGTCCAACTTCACTTTTTTTGCCGGACGTGCAAATGCACGCCAAGTTGCACCATCTTCACGCTTATGCAGATTGAAGCTGATCTTGGCGCGGCTATCACCACGCACACGAATGCCGGACAGCTCTGCCGGTATCACCTTGGTATCATTGAAAACCAGTGCATCACCTGGTTGCAGAAAATCTGGCAAAGACGTGACCTGATAATCCTGAAACGCCCCAGTAGATGGCACGAATAACAGCCGTGCTTCGTCGCGTGGAGAGTGTGGCCTCAGAGCGATATTTTCTGGCGGCAGATCAAAGTCGAAAAGGTCAACAAGCATGATGTGGTCAATTCTATTCTGGCAGTATGCTCAACACTGCCTCGCCAATCTCTGACACCCTATCTGGAAATGTGCCATTTAAAAACCAAGCCAGACGCAGTCAAACGATTTGAGAGCGAATCAAGTTCCTGCAGGATCTCGACAACATCTCAATAGTCATTGCTGGATGGAACGGGTTGGTACCTTATCATTGCCCAGCTATCAAGACGTTTTTGCCATTCCTGAAGACGAGCCAATAAAAAGAAAGCCCGACTTCCATGTTGTGAAAGTCGGGCTTTGCAATCTTGCTATTGGTACCGATTAATTATCGGCAGCAACTTTCATTGAGATGATGCTATCTGGATCCTGAACGGGTTCACCGCGTTTGATCTGATCAACATTGTCCATGCCATCAATAACCTGTCCCCAATAGGTGTACTGGTTATCGAGCCAAGGCGCATCTGCAAAGCAAATGAAGAATTGGCTGTTGGCGGAGTTAGGATCCATGGCGCGCGCCATGGAGCATGCGCCACGGCCATGTTTGGTCGGATTGAACTCCTGAGCCAGATTCGGTTTATCGGAGCCGCCAGTGCCGGTGCCATGCGGGCAACCAACCTGTGCCATGAATCCATCGATAACGCGGTGGAAAACAATGCCATCATAGAAACCTTCACGGGCCAGTTCTTTCAGGCGGGCGCAGTGATTTGGTGCCAGATCAGGGCGCAGTTCGATGACGATTTGGCCTTTGGTGGTTTCCATGACCAGTGTATTTTCCGGATCTTTGATCTCTACCACAGTGAATTCCTCTTATCAGTTCAGAATCGTTTGGGCACGAATATATCAAAATTGGTTTTACTCGCGCCAAGCATTGCGTGTCTTATAGCCTATTTTGCGTCTGCAGCTACTTGCATTTTGACGATCACATCAGGTTTTGCCGGTGGCTCACCTTTTTTGATCTGATCAATAAACTCCATACCGGAGATGACTTCCCCCCATGCTGTATATTGTCCATTCAACCAAGGTGCGTCAGCATACATGATGAAAAACTGGGAGTTGGCGCTATGCGGGCTTCTAGAGCGTGCCATACCGACAACACCACGCTCAAATGGGCGCGGGTTGAACTCTTCTTTCAGATCACTAAGCTCCGACCCGCCCATACCGGTTCCTTGTGGGTCACCTGTCTGCGCCATGAATCCATCAATCACACGATGAAATTTCAAGCCATTATAAAAACCGCGACGAGTAAGTGATTTGACGCGCTCAACATGATTTGGTGCCAGATCAGGACGCAGTTTGATCACAACACGTCCATAGTTGGTGTCAAGATAGATAGTGTTTTCCTTATCCTCCGCTGCCCACACACTTGAGACAGACAAGGAGAGAAACAATGCAACAATTGAAAAGAGACGGATAAAAAGATTCATTCCTGCGGTCCAATCAGTTTGAGAGCTTGGTCACGACAGCCGCGTGGACTGCCGGAGGGACAAAGTGCGTAATATCTCCACCCATCTTTGCAACCTGCCGAACAAGACTGGCAGCAATATGACGGACGGAACCACTTGAAGGAAGATAAAGGGTATGAATATCGGGTGCCATTGCCTCGTTCATCCCTGCTAGTTGCATTTCATAATCCAGATCTGTTCCATCTCTCAGGCCACGAATCATCAAACCCGCATCCACTTGCTTTGCGGCATCGATCACCAACCCATCGAATGAGATAACATCCAGCTCCGTGCCGGTTTCTTTCGCAATTGGTCCAATAACCTCTTTGATGAGATCAAATCGTTCCTCAGCGGAGAAAAACGGTTTTTTTCCGTGATGCACTCCCACTGCGAGAACCAGTTTATCCACGACATGACAGGCACGTCGCGCGATATCCAGATGGCCCAATGTAATGGGATCAAAAGAGCCGGGATATAATGCAATTTTCTGTTTCATGTTTATTTTCCTACCCTTCCACTTGCTCAATCACAAGTATGGATCAGCAGATTTGTTGATTTGCCCAATTTCTTTTGAACCTTTTATCAGCCTTCAGCGTCCAACCTAATGAGAATACTTGAGCAGATCCCACGTTCATTCAGCTACATGAACTAAAAATGAACGGGCTGGTCAGATGTTCTTCAGGCTCAATGCCTTAATTAAACCTTAATTCATAACAGGCGCAGTTGCCCGAGGGGGGCGTGATGAACTCTTTGCAGAAAGCCAAACTGGCTGTCATTTCCGGAATTACCATTTGCGTGGCCAGTCTCGGCTTCATTGCCATGTCCGGCGCGCAGGCAATTTCCAAGACCTCTGCAGATAGTTTACCTGTCAAATCTTACGGACTTTCCAACACTGAGGATTGCTCTGTCATTGGTGGCGGGAAAAGCTGTCTGAAAAAACAAGCAGTTGTTGAAGGCACAGCGACCTTTAAGAACTTGCCTGCCATTGCCATTGTCTCGATCGAGACCGCAACCACCCAATTGATCAAGGGCGAACAGGTTCTTGTAGCGACACAATAGGGTGACGCTGGTTTGCAACCGGCACTTTTTACTGACCTTCCTTTAAAGAAGCCTTCGGGCTTCTTTTTTTGTGCGTTATTCAAACCCAACTAAAATTTGCATTTTGAAATTACACCCTTGCGGCAAATTTCAATCTCGAATAATCCCAAAAGAAGGTGAGTCGATTCTCGCGGATCCGAGATATCTGTCGATTTACACCTGCTGGAGGATGTGAGATCGAAAATCTGGGCCAACATATACGCTATTCAGCAATGACCTGCGCAGCTCATTTGAAGGCAGCCAGCTCTGTTTTGCTGACCCAGATTTTACTCATTTCCATGCTCGTGCTTGGTGGCCTACCACAAGGCGTGATGGAAGTATCCGATTCTGATGGCGTTCGCATCGTCATCTGTACTGGCAACGGCCCGTTAGATCTTTGGCAACAGCTTGATGGGACAATTTCCGAGCAAATGCCGGAACAGGAGCAATCTGAGCGCTCCCATGATTGTATCAATGTTCTCGTCGCCAACACTGGCGTTCAAAGCTTGCAAGATCTCGTTTGGGGTTCTGTAGAATTTTCTCGTTATCGCCTACCGATTGCATCCCGCCAAGTGGCAGGCCTGATTTACCAAACACCGCAACAACCAAGGGCCCCGCCCATTTTCTCCTGACTTTCAACTTCGGCCATTCATTCTCCTTACGTCTGTCCGTCAGATGAAAGCAGTGTGAGCTATAGCCAATTTTCTTATGTTTTGAAATTCAGGAGTTCCCATGTCGGAACAAAATTCATCGCTCAGCACAACTGAGCGTACGCAACGCTATTATTTCGCAGCTTGGCGCTGGCATTTTTATGCAGGCCTGTTCGTCATTCCATTTCTCATCATGCTCACCGTCACGGGTTTGATCATGATGGTCTCAGCTCAACAGTTCAATCAGATGGGGCTGGTTGGGGATGTCGTCATCACTGGTGAACCCTTACCAATATCGCATCAAGCCAAGCAAGCTTTGGCTGCAGTGCCAAACGGCAAACTGGACCGTTATGTGGCGCCAGAAGCCGCTAATCGCCCTGCCTTTTTTGCCATAAAACAAGGAAAAGCAGTAATGAACGTCGCCGTTGATCCTTACAATGGTGATGTGTTGAATGTGATCGACAAGACACAGACCCTCTATGCGATTACCAATGACATTCACGGAGAGCTGTTGATCGGCGACTTCGGTGACTGGATGGTGGAAGCTGCTAGTTCCATGACTATTTTGTTGATCGTAACCGGGCTCTATCTTTGGCTATCCAAGATGGGTTGGCGATCCTTCGTTCCGGAACTGGCTGCAAAAGGACGTGCAGCCTGGAAAAGTTGGCATGGTGTCCTCGGTACTTGGATCTCTCTATTCTTGCTACTCTTTGTGTTGTCAGGGCTGGCCTGGGCCGGAGTCTGGGGTGGCAAATTTGTACAGCCATGGTCCTCCTTCCCGGTAGAGCGCAAAGCAAAACTGTGGTCATCAGATATGACGCATGCATCTTTGAACCACGGACCGTTGGATGAAGTTCCGTGGGGACTGGAGCTGACACCCATGCCGATTTCTGGCACGACAGAAGGCGCACCAGGGGTGCCAAAACCTGTCGCATTGGACAGTGTGGTTCAATGGGCGGCAGCCAACGGCTTTGTAGGTCAGTATAAAGTGACTTTGCCACGTGGAAAAAAAGGCGTTTATACCGTCTCGGTTGATGGTCGGAATGAGGATAGCGTGTCGCCAGAAAAGGATCGCACTCTTCATCTTGATCAGTATAGCGGCAACGTTCTGGCCGATATTCGCTATGGTGATTACCCGCTACTGGCCAAGACCATGGCCTGGGGAATCGGTCTACATAAAGGAATGGCTGGCACCTGGAACTTTATTCTCAATCTTGTGCTGCTCAGCATGATACTCTTCACCTGTATCTCCGGCATTGTGATGTGGTGGAAACGTCGCCCTACTGGTGCAGGTAGATTGGTTGCTCCACCATTGCCGCAAGATATGCCGCTTTGGAAAGGTGCATTTCTGGTCGCCCTTTTCATATCCATGGCATTCCCGCTGGGTGGCCTGACATTGTTGGCCGTGATTGCGGTTGATCTATTGATCGTGACCCGCATTCCAGCCTTGAAGAAAGCCTTCTCGTAAGACTTCAAACAAGAAAAGGGCCGATATACGGCCCTTTTCCAATCTCATTATTCAGGAATGCAGTTTAACTTATTCCTGCTCGGTGCCACCTTCCGGAGCATTGTCTTCTGAGGTGTTACCCTCAGAATCTCCGTTCTCATCGCCGTTTTCCTCGGAATCATCTTCCGAAATGCGCTCTACAGAGACGACCTTTTCATCTTCACGGGTTTTGAAGACAGTCACACCTTGTGTAGAACGACCAGCGATGCGGATGCCATCGATTGGGCAGCGGATAAGCTGACCACCGTCGGTCACAAGCATAATCTGGTCACTTTCTTCTGCCGGGAAGCTGGCAATCAGGCGACCATTCCGGTTATTCACCGTCATCGCCGCAATACCCTTACCACCACGACCTGAAGTGCGATATTCGTAACAGGAGGTCCGCTTGCCAAAGCCATTTTCCGAAAGCGTCAGCACAAACTGCTCGGACAGCTCCATTTCGACATAGCGCTCATCAGAGAGAGATGTTGCAGGTACTTCTGGTGTCACATCACCATTGGCTTCCTCGCCATTCAAAGCACGGCGCAACGCGTTGGAGCGACGCAGATATTCCGTACGCTCATCTGGGGTTGCATTGAAATGCTTGACGATGGCCATCGAGATGACTTTGTCATCCTCTTCCAACTTGATGCCACGCACACCGGTAGAGCCACGGCTCTGGAAGACGCGCACATCGTCAACCGGGAAACGAATGCATTGGCCTTTGGCCGTGGTCAACATCACATCGCTATTGGTATCGCATGTTTCTACACCGACGATGCCGTCTTCGGAACCTTCTTCGAACTTCATGGCGATCTTGCCATTGCGGTTGACGAGCTTGAAGTCGGACAGCTTGTTGCGGCGAACCGAACCGGAGATGGTCGCAAAAACCAGATCCAGGGTTTCCCAGCTCTCCTCATCTTCCGGTAGTGGCAGGATGGAAGTGATACGTTCGCCCTGCTGTAGAGGCAGCAAGTTGATCAGGGCCTTGCCCTTACCTGTTGGAGCAGAGAGTGGCAGGCGCCAAACCTTCATCTTGTATGCAATACCACGAGAGGAGAAGAAGAGTACTGGCGTGTGGGTGTTGCCCACAAACAGCCGTGTGACAAAATCCTCATCCTTGGTCGCCATACCAGAGCGGCCCTTACCACCACGACGCTGAGCACGATAGGTGGAAAGAGGTACACGCTTGATATAACCGGCATGAGATACGGTCACGACCATATCTTCACGCTGAATCAGATCTTCATCATCAAAATCAGCACCACCTTCGACGATTTCTGTCCGGCGTGGTGTCGCGAATTCTTCTTTCAGCTCCAGCATCTCTTCCTTGACGATGGAATAGATCCGCTCACGAGAGCGCAGGATATCGAGATAATCCTTGATCTTCTCACCAAGGGCATTCAGCTCATCACCCACTTCGTCACGACCAAGAGCAGTCAGACGCTGCAGACGCAGATCGAGAATAGCGCGGGCCTGTTCTTCAGACAGATAATAGGTGCCGTCTTCGTTAAGTTTGTGACGTGGATCATCGATCAGCTGGATCAGAGCTTCAACATCGCGAGCAGGCCAGCGACGTTCCATCAACTCTGCACGGGCAGTTGCCGGATCTGGGGCCTTACGGATTGTAGCGATCACTTCATCAATATTGGCAACAGCAATGGCCAAGCCAACCAAGACGTGAGCGCGCTCACGTGCCTTGTTCAGCAGGAACTTGGTACGGCGACTGACGACTTCTTCGCGGAATGCGTTGAAGGCGTACAGAACGTCGCGCAGATTCATCAGTTCTGGCTTTCCACCATTCAGCGCCACCATATTGGTGCCGAAGGAAGTTTGCAGCTGTGAGAAACGATAAAGCTGATTCAGAACCACATCAGGCACAGCATCACGCTTCAACTCGACCACAACGCGCATGCCCTGACGATCAGATTCATCGCGAATGTCGGAAATGCCTTCGATACGCTTGTCACGCACGGCTTCCGCGATCTTCTCGATCATGGAAGCCTTGTTCACTTGATATGGAATTTCGGTGATGATCAATGCGTTGCGATCCTTACGGATTTCTTCGACATCGACTTTGCCGCGCATCATGACCGAACCACGGCCGGTATTGTAAGCGCTACGAATACCGGAACGCCCCAAGATGAGACCGCCGGTCGGGAAGTCTGGCCCCGGCACGATTTCCATCAGTTCTTCTGGAGATAGAGCAGGATTATCGATAAGCGCGATAGATGCATCAATCACTTCACCCAGATTATGGGGTGGTATATTGGTGGCCATACCAACGGCAATACCGCCCGCACCATTCACCAAAAGGTTTGGGAAGCGGGATGGCAGGACGGTAGGTTCACGTTCGGAATTGTCGTAGTTGGCTGCGAAATCGACGGTATCTTTGTCCAGATCACCAAGAATGGTTGTCGTGACCTTCTCCAGACGACATTCCGTATAACGCATGGCAGCAGCGCTATCGCCATCAACGGAGCCGAAGTTTCCCTGGCCATCTATCAGAGGTAGACGCAAGGAAAAATCCTGCGTCATACGCACCAAAGCATCATAAATGGCGCTATCACCGTGCGGGTGATATTTACCCATCACGTCACCGACTACACGCGCGGATTTGCGGTAGGGCTTGTTCCACTCATACCCATTCTCATGCATTGAATAGAGAATGCGGCGGTGCACTGGTTTCAGACCATCTCGAACATCTGGCAAAGCGCGGCTGACGATCACGCTCATGGCGTAATCGAGATAGCTACGTTTCATCTCTTCCGTGATGGAAATGGGCTTGATATCGGTGGCGATATCGCCCCCTGTCGTTGTTTGGTTATTGTCTGTCAAAGGAGCGTCTCGAATCCTAAGCAAAAAGATACGTCTGTATATCCGATTCAAGACTGATCAGCAAAGTTTACCGTCATACTCCTGTTAGCAAAATATGTGGTGGGGCTTGTGCCCGACATCACCAACTTATAAGCCTTTCGTCTCATTTCAAAAACGACTATCCTCATAAGACGCAATATTCATAAACTACAGGTGGAAAATGGCCAGTTTGCCCCTCGATTTGATGCTCAATGCATTCGTGACCTTGTTCGTCACCATCGATCCGTTGGGCCTCGCCCCTATTTTTCTTGCTATCACATCTGGTGCCAGCAAGCAGGAGAGGATGAAAATTGCAGTTCGCGCCGTTTTGACTGCTGCGGTTATCCTGATTGCTTTTGCTCTGATTGGTCAGGCAATCCTGTCTGTTCTCGGCATCTCGCTTGGAGCGTTTCGCATTGCCGGTGGATTGCTTCTCTTTGTCATTGCGTTTGAGATGGTGTTCGAGAAGCGCAAGGAGCGCAAATCCAAGTCAGCACAGAAGGCTCTCACCGATGATGAGATCCACAATATTGCGGTCTTTCCGCTTGCCATTCCGCTGATTGCCGGTCCGGGCGCAATTTCTGCCGTGCTTCTTTTGGTTTCTCAATCTTCTGGCTGGGTGGATCAGGGTTCGGTCCTGGCGGTTATTCTGTTCGTACTGATACTTGTGATGCTGATGTTCCTACTTGCAAGCCCGGTCGAGCGTTTGCTTGGCGAAAGCGGACGCAATGTGCTGACACGCTTACTCGGCGTTCTGCTGTCCGCCCTCTCGGTTCAGTTCATTGCCGATGGTATTCAGGCGATTATTGCCAGTTAGGCACTGCTGACATTTCATTTGAAATAAAAGGAGGCACGCCACCTCCTTTTTGCCTATCTTATCGGTCAGTCCGAAATAGCGACTTGGCTTTTCTGAGCAATCCATTGCATTGCCTGACGAAATGGTCCCGGACCATAACTGATACGCGCAACACCACAATCGGCCAACTGTTTATTGGATAAACTATTGTCCAGCTTCATGACATTGACTGGAAGCTCAGTATTCGCGCAGACATCATTGATCAGCTCCGTGTTGAAAAGCGCCGGAACGAAGAAAGAGCTCGCCCCTGCTTCAGCGTAAGCTGCTACTCGGTCTTTGGCTTCGCCGATCAAATCTTTGTGCTTGTTACGATCTTTTTCCTTCAAAAACAGATCTGTTCGCGCATTGATGAATAACGGAATACCAGCTTCGTCGGCCATTGAGCGGATGGCTTTGATACGGTCGCTTTGGATCTTGATATCATATAGCCCAGAACTTCCGACCAACTGATCTTCAAAATTGATGCCGATTGCCCCAGTACCAAGAATTTTGGCAACATTCGCAGCCAGTTCCTCTGGCTCAGTTGCATACCCGCCTTCAAAATCGACAGAAAGCGGAACATTAACGCTCTCAACTATACGCGTGACGATCATAAGAAGAAAATCCAACGGCAACTTTTCTCCATCCGGATAGCCTTGCGCTCCTGCGACTGACCAGCTCCCCGTCGCAACTGCTTTTGCGCCAGTTTCCTGAACCGCATTGGCTGAACCCGCATCCCAGATGTTATAGAGAATGAGGGGATCTCCTTTAATGTGGAGATCCGCGAAATCCTTGGCGCGTCGTATCTGGGAAGATAGCGAAACATCTGATCTGATCATCTTTTCGTCCTTGCTTAGTTTGGTTAGCAAGCAAAAGCCTATCCCTTGCGAATGGAAACTTGCGACCAAGAACGGGCTGTTATTCTATTTTCCAACAGCATTCAGTTGACTGTTACGGGTTAACCGGAAGCACTATCTCTTTTCCGCCATACCCGTGAACAGAGTCCTTTGCGCGAAAACGCACCTTCTTAATGTTCTTCGGAATCGCGATACCGCTCAGGGACCGTGTGAAAGGTTGTTCATTGACATGCGGATGGGCAAGGACGCGTGTAGCAAGCACTGTACCGTCTGGAGCAACCACTTCCCAAGCATTTGCATAATGATCCCATCCTTCATCTGCATGCTCTACAGTAACAGATGCCTGATAGGTTCCATCGCCCGATCGTGTCAAAGCAACCTGCACCACATCGGCCTCACCTGCACGAACTTCGAAGGGCTGCGTTAGAGCAGCAAGCGAGAGGATGAAGGTGGATAGCATAGTTTTCATGACGCTTCTTTTTCAATGAAGTTGAAATATCGGAAAACTATATTCGATCTGCCAAAGAGATGTGGTCACATTGACGCGAGCATAAAAAACTCCGGCTCATCTTCACGCGCCGGAGCTCTTATCTTTTGAACTGAAATCAGATTCAGATTTTGCTACATGGTCTTTTCAGGTCCCTTCAGCGCCACATAGATCGCCGGAATGACCAACACGGTCAGCAGTGTTGACGAAGCAAGACCGAAGAGCAGCGAGATTGCCAAACCCTGAAAGATCGGATCGGCCAGAATCACCGCCGCCCCAATCATAGCCGCAAGCGCTGTCAGCATGATGGGCTTGAAACGGATTGAACCAGCTTCCAAAAGCACATCACGTAGTTCTTTTCCTGAACCTTTTTCATGCCCAACGAAGTCGACCAGCAAGATCGAGTTTCGAACAATTATGCCAGCAAGTGCGATGAAGCCAATCATGGAAGTGGCAGTAAAGGCAGCGTCAAACAGCCAGTGCCCCACCATGATGCCAATCAATGTCAGCGGAATTGGAGTTAACACCACCAATGGGACACGGAAGGAATGGAACTGAGCCACAACGAGGGCGTAGATACCGAGAATAGCGATCGCAAAGGCAGCTCCCATATCTCGGAACGTTACCCATGTGACCTCCCATTCGCCATCCCAGAGCATGGCGACCTTGCTTTCATCTTTCGGTTGCCCATGAAGAATAATCTCTGGCTTGGGCAGGTTCCCCCAATCATGAGCATCTATTTTCTCCTGAATGGCGAGCATGCCATAAATTGGCGCTTCAAACTCGCCCGCCAATTCCGCCATAACCATTTCAGCTGAGCGTCCATTATGACGAAAGATTGGGAAGCTTACCTTTTCCATATCTATTCGCACAACATCACCAAGTTCCACGACACCGCGATCGCCGGGGATCACATTTTGTGGCACCGGGATCGAGAGCAAGCGCTCGGAGATAGCGAGATCAGACTTGTTTGGCTTCACTGCAATCTCAACTGGACGACGACCATTGCCTTTGTGGGAATACCCAACCACCTGTCCGTTCAAATAATATTCGATGGTTTGATAGATATCGCCCTGTTCAACTCGATAATATTCCAGATTATCCTGATCAATGCGCAAGCGTGCCCGTTCGGTCGGAGCTCCAAAGCTATCATCGACATCGACAACAAAAGGAACTGCCTCGAAAAGCTTACGCAACTCAGAAGCGACATCACGACGAATTTGCGGGCTTGGTCCGTAAATTTCTGCCAACAAAGTTGCCATAACCGGTGGGCCTGGAGGCACCTCGACAACCTTAAGGCTGGTGCCTGCAGGCACTTTGACATTGGCAATCAGTTTTCGAATTTGCAACGCAATTTCATGCGAGGTTCGGTCACGATCATGCTTTTCCTTCAGGTTGACCTGCAAATCCCCCTGTTCAGGCATTGCTCGCAAGTAATAATGTCGAACAAGCCCATTGAACCCGAAAGGCGCAGCTGATCCAACGTGAGACTGAATATTGGTAATTTCCGGCACCACTTGCACTTCGCGTGCAATTGCCGCCAACACACGATCGGTCATTTCCAATGACGTGCCTTCCGGCAAATCTGCAATGATCTGTAGTTCGGACTTGTTATCGAACGGCAACAGTTTGACCGTCACATCCTTGGTATAGATCAGCAATGTGGAGCCGATAGTGGCAAACCCAACAATCAACAAAAAGATCCAGGAACGACTTCGCCCTTTCAGAATTGGGGCAGCAACCAGTCGATAGCTTTTGCCAAGAATGCCACCATCTGCACTTTCGGCATGGTCACCCTTGCCGATCCAATCCATCAGCCATGGTGTGAGCATCACCGCCACAAAGAATGATAGCACCATTGCAGCAGACGCCACGGCTGGGATTGGACTCATATAAGGGCCCATCAAGCCAGAGACAAACATCATCGGCAACAGAGCCGCTACGACTGTCAGCGTTGCAACAACGGTCGGATTGCCCACTTCAGCCACACCCTCGATTGCAGCTTGAATTTTTGACCTTCCATCCTTCATCGCCCAGTGCCGGGCAATATTTTCGATCATGACGATGGCGTCATCAACCAGAATACCGATGGCAAAGATCAGTGCGAAAAGCGAAACGCGGTTGATGGTGTATCCCATCAGATAGGCCGCAGCCAATGTCAGGAGAATAGTGGTTGGAATGACGATAAACACCACGACACCTTCACGCCAACCAATTGCAAGACTGACCAACAAAACGATGGAAACGGTGGCAAGGCCAAGGTGATAGAGAAGTTCATTGGCTTTTTCATTCGCAGTTTCACCATAATTACGGGTGATATCAACATTCAGACCTTGAGGAATGATTTGCCCCTTGAGTTGCCCCACTCGCTCCACAATGGCATTGGAGATGTTGACCGCATTGGCTCCTTTGCGCTTGGCTATGGCAACAGAAACCGCAGGGAACCGACCCAAGGATCCATCTTCCAGTCTTGGCATATGCCAAACCCGCTGTTCCTTCTGAGATGCACCAACCACAATTTTGGCAACATCCTGCACATACACCGGGCGACCATCGCGGGTGGTGAGAAGGATAAGACCAATATCGGGCACACCACTAAGGGTTTGCCCAACAGCAACCGGGAGCGCTTTATTCTGTTCCCGCATCGCGTCGACCATAAACGAGGTATTGGCAGACTTCACCTTGCCGACCAGTTGCTGCAGCGTGATACCATAGAGCGAGAGTTTTTCAGCATCTGGTTCTACACGGATCTGGTCCGGACGACCACCAACCAGATAGGTCAGGCCAATATTTTCCAGCTTAGCCAGCTCCACTCTTAGTTCATCCGCAATGTTATAAATCGCATTATCGGTCCATTTGTCGGCCACTTCTGGCTTTGACGACAAAGTCAGTACAGTGATGGCTACATCATCAATGCCACGGCCGACAATCAGCGGCTCCGGTATCCCAACCGGGATCTGGCTTAGGTTTGCTTTGACCTTATCATGCACGCGTAGAACAGCAGCATCAGAGCTGGTGCCCACTAAGAAACGAGCCGTAACGGTGACCATATCATCCATACTTTGGGAATAGACATGCTCGACCCCATCAATACCTTTGACAATCGTCTCCAACGGCTCGGTGATCAGCTTGACCGCATCTTCCGCTCGCAAGCCATCAGCCCGCACATGGATATCAACCATGGGCACTGAGATCTGAGGCTCTTCTTCGCGAGGCAAGGCCATCAAAGCCACAAGGCCGAGGGCAAAGGCGGTTATGAGCATCAAAGGTGTCATTGGCGACGAAATGAATGACTTCGCCAGATTGCCGGAAATTCCAAGTTTCATTGTCATCCCCTTATGGCTTGACCAGCTTGTCGCCATCACCAAGACCGGAGAGGACTTCGATCATATCCTTGCCATCTTGCTTATAAGCATGACCCGCTTGAATGGCGATATCGATCGGCTTACCTTTGGCGCTGATGGAGCGCACATAGTCAACGCCATATCGGGTAAAGATGTAGCCCTTAGGCACCAGGTAGGTTTCGCGTGAGCCAGCATGCACACGCACCTGGATACGCTCACCAACGAAATAGTCGCCCAGACCGTCAACATGCGCATCGGCCAGCACGCGACCATTTGAGATTTGCGGATAGACTTTTGAAATTTTACCTTCGCGGACACAGCTTTCGTCACACCGGTTCCCACGCCCGGCAACTTCAACCATATTCCCCTTGGCAAGAAATCTTGCATGACGTTCAGGCAAGGCCAAACGCAAGATGTAATTTTCCCTGGCAATCGTCGCGACGGCTTCACCTGGCATGACGACAGAACCAACAGTCAATGGTACATTCAATACACGGCCGGATTGCGGGGCCAATACAGCGCCCTCCTCCGTCTGACGAACGATTACGGCGCGCTCCGCTTGCGCTGCTTCCAGTTTGCTGGAAGCCACATCGAACTGTGTAAGAATCTGATCACGGCGGACTTTGGAGATGGTACCCTTTTTATAGAGACTTTCTGCACGATCCTTATCGGTCTTGATGTTATCGATCTCTCGTTGCGCGGCTCGGATCTCCGCATCCACCGCCTGTATTTTCAGCGCCAGCTTCTCATCGACCACACGAGCGATAGTTTGTCCTTCCCTCACCATATCTCCTTCAGTTACCGCAAGTTCGGTGACTGTACCGGGAATGCGTACTCTTGCTGCGATTGAGTTGGTAGTCTCGACTGTGGCATAAACAGCTTTTTTATCCTCAATCAAAGTGAGATGAACGGTGAAATTCTCGGTATGAGCCGTGGTCAACCCACCAAGAAGGATTGACAGACTTAACAGAGATGGTTTCATTGCCGACGACAAAAGAGTGACGATCCACGTCGCTCTTGAGGACGATATCCAGGATGATTTTGCGTTGCGCATGGCGAGGGTCTCTGGCTTGAATTTTTATATTAGTATTATCGAATATATGAAATAAAAGCCATTGTCAAAGACCTGTCGCCAAGAATCGCATAGATAATAGGCGCGACGACTTTAAGACAGGAGAGCAGAATGGCCTCTGGCTCGAAGAAGGTTATTTATGCCGCCTTGGCGGGGAATGGTTTGATTGCGATTACCAAGTTTTTCGCTGCATCCGTCACAGGCTCTTCCGCGATGCTTTCAGAAGGCATTCACTCGCTTGTCGATACCGGGAATCAGGGCTTGCTTCTGTATGGCTTGAAGCGAGCGAGCCGTCCCGCAGACAAGAAACACCCATTCGGCTACGGCGCCGAGCTGTATTTCTGGGCCTTTGTCGTGGCCCTGCTGATTTTTGCTGTTGGCGCAGGCCTCTCCATTTATGAAGGTATACAAAAGGTTCTGCATCCGCACCCTGTCTCCGATCCGACCATCAACTTTGTTGTTCTAGGGGCAGCGTTAGTCTTTGAAGGTTGGGCTTGGTGGGTTGCATTAAAAGAATTTCGCTCCACCAAGGGCAAGCGTGGCTGGATGCAAGCTGTAAGCGACTCCAAGGATCCAACCGTCTTTACCGTCCTGTTTGAAGATTCAGCCGCCATGTTGGGCCTGATCGTTGCCGGTATCGGTATTGCCGTTTCATATTATATGAACATCCCATGGATGGATGGTGCAGCCTCCATTATCATTGGTATCATTTTGGCTGGCACAGCCATGTTGTTGGCGTATGAAACAAAGGGTCTTTTGATTGGAGAATCTGCTTCAATCGAGACTGAAGAAGAACTCGCTCAGATGGTCACTTCGCATCCAGCTGTCACTATTGTCAACGAGATCCGCACCTTGCATCGCGGACCGAATGACGTATTGCTGGCTTTAAGCCTCGATTTTGAGAATAGCATGATTGTTGGTCAGCTGGAGGTCGTGATTGCTGACCTGGAACGTCAAATTCGAGAACGCTTCCCGCTCATCAAGCGTATTTTCATTGAAGCACAGAGTTATAAGGACCATATCGAGGTCGCAACCGAACAAGGCGATCAGATCTAGATCCAGTGCAAATAAATCTCTGAACAGATTAAAGGCTAAAGGGGCGCCTCCTTTAGCCTTTTCATTTATTTGAGTGGCATGTAGATTTCCGTCACCAGATCCGACGGAGCCGTTGTTTTTGGATCATTGAGGTAGCATTCAAAACACGGAGCCTCTGCGGTTTCCTCTCCGCTTTCCGAAAGCCATGCTCCAAAGAACCATTGATAAGCCTTCCCAAGCTCGGCATAGGGTCCTTTATGGATCAATACTGCGTGACGGCCACCGCCGACACTACGAGTAGAAATGCCATATCCCTCATCACTATAGTCCTTATCAACGACGAATCCTGCAGCAGAGCGCAGTTTGTCAGTCTCGACCGATGCCGGATCGTCATAATAGATGCCTATGGATTTGGCAGTCTGATTAAGCAGACCATTTTTCGCCGCCCAGATCCCCGCCTTTTCAAAGGCCTTTCCTACCTGCATATAATCGCCTTGGTGATCGACACAGGCCAGTTTCATCGGATCAATTGACTTGATTTCTACGTCAAACATTTTCTTCAACTCCATTGTTGGGATAGACACAACGGGAATGTCCTGACGAGTAGAACGATATGATGCCGGGGCAGCTCCATAAGACGACTTGAATGCGCGACTGAATGCTTCGACACTTCCATAACCGGCTCGTTTGGCGATGGCAGTAATCTCACTACTTGTGCGAATCAAATCACCAGCAGCACGATGCATACGCAGGCGACGCACACTCTGCATCACCGTTTCATTCATCAAACCGTGATAGATACGATGAAAATGACACCGTGAAAAACAAGCCACATCCGCCAGTTTATCCAGATCAAGATCTTCATCCAGATGATCTGACAGATAAGCCAGAACCCGCTCAATACGCTTGAGATAGCTGTCTTGCATATGTTTGTTCATAATCAGGACCTCCTTACAATTTCACGCTATCCCAAGGCAACTTGATAAATATTGCTAAGTTGAACTCAACACACAGCGCCTATACCCGTCCAGCTTTGCAGTCTTTTGGAAGAAATGAAAAAACCCGGCAGGTTTCACACCATACCGGGCTTTTGATTGAAGTATTTATGCGCTCAAACGCGAATGGCTCAAAACGGGATATCGTCATCCATATCGCTGAAACCGCCGCCACCTTGGCTACCGCCGCCTTGCTGGCCACCGCCACCAAAACCGCCGCCACTCTGGCCGCCCTGAGGACCGCCGAAGCCGCCTCCGCCAAAGTCGTTACCGCCGCCCTGGCCACCAAAGCCACCGCCCTGCGGACCAGCTCCACCACCTTCACCACGATTATCAAGCATGGTCAATGTGGAATTGAAGCCCTGCAGAACAACCTCTGTGGAATAGCGATCCTGACCACTTTGATCCTGCCATTTACGTGTCTGCAACTGGCCCTCGACATAAACCTTCGAGCCTTTGCGCAGATAATTCTCTGCAACACGGCACAGGCCTTCATTGAAGATCACAACGCGGTGCCACTCGGTACGTTCACGACGTTCACCAGTATTGCGATCTTTCCAGTTTTCGGAAGTCGCAATGGACAGATTACAAATTGGCCGACCATCCTGAGTACGGCGAATATCGGGATCAGCCCCCAGATTCCCTACGAGGATGACTTTATTTACGCTTCCGGCCATGTCCATGTTCCATCTTGTTAACGCCAAATCTTGGAGCGAGATCATAGCAGTTTTGATCCAGCATGCCACCATCCGCTGACACTTCCCACGACTTTATCAGATCGCAATGCACTCGCCTCTTGAATTAAGGAACAAATCATGCACAAATGCAATCGAAAATGCTAAAAATCCCGGCATGAATCAGCAATCCGGCTTGTTTCCTGACAGATGTGTGCTTATCTCCCACTGAGTCCAGAAACAAATCCAATCATATTTTACGTAGCAGATCCGCTCTTCCCAAGGATGTTTTACGACCATGACTGACACTTCATTATCTTCCCAGAAATCAATCTCCATTCGTGGTGCACGGGAACATAACCTCAAGAATGTCAATCTCGACATCCCGCGGGACCAACTGATTGTGATGACCGGTTTATCGGGCTCAGGTAAAAGCTCGCTCGCTTTTGATACCATCTATGCGGAAGGCCAGAGGCGTTATGTCGAGTCTCTCTCAGCCTATGCGCGTCAGTTTCTTGAAATGATGCAAAAGCCAGATGTCGATCAGATTGACGGCCTTTCTCCCGCCATCTCCATTGAACAAAAGACCACGTCGCGCAATCCACGTTCAACTGTCGGTACTGTCACCGAGATTTATGACTATATGCGCCTGCTGTTTGCGCGTGTTGGCATTCCCTATTCGCCAGCGACAGGTCTTCCGATTAAGAGCCAAACCGTCAGCCAGATGGTTGACCGTATCATGGAACTCCCGGAGAAATCCCGCCTCTATCTGCTGGCGCCAATTGTTCGTGGGCGCAAAGGGGAATATCGCAAAGAACTCGCCGAGCTGATGAAGAAAGGCTTTTTGCGCGTCAAGATTGACGGTGAGTTCTACGAAATTGCTGACGCTCCTGCACTAGACAAGAAATTCAAACATGACATTGAAGTTGTGGTTGATCGTGTGGTCGTGCGCCCGGATATGGAAAGCCGCCTAGCCGACTCGTTGGAAACGGCCTTGGAATTGGCAGAAGGGCTGGCTGTCGCTGAGTTCGCTGATCAAACCGAGGACGATGGTAAACCCAAACGAGTGATATTCTCGGAGAAATTCGCCTGCCCGGTCTCCGGCTTCACCATACCCGAAATTGAACCTCGACTCTTTTCGTTTAACAACCCCTTTGGCGCTTGCCCGACTTGTGATGGCTTGGGAAGCGAGTTGCAGATCAGCCCTGACCTCGTCATTCCTGATACGTCATTAAGTCTGAAGGACGGAGCCATTGCACCATGGTCAAAAGGAACCTCCCCGTTCTATCGCCAGACATTAGAGGCTTTAGCCAAGCATTATCAGTTTGAGCTGACCGTTCCATGGATAGAACTCCCCTTCAAAGCGCAAGAAGTTATTCTCTACGGTACTGGCAAGGAAAAGATCCAGTTTGTTTATGATGATGGTTCTCGCTCCTATAAAGCCAACAAACCTTTCGAAGGTGTCATTCCGAATCTGGAACGTCGCTGGCGAGAGACAGAGAGCAATTGGGCACGCGAGGAAATTGGCAAATATCAGTCCACCCATCCCTGCTCGGCTTGTGAAGGCAATCGCTTGAAACCTGAAGCCTTGGCTGTGAAGCTGGATGGCAAGCACATTGCGGATATCTCGAAGCTGTCAATCAAGGATGCAACCGTCTGGTTCACCGGTCTTATTGATACGCTCAGCGCTCAACAAAAGGAGATCGCTGAACGGATTCTGAAGGAAATTCGCGAGCGTCTGGCCTTTCTGAATGACGTAGGACTTGAATATCTCTCCCTGTCTCGTAATTCCGGCACCTTGTCTGGCGGCGAGTCTCAAAGAATTCGCCTTGCATCACAAATTGGCTCGGGCCTGACCGGCGTTCTTTATGTTCTGGATGAGCCTTCTATTGGTCTTCACCAGCGAGATAACGCCCGCCTTCTGGATACACTTCGTCATTTGCGCGATCTGGGAAATACCGTCATTGTCGTTGAACATGATGAAGATGCCATTCTGACTGCTGATCACGTCATTGATGTTGGCCCGGGTGCCGGTATCCATGGTGGGCGCGTTGTCTCCGAAGGAACCCCGAGTGATATTCTATCCGACCCCAACTCACTCACGGGACAGTATTTGTCGGGTGCCAAGAGCATTCATATTGAAAACGACCGCCGCAAGGCAAAGAAAGGGCGTGAACTTACCGTTGTCAACGCGAGAGGTAACAATCTTAAGAATGTTACAGCGTCCATTCCTCTGGGCACCTTTACCTGTGTGACCGGCGTATCAGGGGGCGGCAAATCGACTTTCCTGATTGATACCCTCTATAAGGGAGCTGCGATGAAGCTGAATAAGGCGCGGAATATGCCAGCTCCGCATGATCGCATTGAGGGATTGGAGCATATCGACAAGATCATTGATATCGATCAGTCGCCAATTGGCCGTACCCCGCGTTCCAACCCGGCAACCTATACCGGTGCCTTCACACCAATTCGTGAATGGTTTGCAGGCTTGCCGGAAGCAAAGGTTCGCGGCTATGCACCAGGTCGTTTCTCGTTCAATGTGAAGGGTGGACGCTGCGAAGCCTGCCAAGGCGATGGCGTTATCAAGATTGAGATGCACTTCCTGCCTGATGTCTATGTGACGTGCGACGTCTGCAAGGGCCACCGCTATAATCGAGAGACCTTGGAAGTCAAATTCAAGGAGAAATCCATTGCCGATGTACTGGAAATGACTGTTGATGAGGCTGCAGAATTCTTTTCAGCTGTTCCGTCTGTTCGTGACAAAATGATCACTCTGCAGCGAGTTGGACTTGGTTATATCAAGGTTGGTCAACAAGCCACGACACTGTCTGGCGGTGAAGCGCAGCGCGTAAAGCTGTCAAAGGAACTGTCCAAGCGCTCAACCGGTCGCACACTCTACATTTTAGATGAACCGACGACCGGCCTGCATTTCCACGATGTCGCCAAATTGCTGGAAGTACTTCATGAGTTGGTCAATCAAGGCAATACTGTTGTCGTGATTGAGCATAATTTGGAGGTCATCATGACCGCTGACTGGGTTTTGGATCTGGGACCTGAAGGTGGAGATGGTGGCGGTACCATTGTTGGCCAGGGAACACCGGAAGACCTGATTGAGAATTCCAGGAGCTATACCGGGATCTTCCTGAAAGAACTGGTTGACCGCCGCAAGGCCGCAGCTGAATAACTAGCTCAATAGATGATATCTGACTTGAGATCTGGGCTTTGTCCTTTGAGTTAGGTACAAAGCCTTAGTCATTATTGGTTGAATTTGGTGGTTCCAATATCAGTCAGCTTTGACACACGAACAACCGCTGATCCTGGTTATTGTATTAGCTCGGATTTTCACTTGAACCGATAAGCGTCATTGTCTGTTTTTATAAATTTTCACATTGCCTGCATTTTATTCAAGCACCTTTTCCAACAGCCCCAAACTCACATCCATGTTCCCTCGAAATTCATTTATTTTCGTTTCAAGTGCTTTTCATACCCATTGACAGCATATTATTCCAAATGGCTGAAATGTCTGATCTTCAGATTTTCAATACTATTAGAGCATCGGGCGATTATGCTGTAACACATCCTGTTGCCTTGAAGTAGTTC